>ERZ772948.2130-NODE-2130-length-10311-cov-3.806942_pt1 | contig 10311 bp, 14 predicted proteins | sample MGYA00511945_ERZ772948 | MGnify/ENA primary metagenome ERZ772948 (study PRJEB29015, sample SAMEA2737927) | human oral metagenome | biome: human oral; feature: human-associated habitat; material: dental | place: China | collected 2141 ... | reverse complement strand
AGCTAAAAAGCGGGAGATTTACAGTCTCCTGTCATTGCCACTAGACGACTCCGGCATGACGATGGATAACGCAAGCTCATAAATATGAAAATCTTGCATAACATGGAGCCGCTTCTCGGAATCGAACCGAGGACCTGCTGTTTACAAAACAGCCACTCTAACCAGCTGAGCTAAAGCGGCACGATAATATCCAAAAAATTAGAAAGGTACTAGCTTGCGCTCAAGGTATAGTGTAGCGTATTTGCGCAACGAGAGCAAGCCCTTACATAGTGACGCGACGAGGCTGCTTGATGCGCGCGGCAGGCGGATTCTTGCTATTGATCACGTGATTGATTCTCTTGCGTAATGCATCGGCTTTTTCCTGTTCGCCATTACGCTCGTAGGCGTCTGCTAAAATATTGTAGCTTTGCACACTCGGCTCTAGCTCAATCGCACGCTCTAGGTGCTCAAACATTCGCTTTGGATGGTCAAGCTTTTCCTGCACCTTTGCATACGCAATATGGCGCGAAGCGACTGTTTCTTCCATCGCGAGCGCCTGTTCAAACGCCAGCGCCGCTTTTTCGTAATTTTCAGTTTCATAATAAATCAGACCAACGTTGTGTAAACTTGATGCGCTCGGCTCTAAGCTCTGTGCAATCTCAAAACATTCAATCGCATCGCTGTACGCTTGCTGCTTGGCGTATAAAATACCGAGCCGGTTGTAGGCAGTGGCATTACGTTCGTCGATACGCAGAATAGTTAACAAGGCTTTTTCGGCGCGCAAATACCGCTGCGACTTCAATGATTCCTGAGCAATTTCCCATAATTTATCAAGTTTCGCCGACAGCCTCTGCGGCAAATCCCGCGTCGCTTCATTTGGCGACTGCGTATACCACAGAGTAAAAATCCCAACCGCAACGACAAACAATAGTCCAAACATGTTGCCGTTATTATACCATTAACTGCGTCAGGGCGACAAGTTGCAGACGTACGTTTCCGTTGGCGGCAATTCGCTCGTATGCGTCGGCGATATGCTCGCTTTTATGGATAAGACTGTGCGACGGATTGCGATGCAATGTATGCGTAATGATCGCGAGACAGTACGATAACAACTGCTGTGCCGCCTGCCGGTCGGTGTAGCGCATAGCGATTACAGCGCGTTGGTAGTTTGATCCGCGAATAAACTGCTGCGCGTCGCGCACGATATTACCAATCTTCTCTAAATTCACCGGTTCGCGCGCGAGCCGCGTAAGTGCAGCCGGTTTTCCGGATGCTAAAAACAAAAGCTGCTGCTCGATACGCGGGTCATCAACGCCAAGCTGCTTAAGCAGCTGGCGCGATTGGCGCAACGAAATCGGTCTAATACTAAATCGTTCTACGCGCGACAAAATCGTAGCGAGCAGCAAATGCGGCTTGTGCGACGTTAGAATAAAGTGAATGTGCGGCGTTGGCTCTTCAAGCAATTTCAAAAATGCATTCTGCGCCCGGTGGTTCATGCGGTCGGCATCATCAATGATAAAAATCGTTCGCACAGCAGCTCGTCCCCTCGCCTGCTGGCGTAGCTGGTGAATCGCATCAAGCTTAATCAAGCCCGCAGGAGCAACGGTGCCATCTTTATCGGTCGGTTGAATTATTGCGGCAATATTTGCACCAGCGACATACTTTGCAGCAGTGAGCAATCCAGCGCCGTCAGCGCCAGTTAGCAATGTTGATTGCGGCAAGTCAGCGGCAAGCGCGTCAAGCTGCTGTTTCGTTGTGCTTTCAAATAGCAAGGTCGACATCATTCGCCTCTGGAAATAGCTCAATGAACTCGCGCGGAATCGGCGCGGTGAATGTGCGGCGGTCGCCTGGCGCGATGGTAATTTCAAGGGAATACGCATGTAAAAATAACCGCGTCGCGGGCATGCCGTACACGCGGTCGCCAGTAATCGGCGCGCCGACATGCCGCAAATGCACGCGCAGCTGGTGGGTGCGTCCAGTAAGCGGGCGAAGCAAAACGAGGCTTTTGCCGTCGCGGTGTGCAAGCGCCTTATATACCGTTTGCGCAGGCTTGCCATTTACGCCTGGACGCCAGATGCTCGGAGCAGCAGGATTGCGGCCGAGCGGAACGTCGATTTTTGCATGCGGCTGCTTCAGCACACCGTCCACGATCGCTAGGTAATATTTTTTTGTTTTACGTTCGGCAAATTGTTTTTTAAGACGCACTGCCGCCTCCGGCGTCCGCGCACCAATTAGTACGCCGCTCGTGTCGCGGTCAAGCCGGTGGACGATGCCGGGGCGGTTCGTATTCAGCCCAACAGTCGTATAGCGCCGAAAAAAGTCAGCGGCCGTGAACTCGTCGTTCAGCGCACCCTTACTGTGCGTCAAAATCCCCGCAGGCTTATTAATGACGATAACGTCATCGTTAATATACAAAATCGGAAGTGTTTGGCTACTGTAGTCTGCTGCACTCGGCAGATTAATTTCGATCCGATCCGCTTCGGTGACTTCTTGCTTCGGGCTTTTGGCGGGCGAATTATTGACAAAAATATTACCAGATTTGATATATTTCTGCCATACACTACGGCTATATTCAGGATGGCGCTCAGCGAGCACGACGTCAAGGCGACGTTTACGGCTTGTGAGCTGAAACAGATATACGTCTTTACCTTTGAACGGCAAGCCGTAGGTTGTCAAGTCGCTCGTCGGATTTTCACAAAGCACCCCTTCAGCGTCGCTCTTTGCGGTAAATATCTGCTGCATGATATACGATTCGCGGTCTTCGGCTGTCTCGTCAAACAAAACAAAAAAGCGCTTACGATCAAACCGAAACGAAACAAGCCGGTTGATCGGGCTAGGATTCGTGACGTTAATCTGATCAATATGGCGCGGTACATTATCTTCAGTTGCCACATCAAACCGGCGCAAAATCGCCAACAGGTCGCTCGCGGTGACTTTCATTAGCGCCTCAATCCGATGGCTTTTTGCACGCGCAAAAGTGTTTGGTTGGCGGTTTGGTTGGCGGTGATCTCGGATGATTCAAGTTTACGCAAAATAGTATCATCGTTGACCTGCGCCAAGCGTGCTTGAAAGTTTGCAAGAAATTCTGACATTTCATCTGCGACAATCTTTTTGAAATCGCCGTAGCGCTCTAGTCCGGTGAACTCGTCAACGGTCTGCTTCAATGAGACCGCACGACCGTTTGCCTGGCGCACAAGCGTCAAAATTTCTAGCAAGTTGCTAATACCAGGTTGTGCCTCTTTATCGTAATGCACCTGCCCGAGCGAATCGGTTGCCGCCGACATGATTTTTTTGCGTGCAACATCTGGCGTATCGTTTAGGAAAATCACGCCCTTGCCTGTCTCGTCCGATTTACTCATTTTTTTCGTCGGATTTTGCAAGTCTTTGATACGCAAGCCCTGGTCCTTACCAAAAAATTGATGCTGTTTCGCGACCGGCTCTGGCACGGTAAACAATTTGCCGAACTTATGGTTCATACGCTCGGCAATGTCGCGTGTAATCTCCAAATGCTGCGTTTGGTCGTCGCCGACCGGCACATAACGGGCATTATAAAGCAAAATGTCGCTCGCCATTAGTACGGGATAGTCAAACAAACCAACTGACACGCGGTCATTTGACAGCTTTGCTGACTTATCTTTGAACTGTGTCATACGCTCCATCTCGCCGAAACCGACAAAATTATTAAGAATAATCGTCAATTCGCTATGTGCCGACACATAACTCTGACGATATAATTGAATCGTGTCGTCATCAAGCGGCAAGCCGGCCGCCGCGTAGACACGCGCGTTATTCATAATGCTATCAAACAGTTGGTTGTGGTCAATCGGCGTTGTAAAACTATGCAGGTCTGGAATAAATAAATTAACAGTATACTCAGCCGAACGGCGCCGCGCCATATCGATAATCGGCAGTATCGCACCAAAATAATTGCCAATGTGCAAATCATTGTTGGCGCGAACACCAGTGAGGATAACGGGTTTAGTCATAAGTAACTCCTATTATAACAGGTATTTTTATTAGAAAAATAATCAGCTCCAGTAGTGCTACGCGGCGACCTAATTAACCGCCGAACAGTAAAACCAAAAGCCAAGCCCGCCGATCGTGTGACGGGCTGATCAGTAATCTCCAGAAATTATCTACAAAGCACAGAGCAAACCGCCACATAATGTGCCGATGCGCCAAGCGAATGTACCTTGTGATAATACCATGCGTCTATTATATCATAGTCACGAAAAAACCACCCCTGCCTGCGGGGGCGGTTTTTTGTAAGTTCGCCGAACAAAACAGCGCGGAAAGCCCTTAGCGCTTTGAGTACTGCTCACGCTTACGGGCGCTGCGCAAACCGTATTTCTTGCGCTCCTTCTCGCGCGGGTCGCGCTTCATGAAGCCGGCTTTCTTCAGCGGAGCACGCAAGTCTGGCGCACTGACAGTAATCGCTTTAGCAATTGCCTGCTTGATTGCGTCAACCTGCCCGCTTAGACCGCCGCCTTTCACGAGTACGCTGACATCAAATTCCTTTTGCTTGCCGACGAGCGCAAGCGGATCGGTGATCTCAGCGAGCAGCGTTTTATTATCCGATAAGTAATCGCTGGCAGATTTGCCGTTAATCGTCACCTTGCCTTTGCCAACGGTTAGGCGGGCGCGTGCTGTTGCGCTTTTGCGCCGGCCTAGCCCATAGTCGTATGATGCAGTGTTCGTAGCCATTAGTTAACCTCTACTTTCTCTGGCTTTTGTGCAGCGTGCGTGTGCTCGCTTCCAGCAAAAATCTTCAGGCGAGCCAAGCGGCCTGCCGCGAGCTTATTTTTCGGCAGCATGCCTTTTACCGCCAGTTCAATGATGTTTTCCGGACTCTTTTCGCGCAACTCTTTAAGCTGCGCTTCTTTAAGCCCGCCCGGAAACCCGCTGTGGCGGTAGTACATTTTGTCGGTTTCTTTATCGCCTGTTACCGGTACTTCAGCGGCATTAATGACAACGACATAGTCGCCACCATCGACATGCGGCGTGTAGGTAGGCTTGTATTTGCCAATTAGATACTTAGCGATTTCGGTCGACAAGCGTCCAAGCGTTGCGTCTTTAGCGTCGATCAAAATCCAACGCCGGCTGACATCAGCTGGTTTTTGACTGTAGGTGCGATCTACCATTACTTCGCCTCCTTCTCTGGTTTCGGCATGTCTTTCAGCTCGTCGACAAACTCAATAACCGCCATTTGAGCACCATCGCCCACGCGTAAACGCGTGCGCTCAACGCGAACATGACCACTGGTGCGGCCAGTTAGCTGCGGTGCAATTTGATCAACCAATTTAACGGCAGCAATCTGCGTGCTGAGCCCGGCAATAACCGCGCGGCGGTTTGCAAGGTCGCCTTTTTTCGCCTTGGTAATTAACTTTTCAATATAGCGCACGAGCTCTTTGGCTTTTGGCAGTGTCGTTTCGATCCGCTCTTCCATCACCAAGCTCGTCGCTAGACCTTTCAGAAGCGCTCTGCGCTGATCGCGTTCGCGGCCAAACTTGCGCCCTTTATATCCGTGTCGATGCATTTATTAGAGCTCCAATTCTGCTAATTTATCTTTAACTTCGTCAAGCGCTTTACTGCCGAACCCTCTGAGTTCGCGCAGATCTTGCTCACTGAGCGTGACTAAGTCGCGAACCGTGCGGATGCCATTGTTAGTAAGCGCGTTTACCGTACGAGCACTCAAACCTAGATCTTCAATTGACCGATCAAGCTCGTCTACGTCGTCTTTAGCCTCAGTGCCAAGCGCCGGTGCGGCTTCAACTTTCGTACTGCCCGCCAGCGCGCTATATTGGTTTACTAAAATCGCGGCAGCTTCCTCAAACGCTTCGCGTGGCGTGAGTGAACCGTCGGTTTCGATCGTAAGTTCCAGTTTGTCAAGGTTCGTCTCTTGACCAACGCGGGTCGGGTCAACCTTAAACCGCACGCGTGTCACCGGGCTAAACATTGCGTCGACAGCGATCATATCGCTATGCAAACGTTTTTCGCTTGATTCTTCAATCGTTTGGTAACCGCGCCCGGATTCAACCACGAGATCGAAAACGGTCGTTCGGCTGTCATCGTCAACAGTACAGATGACATGATCTGGATTCATTACCTCAACATCAGCGTTCGCTTGAATATCAGCGGCAGTGATTTCTCCCGCACCATGTTTTTCGATACGCAACTCAATAGGCTCGTCGGTCGCAATGCGGAAATTCACGCCTTTGAGGTTTAGCGTGATGTCGACGACGTCTTCTTTGATGCCCGGAACGGTCGTAAACTCGTGCGTTGCGCCCTCAACGCGGAACGCCACGACGGCGCCGCCACGAATACTCGAAAGCAGCACGCGGCGTAAGCTATTACCGAGCGTGTTGCCGTAATTGACATGCAGAGGCTCAACAATAAACGTACTCGAAAACTCGCTATTGTCAATAATCTGAGCAAGTGCTGGATTGTGAATTACTTTAGACATTTTATATCTCCTTACCCTTTTTAGCGTGAGTAGTACTCAACAATTAGCTGCTCATTAATATCTGCTTCGGCTTCCTCGCGCTTCGGCGCTCCAGTGATTTCAATCTTCAGTTTTTTAACATCACCCGTCAACCAGCTGAGCGGCACTTGCGACGTATTGCTGTAGACATCATTTATGTTCGTGAAGTAGCCCGATTTGACACTCTTTGGACGAACGGTAATGATATCGCCGGCTTTAACGCGGATCGACGGAATATCAACACGGCGACCATTGAGCTCAAAATGCCCGTGGCTCACGAGCTGACGCGCTTGGCGACGGCTCGTTGCGAAACCAGCGCGATATATAGCATTATCTAAACGCAACTCCAGGAATTTCAGTAGGTTTTCACCAGCGAGTCCCGGCTTGCGAACCGCTTCGTTCATCAACTTTGCGAATTGCTTTTCAAGTAAGCCGTACATGCGGCGCACTTTCTGCTTTTCACGCAGCTGCGTAGCGTACATGCTCTGCTTGCCTTGGCGTCCATGAGCGTGCTCGCCCGGAATACCACTTTTACGCGCAAGAATCTTATGCGCTTTCGGGTGAAGCGCAACGCCTTCGCGGCGGCTTTGCTTCACTATTGGGCTTCTATCTCGCGCCATTACGCCCTCCTTGCCTTTCGTGGACGGACACCGCCGTGCGGAACGCCGGTCACGTCTTTTATGCTATTAACTGTGATATCAAACGTACTGAGTGCACGAATCGCCGCATCCCGACCCAAACCAACGCCTTTGACGAAGACATCGACCGTGCGCAAGCCGTAGCCGCTCTTGGCTGCTTCAGCCGCTTTTTCGGCAGCGATTTGCGCAGCATAAGCGGTACCTTTTTTACTGCCGCGAAAACCGCACGCGCCAGCGCTTGACGCAGTAAGCGCATTGCCCTTACCATCTGCAAATGTCACAATTGTATTGTTAAATGTTGCTTGTACATGCAGCTGACCGTTCGGAACAGATCGGCGCTGCTTTTTCTTTGAAGATTTTGCTTCTGCCATAATCTAATCCTTCCTTATCAAGTCTTGCTTGCTGCTTTTGGTTGCGCGCCGCCCACGGCGATTGCCTTACCCTTACGAGTCCGTGCATTCGTACGAGTACGCTGACCGCGAGTCGGGAGACCAGCCTTGTGGCGCAGGCCGCGGTAGGCATTGATGTCTTTCAGACGCTTAATATTATTTGTCACCAGGCGCTGCAGATCGCCTTCGGTCACATAATCATTGTCGATAATGTCGCGAAGTTTCTGCTCTTCAGCCTCGGTGAGATCTTTCACCCGAGTGGTCGGCTCAATCTTTGCCGCCGCAAGGATGTCTCGTGCAAACTTCGGTCCGATCCCGTAAATATACGTGAGCGACACCTGCACTTGCTTATCGTCGGGGATAACAACCCCAGCAATTCGAGCCATGCTTAACCCTGCCTTTGCTTATTCTTAGGTTTTTTCTTGTTGATGACACGGAGACGGCCGTTGCGCCGAACCAGCTGATCATCAGGGCTGATTTTTTTGACACTCGCACGAACTTTCATGAGCGTACAAACTCCTTCAGGAAAAACCCTGCATTAATGAAATCCGATGATATCAGGTCGGATTTCGGTTATTAATCACGTGCGCGGAATACGATTCTACCCTTAGTGAGATCATACGGGGTTAACTCGACTTCCACGGTATCGCCTGGGACTAAGCGGATATAGTGCTTGCGCATTTTGCCGCTAATGTGAGCGATAATACTTAGGCCGTTCTCCAACTCTACTTTGAATTGCGTATTAGGCAGTGCTTCCACTACCTTGCCGCGCAACTTAATAACTTCCTTGGAACTCGCCATAGATATACAGCTCATTATTATAGCGTAGGTTATAACAAAAGTAAATAGGTCGCGAGAAAAAGCGTCTGTATTGCGCAATTCGCATGCATATACCCGCCCGGTGCAGCAAGAGGCTACGCTTTGGCACGGCGAAGTTTACTAAATTTCAGCTTCGGCAAGCGGTGCTTTTTTGTATTACTGCCGCCGAGTTCGTCAATATCAAAGTCGTCATACGTCACCATCAACGCCCGCGAGTTGACCTGGCGCAACGTCTCAAGCCCAACCGTCACAACGATAAGTAGTCCTGTACCGCCAATTGATAAATTCGAGATATTCAGCCCAAGCTGCGCAAAAATATAATCCATAATAAACGGCATAATCGCGATAACGCCAAGCGCAATTGAGCCGAACAATACTAAGCGATTGACAGTCGTACTCAAATACTTCTCAGTCGTCGCACCAGGGCGCACGCCCGCGATAAAACCGCCCTGCTTCTGCAAGTTTTCAGCGATTTCATTTGCATTAAACACTATACCGGTATAGAAATAAGTAAACGCAATGACAAGCAAAAAGTATAATACTGGATAAATCATCACCGTCCAGTCGCCATTAGCAAAGTTTTTAGCGGTCGGCGACTGAAACCATTTAACCAAGTTGTTCGCGACGGTTGCATTAGCACCCGGCATCACTTTCATGACCTGCCCGACAAACGCTGGCAGACTGAGAAATGCAACGGCGAAAATAACCGGAATTACGCCCGCAGCAATAAGTTTGACAGGCAAAATACTCTTGACTCCACCATAGCTCGTGTTGCCTGCCACGCGCTTAGCATAATTGATAGTGATAACGCGTTGCGCTTCGTTGATCTTCACGAGCATATACAACAGGAGCAACCCGATAATGCCGATCGCTAAAACGAGCCAAAATGTCGTCGGGTCTACTGGCACATTAAACCAGCCGAACACGCTAAGCTGTCCTTTTGCTGTCGAGAATAACGAGCTGATAAGTGTGCCAAACGTTGTCGGCAACTGACTAATAATACCAGCAAAGATCACAAGTGATATGCCGTTACCAATACCTTGCTCTGTCATTAATTCCCCGATCCACATCAAAAGCACTGAGCCGGCGGTCATTGACGTGACAGCTATCACCCATTGCCACGGTGTAGACTGCGCACTGCCGGTAGTTGATCCAGCGAGTACTGATTGCTGCAGAATGTATACGAACGCAATTGATTGCACAATAGCCAGCGGCACTGTCACGATACGCGTCCATTGCTGGATTTTGCGCCGTCCAGACTCACCGTCTTTATGTAGCTCTTCAAGTTTCGGAATCGCTTTCGTTAGCAACTGCGTAATAATACTTGCAGTAATAAACGGGCTCATGCCGACAAGTACAATTGAAATCTGGCTCAGCGCACCACCGCTCATTAGGTTCAAAAAGCCGCCAAAGTCACTGCTACTCACTACGCCTTCAATGATACTTTTTAATTCCGTTGGATTCGCAAGCGGCACTGGAACATGCGCTAAAAACCGAAACGCAACAATCAAGCCAAACACAATGCCCAGACGTTTTTGCATATCTCGATTCTTGAGCGAGCGGACAACAATTCTCCAATTCATACTACAACCCTCTATCTCTAATAAATAACTTCCCATAGTATACACGATAGCGTGCGGGATTGCTAGATAGCGTGAGCATCATTGACGATATGGTACTTCGATGATTTAATAAAGATAATTATGGTTGTCATAATTAGTTCGCCCGACGAAGTATATGTTAAATTATTTGATAAAATTGCATTTCACTTGCGTGCAATATTGCCCAAACGACAAATTCATCATGTCGGCAGCACGGCCGTTCCAGGACTCGCCGGTAAAAACATTGTTGACGTACTAGTTTCAGCGCGCAACATTCACGATATTGCAGCGATAAAACGTCGCCTACAAAAAGCCGGTTTTTTCCCTGGGTCACATAGCAACCCTGCGGATGGCTACGTATTTATGGCGTCGCGGCGCGAAGAAACAGTCGCAGGCGACATTCA
>ERZ772948.2126-NODE-2126-length-10319-cov-8.263835_pt1 | contig 10319 bp, 13 predicted proteins | sample MGYA00511945_ERZ772948 | MGnify/ENA primary metagenome ERZ772948 (study PRJEB29015, sample SAMEA2737927) | human oral metagenome | biome: human oral; feature: human-associated habitat; material: dental | place: China | collected 2141 ... | reverse complement strand
CGATGATTTCTCCTCTTCTATATTTGATTGTCTTTGGAATGGGAATAAAGACCACCTCACATGGAGAGCCGTATATAAACTTCCTCATACCAGGCCTTGTGGCCATGTCGACGATGACGGGAAGCTTTGGTGCCGTTGCCCAAAACATGAGCGTCCAAAGGCTCTACGAAAAGGCGCTCGACCAAATAATGGTCTCACCTACCCCACTTTGGCAGTTTATCACGGGGCAGATAATTGGCGGAAGTCTGCGCGGCATCTACTCTGCTGCAATGATTCTGCTTCTCACCTTCCCACTCAAAACGGGACTTGTTTGGAACGGCTGGTCTCTTCTAGTCATGTTCTTAAACGGAACGGTGTTTGCCACGATTGCACTTACGCTTTCATTTATGGCAAAGAGCTATACAGATGCGCCAAGATATACATCGTTTATAATTGTGCCGATGTCATTTCTCTGTAACACCTTCTTTTCAACCGATGATATGCCTAATGGCTTTAGGCAATTTATCTCGGTTTTGCCACTTTCTAAGGCGAGTGAAATGCTGAGGTCTATCTCGCGCGGAGAAGGCTTTGATGCATGGGGAATAGTAATTTTGGCGATATACCTTGTCGTATTTTCGCTAATTTCTATGAACTTTATATATAAGAAGAAAAATCTATAGTGGGCCTTGCCCTAAGGAAAGGAAACGATATGTCAAAAAGAGCAATCATGGCGGTGAGCTTCGGAACCTCTTACGAGGAAACTCGTAAACTAACGATTGAAAGATTTGAGAAAACTCTAGGAGAGCACTTTGATAATGCGCCTGTTTACAGAGCATGGACTAGCGGAATGATTATGAGGAAAATCCTAAAGCGCGATGAAATGAAAGTAAATAACGTCAGCGAAGCACTAGAAGCTATAAAGGCAGACGGCTTTGATGAAATCCTAGTACAGCCATCACATATCCTAGAAGGTGTAGAGTATGCGAAAATCGTAGCTCAGCTAGAGACTGGCAAGGATGACTTCTCAAGCATAAAGCTAGGTCACGCTCTGCTTCACGATGAGGCATCACTTGCTGAAGTAGGAGCTGCTCTTGCAGATATCTTCTCTTTTGTTGAAGATGAAGACGCTCTAGTTTTGATGGGACACGGAAGTGACCACGAGGTCGATGATGTTTATCTTAAGCTGGAAAACCAGTTTGGCTCAACAGGTCACAAGAACTTTATCGTCGGAACTATTGAAGGCGAGCTCGACATTGACCACGCCATATCAAAGCTTGGCGAACTTGCACCACGCAAGGTTTGGCTAGTACCTCTCCTATTCGTTTCAGGAGACCATGCGCTAAACGACATCGGTGGCGATGATGAGGATTCCTGCAAGATCATGATTAGAGACGCAGGCTTTGATGTAGAATGCATACTCAAGGGACTCGGCGAGTACCAGCAGATTATAGACATCTTGCTTAGAAGAGCTGATGAGGCAAAGGAAATCTAATTTTTACAATTTCCACTTGAAAATCCTCTTCGTTCATATTAAAGTTTATCAAAGGAATTGATTTTGATAAGGGAGATTGAAGATGAAAAGAACAGATTACATAACTTGGGACGAATATTTCATGGGAGTTGCAGCACTTTCGGGGATGAGGAGCAAGGATCCAAACACTCAGGTAGGTGCATGTATAGTCAGCGATGACAACAAAATTCTATCTATGGGATATAACGGCTTCCCTAAGGGCTGTTCTGACGACGAATTTCCATGGGATAGAAGCTCTGATGATGCGCTGGGAATTAAGTACCTATACGTGACTCACGCAGAGCTAAACGCAATACTTAACTACAGAGGCGGAAGCCTTGAGGGAGCAAAGCTTTACGTTACGCTCTTCCCTTGTAACGAGTGTGCAAAGGCTATAATTCAGGCAGGAATTAAGACCGTCGTATACGGAAGCGACAAGTACGCAAACGAATCTGCAACAAAGGCATCAAAGCTGATGTTTAAGGCCTCAGGCGTTAAATGCGTAGAGCACAAATCCACAGGTAGAGAGATTAAAATTAGCATATAGAGCAAAACGCTTAGACATTTGGAGATAAAACGAAGAAAAAGCCACTGATTGCAAATGGTATGTACGATAAATGAGTGCATAATAGATTGCAATCAGTGGCTTTTGTGATAGTTGGGCAGAAGAGATAATTAACTTAGATATTGACAATTAACTAAAATAAAGTTAATATATAAAAAAGAAGTTAAGAGGTGCTTTATGATTTATGAACTAGGAAAACAGTTAAATATGCGGTTGGAGTGTTATGAGATAAAAGAAAAAGAAGGACTTCCTCTTTATTTATCGTTAAGAAATTTGTATCATGTGCATAGGAATGGTGTAGATTTTCTACTTATTGAATTACCAAGTGGAACAGACTTCAAAGTGAGTAAATTAGAAAAGCAGCTCGGATTATATCAAAAGCACTTTAAAATGAACGCCGCTTTTTCTATTAATAATATTTCACGTTATCAGAGGGATGCTATGATTCAAAAGGGAATTCCTTTTGTCAGCCTGCCCAAGCAAATCTATCTTCCATTTTTAGGAGTAATGTTACAAAATTATTTTCGTGATAATCCAATTTTACAAGTAGATAAGTTTACACCGATTTCACAGGCTTTGTTCTTGATGTTGGCTTACAGTAAAAAAGGGACCAGATTCAGTAAAAGTGATGTAGCAAAAAAGTTGGGTGTAACAAATACCACAATTACCAGGGCCTCTAAGCAGCTAAAAGCCATTGGAGCTTTACAAGAAGAGTTTGTAGGAACATCTGTTTTTATCAAAAGGACTTTATCTGGTGGAGAATATTTTGCATTAGGAAAGCCTTATCTTATAAACCCAATCCAGCAGACATTATACATTAAGGAAGTGGAATGCATGGATTTTCCTGCGTCTGGAGAATTGGCTTTGAGCAATTTAACCATGTTGAATCCACCTCAAATTAAAACACTTGCGACATGGAAGAATACTGAATTACCAAAGAGATTTATTGAGGTAGATCCACAGCTCGAAAGAGAGTTAGACTATGTGCGTTTAGAAAGATGGAAGTATTCACCTATAATTTTTGCTAAGAATGGTAATGTTGATCCAATTTCTTTATATTGCATTCTACGTGAAGAAAAAGACGAACGTGTTGAGATGGAACTGGAGCGAATGTTGGAGGAAATAAAATGGCAGTAATGGGAATAACCGCTTTTAAAGAGCATTTTAAGGATTATGATGATTGCTATACAATTATTGGTGGAACGGCCTGTGATATCCTAATGGCAGAAGAAGAGCTTGATTTTAGAGCAACTAAAGACATAGATATGATTATCCTTTTAGAGGACCGTTACCAGGAATTTGCAGAAGTTTTTTGGGCTTTTATTAAAGAAGGTGGTTATCGCTGTGGATGGAAACGGAGTGATAAGGCTCATTTCTACCGATTTACTGAGCCAAGAACAGGTTATCCAGTACAGATAGAGTTGTTTTCGAGAAAACCAGATTATCATCTTGAGATTGAATCTGGGGTTGTTCCTATTTATATTGATGATGATGTATCGAGCCTTTCAGCAATCATGCTAAACGATGATTTCTATAGCTTTATGATGGATGGAAGAAAGAGCATTAATGGAATAAGTGTTTTAAGTGCAGAACATATTATACCGTTTAAGATGTATGCATGGTTGAACTTGAAAGAACAAAAGCGTATAGGTGAGCATGTGAATAGTAAAGATCTAAGAAAACATAAATATGATGTATTCCGACTTCTTCAGATTGTTCCTGCTGGAGCGAAAGTAAAGACAATGGGTGCAGTTAAAGATACTATAAATTCTTTCTTATCATGCATTCAGGAAGAAAATTTAAATATTGATTCATTGGGTGTGGAGTTTTCACAAGATCAAGGAATTGAGCTTTTAAGACAGATATATCAAATACAGATATAGATAATTTAAATACTGATAAATAAAATGGAGGCATCTACTATATACCTCCATTGTAGTCTCGTTATACTTGTGTACGTAAACCTTAAGCCCCACAGTTTAGTACTAGACTTACAAACACTAGTGATCTTCGTGATGATTGTGATGCTCCTGAAACTCACAACCAGGACATGTAAGGTGTGCAATTTTCTCAATTATACGGTGAAGAGACATTGCTGCCTCAGTTTTTGCAGCGCTATAGTACATCTCCTTGCCATCTCGCCTGGACTCAATCAGGCCGCTTGTCTTGAGAAGTCTTAGATGGTGTGAAACCGCAGGACTACTCATATCCATGAAGGCTGCGATATTTATAACGCACTCCTCACAGTGACATAGAAGCCAGAAAATACGAAGTCTTGTTGGATCGCAGAGCTGCTTTAATAAATCAGAAACGGATTTGATTGTATCTGAATCAGGCATTTGCTCTAGGAGCTTTTCGTAATCCTGACCGTGGTCGTGTGGTATTTTGATTTCATCGTGTTTCATGATTTCCTCCTTAAATTAAGGGTGTTAATATGAGTATAGAGAGATGGAACAAAATTTTCAAGCAAAAATCAAATTTCCTATGTTAAATTAGACAAAAGTTGGGTACAATAGATATAACAATTAAGTGAACTTTTAATTAAATAAGGAGAAATACCATGAAAAAGACCTACAAAATCGAAGTGGATTGTGCAAACTGTGCAAACAAAATGGAAGAAGTTACTAAGAATACAACTGGAGTTAAGGATGCAAACATCAACTTCATGATGCAAAAGATGAAGGTTGAGTTTGAAGATGGTGCAGACGAAAGTGCTGTAATGCAAGAAGTTAGAAAGAGTTGCAAAAAAGTAGAGAGTGACTGCGAAGTTTACATTTAAATCAGATAGTATTAGATTATTCTAAAGGGCCAATTATGAATCAGAAACAGAAGAAAAATTTGATAAGAATTTTAGTATCGATAGTGCTCACCGTAGCGGTCTACTTTATTCCATCAAGTGGAATTATAAAGCTAGTTCTCTATGTGGTGCCATACATTATTGTCAGCTATGACGTAGTTATCAAGGCCTTCAAAGGTGTAATTAACAGGCAGCCATTTGATGAGAATCTTTTGATGACCATCGCGACAATAGGAGCATTCATCATCGCATTCATCGATGGGGATGACTACCTCGAGGCGATTTCCGTAATGTTGTTTTACCAGATTGGTGAGTTTTTCCAAAGCTATGCCGTTGGCAAAAGTCGTAGAAACATCAGCGATTTGATAGATATCATGCCTGAGTATGCAAATATAGAGGTGGGGAATACGCTCGAGCAGGTCGACCCTGAGGATGTAGAGGTCGGCACGGTGATAACAGTTTTAGCCGGTGAGAAGGTTCCTATCGACGGTGTGGTTGTAGAAGGCGAATCAAGCCTAAATACTAGCGCTCTGACGGGCGAAAGCATGCTTCAGGACGTCTGCGCTGGTGATCAGGTAATCAGCGGTTGTATCAATACCAGCGGCGTTCTTAAGATAAAGACGACTAAGGAGTTCAGTGACTCAACTGTAGCAAGAATCATGGAGCTAGTTGAGGATGCAAGCTCAAGAAAATCTAGATCTGAGAACTTCATAACTAAGTTTGCTAGAGTCTACACTCCAGCAGTAGTTTTCAGTGCCATATTGCTTGCAATTTTACCACCTGTGGTTTTGATGATGATGGGAAATCCAGCAGCATGGAGCGTCTGGGTTTATAGAGCACTTACATTCCTTGTAATAAGCTGTCCATGTGCCCTAGTTATCAGCATTCCTTTGAGCTTCTTCGGTGGAATCGGAGCCGCTAGCTCGCAGGGAATTTTGATCAAAGGCTCAAACTATATGGAGATGCTTGCGGATGTTAAGACTGTCGTATTCGATAAGACAGGAACTCTAACAAAGGGAGTCTTCGCAGTATCAAAGGTTGTAGCAAAGGACATGAGCGAAGAGGAGCTGCTTCACTATGCAGCTCACGCAGAAATGTACTCTAAGCATCCGGTAGCGCTAGCCCTCAGAAATACAGCAAATATAGAGGATGACTGTCAGGTTTCAGATTCAGAGGAGCTTGCAGGACATGGCATTAGAACAAAAATTAACGGATTTGATGTTTACGCAGGTAATGCAAAGCTGATGAAGAGCATATCGCTTGAATGCGACGATGTTACTGAGCCAGGAACAGTAATTCATGTTGCAATAGATGGTAAATATGCAGGATATATCGTGGTTTCTGACCTAGTAAAAGAAGAAACGATTGATGCTATATCAAAGCTAAAAGCCGAGGGCATCAGAAAAACTGTAATGCTCACAGGAGACAATAGAACCACTGCAAATGAAGTGGCAAAGAGCATTGGAATCGACGAGGTATATAGTGAACTTCTTCCAGGAGATAAGGTAGATAAGATAGAGGAGCTTATGGCTTCTAGGTCATCAAGCAAGGATGCGGTTGCCTTTGTTGGAGACGGAATAAACGATGCGCCAGTGCTATCACGTGCAGATATCGGAATCGCCATGGGAGCCATGGGGTCAGATGCAGCCGTTGAAGCAGCAGACGTCGTACTTATGGATGACGACCCAAGGAAGGTTTCCAAAGCTATCAAAATATCAAAGAAGTGCATGAGCATTGTAAGACAGAACATAGTTTTCGCCATAGGCATCAAAGTAGCATGCCTAATACTTGGAGCTGTAGGTATAGCAAATATGTGGTTTGCAATCTTTGCAGATGTAGGCGTTTTGATTTTGGCAGTGCTAAATGCAATAAGGATATTGGTTGTGCCACGCGACTGATAAGGATAAACTTAAAATAAGAAGGTACTGATTAAAGGTTTAGCTTGGGGAATTAAATCATTATAAATCAATCGGTATAATTAGTAGAAGTACTAGTTATACCGATGTTTATTTTTTGTGTGTAGACTACACTAGTATAATTTTAAAACAGTCTGCCAATAGAATAATAGCTGGTTACGGGAGATAGAAAATTTCACAATTTCATGTTATAATAACGCTATATTTTTGAGATATTAAAGCAATGAAGAGCATCAATACTTTTTACTTCGTCGATAGGAACTGTCATATATGCCCCCTCAATAAATAATTCAAGCTCATCTTTCCCAGACTCTGTATCGTAATCAGGAGCAATTGAATCAAGTTCACCAACAAATTCCCTACCGTCAGCGAGCATAATCAAAACCTTTTTATCAATATATTTTTCAAAATCTTTTATCACCATATCGTATACCTTTTTTCTTTTTAATATAATCCGGCACTATATGAACACCCTTTCCTGCATATTTAGTTACTAGCTCTGGTACTTTGTGCTGTGGGATCGTCAAATATGAAGGAGGATATGCTTTTGTCTCTGATAAGTTTTTATACGAATTTGTGCCAACTACATGCTTATCTTGCGCTGGAGCAGTCTTCGTAAACTCATAATTTGATATATTTTCTTTTTTCCCTAAGTGGATGACACTTCTTTTCGGTTTAATTATATCATTTTTAGGCTTTGGCATCAAAGTGGCATGCCTAATACTTGGAGCTTTAGGAATAGCAAATATGTGGTTTGCAATCTTTGCCGATGTAGGCGTTTTGATTTTGGCAGTGCTAAATGCAATAAGAATACTAGTTGTGCCACGCGACTGATATGAAAATATTAAATTAAGAAAGTCCTGATTAGAGGTTAAACTTAGGGAATCAAATCATTATAAATCAATCGGTATAACTAGTACTTCTACTAATTATACCGATTTTACTTTTTGTTGGGAATATCAGTATAGGTTTAAATACTAAGCCGATAGAATAATAGTTGCATATAGAAGGCAGAAAAATTCACAATTTTATGTTATAATAACGCTATATTTTTGAGATATTAAAGCAATGAAGAGCATCAATGCGTTTCGCTTAGAGAATAACTTTCATTACGAGACTATAGAGGAAGCTTGCTTGATTAAAAAATAGAGAAATAAAGGAGTAATATTCCCATGACAGATAAAGAATTGAAAGATTTAAAAGATACCCTATGGCACTCTGCCGATGTTCTTCGTGCAAGTGCACATTTGGCTGCAAATAAGTATGGACAGCCTATTCTTGGACTTATCTTCCTCAGATATGCAGATCTTTTATACAAACAACATAAGGATGAAATTGAATCCGAGTACAATCGACTTAAAGGTAGTCGTATGGAAAAATCACTAAAGGAAATTTCCATAGAAAAGTGTGGATTCTATCTCCCTGAGTGTGCTTATTACGACTTTATCAATGATGCACCAGATGATGCAAGCAAAGCTGCCATTGTAAAGAAAGCCATGGAAGCAATAGAGGATGAAAACCCTAAAATGCATGGTGTCCTTCCTAAAGAAGTATATGCTCATCTTGTTCCAGAAGAAGAACCAGAACTTCTCTCTAATATCGTGCGTATTTTTAAGGATATTCCTGAAAATAGCACTATTGATATTTTCGGTGAAATTTATGAATACTTCTTAGGTAACTTTGCGCTTGCAGAGGGTAAGGGTGGAGGAACATTCTATACACCTGCAAGTGTTGTAAGATATATGGTTGAAATATTAGACCCTCAGCCAGGTGAAAAGAAATTCCTAGATCCAGCATGTGGGTTTCGTGTCATAATAATGACAGTGGCAAATAGTTCAGTAAAATCAAAGGTTTTGAAGCTTCTACCAAAGTTAAAAACTGAAGAAACTGATGGTTTATGTGTTGCTTAGAGCCATTATCTAATAAAATAATGGTTGTAAGCAGCACATAAGCGAAAGAGAAAAAGAGGTAGTGTATGCGATGGATATTAAAAATTATCTTATTTCCGATTAGTCTTGTCTTATCAATTTTGATAGCTTTCTTGACATTCTTGCTTGGTATTGGAACAGCATTACTGTATATCGTTATGGTGTTCTGTGTATTTGGGGCATTAGCTTCTTTTATTCAAGGAGAAGTCGGAATAGGTATATCGGGCTTGGTCATTGGTTTTTTATTTAGTCCTTATGGGCTTCCGATGATAGGAGCGACTGTGATAGCATTTATTGAATTGATAAATGAGAAGATTAAAGCGTTGTAGGAAAATAGATATTTTGTGAGGAGGAGAGGCAACTTGAAAGAATATATTGCGAGTTTAGAAAAAGAATTTTCTTTGATAGAAAATGGTTTCAAAGAGGAAGAGAAAAGAGCGTTAACCGATTATAAAGCTAATGATAATGAATATGCTAAGAGTTTGGCATTTTTAGCATATGAATCTGATACCTATCAAGTAAGAATGTACGGTGTATTTCTTTTTGGATATTTATCAGAACAAGCTGATATTTTAGCATTTATGAGAGATGAAGTTTCCAAGGATGACAATTGGAGAGTTCAGGAAGTATTGGCAAAGGCATTTGATGAATTTTGCAAGAAAATAGGATATGAAAAAGCACTTCCAATAATTGATGAATGGTTAAAAAACAATAATCCTAATACAAGGAGAGCAGTTACAGAGGGGTTAAGAATATGGACAAGTAGACCATATTTCAAAGAAAATCCGAATGAAGCGATTGAAAGAATTGCAAACTTAAAAGAAGATGCAAGCGAATATGTGAGAAAATCGGTTGGAAATGCTTTAAGGGACATTAGTAAGAAATTTCCAGAGTTGATTAAAATTGAGCTTGATAGCTGGAAATTAGAAAGTAAAGAGATACAACAGGTTTACAAATTGGCAAGTAAATTGATTGTATGACAAATTTTAATTTATGGAGGTAGAAATGAACAAAATTACTTGTATTTGTTTAGGCGTTAAAGATATGGAAAGTTCAATCAATTTTTATAGAGATGGCTTAGGCTATAAGACTGATTGCAGAGAAAATAATCCACCGGTATGCTTTTTCGATACTCCGGGAACAAAGTTTGAACTATTTCCTTTGGAACAATTAGCAAAAGATATTGATGGAAATAATCCACCAAAAGGAAACGGATTTTCAGGAATTACATTAGCTTACAATGTTGAACATAAAGAAGATGTGGATAGTGTAATTGAATTAGTACGAAGCGCTGGCGGAAGAATTGTAAAAGAACCACAAGATACCTTTTGGGGCGGATATCACGCATATTTTTCTGATTTAGATGGATATTATTGGGAAGTTGCATGGGGTTCGAATTTTAAGTTTGACGAAAATGGACTATTGAAATTTTAGTGATTAAGGAAGGTATAAAAATGGCTTCAAGTAAAGAATATTTGGATTTCATTTTAGAACAACTATCTGAGTTGGAAGAAATAACATATAAAGCAATGATGGGTGAATATATTGTTTATTATCGCGGGAAAATTATTGGTGGAATTTATGATGATAGGTTTTTAGTGAAGCCTGTTAAATCTGCAATAGC
>ERZ772948.2123-NODE-2123-length-10341-cov-7.142232_pt1 | contig 10341 bp, 7 predicted proteins | sample MGYA00511945_ERZ772948 | MGnify/ENA primary metagenome ERZ772948 (study PRJEB29015, sample SAMEA2737927) | human oral metagenome | biome: human oral; feature: human-associated habitat; material: dental | place: China | collected 2141 ... | reverse complement strand
GAAATGTTGGGAAACTGAAGGAAGCTGATGTTGAGATAAATGGGATAACTGTTATCACTGGTGAAAATGATACTGGGAAAAGTACGGTTGGGAAAGTTTTGTGGAGTGTTTTTAATGGATTTTATGAAATTGATGAGAAAGTTTACAAGGAAAAAGTTTCTGAGTTAGAAAAAATTATAGTAAAAAAATTTATAGATGAAATCATAAATGTTTATAAAAATCTTTCAACAGATTATAATTCTTTTTTTGAAATTATTAATAGTACGGTAAAAAAAATTGCTATTGAACTTTTAAAAAATAATAAAAATTATTCAGAAGATGAGATAAAAATTATAGTTAATAATTATATAAAAGATTTAAAAATTGAAAATATTTCAAAATTTGTTCAAGAAATAAATGAAATTTTAAAAATTTCAGACAAAGAAATCAAAAAAGGTATTATTTCACGAGTTATGAATAAGGAATTTCATAATCAAATTAACGCCGTTTTTTCTAAAGAAAAAATGAATATTGGAGAAATAAGTCTTAAAATAAAAGATAACGAAATAGATTTAAAAATTGAAAATAATGAAATTTCAGATGTTCAAAATTATTTTTTAATAAATAAAGAAACGATGTATATTGATAATCCATTTATTTTGGATAGTTATGATTTCGAGGATGAGAATCACCAGACACATTTAGCAACCAATGTTTTTTCAGAAAACGAAAATAGTGTTATTTCTGAAATAAAAGTGAAGAAAAAATTGAATAATATTTACCAAAAATTAAACAGTGTTTTGAGTGGAGAGATTTTGGAAAATAAAAATTCTAAATTTGTTTATAGAAAAAATGGTGAAGATATTGACTTGAAAAATTTATCGACAGGGCTTAAAACTTTTGCAATTATAAAAATGTTATTGCAAAATGGAACGTTGGAAGAAAATGGGACAATAATTCTTGATGAGCCAGAAATTCATTTACATCCAGAATGGCAACTAAAATTTGCTGAATTGATAGTTTTATTGCAAAGAGAGTTTGGAATGCATATTTTATTGACAACACATAGTCCGTATTTTTTAAATGCAATTGAAGTTTTTTCGGAACGACATAAAATTGATGATAAATGTAAATATTATGTGGCTGAAAATGAAGGAAATAGCAGTATTATAAAAGATGTAACAGGAAATACAAGAGAAATTTATAGAAAATTAGCAAGACCGATTCAGGATTTAGAAAATATTAGATATAGCAGTGATTTAGATGAGTAAAAAAATTAATTTGAAAATATATAATACTTCTACATTAAAGCAAACATCAAAAGATGATAACAATGAAGAATATATGACAGAAAGTCAAATTAAAGTAATTAATTTTGATAGTGTTGGAGGAGATAAGTACACTAGAAATAATAATTTGAGCATTCAGCTAAAAACAAATGATGTTTTATTTTTACATAGCGATAGAAAATATACTTTTATTGAATTTAAAAATGGGAAATTACTTGATAAGTCTAATAGAATTGATATAAAAAAATTAAAGGATATAGAGTTAAAGATTCTTAATAGTATGTTTGTTTTAGGAGATATTGAAGAAAAATCTTTAAATATTTTAAAAGAAATTACAAATTATATTTTAGTCTACAATGAAGAAAAAAATTCACCAAATGAAAAGAATTCCATTTCAGAGATTGGAAATTATTTTGTAAATCAAGGAAGTAGTTTATCAGTTGGAGAAAATACTTTTGATAAAGATGAAATCATTTGTTTTGGACTTGAAAAATTTAAAGGTTATTGCTTTAAAAATGTACACACATACTCAAAAGAGGAATTTGAGGAAAAATTTGTAAAAAAGATGGAAAATAGAAATATTGTTTAGAAAAATAGTTAAAAAGAAATAAAAATGTAAATTTGTAAAGGAGAGAATTAATTATGAATTTTCTTTTTGAAATAGGATTGGAAGAATTGCCTGCACAATATGTGGATAAGGCGGAAAAGGATCTGAAAAAAATAATAGAAAATGAATTAAAATCTGAAAGAATCAAGTTTTCAGAAATTGAATCGTTTAGTACGCCTAGAAGGGTTACAGCGATTATAAAGGATTTGGCTGAAAAACAGGATGATTTGGATAAAAAAAGTGTAGGGCCTTCAGTTGAGATTGCTTATAAGGATGGACAACTTACGAAAGCTGGAGAAGGATTTGTGAGATCTCAGGGTGCTACGGCTGATGATATAAAGATTATTGAAAATGAAAAAGGGAAGTATATTTCGATTGAAAAGTTTATTGCAGGGAAGGATACTAGGGAGATTTTACCTGAAATATTGAAAAATGCGATAAAGAAAATAGAGTTTGAAAAATCTATGAAATGGGCGGATAGAACATTTAGATTTGTAAGACCGATTAAATGGTTTGTGACTTTATTTGATAATGGGGAAATTTTACCTTTTGAGTTTGAAGGGCTAAAAGGTGGGAATAAGACTCGTGGAATGAGATATTTTGCTTCTCAGGACATTGAGATTAATAATCCGCTTGATTATGAAAAAATATTGCTTGAAAATTTTGTTATTGTAGATGGTAAAAAAAGAAGAGAAGAAATTTTGAGAAGCATAAAAGAAAATGGTGAAAGTGATGGAGATGTTGCAATAATTAATAAATATCTTCTTGATGAAGTGGTTAATGTGGTAGAATATCCTTATGCAATAAAGGGTGAATTTAACAAGGATTATTTGCAGCTTCCTGAAGATATTATAACAATTACATTGGAAACTCACCAAAGATATTTTCCAGTAAAAGATAAGAACGGGAAATTGTCAAATAAATTTATTGTTATAAGAAATGCGCCTGAATATTCAGAAACTGTTAAAAAAGGGAATGAAAAGGTTGTAGAGCCAAGACTTGCCGATGCGAAATTTTTCTTTGATGAAGATTTAAAAGGTAAATTTGCAGATAATGTGGAAAAACTGAAGGAAGTTACTTTCCAAAAGGATATGGGAACAATTTTTGAAAAAGTTAAAAGAAGTGAAAAAATTGCTGAATATCTGATTTCAGAGTTAAACTTGACTGATAAGAAGGAAAATATCATAAGAACTGTAGATTTGGCAAAAGCAGATCTTGTCTCAAATGTAATTGGAGAAAAGGAATTTACTAAGTTACAAGGATTTATGGGTTCCGTTTATGCTCAAAAGCAAGGTGAGGATAAAGATGTAGCACTTGGAATTTTTGAACATTATTTGCCACGTTATCAAGGGGATAAATTGCCTACGACTGTGGAAGGTGCAATTGCTGGAATTGCTGACAAGATGGATACAATAATTGGATGTTTTGCAGTTGGATTAAAACCTACAAGTTCTAAAGATCCTTACGCTTTGAGACGTGCCACACAAGGAATTATTCAAGTTGTATTAAATTCAAAATTGTCTTTTGATTATAAGAAATTAATTGAAAAGGCTTATGAAATTTTCTCGGCAGATAAAAAAGTATTGGAAAAGAATGTCGTGAAGGATGTAACAGAATTTTTCAAACAAAGAATAATTAATGTGCTTTCTGAAAAATACAAAAAAGAACTTATAAATTATGAAATAAATCTTGAAAACAATGTTGTAGAATTGGATAAGAAATTATCTGAACTTCTAAAATTATCACAAACTGAAAATTTTGAGATTTTAATAAATCTTTTAAAACGTGTAAAAAATATTGTTAAAGATGAAAAAAATGTAAATCTAAATATTGACAGCGCATTATTTGAATCAGATGAAGAAAAAGCATTATACAATTTTGCAAATCAGTTGAAAAGTATTGAAAATGCAGATTTTTCAAGTTATATTGAAACATTATTAAATAATGCCGATACAATTAATCAATTTTTTGATAATGTAATTATTAATGCTGATGATGAAAAATTAAGAAATAATCGTATTGCATTATTGAAAAAACTAGAAAATTCTATTGATAAAATGATAAACATATAACTTAAATTTTGGCAATTTACACAGAAATAACACTTTGAAATCAAACTAAAAAGTAATAGTTATTCTGATTAAATCTAAAGTTTAATCTAATTTTATACAGTTTCAATTAATTATTTGGCTAATATAATAGTTTATAGGAAAATAAAAAAAATGAAATTTTAAAGTGACTAATAAGTCAATAAAATTAGGTTGTTTTATAGGAAATAGTAGTAAACATAATACTTAAAATGGAATATTGGTTAATTTTTTTATTGACTTTTTGTTAAAAAAGTGATATTATAACTTGTAAACGGAAAGTTTTAACTATAATAATAAATTAATTAGTAAAAACATTGATTTTTCTCTTAAAATATTGTATAATCTAAAAGAGGATTAGGAGAAAGAAGTACTAATTTAAAAAGTTAGAGTAAAAAATAAAATTCAGGAGGAATTAAAATGAAAAAATTAGTTATTTTAGGAACAGCTTTATTGGCTTTAAATGCTGTAGCATCTGAAGTACAAGTTAAAAGTGGATATGATTTCTACAGAAAATTTAAAGCAGGTTCAAGTGATCTTAGTGATGATTATGAACTTAAACATGGACCAACACTTGGTTTAGAATATATTGTTGATAACCAAGGTGAATTTGAATGGGGATTAGGAGCAGAATACAAATTATCTGCTAATTCTGGAAAATTAATTAGAAAAGATGACAAAGCTAAATTAATGAGAAGTGTTCCAGTTTATGCATTAGGTAAATTCAACTTAATCACAACAAACAATGGAAATGATGCTTTATACGTATTAGGAAGAGCAGGATATAACTTCGCTCACGGAACTAAAAATTTAGCAGATGCTAAAGTTAAAGGTGGATTATATACTGCAGCAGGAATTGGTACTGAATTTGGGCCAGTTTCATTAGAAGCTATTTATGAAAGATCAGGTGTTAAAGTTAAAGGATTTGTAGATTCAGCAGGAAATTCTGTTGAAAGAACAAGAAACTACAATGATTCAGTAGGAGTTAGAGTAGGATATAGATTTGGACAATTGAAAAATGACAGATCACCTAAAATCATAACTCAAACAGTTGAAGTGCCTGTACCAACTCCAGTACCTACACCAGCTCCAGAACCAGCACCAATTGTTAAACCAAATACTGCTGTGTTACCATTTAGTTGTGAAACTGATACAAAAAAATGTGTAATCAGAGGATTTAAAGTAGATGGTAGAGTACCTAACGAAGGTGAAGCTGCTGACTTGAGAACTATCGCAGGTGTAATTAACCAATTTGCTGATGGTGGATCAATTGATTTCGTTGGACATACAGATTCAACTGGATCAGCTGCTTATAACCAAAAATTATCAGTAGCAAGAGCACAAAACGTAGCTAGATTATTAAGAGACTACGGATTGAAAAATTCTATTTCTTACGGAACAATCACTGGTCAAGGAGAAAGCAATCCAGCTGACACTAATGACACAGTTGAAGGAAGATACAATAACAGAAGAGTTGAATTATTCTTCCAAAACGTTGACTTCACTAACGTAAGATTTATTACTCAATAATCTTTAAAATAAAAGGTTTAAAATATAAATTTTCGGAGAGACATTTAATTATGTCTCTCTTTTTTACTATACAAAAGAATTACTAATACTATGTCTTTTTATAGTAAAACTGTCTTAAAACTAAACTAATACTAAACTCCATTTGAATAACGAATATGTTGTAAATCTTTTTAGCAGATTAAACCTGATATTTATTTTCAAATAATTAAAATAAATATTTGCTTTTTAAACGGGGAATAGTATAAATATAAATTTCTCGCAAAAGAGTCAAATTAAAATATAGTTTCCATTTTTAAATGAAGTTTAGTAGAAATAGACTTAATATTTAATTTTTATTTTTACAGAAAAAAATTAGATAAATATTGATTTTTAATCTAATAAATGATATTATTTAAATAGGTTTTAAGAGTTGCGAATATATTTTGAGGTGGTGTTATGGATTTATCAAAAATTAAGCTGGTTGTAATAATTCAATGTGAAATTGCAAAAAGACGTTGCAGCGGATATCATTGCAGCCAGTCATTTTACGAGAGAAGTGGTGGATTTTCAAAATATCCTATGGAGCAGGATATGAGAGTTTTGATGTTTCAATGTGGAGGATGTAATGGGAAAGGAGTTAATTCTCTTTTATCAAATGTGAATAAATGCCTGAAAAAGGAAGGGAAGATTACGCCAGAAGAAGTGGCTATACACTTTGCTTCTTGTGTTACGCTTGATAATCATCATTCTTCCAGATGCATGTTTTTAAATTATATGAAACAGCAAGTTTCTAAAACTCCATTTAGGGATTCACTTATTTTGGAAGACACCTGGCATTCTAAAACTGCTACTAGAAGACGTGCAGAAGGAATTTACAAAACAAATAAAAACTAGGAAATATCAGGAAAGGAAAGCTATGAAGGAAATTATTGTAGAAATAAAAAACGATCAGGGAGTCCATGCACGGCCATCGGGGCAGATTGTGAATATTGCCAAAAAGTATGATGCGGCTTTGGAAATAGAAAAAGTTTTTGAAAATGAACAGGCAGAAAATAACAAAGAAGAAAATGAAAAAATTGATGGAAAAAATGTATTTGGAGTTATGATGCTTGGAGCTGGAAAGGGAGAAAAATTGAGACTTAGGGCAATTTCAGAAAATGGAGGGAATCCAGAAGAAGAGATTAAATTGCTGGAAGAGTTAAGACAATTGATAGAAATTAATAAATTTTTTGAATAAATATAAAGAAGGGAGAAGGACTGGCTAATTTTAGGCAGTTCTGAAGTACAAAATGAGCGAAAAAGAATTTGAGACATTATTGGAGGATTATTTACCTGAGGAAAAAAAATCGGGAGATGTAGTTGAAGGAATTATTACAAGAAAAGAATTGGACTATGGATTTCTTGATTTGAATGCAAAAAAAGAAGGAAGAATTTATGCTAGTGAAGTTAAAGACTTTGAAATTGGAGATAAAATTGAAGTAAAGGTTTTGAGGGAAGATGAGGATAACATCATTGTTTCAAAATTTGTGCTAGATAGAGCTAAGGAATTGGCATCATTTAATGTTGATGATATTGTGACTGGAGAAATTGTTAAGAAAATCAAAGGGGGATATACTGTAAGAATTGGGAAAAATGAGGCATTTTTACCATTTTCTCTGGCTAGATTTGAGAAAGATAAGGATTATACAGGACAAAAGTTTAAATTTATTATAAAAGAAAAAAACAGAAGCAATATAACTATTTCAAGAATTGAGTTGATAAAAATCGAAGAGGAAAAATATTTTGAAAGTGTTAATGTTGGAGATGTAGTTACAGGAAAAGTTAAGGAAATATTTGATTTTGGAATTATATTGGATTTAGGGGCTGCAAGCGGATTTGTTCATATTTCTGAAATTTCTTGGGATCAAGTGGATAATTTGCATGAAAGATATAAAATTGGAGATGAAGTAACTGCTAAAATTATTGAAAAGGATGTTGAAAAAAATAGATTAAAGTTAAGCATAAAGCAGTTATCAGAAGATCCTTGGGTTGCATTTGAAAATATCCATAATGTTGGAGATGTGGTTGAGGCTGTTGTTAAAGATGTTCTTGATTTTGGGATAGTTGTAACTGTTGATGGGAATTCTGGATTTGTACATGTTTCAGAGCTTGCTTGGCACAATGGATCTAAAGAATTGAAAAATTATAAAGCGGGAGATAAATTTTCTGCAAAAATTATTCAAATTGAAAATGAAAAGAAAAATGTTAAATTAAGCGTAAAGCAGCTTTCAGAAAATCCTTGGGATACAGTAAAGGAAAAATATCATATAGGAGATATTATTGAAAAACCAATAACAGAAGTATTTGATTTTGGGTTATTAATCTCGCTTGAAAAGGATATTGACGGACTTTTACATGTTTCTGACTTGTCATATAAGAGAGAATCTAATCTAACTTCAAAATATAAGGCTGGAGATTTGATTAAATTTAAAATAGTTGACTTTAATGATGAAAAAAATAGAGTTACTTTAAGTGCAAAAGCACTGCTTGATGATAAATGGGATGTTCTTGAAGAAACTTATGACTTTGATAAATCATATAAGGGAAAAGTTATGAATATTCAAGATTATGGAATTTTTGTTGAACTTGAAAAGGGAATAGAAGTGTTTATCCATAAAAATGAATTTTCTTGGGATAAAAGAGAACATAAGGAATACAAAGTTGGCGATGAAGTTGAATTTAAAGTAATAGTAATTGACAAAATTGAGAAAAAATTGTCTGGAAGTATTAAACAGCTGGAAAAATCGCCTTGGAAGGAAGTTACTGAAAAATATAAAAAGGGAAATATTGTAAATACTGAAATTGTGGAAATTCAGGAGAATTTTGCGCTTGTTAAATTAACAGACAGATTTAATGGAATTGTACCAAAAAGAGAATTGACAGAGGACTTTTTGAAGGATATTTCTGAAAAATTCTCAGTTGGAGATAAAGTTGAGGCTGTTATTACAGATATTAATGAAAAGAGAAAATCTATTGCATTATCTTTGAAAAAAGTTCAGGAAATGGAAGAAAAGAAAGAAATGGATGAGCTTATGAAAGTTTATGGAGTTTAATTTTGCCAAACTTAACAATAACTGAAAAAATACTATTTGCAAGGGGGATTCCCCCTTGTTGCTTATATAATTTTAAAGATTTTAGAACCCTGCGACTTTAGTAGTGGGAGGTTCAGAAAGCATAAATTGGATATATAGTTATGTATAAAAAATAAATTTTACATAATTTAAAAAAAGTGCTAAAATATAATAGTAAATATTAGAACATTGAAATTATATGGAGGTAAATTTAATGGCAGGTAAAACTGAATTTATGAAATATGCATATTTCGATAAAGAAATAGTAGAATTTGAGAAAGCGACAGTAAGTATTGCAACTCACAGTTTACAATATGGAACAACTTGTTTCGGTGGAGTTAGAGGATACTACAGAAATGGGAAAGTAGCAATTTTTAGATTGGAAGATCACTATAAAAGACTTATGACAGCTTCAAAAATGTTAGGTTTTGAATTTTTCATGGAATGGGATGAATTCAAAAATATTGTAACTGAATTAGTTAAAAAGAACGATATTAAAGAAGATTTTTATATGAGACCGTTCATTTTCTGTAAAGAACCAAGATTATCACCTAAAAAAGCAGGACTTGATTTTGATTTAGCAATTTATATGTTGCCACTTGCAGATTATGTAAGTACAAAAGGTGGATTAAGATTGATGAGTTCAACTTATAGAAAATATAACGATTCATCTATCCCAACTAAAGCAAAAGCAGGTGGATCTTACATCAATTCATTCCTAGCTACAAGTGACGCTCAAAGAAATGGTTATGATGATGCATTAATGTTTGATGATGCAGGAAATGTAGTAGAAGTTTCTGTTGCAAATATTGTATTAATCTACAGAGATCAAGTAATTATTCCTGATACAGGAAATGCAGCACTTGAAGGAATTACAGTAAGATCAGCATTAGAATTATTAGAATACAACGGATACAAAATCAACCGTGGAAAAATTGACAGATCAATGGTATTTACAGCAGATGAATTGCTAGTAACAGGAACAGCAATGAAAATCACTTATGCCGAATCGTTAGACCAAAGACCAATTGGACAATTAGACTTCCATGCTGAACCAAAACCTGGTAAATTCTATGAATTGTTAAAAGGTGAATATGAAAAAGTTATTAATGGAGATCACGAATTATCTAAAGAATGGTTATTTGTTGTTGAATAATAAATTTCTTTAAATTTAAAATAAAAAATAGAATATAATGAAATAAAAATACACTGAAAGTGCTATAAAAAGTATTGAAGGTGTATTTTTTTATTTGTTAAATTACCATAAATTATCTTCATTATTTTGTAAAAATAAATTAGGCAAAAATAAGATTTGAGAAAAGCAACCATAATTTTTATTATAAACTTGTTTTTTTTATTTTAAAAAAAACTTGTAATTGGAAAAAATTAGGAGTACAATATAATTAAAGGGGGAAAGAAAACAATGGTTTAAATAAAGTTTGGGCAATAATTAGAAATGGATAAAAAGGATATAATTATTGGGAAATTAAATAGTAATGTAAAATTTGGGAAGAGAGATGGTTAATTATGATCATCTCTCTTTTGAAATTATGAAGATTTTTTAATTTTAAAAATTTTTAACAAAAAGATAGCAAGAAGTCGTAGGCTTTCTACAAGTGGGAGATGAATTGCTTTTTTTGTAAAAAAAATTGAAAAAAGGATACATCCATGATAAAATTTTTGTATAAAATATTGAAGAGAAGTCATTAAAAATAATATTCAAAATCAAAAGGAGGTGTAATTTTATGAAATATAATTTA
>ERZ772948.2120-NODE-2120-length-10354-cov-28.430139_pt1 | contig 10354 bp, 9 predicted proteins | sample MGYA00511945_ERZ772948 | MGnify/ENA primary metagenome ERZ772948 (study PRJEB29015, sample SAMEA2737927) | human oral metagenome | biome: human oral; feature: human-associated habitat; material: dental | place: China | collected 2141 ... | reverse complement strand
TTCGCTGTCGTCGAGGGCGACGGTTTCCATATCGAGGATGTTGGTGCTCATTGTATGCCTCCTAAACTGTCGGATACTTCCATTGGGCGAGTTCGTCCGCCGGGATGGTCTCCGGCTCGTGCCCGAGGACGGTGAGGGTGCGGTAGTAGATGTCGGCGAGTTCTTCGACGTAGTTTGCACGCAGGAGAGCTTCCTTGAGATCGGCGGCAACGGCGACGACACCATGTGCCTGCATGAGGGCAACGTCTGCGATGGAGAGGGGGGCGAGGACGTTCTCTGCCGCGGCCTTCGTTCCCGGTCGCCCGTAGGGCGCGACAGGCACGTAACCCTTGCGGCAGCTAAGGAGGGAGAGTTCGTAGACGATGGCAGGGATGGGCTTATTCATGACGGCAAAGGCAGTTGCTGTGCGCGAGTGTGTATGTGCGACAGCGTGCACGTCGCTGCGGTTCCGATAGATGGCGCAGTGCATCATCAGTTCGCTGGTTGGACGCTTTCCGCTGCGCGCTTCGACCGTATGCCCTGCACCGTCGATGACGACGATGTCGTCTGTCTGCATCTCCATGCGGTCCACGCCTGTCGGTGTGATGCAGATATAGCCGCTTTCTGCGTCGCGGATGCTGAAATTGCCCGCGCGGTGCCGGCACAGTCCGTCGCGCTCTGCCTGCTGTGCGCAGCGGAGTACCGTTTCTTTGATCGTTTCCAACATGGCGTTCTCCTCCTTTACGTACAGTCTATATTTTAGCGAAAATTCACGGGATTTTGCAAGTATTTTCCCGCAGAAAATAGTGAAAATGAGTGCCAATCAAAGGATAAATGGTTTGACTTTTATTGGGAATGGTTTATAATATAAAACGTAATGAGCGCGCGGCAGGAAAGCCCTGCGGCGCATGTTGTATAGGGACACACAGGGGGTATTTCAATGGCAGTAAAAGTTGCTATCAATGGATTCGGTCGTATCGGTCGTCTTGCCTTCCGTCAGATGTTCGATGCGCCCGGCTATGAAGTCGTCGCAATCAACGATCTGACGAGCCCGAAGATGCTCGCCCATCTCCTGAAGTATGACTCCACGCAGGGTCGCTATAAGTATGCAGATTCCGTTGAGGCCGGTGAGGACTCCATCACGGTCAACGGCAAGAAGATCAACATCTATGCACAGGCGGATGCAACGCAGATCCCCTGGGGCAAGCATGATGTCGATGTCGTGCTCGAGTGCACGGGTTTCTACACGGCAAAGGCAAAGGCTGAGGCACATATCAAGGCCGGCGCAAAGAAGGTCGTCATCTCCGCTCCTGCGGGCAGCGATCTCCCGACGATCGTCTTCAATGTCAACCACAAGACGCTGACGAAGGCGGACAAGGTCATCTCGGCGGCATCCTGCACGACGAACTGCCTTGCGCCGATGGCAAAGGCACTGAATGATCTCGCTCCGATCAAGAGCGGCATCATGACGACGATCCACGCCTACACGGGCGACCAGATGCCGCTTGACGGCCCGCAGCGCAAGGGCGACCTGCGCCGCAGCCGTGCAGCAGCAGTCAACATCGTTCCGAACTCGACGGGTGCGGCAAAGGCGATCGGCCTTGTCATCCCCGAGCTCAACGGCAAGCTCATCGGCTCGGCACAGCGTGTTCCGACCCCGACGGGTTCGACGACGCTCCTCTACGCAGTGGTCGAGGGCAAGGTCACAGTTGATCAGATCAACGCACAGATGAAGAAGGAGTCGACGGAGTCGTTCGGCTACAATACGGACGAGATCGTCTCCAGCGACATCATCGGCACGACCTATGGCTCGATCTTCGATGCGACGCAGACGATGGTCAGCGATACGGGCGACGGCAATACGCTCGTCCAGGTTGTCTCCTGGTATGACAACGAGAACAGCTACACGAGCCAGATGGTTCGCACGATCAAGTACTTTGCTGAACTCGGCTGATAAGTAAACATTGTTTTCTTGGGTGGGCAGAGGTCTTTTCTGCACTCCCTCAGCATACGATCTTTCGAGGTCCGGCCGATGTTTGGGCCGGACCTCGTTTCTTTTAGGGAGCACTGATCCATTCAGCGATTCCTTTATGGAGGAGACAGCATGAACAAAAAGACAATCAAGGATATCGACGTCAAGGGGAAGAAAGTATTCGTCCGCGTGGACTACAACGTTCCATTTGATGCCGAGATGAACATCACGAACGATACGCGCATGGTGCGCACACTGCCGACGCTGAACTATCTGCTCGACGGCGGCGCGGCGCTCATCATCGCCTGCCACATCGGCCGCCCGACCGAGGCACGCGAGGAGAAGTTCAGCACGAAGCACCTCGTGAAGCATCTCGCGGAGCTCCTCGGCCGCGAGGTCAAGTGGGCATCTGACTGCGTCGGCCCCGAGGCGGAAAAGCTCGCGGCGGCACTGAAGCCGGGGGAGGTGCTGCTCCTCGAGAACCTGCGCTATCACAAGGAAGAGAAGAAGAACGACCCTGCCTTCGCAAAGCAGCTCGCGTCGCTCGCCGATGTCGCTGTGGACGATGCGTTCGGTGTCGCGCATCGTGCGCATGCATCGAATGCGGGCGTGCCGAAGTACATTGAAACCGTTGCAGGCTTTCTGATGGAGAAGGAGATCAACTACATCGGCAAGACGCTTGAGACGCCGCAGCATCCGTTCGTTGCGATCATCGGCGGGGCGAAGGTCTCCGACAAGATCGGCGTCATCAGCAATATGATCGAGAAGGTCGACACGATCATTATCGGCGGCGGCATGGCACACACCTTTGATGCGGCGAAGGGGCTGCCGATCGGCGACTCCCTCTGCGAGCCGGATAAGATGGATCTCGCACGTGACCTCCTCAAGAAGGCGGAGGCAAAGGGGGTCAAGGTTGTCCTTCCGCTCGACGTTGCCGCTGCGAATATGTTCCCGCTCGCCGACGAGGCAAAGTGGAAGGCCGAGGGCAAGGTCAAGATCGTCGACGTCGACCAGGTTGAAAATGGCTGGCAGGCGCTCGACAGCGGTCCGAAGACCTCCGAGGAGTACGTCAATGCGCTGAAGGGCGCAAAGACGATCATCTGGAACGGACCGATGGGCGTCTTTGAGTGCGACGAGTTTGCAAAGGGCACACTGGCAGTGGCAAAGGCGGTTGCGGATGCGACCGAGGCCGGTGCGACGAGCATCGTCGGCGGCGGCGACTCCATCGCGGCGCTCAAGAAGACGGGGTTGACGGACAAGATCTCCCACGTCTCGACGGGCGGCGGCGCGACGCTTGAGTTCCTTGAGGGCAAGGAGATGCCGGGCATCGCGGCCATCGCAGACAAGTAAGAACATCTACGTTTGATACAGAAGGAGAAAACTATGGCACGGACTCCGATTATCGCCGGAAACTGGAAAATGAACAACACGATCGCAGCGGGTGTTTCGCTCGTCAAGGAGCTCATCCCGCTCGTTAAGGATGCAAAGGCCACGGTCGTCGCCTGCCCGACAGCAACGGCACTCGCCGCTGTCGCCGATGCGGTCAAGGGAACGAACATCCACATTGGTGCGCAGAATGTGCACTGGGAGAAGAGCGGCGCCTATACGGGCGAGATCTCGACAGATATGCTGAAGGAGATCGGCGCAGACTACGTCATCCTCGGACACAGCGAGCGCCGCGACTACTTCGGTGAGACGGATGAGGGCGTCAACAAGCGTGCCCGTGCTGCATACGCGGCAGGCATCACGCCGATCATCTGCTGCGGCGAGTCGCTTGCGGTCCGTGAGGCAGGCAAGTACATTGAGCACGTCGTTGCGCAGATCAACGCCGCGCTCGAGGGCTTTACAGCGGACGAGGCGGGAAAGCTTGTCATCGCCTACGAGCCAATCTGGGCGATCGGCACGGGCAAGACGGCGAGCTTCGAGCAGGCGGAGGAGGTCTGCAGGGCGATCCGCGAGGCTGTCGCGAAGAAGTTCAATGCGCAGGCAGCCGACGCGATCCGCATTCAGTACGGCGGCAGTGTCAAGCCGGCGACGATCAAGGATCTCATGAAGCAGCCGAATGTCGACGGTGCACTTGTCGGCGGCGCTTCGCTGAAGGCACAGGATTTCGCGGCAATCGTGAATTTCTGATGATCGTACCCTCATTTTGTATGGCGTGGATTTTCCGCTCGGCGGGAATGAAGCGCCATACGAGTTTTGAGCAAAAGCTCTTAGAAAGATGTCAATATTATGGCAAAACTAAAGAACGCACCTGTTGCACTCATCATCATGGACGGATTCGGCGATGGCGATCCAAACGATCTGAAGTACAATGCCATTGCGATAGCAAAGACGCCTGTGCTCGATGGCCTGATGAAGGAGTTCCGTCATACGGAAATCCAGGCATCTGGTGAGTACGTCGGTCTGCCGGACGGTCAGATGGGCAACTCTGAGGTCGGCCACACGAATATCGGCGCAGGGCGCATCGTCTATCAGCAGCTTACGCGCATCACGCGTGACATCAAGAACGGTGACTTTTTCAAGAACAAGGCGCTGCTCACCATCGTGCACGGGGTCAAGGAGCACGGTGGTGCGCTGCATGTCATGGGACTGGTTTCTCCGGGCGGCGTGCACAGCCACGATGATCATCTTTTCGCCGTGCTCGAACTCGCTAAGCGCGAGGGACTGACCGAGGTCTGGATTCATGCCTTCCTCGACGGGCGCGATGTGCCGCCCAAGAGCGCACAGGAGTATCTCGAGACGGTCGAGAAAAAGGCGGCGGAGATCGGCGTCGGCAAGATCGCTACGGTCAGCGGGCGTTACTACGCTATGGATCGCGACAAGCGCTGGGAGCGTGAGCAGCTCGCCTATGAGGCGATTGCCCACGCCAAGGCAAAGACGGTGGCGAAGTCCGCTGTGGCAGGACTGCTCGCATCGTACGCGGATACGAGCGAGAAGCCCGAGGGCGTGACGGATGAGTTCGTCGTGCCGTTCGTGGTCGAGGGCTATCACGGCATGAAGAACGGCGACGGCGCGATTTTCTACAATTTCCGTCCCGACCGTGCACGTCAGCTGACGCATGCCTTTGTCGATGCAAAGTTCGACGGCTTTGCGCGCGACGAATCGCTGAAAATTCCCTTTGCGACGTTCTCGGAGTACGAGGCAGGGATGAACGCACTCGTGGCGTTCCCGCCCGAGGAGATCGACAACACCTTTGGCCAGTATGTGCAGGATCTCGGTTATACCCAGCTGCGCATCGCGGAGACGGAGAAGTACGCGCACGTTACATTCTTCTTCAACGGCGGCGTCGAGCAGCCGTACAAGGGCGAGGACCGCATTCTCGTGCATTCCCCGAAGGTGGCGACCTATGATCTGCAGCCTGAGATGAGCGCGATCGAGGTCACGGACAAGGTCGTCGAGGCGATCAAGTCCTGCAAGTATGACTTCATCATCCTCAACTATGCCAACTGCGACATGGTCGGACATACGGGGGTTGTCCCGGCAGTTGTCAAGGCAGTCGAGACGGTGGATACCTGCGTTGGGCGTTTCGTTGATGCCATCCGCGAGGTCGGCGGTGAGGTCTGTATTACTGCGGATCATGGAAATGCAGACAAGATGTGGGACTACGACAACAATCAGCCGTTTACGAAGCACACGACGAACCCCGTACCGTTCATCGTCGTTTCTGACCGCGTGAAGGACATCCACAAGGGCGCGCTCTGTGATATTGCACCGACTCTCCTCACACTCGCAGGTCTTGCGATTCCGAAGGAGATGACGGGCAAACCGCTCATAACGCTGAAGTAAGATCGTTTTGTTTGAAAGGACGGGTGCGTATGCACCTGTCTTTTTCGTTTGAAAGAGAGCGGGCGGAATGGTATACTAAATCTATTCATTTCATGATCGGAGGTCTTTATGCTGAGATTTTTGGTGCTTCTGCGTGCCATGCGGCGCAATATTGCCCTGCTGCTCTACGCGATGCTGCAGCGCGATACGCCGCGCGCCGTGAAGGTTCTCTTTCCGCTTTCACTGCTTTATCTTATCAGCCCGATTGATATTATCCCGGATACGATTCCCCTATTCGGTGCAATGGATGATATGGTGATTCTCCCTGCGGCGACGTCGCTGCTGATCCGCATGCTGCCCGCGCATACGCGCATGGAGGGTGAACGCCGTGTGGAGCGCTACGGCACGTGGCTGCTTGTAGGGGCCTCTGTGCTCATGCTCCTGTGGATTGTCATCTTTGTTTGGGCACTCGTGAAGGTGCTTTCGTGAGGCTCTATATTGCGGAGAAGCCGAGCGTCGGCCGCGCGCTTGCCGCATGTCTTCCTGCGCCGCACCGCAAAGGCTCCGGATGGATTGAGACGGGCGGCGGCGTGGTGACGTGGCTCTTTGGTCACGTGCTGCGTCAGGCTGAGCCCGAGGAGTATAACCCCGCGCTGAAACGCTGGCGCGCGGAGGATCTGCCGATCCTGCCGAAGGAGTGGCATCTCGTTGTCAATGAGAGCGCGGCGCAGCAGTTCGCGGTGGTGAAAGGGCTGATCGCGCGTGCCGATGAGATCGTGCATGCCGGCGACCCTGATCGAGAGGGCCAGCTCTTGGTGGATGAGGTGCTGGACTTCCTCGGCAATACAAAGCCCGTGCGCCGTATTCTCATCAATGCACTTGACGATAAGAGCATTCACGATGCGCTGAATGATCTGCGCGACAACGAGGATTTCCTTCCGCTGAAGCTCTCGGCACTCGCACGGGCGCGTGCGGACTGGCTCATCGGGATGAATCTCTCACGCGCCTATACGCTCGCGGCGCGGCGGGCCGGGCATGCGCGGCTCGTCCTGCCCATCGGGAGGGTCAAGACGCCGACGCTGGCACTCGTGGTGCGGCGGGAGCGCGAGATCGAGCACTTTACGCCCGCGACCTACTATCTTGTCGATGCACTGTTCCGCACAGAGGCAGGGGAGCCCTTTCGTGCGCGGTGGAAACCGTCGGAGGAGCGCACGCCGCTCGATCCTGAGGGGCGCCTCGTGGATCGGGCAGCAGTAGATGCTGCTGCGGCGTCATTCGGCGAGCCGCCCGCAGACGGCGTGGTGACAAAGTATGAGCGCAAGAAAAAGGAGGAGCCGCCGCCGCTGCCCTTTTCGCTCTCGGCACTGCAGGTGCTCGCAGGCAAACGCTACGGCTATGAACCGCAGCAGGTGCTCGATACGGCACAGAAGCTGTACGAGGAAAAACTGACCAGCTATCCGCGCTCCGATGCAGAGTATCTGCCCGTGAGTCAGCACAAGGATGCGGCAAAGATTCTCGGCAACCTCGCCGCGCTCTCTGATACGCCGCTTGCGGGGTGGGCACGGGCGACCGATGCCGCGCAGAAGTCGCGCGCGTGGAACGACGCAAAGATTTCGGCACATCATGCGATCATCCCGACAACCGTGCCCGTGAACCTCGCGCGGCTCACAGCGGTGGAGCGCAATATCTACGAGCTGATCGCGCGTGCCTACATTGCGCAGTTCTGTCCGAACTATGTCTACGATCAGACGAAGGCAGAAGTGACGCATCACGGTGAGACGTTCACGGCGCGCGGACGTACGGAACGTACGGCGGGATGGCGCACGATGTACCGTGCGGGGAAGAATGAGTCCGAGGATGCGGAGAAGGAGGACGAGGAGAGTACGGTACTCCCGCCGATGAAAAAGGGCGACGCGGCGGCGTTCGTCTCGGCAGAGACGAAGGAGCGGCAGACAAAGCCGCCCGCACGGTTTACGCCCGCGACGCTCCTCCAGGGGATGAAGGAGATTCACAAGTACGTCAAGGACGAGGCGGCGAAAAAGATGCTGCGCGATGTGTCCGGCATTGGGACGGAGGCGACGCGTGCGAGCATCATCGAGGATCTCATCCGCCGTAAATTCCTCCATGCTGCGGGAAAGAAGAAGGTGCTGACGCCGACGGCGGAGGCATATCTCCTTATCGACGCGCTGCCCGATACGATGACGTATCCCGATGCGACGGCGATCTGGGAGGATCAGCTGCACGCGATGGCGGACGGCGTGGGGACGCCCGAGGAATTCCTCGCGGGGCAGGCGGCATTCGCACGTGATCTCTGCGAAGCGGCACGGACGGCGCAGATCACGGGAGGCGAGGGGATAATACCATGTCCTGCCTGCGGGCGCGGCGTCATGCTGAAACGCAAGGGAAAGCACGGCGATTTCTGGGGCTGCTCGGCGTTCCCGCAGTGCCGCATGACGGCGGATGATGCGGGCGGCAAGCCGAACTTTGCGGGACGGCGTGTGCCGCGCGGTTCTGCGGACGGGATGGGGGCACATCCCCCTGCCGTCGCGATGACGGCGCGCCGCAGCTACACACCGACGGCAGATGAGCAGGCGGAGATGGATGCGCTGTTTTTTGACCAGTAAGGTGAGCCTCCTCTGTCGCTCATGGCGCCCCCACCACCGCAAGCGGTCCCCCCCGCAGCGGCGGGGGAGGCTTTGGGAAACGCGGACTGCCAAGCGAATGCGCTAAGATGGCTGTGTCGAATTTATCCGTGTTTCCCTAACATTTAGATCTGGTTTGCAGGAGGATACGATGGACTTTACATCACTTGGCGTGGCCGCGCCGCTCGCGGCGGCACTGGCTGCGCACGGCATCACGGAGCCGACGGAGATCCAGCGGGAGGTGATTCCTGCCGCGTGCACAGGCGAGAACCTGATCGGCGAGGCTCCGACGGGGACGGGCAAGACGCTCGCCTACCTCCTGCCCGCACTCATGCGCATTGACCCCGCCGTGCGCGCGGCACAGGTACTCGTTCTCGCACCGACGCATGAGCTCGCGATGCAGATCGCGGGCGCCGCGCGGGATCTTATTCAGGCGGCAGGGCTCTCTGTCGGCGTGCAGGCCCTCATCGGCGGGGCGAATGTACAGCGGCAGATCGACGCGCTGAAGAAAAAGCCGGCGCTCATCGTCGGCTCTGCGCCGCGCATCGTGGAGCTGCACCGCCTCCGCAAACTGAAACTGCAGGAGGTGCGCCTCTGTGTGCTCGATGAGTTCGACCGCCTCCTCGACAAGCAGCACAGTGCGGAGGTGCGTGCCGTCCTGCACCTCCTGCCCCGTGAGCGGCAGATGCTCCTCCTCTCGGCGACAGCGGCTGCGGCGGCTGTGCATGCGGCAGAGGAACTCTGCGCACTGCGCATCATCCGTGCGGCAGTGCAGGAGACGACGTGTGAAAACTACTATCATATTGTGCCGTTTCGTGATAAAATAAAGGCTGTGCAGAAATTGACGCGCCGCCTGCCGATTCGGCGGGGACTGGTCTTTGTCGGGCGCAGCTTTGACGCAGAAAAAGCGGCAGAGAAGCTGCAGTACGAAGGCATTCGTGTTGCCGCCCTGCTCGGCGGCGAGCGGCGCGATCAGCGGCGCGCCGCTCTCAATGCAATCCGCACGGGGCGTGTACAGCTTCTCATCTCCACCGATCTTGCTGCGCGCGGCCTGGATATCGAGGATGTGGACTATGTCGTTCAGGTCGATTTGCCCGAGGACGTGCGCACCTATCGTCACCGTGCAGGACGGACGGCACGCGCGGGCAAGGAGGGCACAGTCATCTCGCTTGTCGATGCGAAGGAAGTGGAGCGGCTGAAAGCCCTCGCTGTCCGCATGAAACTTGATTTGAAAAAGATCAATTGATGTTCCTTCCCAAAGGAGGCCTTGATTCGTGGACATATTGCCCACACTACTCGATTTACTGCTCGTTGTCTTTCTGATTTTCATGAATGGGTTCTTCGTCGCGGCAGAGTTCTGCTGTGTCAAAATCCGTCCGTCACGTCTGGAGACCCTGATCGCCGAGGGTGTCAGCCGTGCAAAGTACGCGAAGCAGCTGACCGATCATCTCGATTCCTCGCTGTCTGTGACACAGCTTGGCATCACGCTTGCTTCACTTGGCCTCGGCTGGGTGGGTGAGCCGGCGATTGCCGTGCTGATCCTGCCTGTCACGCAGAGTGTCGGACTCCCTGATGAGGTCGGGCACACGGCTGCGCTTGCCATCGCCTTTACGCTCATCACCTCTCTCCATATCGTGCTCGGCGAGCTGACGCCGAAGTCCATGGCCATCGCCAACGTGGAGCGCATTCTTCTCGCGATTTCCTTTCCCATGGTACTTTTTGGCCGCGTGATGCGCCCCTTTGTCTGGGTGCTCAACACGGTGGCCAATCATATCAGCCGCAAGCTCGGCTACGAGGCCAAAGGCGAAAACGAGGATGCCCATACGGAGGAGGAGATTCGCCTCCTGATGAAGGAGAGTTATCGTCAGGGGCTCATCAACAGCACGGAGGCGGACTTTGTTGACAAGGTGTTCTCCTTTACGGAACTGAATGCACGTGAAATCATGGTGCCGCGCACGGATATGATCTGTCTCTATCTGGATGACTCGCCCGC
>ERZ772948.2116-NODE-2116-length-10370-cov-2.919729_pt1 | contig 10370 bp, 10 predicted proteins | sample MGYA00511945_ERZ772948 | MGnify/ENA primary metagenome ERZ772948 (study PRJEB29015, sample SAMEA2737927) | human oral metagenome | biome: human oral; feature: human-associated habitat; material: dental | place: China | collected 2141 ... | reverse complement strand
TGTACTATCTGCACCGCGTCGACCCGGACGTGCCGCTTGAGGAAAGCTGGGGCGCGCTCGCCGAGCTCGTCGCCGAAGGGAAACTGGCCCGAATCGGGCTTTCCGAGGTGACCGTGGCCCAAACGGCCGCTGCCCATGCCGTCCATCCGGTGGCGGCGATCCAGTCCGAGCTGTCGGTGTGGACGCGCGATCCGCTCGGCGGGCAAACGCGCACTGACGCCGAAGAAAACCTCCTCGAGTGGACCCTGGCCAACGGCGTCGCCTTTGTGCCGTTCGCGCCGCTCGGCCGCGGCTATCTGACGGGAACGCTCGCTCCAGGCACGTTCGAAAGCGGCGACATTCGTTCCGTCAATCCGCGCTTCACGGCCGAGGCGTTCGAGCGCAACCGCTTGATCGGCGAGGAGATCGCGCGCATCGCCGAGGCTCACGGGGCGACGTCGGCTCAAGTCTCCCTCGCCTGGCTGCTGGGCCTGGCCGACAACGTCATCCCGATCCCCGGAACCCGCAGCGGCAGGCACCTTGCCGAGAATCTGGGGGCCGTCGGCCTTCGGCTGTCCGACGCCGAACGCGAGCGCCTTGACCGGCTCCCTCAGGCATACGGCTCGCGATACTGACCCGTGCGGTCGGCGGCATCGGGGCGCTCTTCAAGCAATCCTTGAATGTCCACATCCGACCGGGGCGGTGCCCACAGATAAGGTCTTCTGTTTGCAGGGCCTGTTTGAGGATTCCTTGCGCCAGTGCCAAGACAGACCTGCCTCGACACGTTGTTGACTCTGGCTAATTCGAATATAGTGAAAGACACCACGACCGGTTCCGCTGCTTCTCGGAGCAGTCCAGGGCCGGTCCTCTATTTGCGTCTAGAGATCTCAGGGCTGGTTGCACGCCGGAAGTGCCCGGCTAGAGGATCCGTCGGTCCAATCGGGCAGTGGCCCGGCTCTTGAGACTGGGCAACCTCAACCTTTGGGGTTGGGATGCACAGCCTTAACCTTCGGGGCTGGAATGCTCCGTGGGCTGACTTTTCGAGAGATATCAATCGTCGGGATCAGATTTGAGGGTGGCTACATTGGCCGGAAGATCCGATTCTTCGAGAGCCGCGCCCACGCGCCGCAGCAGCTCGCACAGCTGCACGCGCTCGTCCGCGCTGAACGCCCGGCCGATGCGCTCCTCGACGGTGCGCGCCGCGGCGTCGGCCTCGATGAGCAGCCTCTCGCCCTTTGACGTGAGCGTCACGACGAGCACCTTGCGGTGGAGTTTCGAGGGTTTGCGGGTCACTAGGGACTTGGCGGCGAGCTTGTCGAGCGTGGCGCCTATCGTCTGCGGCGTGACCGCCACGGCCCGCGCGAGCTGTGAGGGCGACTGACCGGGAACGTAGTAGAGCGAGAGCATCGCGCCGTACTGCGCCACCGTCAGGTCGAACGGGCGCAGCGCTTCGGCCTTCGCGGACATCATCGCCTGCTCGGCAAGCTTGATGTGGAGGCCGAGGCGAAGCTCGGCGTCGGCTGCGAACTCGTCCTCGCCGCGTCGAGGAGCCGGAAGCCTGAAAGCCGGATCGCAGGGAAGGCTCGGGGCGGGCGCGGGTTCGACGTCGTCGCGGGAAGAAGCATCGGTCACCTCACCAGAATAGGACACGGTGTCAACGGCTTTGAGGCCGTCAGGCCCTCACCGGTTTGTCTGCGCCGCCTTGACGTCGTCGGAGCCGCTGCGGCTCAACGCCGTCCAGGTTCAGAAAGTAGACGCATTCGGGAGACCAGCCCGAGAGTGTCGTGAAACCGAGTTCGGCCACTATCTGTGCGTTCCACAGGACGCCGGGGTTCTGTTTGAGCGGGGCCGTCATGCATCAGGCTTATGGCCTTCGGCGCGCTTGAGGGGGCCGCCGCGCCCGCGACGTTCGTCGATGCCGAGGCACTCGAACAATTCGGGCAGGAACCGTTAGACGCGCGTTCGATCGCGGCTTGCCTTTGACACGGTGTCAAGCCTCAAGATGGTGGCATGGCCGAGACGAGACTGCTTCGCATCGGGGAGTTTTCAACGCTCACCCGCTTGTCCGCGCGGATGCTGCGCTACTACGACGCCAACGGCGTTCTGACCCCGGCCGCCACGGACGACGCGACCGGCCACAGGTTCTACGCCGCCTCGCAGGTGCGCGAAGCGACGCTGATTCGCCAGCTTCGCGACGTCGGCTTCTCCGTCTCTGCCATAGCCGCCCTGCTTCCGCTGCGCGAGAACCCAGAAACTCTGGGCCGCGCGCTAGCCGTTCAGCGCGATCAGCTCATCGCCGACGCCGAGGCCGCCCGCCGCCGCATCGCCGAGATTGACCGACTCATCTCACAAACGAACAGGAGGGCCATCATGGCCGAAATCACCGTCACCACCCATCCGGCGCAGCGAGTGGTCGCATTGCGCACGACGATCGACACCTACGCCGACGAGCACAAGGCGTGGATCGCAGCCATGGAAGCGATCCGGGCCCAGGGAATCCCGCTTGCCAGCGGGCTCTGCGGCGCCACTTTCCACGACCTCGAGTATCGCGAGGCCGACATCGACATCGAGGTGTGGGAGCCCGTGGGGCCCGACGCCGTCGCGGCCGACCCGCTCACAATCCGCGAGCTCCCGGAGCAGAAGGTTGCGGTGGCCACCTTCCGCGGCGGATACGACCAGTTCGGCCCCGTCAACGAGGAACTGGCCGAGTACATCACCTCCTCCGGGTTGGAGTTCGCCGGGCCGATGTACAACCGCTACCTCGTAGGCCCCGCCGACACCCAAAACACGGAGGAGTACGTGACCGAAGTGTGCATGCCCGTCGCCTGAGCACGAGCGCCGGCCGGCCTGAGTTTGAGTGTTTGTCGCCCAAACTTGCTGATTTGCGGATGGCGGGCGGGCCTTTGGCGGGCCTTGTCGACGAACGGAGGCCAGCCCGGCCCGTCCGTCACACCGGCTGGCGCAGATTGTCCATCAAGGCGCGGCGATCGAGCCGAGCAGGCAAGTATGTGGTGGCGACAGCCAAAACCAGCGACGCTCCCATGGCCGCCAACAGGAACTTCACGGGAATAGCGGAGGCGAACATCTCTGCCCCGCCTCCCGACATCGCCGTAGCGCAGACCGCGCTGAGCAAAGTCGTCGCCAATCCGAAAAGGATCCCGGTTCCGGCGTATATCGCCCCTTCGAGGGCTGTGGACCGCAGAATGGTGTTCGGCCGGGCTCCGATCACCCCGAGCAACGCCCCCTCTTGGCGGCGCGTCCGCCCGACCATCGCGATGTTCGCCACGCCCCCGACTCCGGCTACGAAGAAAATCGGGACCATGATCGTCAGAAAGCCGCTGACGCCGTTGCTCATTCCACTCGAGCGCGCTGCGCCGCCCATGGCGTGAATGGTGCCCGTCATGGAAACGGCGATAGCGAAGGGCACGATCGTGGTCATGCTGAGAGCCGAGCGATGGCGCGCATTCGCGCGTGCGGAGAACCAGGCCGGGCTGCGGCCGGGAATCAGGCTGGTCCACCAGGCCAGCAGAGGGCGGAGCGTCCAATTCGGGATGAACAATGCAGCCAAGGCGACCATGAACCCCACCGCACCGCCCATAATCGCGCGCCCGCCCGGGGATTGCATCTGGGCGATCTCCGCTTTGCTGGTGCCGTCCTCTTCCAGGACGTCGGCGGGGAGGTTGACGAGTATCGGCAGCGACGCCGCGCTGATCAGCAGAATTACGGCTGCGACCCATTGCCACGGCCTTGTGCGCGTGGCTGGGGCGGCAGCCTCGCGCAGCGCCTGCATCTCGGGCACATTGGCCGCCCGCCGCGCAGCGCCCAGGCCTCCGAGCACGCTGAACAGAGCCGTGACGAGCACCGTCGCAGGCACGCAGAAAACGGGCATCGACAGGGGAAGGTCCCGGGGGAACAAATTGAATTCCCCCCACGTCAGCAGGTAGATCCGCCCCAATGGCAGGGCGAGCAGCCCGCCCAGCAGGCCCCCGATCACTCCGACTGCGCAAACCTGCCACAGGATGATCGCACGGATGCGGCTGCCGGGAATCCCGAGCACCTTCCACAGGGCGTGCGAACGCTGCTGGGCCGTGACCGTCAGGCCCAGCGTGGTCGATATGACGATCGCCGTCGCCAAACCCGCGTACCCCACCAGGTTGCCGCCGATCAGGCTGCTGGCGGCCAAGTATTCTCCTTTGTCCTGGTTCAGCGACCATTGCGTGGCGCTCCACCATGAGATGACAATCATCCCCACGACGGCGGCGCCCGCTGTGGCCACCAGCAGCGACCACAGCCATTGGCGGGCGTGGTGACGCAGGTCCTTCCATATCAAGGTCGACATCTTTCCCTCCCTTCAGCGCGCACGGGCGGCGTGGACGAGGTCGGCGATCCGCTGGGCGTCGCGGCAGCTCGACCACGTCGCCAGGCGGCCGCCGCTCATGACCGCGACGGAGTCCGCCAGGGCTGCGGCTTCGACGTCGTGCGTGACCATGACCACGGTGGTTCCCCGCGAGGCGAGCTGACGAAGCCAATCCAGGACGACGCCGGTCGAGTCGAGGTCGAGCGCGCCCGTGGGTTCGTCGGCGAAAACGATCCGCGGGTGGCTGGCCATCACGCGGGCGATGGCCACACGCTGGCGTTCCCCGCCGGAAAGCTGGTGGGGCTTGAGGTCGGCGCGGTGCGCCAGGTCGACTGCCTCGAGGGCCGCGCGAATGCCCTTCTTCGACAGGGGGTTCCCGGCGAGTTTGGCCGGCATCGAGACGTTTTCCGCGGCGGTCAGCGAGGCGATGAGGTTGTATTCCTGGAAGACGAAACCCGTGTGCTTGGCGCGGAATCGCGCGCGTTTGGCCGGTTTCATACCGGAAGTGACGGTGCCGAGCGTGGTCACCGTACCCGCTGTGGGTTCGTCGAGGCCCGCCATGCAGTGCAGCAGCGTGGACTTGCCCGACCCCGATGCGCCGACCACGGCGGTGAAACTGCCCTCGGGGAAATCGGCGTCCACGTGGTCCAGCGCGACCACCCGCGCATCCTTGCGGCCCGGCACGTCGTATATGCGGGTGAGTTGCCGGACGGAGATAGCTGGAGCCTCGCCGTTTCCGTGAACGTAGGGGTGCTTGACGGGCGACGTCGGGGTGGCGTCGCCCACGGCGGGTGTGTCGTTTTCCCAGCTTGAGACGCCGCTGCGGGTGATCATTCTCCAGGTCTCGTTGTGGGCGTGCGTTCCCGAGGCGCTGCGCCCCTTTTGGCTGGAAGCGGGCGGCTCTGCGTGGTCGTGAATTTCCATGCTTACAGCCTTTCAGCGGCAGAGCGCGCTTCACATACCGCCAACTGGCGGATTCGCATACTGTCAGCTGGCGGACTGCCGGGTGGGGACAGCCCGAATACCGCGGCGAGGTGGTGATGCCCACGGCACGGTACGACGCCGCGATACGACGAACGCGGTTGAAAGCGGCGATGACGCGATGGACGGCCATGTGGGAGAGATGCAGTTGAGAAATCGGGAAAAATGCTGAGCGTGGGGGAAAATCGGATGGAGGTCGGAAAGCGAACGGCCGCGGACTGCCCGCTAGAGTGGAAATGGACTGGCCGCTAGAGTGGAAGTGTGTTGCGCCGCGTTGCGATTGTCGCTGTTCCCGCGTTGCTAGCCGGTGGCGAGCTCGTCCACTGGTGGGCGAGCAAGCGGTATTTGGGCGCCGTGAAGGGCGGCGTCGGCGATGGGAGCGGTGGACGTGGGGCCGTCGTCGTGCTGGGATTCGGCAATCGCGGTGTCCGCGCGAATTACATCAACCGCTATCGGGTCCGCGCGGGGATCCGTACGCTCGAGTCTTGCGATCGGCGATCGAAATCCCCATGTGGGTTCGCGGCCCGAGCGAGATCTGCCGCTGGGTGGAATTCCGCTGCGCGACGCGATTCCGCAGCCGGAAAAGGCCGCGAGAACCGCCTGGCTTCCTCGGTCGGGAGCGTGCTGGTCCTGTGCGGCGGCCCGGTGGCGGGCGCCGTTCCCGAGGCGGACCTCATGGAGCGGTACGCGCGAAAACTCGGATACGCCGGTCCGATCCTGTTGGACCGCGAGAGCAGGTCAACGCTCCAAAACATCGAGCACGCCATACCGCTCATCGAGCACGCCGACTCCATCGCGATCGTCTCCAATCCGCTGCACGCTTTAAAAGGGCGCATTCTCCTGTGGAAGATGCGCCCGGACTTGGCCGCTCGGCTCGTGCGAGGCTCGGATTACCGGTTCGGCGAGATGTCGTTGCTCAAACCGATCGCGGCTGCGGCGGGAATCGTGCATTTCCGGGCGTTTCCCCGCAGGCCGATGTGCACTTTGGCGTGAGCTCCACGCGCCGCGCTCACGCCGCGTTGAAAGACCGCGCGAGTCGGCTTGTGACGGGGTGCGCCCTGAGCTGAACGGCTCCTTTGGGGCGGCACTTTGGTTTCGGCCGTGACGCTTGACGGCTTCCCGTTCGCCATGGAGAAGGCCATCAATCGGGTCCCGAGAACAGATGAATCGGGTTCTCCGGATCGCCGTAGAGGGAAAGGGGCGCACGGTGGTTGAACGCTTCCCGATGCAGGAGGCCGATGCCGTGTTCGAGTGGCTCAAGGATGGGTGCATTCGTTCGCGGGCCGTTCTCTACAACGACGTCGCCTGAGCGCCCTCGAATGCGAGACGGCGAGGTGGTCGAGACGTGCGGAAACAGCGGTTGCAGCCCCGCCGACGAGGCCCTTGCTGTCGGGCCCCGCCTTCACGGGCGAGGCTTCTCTGCGCCTACGCGGCGGTTGCAGCCTGAGGCTGATCGTTGATTGACACCGCGGAGCGGAACCCGTCTGCGGGGCGCTAGGCCTCACTCGGGCAGACGCAGTTCTTTCAGTACCGTCGCGAGCGCTTCGCGCCCGGCAGGGGAGAGCCGTGCGCGCAATTCGGCGTCGAGTTCCTCCACCGCCGCGGCGCTTTCCGCCAACAGATCTCGGCCTTTCGGAGTGAGAGTGATAACCTGCACTCTCCGGTCGGCGGCGCTCCGTTCGCGGTCGATGGCGCCGAGGTCCGCGAGCTGATCGACGAGGGACACGACGAGGCTGGGGGCGACGTTGAGCCGCGCTGCGATGTCGCGTTGGGATGAAGCGAGGCCCGCGTCCACCGCCGCGAGCAGGCCGACCTGTTTGTGGGTCAGGCCCAGCCGTTCCACACGCCGGGAAAAGGTCTGTGTTATCTGGGATCCGGTCACGCCCAGGCGGAAGCACGCCGCCTGGAGGATCGTCGTGCCGTCGACGTCGTCCACGTCAAGATGGTAACATCGTAATTAATTCAGTTCTGAATGATCGAGTGTAGAATGAATGTTAAGAAAGGGGCGACTATGTCGCTATGGCTGGGTGCCGCAAACTCGTTGATCGCGTTGGGGTCGGCCGTATTCGGCGTCCTCGCGCTGATTCGCCCGGAGGCGCTGAAAGGGCGCGGCAATAAGGGTGGGACCTTGGTCGGTTGCGGCGGCGCGAGCGTGCGCGGTGGTGTCGGCGGACACGGTGGTGCGGACGCTGGCCTGCGCAGCGGGGCTGGCAGTGACGATGGCAGCGCGAGTGTACGTGGCGGCGCGGGCGGCGTCGAAGGAGCGCGCTTCTATGCCGCCATGTACGCCGGACGCGCTATCCCACTCGGTTTGGCCGTGTCCGCCGTCGCGTGGGCCGCCCCCGACGGGCGGGCGACGGCGCTGCTTCTTGGCGTCGCCGTCGCCGCGCAAATCGCCGACGTCGTCGCTGCCGTCGCGAACCGTCTGACAGGAATGGCCGTCGGCGCCGCGTCCGCCGCCCTTCTCCACGCGGCCGCGCTCGCAATTGCCTTGTGAATCGCGGGCTGGGCGGCGTGGAATCAGTGGGTCGGTCGGCGTACCGGTTGCAAAGTTTGACAAAGGTTGCGAGGGTCGAATCCCGGTGTGACAGGTGCCTCCGGGTGTGGTCAAATGAAAGGCATAGTGAATCCCCAGGCGAGGAGACGTCGATGATCAGTATCCGATTGCGCTCGCTGTTCGGCGGTTTGGCGGCGTTGTCCCTTCTGACCGCGCCGATTGCCGCCTATGCCGATGAAGCCGCCAACCCGTCAGCCAACCCGTCAGCCGGGCCTTCGGCCCCACGGGTTCCGGCCGGCGGGCCGTCCGCGTCCAAACCCGCGGCTCCGAATTCCGGTTCGACGCCAGGCGCACCCGCCGAAGCGAGCGGAACCGTGACCCTCGACCTGTACAACCTCACCGACGTCCACGGACACATCGAGAAGGCGAGCAAGAACGGGACCGTCACCGAATCCGGCATCCCGGCCGTCGGCTGCTACCTGGACAGGGCGCGCGCGGCCAGCGGAGACGCCTCCTTCACCCTGCTCGGCGACAACATCGGAGCCTCCCCGTTCACGTCCGGCTCCCTGCAGGACAATCCGACGATCGCCGCGCTCAACGAGCTCGAACCGCTCGGCTCGACCATCGGCAACCATGAGCTCGACCTCGGCCTCGACGTCTTCAAACACCGCATCGACGGAACCGGCGGCTACACGAAGGTCGGTTTCCCCTACCTCGGGGCCAACGTCGACGGCATGGGCCGCTACCTCGGCGACAAAGTGGTCTGGACGTCGGCCTCCGGCGTCCGGGTCGCCTTCATCGGGGCCATCGCCGGCGACGTGCCCTACAAGTTGAGCCCCGGCACCACCAAGGGATTGACCTTCAACGACCCCATACCCAAGATCAATGCGATGGCCAAGGACCTCAAGGTTTCCGGCCAGGCCGATGTCGTGATCGCCATGCTCGACGACGACGTGAAGAACAACTACCCGAAGATGGGCGCATACGTCGACGGCATCATGGGCGGCGACACCCACGTCCCCTACAAGTTTTCGATGGTCGACGGCGCCCAGGGCAACAAGCTCTCCGCGATAGCCTCCGGCTCCTACACCGACAACCTCGCCGACCTGCAGATCACCTACGACAAGGCCACGAAGAGGGTGGTCCGCTCCGAGGCCAAGCTCATCCCCGCCTCCGAGGTGGCCGCGTGCGGCGAGAAGCAATCGATCAAACGGATCGTCGACAAGGCGGTGCAGGATTCCAAGGCAGCCGGCGACAAGGTTGTGGCCAAGGGCTATACGTCCGCGTTCTCCCGCGGGGTCTTCTCCTCCGCCGGCGAGCCCCCCGACCCAGGGTCCAACCGGGGCGTCGAATCCTCGCTCGGCGACCTCACCGCCGACTCCCTTCGAGCCACCGTGATCACGAAGGAAGGCAAGCCCGTGGACATCGGCGCCATCAACGCCGGCGGCCTGCGAGCCGACCTCACCCCGCTCGCCAACGGCGACATCACCTACCGCCAGACCTTCGCCGTCCAGCCCTTCTCCAACCAGCTGGGCTACGTGACCATCACGGGCGCCGACTTCAAGAAGGCGCTCGAACAGCAGTGGAAGACGCAGCTCAACACGCAGAACTCCCGGCCCATGCTCAAGCTGGGGCTTTCGAGCAACGTTGCATACACCTACGATCCGGCCAAGCCCTACGGCCAGCGCATCACGTCGGTGACGGTCGACGGAAAGCCGCTCGATGCGCAGCGCAAGTACACGGTCGGCTCGGTCACCTTCCTGCTGGCCGGAGGGGACTCCTTCGACGCTCTGACAGCAGGCGGAGCCCCCGCCATCACCGACAACCTCGACCGCGAGAGATTCAACGCCTATCTGGGATCTCATCCAGGTCTCAAGCCGCGCGCCGCGAAGTCCTCTATCGGCGTCACCCTTCCCTCGGCGCCCGTCGCGGACGGCCAGACCATCGACATTCCCCTGCGCGGGCTCTCCTTCTCCGAGGGGCCGTCGGTGACGAAGAACGTCAACGTCAGCGTGGGATCGACGTCCACGACGGCGGCCGTGGACAACAGCCTGATCGACGCGAACGCCAACAACGAGAAGGCAGTCGTCACCGCCGACGGCGTAGGCCGCGCCACGGCCAAGGTCAAAGTCGACGGCAAATGCGCTGCCAACCCCGGCAAGAACGTCACACTGCCCGTCACGGTGGCCACAGACTTCGCCGAGGTCGTGGGCGCCGGGCAAGGCTTAACCGTCACCGTGGCCTGCGCTGGAGCCGGCCAGCCGTCGGCGACGCCATCGGCTCCGTCCACGTCTGCGGACCCCGTCAAACCGTCCACTGGAATCGCCGCCCCGACGGCGACCGGCGCCGCGAAGCCTCCGACTGCTCAGACCGTGAGGTCGGCGGCTGCCACGGGAGGCCGCGGACGCGGATTGGCTCACACCGGCCCCGCCGCGATGCCGCTCATCGCCGCGGCGCTGGTTCTTCTGCTGCTCGGCGGGGGACTCGTGGCGCGGGCGAAACCGGCGAAACCCCGGGCCGAATGACACCGCCGAGCCCGTATCGCTGAGTCTAGAG
>ERZ772948.2113-NODE-2113-length-10381-cov-10.021499_pt1 | contig 10381 bp, 7 predicted proteins | sample MGYA00511945_ERZ772948 | MGnify/ENA primary metagenome ERZ772948 (study PRJEB29015, sample SAMEA2737927) | human oral metagenome | biome: human oral; feature: human-associated habitat; material: dental | place: China | collected 2141 ... | reverse complement strand
CGGCGGGCGATGAGCTGGGCGTACTGGGCGCCGAAGTCGACGACGAGGACGGGGCGGGGGGCAGGTGCGTTCACGCCAACCATGCTACCCGCTGGAATGGGGCGGCGCCCCCACGCTCACGGGGGCGCCGCAACACGGCCGGACCGGGGTCAGCGGCGGGTGAGGGAGCGGACGACGGGGAAGACGCCGGCCGCGACCACTGCCTTGAGCAGGTCGCCGACGATGAAGGGGACCAGGCCCTTCGCGACGCCGTCCGCGAGGCCCATGTGGGTGAAGGGGATCATCCACGCCAGGCCCGTGGCGTAGACCGAGAAGAGGGAGACCAGGGACGCGGCGAGCATCGTGTGGGGCTTGCGGTCCCAGCCGCGCTCGGCGGCGGCGCCCGCGATCATCGCCACCAGCGCGTAGCCCAGGACGTAGCCGAACGAGGCGAAGGCCCAGCCGACGTGGTCCTCGGCGAAGACCGGGGCGCCCGCGACGCCCAGCGCGGTGTAGAGGGCGACCGACAGGAAGGAGCGGCGCGCGCCGCCGAGAGCGCCCACACTGAGGGCGCCGAGCGTGCCCAGCGAGACGGGGACGGGCGTGAAGGGCAGGGGGACGGAGAGGCGGGCCATCAGGGTGAGGACCAGGGTGCCCGCAACGACCAGGACGGCCTCGCGGGCCAGGGTGCCGCCGAGGCGGTCGGCGAGGACGCGGTCGCGGCGCAGGGCGGGGGATGCGGTTGCAGTGGTCATGGAACTTCCTTAAACAATTGAATTGAACGCTGTTCAGGACAGGGTATTCACTATAGTGGCCGCATGTCAACAGGGAGCGCGCCCGACAGGGGCCGCATCACGCGCGAGCAGATCCTGGCTGCGGCCATGGCGCTCCTCGACCAACGCGGCCTGCCGGACCTCACCATGCGCAAACTGGCGGCCGAGCTCGGCATCCGCCCCTCCGCGCTCTACTGGCACTTCCCCGACAAACAAACACTCCTGGCGCGCCTGGCGGACCGGATTGTCGGGAGTGCGCCAACGCCTCCCGCGGGCGGCCCGGGCGCGGCTGATGGGACGGGCGGGGGCGGTAGCGCCGCGCGCTCTGGGCCCCCGAACGGGCACCGCGGCGCCGCATGTTCTGGGGCAGCCGCGCATCCCGGCAGCCCCGGCGAGGACCAGGGCAGCGCTTTCTCTGAGGCAGCCGCATATCCTGGCGGCTCCGGCGAGAACCGGGGCGCCTCGTACCCCCGCACTGCCCACGCGGTTCCCTGGGAGAGGGCGATGCGCGCCTCGGCGGACACCATGCGCTCACGCTTGCTGGCCCACCGCGACGGGGCGGAGATCGTCTCGAGCTCCATCGCCCTCGGCCTGACGCGCCTTCCCCTGACCGCGATGATCCACGAGCCGTTGCACCGCGCGGGCGCCTCGGCCGAGACCATCGACATCGCCGCGCGCACGCTCGGGCATTTCCTGCTGGGGCACGCCTTCGACGAACAGCAGGCCGAGGCCGCGCGCGCCCTCGGCGTCGAACCGGCGCTCCCCCGGCTCCGACTCGACCCCGCGTCGGCCGAGGCCGCCTTCCGCGCGGGCGTCGACCTCATCGTCGCCGGCACCGCCGTTCGGATCGCAGCGGACCGCGCCTGACCCCCCTGTGGGACGAGGCCATGGCCCGCCCAACCACCGTCCGGATCGCGGCGGACCGCGCCTGACCATGGGGTCGTCCGCCGAGAACGGGCGGGGCACGCCCCTCCGCGCCACTTAGACCCCACTTTCACCACTTAGGCCCTGAATCCGGCTGTTTTCCCGCCGCTCCAGAGGCCTAAGTGGTGCAGACAGGCGAGAAATGGTGCACAACGACGTTACGCGTAGAAACGCCTATGAGAACCATTGCTCTCAAACGGAGGAATCTGCCATAGGTCCTCGTACGAGGACATCAACACCCCTCCAGCCGCGCAGAGGAAACGGGCGACGCGAGAACGCAACACCACGAAATCATTGAGATCATGCCAATTCAGACGGAGAACGCGCCACCCCGCCTCTTCGATGCGCTGCTGGCGCACCATCCAACGCCGCTGGGCCAGGCGGAATGAAGCCAGATCATCGCCGAGCTTCCCCCGACCGTCGAGTTCGATGATCACACGCAGTTCAGGGAGCGCGATGTCCGCGAAGTACCGCTCCCCGTCGGCAACCACCTCGAACTGGGTCACGACAGCGCTGTCGGTCAAGGTCCTCACGATCCAGACGACAACGGCTTCGAGCACGCTGTCACACCCGCCGTCGGCGGATGCGATGAGCCGCCGGGCCCGTTCGCGCCACCGCCGGTTCCCCGACTGCTCGAGCGTTTCCAGCATGCTCTCGCGCACCGCCTCGACACGCCCGCGCGACGCCGGCAGGTCGAAGCGATCGAATCGGGCCAGACGATGAAGAACCATCGCAACCGCAACAGCCCCCTCTATGACTCCGCTCCCCTGCGTCAGTCTCACGGCCGCGTCAACGGGCGTTTCCGCCTGAACGCCTCCGAGGACTACAACGGGCGCGTGAACCGGCGGAACCGTCGTGATACGGATCCGGGCCTGCGGCACGACCGTCCGTGTCCCCTCGACAGTTGCCAGCGCGTACGCGCGGCGGCGCCGGTAAGGCCACAACGTGACATCGGGGTTCGCGACCCACATCGGGATCCCATGAAGGACCAGGGCGCTGGAACCGACGAAGACAGCCCTGCCGCGGTAGGTGTCATTCACCGCGAGAACCCGTCCCAGAGCGACCGCCTGCCATTCCTGCCATGGTTCGGTGTCTCCGGAGGGCGGACGGATGTGGAATCCACGTCTGATCCTCATACGCGGCGAGGATCCCGCCACGTGCCTGTCGGCGTGCGTGGTCCTGATGATTTCGATCCGTGGGACGCTCATCCTCCAACTATCGAGCGAGCACCGGCGAACGCGCATATTCCCATCGCGGGCCTGTGGATAACGGCATGCCGTGGGCACCCCCTGTTCGTAACCTCCCCACACATCGGGGGCCTGTGGATAACGGCGCGCCGTGGGCACGTGACTCTAGGTGCCTGGCCGCCACCCGCGTTCCAGGGACGGGCGGCACACCGTGGGCACGTTGCCCCGGGGCCATTCGCACCAGCTAGACCCCACTTTCACCACTTAGGCCCAGAATCCGGCTGTGTTCCGGCCATTCCAGAGGCCTAAGTGGTGCAGATACGCACTAAGTGGTGCGACAGCCTCGTGGAGCACCGAGGTCGAACACGATCTGGGAATGGGAGGCCGACTCCCAGCCTTGGACAAGCAGACCGCCACGGGCACAAGGCCGGCTCCAGCACCCGCACGAGGACGCTCCCGGGTGGCAGAGGAATTTCCGCATCGGCGCAACTGCCCCACACCGCAGAAGCGGAAGGAGGGCCGGTCTCAGCCCCTGCGAACCACGCAACCCGGCTCCGGGGGCTCGGCCGACCACAGAGGTGGCGCACCGTGCTGCGCGGGGCCGCGCCTCAACGGGTGCGCCTATCAGTACGAGTCCAACCAAGAGGTCCTGGGCGGGCGCGGGTCCACATTTGGGGTAGGCAACGGGCCATTGGGGTGGGCAAATTGCCTACCCCAATAGTTGGTTTCCTACCCCGATGCGAGTCTCCCGCTCCAATACGGCGCGGCGCACTCGGAAGGGCCCCGCCGCCGGGAACCGGAGCGTGAAGCGCACGCCACGGGCGCGCCCCGCGAGCGCGGTGACTGGCCACTGCACCTGGGGGGAGCGCCGCCCAGTGAGCACGAGGTGCTCCCAGCGCTGGACTGGCCGCTGCGCCTGGGCACGCGAAGCGCACGCCACGGGCGCGCGCTCACAGCCCCGGCCCCCTGGGGATCAGTGCGCGAAGTGCCGCGTCCCGGTCAGGTACATCGTGATCCCGGCTGCGTTGGCGGCGTCGATGGACTCCTGGTCGCGCACGGAGCCACCGGGCTGGACGACCGCCTTCACGCCCGCGTCGATGAGGACCTGGAGGCCATCGGCGAAGGGGAAGAACGCGTCCGACGCGGCGACGGCGCCGACCGAGCGGCGCTCGGGCGCGGCGGGGACGACATCCCCTGCCCTCGCCCCGCCGGCGGAATCCACATCGGCAGCGGCGTCGCCGGTGCTGCGCGCCCCCAGGGTGTTGGCGCGTTCGACGGCGAGCCTGCACGAGTCCACCCGGTTCACCTGCCCCATGCCGACGCCCACTGAGGCGCCGTCCTTGGCCAGCAGGATCGCGTTGGAACGCACCGCGCGCACGGAGCGCCACGCGAACTCCAAATCCGCCAGGGTCTCGGCGTCGGCCGGGGCCCCGGCCGCAAGCGTCCAGTTCTGGGGGGAGTCACCGGGCGCGTCGAGCCCATCGCGCTGCTGGATGAGCACGCCCCCGCTGATCTGCTTGAACTCGTAGCCGCCCGGGGCGGGCGGGGCGACCTGGAGGACGCGCAGGTTCTTCTTGGCGGAGAGGACCTCCACGGCCCCTTCCTCGTAGGCGGGCGCCAGGACCACCTCGGTGAAAACGGGGACGATCTGCCGTGCCAACTCGACGCTCACAGGGCGGTTGACCGCGATGACGCCGCCGAAAGCGGACACGGGGTCGCAGGCGTGCGCCTTGCGGTGGGCCTCGGCGGCGTCCCCGCCCACGGCGATCCCGCAGGGGTTGGCGTGCTTGATGATGGCCACGCACGGGCGCTCGTGGTCGTAGGCGGCGCGCAGCGCGGCGTCGCCGTCGGTGTAGTTGTTGTAGCTCATGGCCTTGCCGTGGAGCTGGCGGGCGTTGGCAATGCCCGGCAGGACCGCGCCACCGCGAGGATCCGGCCCACTGCCGCCGTCCGGACCGCCCTGCGGGGCGGGGGCGGCGCCGACGAGGCCAAGCCCGGAAGCGGCGACAACGCCATCGGGCCCAACCCCGGAAGCGGGGGCGGCGTCATCGGGACCGCCCCCGGGGGAAGGCGCAGCGCCGTGGGCTCCGGCCTGATCGGAGTCGTCGATCTCGCGGTACACGGCGGCGCCCTGGTGGGGGTTCTCCCCGTAGCGCAGCACATCGGCGCGCTCGAATGCGTCGGCCACGTACAGGGGCATCGGGGCGGGTGCCCCATCCCGCGCCTCCGAACCCGGCTCCTGTGAGCCCGCGCCCGCAGCCGCCCCATCCCGCGCCGCCGGACCCGCTCCGGCAGCCGCGCCCTGTTCCACCGGGGCCTCCGCGTCGTCGCCGACTACGTAGCCCAGTGAGCTGAGGAACGCCTCGTCGGAGGCGTCGAGGTGCCGTTCGCACGCGTCGTCCAGGTCATCGGCCACCTCCTCGAGCCCGAGGGAGCGCGCGAACCACCCGGCGATGGCCAGGTCGTAGGCGGCCGTGTGGGCGAAGGCCTCGGCGGCGAGCCCGCGGCGCTGCTCCAGGGTGAACCCCTGCCCCGCGGCCGCGGCTGCGACCTCGGCGTAGCGCGCGGGCGAGGTGACGACGGCGACCGACGGGTGGTTCTTCGCGGCCGCGCGCACCATCGAGGGCCCGCCGATGTCGATCTGCTCGACGCACTCGTCGAAACCGGCGCCGGAGGCGGCTGTCCGCTCGAAGGGGTAGAGGTTGCACACCACCAGGTCGAAGGCGGCGACGCCCAGGTCGGCCAGTTGGGCTCGGTGGCCGGGTTTGCGCTGGTCGGCCAGGATCCCGGCGTGGACTGAGGGGTGCAGGGTCTTGACCCGCCCCTCGAGGATCTCCGGGAAGCCCGTGACCCGGTCGACGGGGGTGACGGCGAGACCCGCCCCGGCGATGCGCGAGGCCGTGGAGCCGGTGGAGACGATCTCGACGCCGGCGTCGGCCAGGGCGCGCGCCAAGTCGATCAGGCCGGTCTTGTCGTAGACCGAGACGAGGGCGCGCCGAATGGGGCGGGCATCAAGGGGCTCGAAGTCGTCGGGGCGTGCGGACATGTTTCCTCCTCGGGGTCATGCCCTGGCGCCCAGGCGGGCGACGCCAGAAGCTGGTGGCCGCTCCCCGGTGGTGCCCCACCCTCGCCAGTCGCGGCTCTGTCCATGCTAGTCGTTGGGGCCCGCGGATCCGCGGTGGCCGTCCTGTGGGGCGCCGCGCACTCCCGCGCCGCCGTCCGAGGCGGGGGGCGCCCCGTCGTCGCTGCCCGACGCGCCTGCGGGCTGTCCGTTCCGTCCTTCCCCTTCGGCACCCGAGGCGGCCCCGGAGTGCTCGCCGCGCCCGGCGGCCGAGTGCTCCCAGTCCGCCTGGTCGGCATCGGAGCCCCAGGTGCCGGTCCCGTCGGCGCCGGTCCCCGAATCGTCGGCTGTCCCGTCCCCGGTTCCCCCGGTACCGGCCTCCCAGGCATCGGCTCCGGCAGCCCCGGTTCCCCCCGCGCCGGGCTCCCCATCACCAGCCCCGGCAGCCCCGGCTGCCCCCGCGCCGGATTGTGCGGCGGCCCTGTCGGAACCGTTCTCCTCGGCGCCGATCCAGTCGGGGCCAGTCCCTCCGCGCGCTCCGCCACGTGCCCCTCCGCGCGCACCGGACAGCAGCTCCGAGGCCCGCTGCCGCGTGGAGGGGTGCGCGCAGGCGGTGACCACGAGGGCGACGAGGGGCACTTCGAGGGTGAGGGCCAGCAGGGTCCAACCGACGTTCGGGCCGAGGACGCTCATGCGCACGGCCCCCGCGCTCATCGTGGCGCTCCACATCCACGCTGCGCACACGGCGTCGAAGACGAGGGAAGCCGTGAGCGCCAGGCCCATCTGCTCGCCGAGGGTCTTGCAGGGGTAGCGCCTCACCAGGCGCGCGCCGCAGGCGGCGCCGACCGCGACGAGGACGAGCGCGGTCCAGGCGCCCGGGGCGCTGGTGGGCACTGCGCCCAGCAGCGGGAAAGGCGGGATCGGCCCCTCCCCCACCACCGACGGGGAGTGCACCGCGTCGGCTCCCACGAGGAAACCGGGGCCCGCCCACCACGCCAGCGCCCACGCGGCCACCGTCGGCGCGAAGAACGCCTGGGCGGCCACAATCAGCGCGTTGTCGACAGCCGACGAGGCGCCGAGCAGCTCGTGGATCCCCGCGATCCTGCCCCAGCCTGCCACGAGGGCGACCACGGCGAGGACCGACCCGGCGGCGGCGAGGTACCCCGCCCACGCCACTCCCGTGCGCACCCCGCCGCCCAGCCACCTGGCGGCGTGGAACTGCGCGGCGCGGACCTTGAGCGAGGCGACCGTCGCCCAGGCGCTGGCCGCGAAGGGGAGGCCGAGGGCGCCGGGGGCGATGCTGGCCAGTTGGGCGTGCGGGGCGCTCAGGGCGGTGAGGAGCCAGGAGGTGAAGGCGAACGCCGGGATGGACAGCCACAGGGAGGCGCGCGAGTAGGAGAACGAGGACCGCAGGAGCAGGCGGAGCAGGCACACGACGAGCACCCCCATCAGAGTGGGGGCGGCCCGGTAGGGCACTCCCCCCACCACGGATGTCCCGCCCAGGACCGCGGCCCACAGGTCCCCGCCGACTCCGAGGGCGTCCTTGGGGGTGAAGTCCTTCATCCACACGTTCGAGGCGACGGACATGTACGCCCCGAAAGCGGCCACGAGGCACAGGGCCCAGCCGACGAATGCGGCCTCCGCCCCGGCGAGGGCGCCCCTGGCCCACCCGTCGGGGACCGCGATGCGGATGGTGCGCCGCTGCGCCACGTAGGTGGTCGTCGTCTTGCGGGGGGCTGACTGCGGGTGGATCTCGTCGCTCACGTGCCAATCCTGCCAAAGGGGGGCCGGGGTCGGCGCGGTGCAGCGCCGGTCCCGGGCCGAATGTGGGGAAAGCGGGCACGGGAGGGACGGCCCGGAGCACCGGACGGGACGGCCCGGAACCGACGCGCCGGGGAACGCGGCGCAGCGGACCCGGGCATCCGGTCCCAGAACCCGCGGGCTGGGAACGACCACCCGGCCGCCGGGGCGCGCGCCCTCAGGCCAGCAGTTCGCGGGCGATGAGCGCGGTCTGCGAGGGGGTGCGCCCCACGCGCACGCCGACGGCCTCGAGCGCCTCGGCCTTGGCCGCGGCCGTGCCCGACGAGCCGGACACGATCGCCCCGGCGTGGCCCATGGTCTTGCCCTCGGGGGCGGTGAACCCGGCGATGTAGGCGACGACGGGTTTCGTCATGTTCTCACTGATCCACGCCGCGGCCCTCTCCTCGGCGTCGCCGCCGATCTCGCCGATCATGACGACCAGGTCGGTGTCGGGGTCCGCCTCGAAGGCCTTGAGCGCGTCGATGTGCGTGGTGCCCACGACGGGGTCGCCCCCGATGCCCAGGCACGTGGTGAAACCGATGTCGCGCAGTTCGTGCATGAGCTGGTAGGTGAGGGTGCCGGACTTGGAGACCAGGCCGATGCGGCCCGGGCCCGTGATGTCGGCCGGCGTGATGCCGACGTTCGACTGGGCGGGCGAGATGATGCCCGGGCAGTTCGGGCCGATGAGCCGCGTCCCCTTCTCCAGCGCGCGGTCGACGAACACCACGGAGTCCTGCACGGGGATGCCCTCGGTGATGACGACCACGGTCTCGATGCCCGCGTCGATGGCCTCCAGGGCCGCGTCCTTCGCGAACGCCGGGGGCACGAAGACCACGGACACGTTCGCGCCCGTGGCGGCCCTGGCCTCGGCGACAGTGCCGAAAACGGGGACCTCGGCCACTCCCGGGCGGACCCGGTCAGCCGCGGGCCCGTAGCCGACGACGTCGAAGGCGACGGCCGTCCCCGCCTTGCGCGGGTTGGTGCCGCCCACCACCGCGGTCCCGGCGCTGAGCATCCGGGCCGTGTGCTTGCGGCCCTCGGACCCGGTCATGCCTTGGACGAGCACCCGGGAGTCGGAGTTGATGAAAATCGTCATGTCGGTGTCTCCTCGTGTTCTCGTCTCTCACTCGGACGCCGCGGCGAGCTCCGCGGCCCTGCGGGCAGCGCCGTCCATGGTCTCCTCCAAGTGGACCAGGGGGTGGCCCGCCGCGGCCAGGATCGCGCGGCCCTCGGCGACCTTGTTGCCGTCGAGGCGCACGACGAGGGGCTTGGAGGCGGCGCCCCCCAGCTCCTTAAGGGCGCCGAGGATGCCCCTGGCGACCTCGTCGCACGCAGTGATGCCGCCGAAGACGTTGACGAACACGGAGCGCACCTGTTCGTCGCCGAGGATGATGCCCAGCCCCTTGGCCATGACCGCCGCCGAGGCGCCGCCCCCGATGTCCAGGAAGTTCGCCGGCCTCATTCGCAGGTCCTCGCCCGCCATGGCGACGACGTCCAGGGTGGACATGACCAGTCCCGCGCCGTTGCCGATCACTCCGACCTGGCCTTCGAGGCGCACGTAGTTGAGTCCCGCCTCCTTCGCGGCCGCCTCGCGGGGATCCTGGGCGGCGGCGTCCACGAGGTCCGCGTGAGCGGGGTGGCGGAAACGGGCGTTGTCGTCCAGCGTGACCTTGCCGTCCACCGCCCAGATGGAGCCGTCGGGCGAGGCGACCAGGGGGTTGACCTCCACCAGGGTGGCGTCCTCGTCGCGGTAGACCTCCCACAGCGTCCGCAGAACCGGGGCGATGGCCTCGCCGGCGGCCTGGTCGAAGCCGGCCTCGTCCACGATGCGGCGGGCGACGTCGGCGTCGATGCCGACCGCGGGGTCCAGGGGGACGCGGGCGAGGGCCTCGGGCCGCTCCTTCGCCAGGGTCTCGATGTCCATGCCGCCCTCGCGCGAGCACATCGCCAGGTGCCGGCGGTTGGAGCGGTCGAGCAGGATCGAGAAGTAGTACTCGGCGGCGATGTCGGCGCCCGAGGCGATCATGAGCCGCTCGACGACGTGGCCCTTGATGTCGAGCCCGAGGATCGCCTCCGCTTTCTCGCGCGCCTCGTCCGGGGTCCGCGCCAGCTTCACCCCGCCGGCCTTGCCGCGCCCGCCGGTCTTCACCTGCGCTTTGACGACCAGCAGGGAGGCCCCCGCGCCGAGCAGGCGCTCGGCCGCGTCGCGCGCCTGCCCGGGTGTGGTGGCGAGCTCGAAATCCAGCACGGGCACGCCGTGCTTCCTGAACAGTTCACGGGCCTGGTACTCGTAGAGGTCCACCGGGCAATCCCTCCGTCGAACGAATGTGGTCGCGGACGCAACGCGACAAGTCTAGCGCGGCCGGGGTCCCCCGAGTGGGATCCCGCTCTCCCCGCGCCGCTGTTCCACGCGGTGTTCCACGCTCGACGCCGTTTCCCGCGCCGCTGTTCCACGCGGTGTTCCACGGCCGGCGCCGTTTCCCGCGCCGTTGTTTCACGCGGTGTTCCACGGCCGGCGCGCCCGCCGCCTGGAGCAACGGGGCCCGGCGCCAATGCTCCTCCCCACCCCGCCCGGGGCCGCCGCGCGCGGGTCCAGTCCGCCGCCCGGGCCCGCCACCGCCCAGTGGGTCCACTGGTACAACACGGTGCGCCCCCAC
>ERZ772948.2111-NODE-2111-length-10395-cov-2.702128_pt1 | contig 10395 bp, 8 predicted proteins | sample MGYA00511945_ERZ772948 | MGnify/ENA primary metagenome ERZ772948 (study PRJEB29015, sample SAMEA2737927) | human oral metagenome | biome: human oral; feature: human-associated habitat; material: dental | place: China | collected 2141 ... | reverse complement strand
ACGGGCGAAAGTGGATGGAGAATATCGACAGCCTCCGAGGGAATAGAAGTAATTTCCCTCCGTGCAGGCCTCCGTTTGCTCTTCCCTTCCTTGAGGGGAAGGGGAGGTTTGTTGTCCGTCGCTTTGAATTTGCTGGAAATCAGGGGGGGCAATTACAGCAGAGAGAATAGGGGGTGAGCTGAAGTTGTAAAAGAAGGGGTGGAAATATTGGAACTAATTTGTAGCTTTGTTTGTACTAAGCTTCATTGAAGAGTGACTTTATGTTAGACCAATCTTTTTCCGCCCGTAACTTTGAGATCATATATGGTATTGAGAGCCGAAAAGGAACTTTTGACCTCGAAAGCATGCCCCCATATTACCAAGATGCTGTGAAGTCAATCAAAGAGGCTCGACTATCAGAATGTGAACTTCGAGCGAGAATGAAGAGTGCTTCCTCGTGTCCTGAGGAGAAGGAGCGCACTAGGCTGGAGCTAGCAGAGATCAAAGAGTCTTTATCTGAATTGGAAAGGACGAAGAGCCGATTATTACAGAAGTATCTGGAGGAGCTGTCTCAAGAAGTTAATGCTCGTGGTTTTCGTTTCCAGCTCAAATGTCTTGATCCAGGATCTGCCAAGGCTGTCTTCACTCTTGGCGCCAAGAGTCATGCTGCCTTTTTTGCAATGAAGCAATTGCAGCATAATCTACGGAACACATTCAAAGTGTGTCCAGCTAACCGTCGTCATATCCTTGCTAATGTCAAGGTTTTCCTGAACTCAAAGATCCCTGTTTATATCATTCGCACGGATATTGATTCATTCTTCGAGAGTATCCCTCAGGATAAGCTTAAGGATCTTGTGTTGCAGGAGTCGCTACTTAGCCCTAAGTCACGGTCTTTTGTTAAGGGGATCCTGAATGAGTATGAGCGGATCAAATCCGAAGATGATAGTTTGGCATCTTTACCTAAAGGATGTGGTGTGCCGAGGGGAGTAGGAATTAGTTCATACTTAAGCGAAATATACCTGCGAGACTTAGATAGAGAGCTCTCGAGCCGTAGAGAAGTACTCTATTATGCTCGCTATGTGGATGACATCTTTATTATTCTCTCTGGTCTGGATTCTCATAAGATGCTAGAGGATTATTATAAGAAGATTACAGAATTATGTGATGAAAGGTTCGGACTCAAATTAAAACAGCCAGGTGCAAGCAGTAAATGCCAATTGATAGATTTGTTCTCTACAAACGATGTTCCAGAGGAAGTCTTTGATTATCTCGGATATCAGCTTCATGTAGAAAGACAGAGTGGGTATGGGGTGACGTGTGGCTTTTGGATGACACAAGGGAAAATTGATAGGATCCAGGGCAGAATAAAGAATGCGATAGGCCATTTTGAAAGTTTGAGTAAGTTCAATGCAAGGCAAGCTTATCGGGATCTCCTGGATTCAATGGATTATCTCACCGGAAATATCTCACTTAGTGGAGTTAAGTCAGGAGTAAAGGTTGGACTATATTATAGTAATGACTTGTTAGATGATAGAAGCAGTCTTGGCGAGTTGACAACGTTTCTGAGGGAACAGGGTATTAATCCCTATGCTAAACTTAGCGAAAGGGCTAAGTTTAAGAAGCGCGTGGAGGAACATCTTCTACAAATAGACTTCCTAAAGCGTTGGGAGGAGAAGCGCTTCAATAGGTTTTCCTCGGAGAGAATTAGAGAGATCGAAAGCTGGCTATGAAAAAACGAAGAAAAATTAGGCTTAGATACAAGAAGGAGCGTGTCGTTTTCTCAGACGTACTTCCTTATGAATTACCCATTATTTTCTCGAACCGTTACTTCTATCGATTCTTGATCAAGTATGGGGTGCATGCTCAGCGTGGAAAAGATGGAGGTTTTGTTGCGAGGTGGAGAGCGGATATTCCCGACGGCATTAGAGGAGTCTTAGCTGTGCTTTTTCAAGAAGATTATAAAGCCCTCAAGGGTAAAGTGGAATGTAAGCTTAAGCAAGCTACGATTCCTTTTGTCTATAGTATTAGACATAAACCGTCAAAGGCTCGGCGTTTGGCGGTTATGCATCCTGCTGATCAGATTAAATTGGTAGAATTTTATGATAAGTATAAGGATGCAATCATCTATCTCTGCTCAAAGAGTAGCTTCTCAATCAGACGCCCTCAGAAGGTAGCTAGCTACTTTTTCTATAAAGATAGGCTTCATCATATCCTCTTGGGGAAGAAGATGGACTCAGTAGAAATGTTCTTTAATGAGTATGAGAATCTGAAGACCTTCTTTAGCTATAAGGACTATACCAACGTCTATAAGTTCTATGAACACTATCGCTACCAGCGAGCAGAGAAGAAATTCTCTCACTTGCTCAGGTTAGATATCCAGACTTGTTTTGAGAGTATCTACACGCATTCGATTGCGTGGGCAATTAATGGAGGAGTAGATAGCTACAAGGATACGTTTCGGAAGAAGGATGGCTCGATAGGGGAGGTGTGGGACGGCCTTATGCAGGGAATGAATTACCAGGAGACGAATGGTATTATCATTGGTCCTGAGTTCTCCCGGCTCTTTGCAGAGGTTATCCTCCAGTATGTAGATCAGAGGGTAGAGCAGGAATTGCTACTGAAGCACAAGTATAGGCATAAGGTAGATTATGAATGCTATCGATATGTGGATGACTATTTCTTCTTCTATAATAATGAAGAGATCAAGGGGAAGGCTGTATGCCTATTGGAGGATTTCTTAAAGGAGTTTAAGCTTTCTCTCAGTCAAGAGAAGATGTATGAAATGGAGCGTCCATTTATCACGAATATTACTAGGGCAAAGCTTGAGATAGATCCGCTGATCCAAGAGTATATCAGGTTACACCAAGATGCTATAGTCAGCCGAGATCCAATGAGTAGTGAAGAGGATGATACTGATGATGATGCTGATACCGCAATCTCAGAACAACCCGACGATTTTTTAGGAAGAGTGGATGCCGATAAGGTGAAGAAGTGTCTGGAAAGCAAAGTTTTCTTCAAGCTGAGGGCCACGGAATTCAATGCTAAATTTAAAGCCATCTGTGAGAGAAATGGAGTAGCCTCTAAGGATGTGGCTAACTATACGATCGCATGTATCGCCAGCAAAATAGAGAAGTCACTCAAAGCATTCGACCGAATTTATAAGCCCCTCGCCTTTGCTAAGGCCGGTAGATCGTCAAAGAGTAGCGTATGTGACGAAGATCTTGAACGGAAGCTACAGCGTATGGAGAAGATGCTGTCGTCATATTTGTATGAAGCTATAGATGTATTGTTCTTTATCTACTCAGGAAATAAGCGTGTCAATACATCTCTGAAAGTCTTCCAGGCTTTGAATCATATCATTGTCTATCTTGATAATCATTATCAAGTGGGGGAAAAGAAGGATAGAGAGCTTGTTATGCGTTTCTCTGAATATGCAAGGGAATTTGTGTTTAAGAAGATCCACGATGAGATTGCTTTGCTCTTCAGTTACGATCCTATTGACTCAAGGCTTCAGCTCGAGACCCTTTACTTCTTGATTATTCTTCGTAGTTTGAATCGGAAATATCGACTGAGTAGTAGTGAGTTAGGTAAGTATTTAGGGCTAGGTGGTTCCGCTCCGTTCCGTGAGCTCAATGCGATTGCATTGATAGTTTTGCTATACTACATGGGCAATAACACTGAGTTCATTAGTTTGAAGAAGGAGTTGATCCAGGGAATTAAGGATAAGTATAATAGTGCGCCCGAGGTAAGGCGAAGAAAAATGGCTGAATTTGTGATCCTTACTTTAGACTTGGCGACCTGCCCGTTTCTTGAGGAAGACGACAAGCTTGAGTTTTTGAAACTGATGGGATTGGAGGAAGATCAAGCTAAGCAAGCCTGTTCCTTATTAGAGAAGCAGAAGTTTATGTTTACGAAATGGATAGGTGTGAATGTGACGAAAGAGCTCAGTGCTAAGATTAGTCAGGAGGTATATTCATAAGGCTACATTGAACGTATACAAGAAGTGACACTCATTCCAAGGGTGAAGGGGATAGACTCAATAATTCTCACACACATGCCCCGAACCGGTGAGATGCTCACATGGAAATGGAATGAGGTTCGTAAGAGGGAGGAGAGAGAGTCTGCTCCTCCCCACTTCTTGCTTTTAGGTTCATGACGATGAGTCTTGTTGTGTCCAAAGTCGGGCCTGATTGCACCTGCCAGGATGGCACTCCCTTCGTGAGGAAAGATCTGCGAATCCCTTTCACTTCGTCTGGGTCTCGTTACTATGAAGTGCCACATTTGGAGGGGAGAGGGACGATTGTCTTTATCCGACCATTCCCCATTCTTGTTGTCGTTTGTGTGTTGAACGGACTATGTACCTAGTATTACAGGAAATTATTCATTGAATTATCTGAAAGGTTAGGGCGCATTACGGGCGAAAGTGGATGGAGAATATCGACAGCCTCCGAGGGAATAGAAGTAATTTTCCTCCGTGCAGGCCTTCGTTCGCTCTTCCTTTCCTTGAGGGGGAGAGGTGGTCTTTCGAGGGGAGTCGAGGAAGTAGCCTGAGGGGAGCGAGCCGATGGCGGTGCTATTTCTAGGGCGTAGAAGGATGCGGAGATGAGCGTATTAGATATTTTCGTACCTTTGCAAACGAATTTCCTATGTAGGGTAGGAGAAGAAGCACACCCCTTCTCTTGAAGAAGCAAGCGGGTGACACCCTACGGGGCTAACTTTTTAGTTATACAGCGTAATGTACGTTATCGTAGACATTCAGGGCCAGCAGTTCAACGTAGAGCAGGGCCGTCGTCTCTTCGTCCACCACATTAAGGGGGCAGAGAGCGGAGCAGTAGTAGAATTTGACAAGGTTCTCCTTGTGGACAAGGACGGTGTAGTCACTGTCGGCACCCCACAAGTAGCCGGTGCCAAGGTCGTGTGCGAGGTCATCAGCCCACTCGTGAAGGGTGACAAGGTCCTCGTCTTCCACAAGAAGCGTCGTAAGGGCTACCGCAAGCTCAACGGTCATCGCCAGCAGTTCAGCGAAGTCCTCGTCAAGGAAATCGTAGCGTAAGTAATTGTATCACCGCATTAGTTTAGACATAAGACAATGGCACATAAAAAAGGTGTAGGTAGCTCCAAGAACGGACGCGAATCAGAAAGTAAGCGACTCGGAGTAAAACTCTTCGGTGGTCAGCACGCCAAGGCTGGTAACATCATCGTCCGCCAGCGTGGTACTCAGCATCACCCAGGTGCAGGCGTCGGGATCGGTAAGGACCACACGCTCTACGCACTCATCGACGGCAAGGTCGTCTTCACCCGCAAGAAGAACGATCGCTCGTACGTCTCCATCGCGGCAGAAGCCTAAGACGGAGCACACGTCAGTAGTATAGGAGGTTGCTCCAGAAGGGTCTTCACAGTCCCTGAGGGAGCAACCTCTCTTTATTTATACCAACCAAATATGCTTACACTAAAGCAAATCCGGGAGAACGCAGAAGGTGTCGTCGAGCGCCTTCGCAAGAAGCACTTCGAGGCTCGTCAGGCTATCGACGAAGTGCTAGGTCTCGATGAGATCCGACGCAACGCCCAGCAGGAGCTCGATGCTTCGCTAGCTCGTCAGAAAGCGATCGCTAAGGAGATCGGCGATCTGATGAAGAAGGGGGCTAAGGAGCAGGCAGAAGCCATCCGAGCACAAGTAGCTTCGCTCAAGGAGCTCAGTAAAAAACTTGAGGATAAGAAGGAAGAAGCCGAGAGCAAGATCCGTGAGATCCTCCTCTCTGTCCCCAATCTCCCCGCCGATATCGTGCCCGAAGGGGCTACGGCAGAGGACAACGTCTGCGTCAAGACGGGCGGTGTCACTCCCGATCTCGGTGAAGATGCCCTCCCTCACTGGGAACTTGCCAAGATCTATGACCTCATCGACTTCGAACTTGGTGTGAAGATCTCGGGTGCGGGCTTCCCAGTCTACAAGGGGTATGGCGCTAGACTCCAGCGTGCACTGGTGAACTTCTTCCTCGACAATGCCCGTGAGGCGGGCTACCTTGAGGTGCAGCCACCCTACGTCGTCAATGAAGATTCTGGCTACGGTACAGGTCAGCTCCCCGACAAGGAAGGGCAGATGTACCACGCTACGGCGGATAACCTCTATCTCATCCCCACGGCTGAGGTACCTGTGACGAATATCTATCGTGATGTCATCCTCGATGAGAAGGACCTGCCTGTACGCAATACGGCTTACTCTGCGTGCTTCCGTCGTGAAGCGGGTTCGTATGGTAAGGATGTACGTGGCCTGAATCGCCTCCATCAGTTCGACAAGGTCGAGATCGTCTGTATCGACAAGCCCGAGCGAAGCTACCAGCGTCTCGATGAGATGGTGGCCTATGTAGAGACTCTTGTCACGAAGCTCGAGCTCCCCTGGCGCATCCTTCGCCTGAGTGGTGGTGATATGAGCTTCACGAGTGCATTGACCTACGACTTCGAAGTCTTCTCAGCGGCGCAGAAGCGCTGGCTCGAAGTGAGCTCGGTATCGAACTTCGAGAGCTACCAGGCTAACCGCCTTCACTGCCGCTATCGTGATGCGGAGCAGGGCGTACAGCTGGTGCACACGCTCAATGGTAGTGCACTTGCGCTCCCTCGTATCGTAGCAGCCCTGCTGGAGAACCATCAGACGCCCGAAGGTATCCGTATCCCCGAGGCGCTTCGTCCTTACACGGGCTTTGACCTGATTCCTTTCCCCGAGAAGAAGTAATAGCCTTCTCCTACGGGACTGATAAAGCTGAGGCCCGGCTTCTACTCTAGTGGAGTAGAGGCCGGGCCTCAGTATATATTATAGTTGTAGGAGGTGGTGCCGGTGCTTCTTAGTCAAGCGTCCTGGCTCTTCACCAAGAGAGAAGGCTGATTACTTCTTAGCTGGGTAGATCTGGGCGATCGTCTCTTCGATCTGCTCTGCAGAGAGGTCGCCGACTGTCTGAATGGGGATACCCTGCATTGGGATGAAGAGGACCATGGGGATGCTCTTCACGCCGAAGATATTCGCCAGTCCCGACTCTTGGTCTACGTTGACCTTGTAGACATCGATCTTACCTGCGTACTTCTTAGCAGCAGCTTCGAGCTTGGGGCCCAGGCTACGGCAGGGACCGCACCAGTCAGCGTAGAAGTCGATGATGGCAGGACGGCTTCCCTTGAAGACGAACTTCGAGGGCTCTTCCTTATAATCCCAGATATTGGCACGCATATAAGCGGCATCGATATGCTTGACGGGGCTAGCACCTTCGGTGGTAGCTGCCTGAGCTTCACTACGAGCGTTGGTGTCGGAGGAGCTCCCATTAGCCTGTGCAGTGCAGGCTGTGGTGGAGAGAAGTCCCACCGCAGCGAGCGTTAGGCTTAGGATGACTTTCTTCATTGTCTTAATGTAACTACGAGGTTGAGTGAACTTGATTACCAAGATAAACGGATCGTCGGTAGTTTTGTTCAAATAGAACACAAGCCGTGCTTCTCCAGAGAGGGAGAGGCACGGCTTGTATCATATAGGAAGAGTAGTCAGCAGTGCTTACTTCTTATCCTGCACTTCCGAGGAGCGGAAGAGGATAGTCGTGCGGTCCTTAGAGTCGTAGAGCTTCTTGGTGAGTGCCTGTACGGCCTGAGGTGTGACGGAGTCAAGCACCTTGTCGTAGTTGGTCACGAAGTCGAAGCCCTGACTGAAGAAGCGCTCGATCTGAGCAAGCCAGTACTGATTCTTACGAAGGTTCTCGCCGTGTGCCTTCTTGAGGTTCTTGACTGCCTTGTCAAAGTACTCGGCAGAAGGACCATCCTTGACGATGCCATCAAGACCCTTGAAGACAAGTTCGTTCATAGCTACGGCCTTCGCAGGGTCAGTCTGGAACTGGACACTGATCGAGCTACGCACACTTGGGTAGCGCTCTACCTCGGACTGTACGCCTACGCTGTAGGCACCACCGGCATCCTCACGGATGGTCTTCGTGTAGAGCTGGTCAAGGATAGACTCTAGGACGGCACCCGTCAGCAGTTCCTGCTGACTATAGGTACTGGGGACGGAGAGTGCATCGATGACGATACCCATAGGAGTAGCCATAGGAGAGCTGTACTCCTTACTGTTCGTGCCGAGACGCTCCTGTGGTACACGGCTGGTCTGTGCCTTGTCGGTGTAGACCTTCTGTGCAGGTAGCGAAGCGATGTACTGCTCGACGAGCGGACGGAGCTTCGCTTCGTCGATGTTGCCGACGAAGTAGAAGTTGAAGCCACGAGCATTAGCGAAGCGGCTACGGAAGAGCTGAAGCACCTTGTCGTAGTTCACGCTCTTGACCTCATCGATCGTCAGAGGGTAGCGCTCGGGAGTATTAGGATAGAGGAAGCGAGATACCGAGTCAGCGAGGAAGGAGAGAGGATTAGCCTTTCGTGCTTCGATCGAGCTGATGGTACGTTCCTGCCATGCCTGGAAGGCTTCCTTGTCGGCACGGATACCGGTGAAGTTGAGGTAGAGGAGCTGAAGCATCGTCTCGAGGTCTTCCTTCGTGGTGCTCCCCGATACATTGTCTTCGATACCGGAGACACTCGTGGAGAGCGAAGCAAGGCGACCCGTGAGTGCCTTCTCAAGGGCAGACTCATCGAACTTACCGAGACCACCGACCTGGGGCACAGAGTTCAGGATCTTCAGGTCAAGAGGAGTAGCCTTGGAGAGGTTGTAGTACCCACCAGGGCGCTGTCCGCTCAGTAGGATCTCATCCTCCATGTAGTCGGTCTTCTTGAGGTACACCTTCGTACCGTTGGAGAGTGTCCAGACGGTCGTGCCGAACTGAGCGTTCTTCTGCTCCTTGACGATCTTACCCTTCATGGGGAGCTTGTCGATGAGCTTCTCGTTGCTGACCTCGTTCTTGGGGGCTTCTACCTCCTGCTTGAGGTACTCTTCGTACTTCTTGATAAGCTCTTCGACTGAGGGGAGCTTGACTTCGGGCTTCTCGACGCTGGTCAGGCCGATGAAGACATTCTTGTTGAGGTCGAACTGCTGGGCAGCTGCGTTGATCTGATCAAGAGGGAACTGCTCGGCAAGCCCCTGGTTCAGCTGATAGTAGGTAGGGATGTCGAGGAGGTAACCACCGTCTTCGAAGTAGTCGACATAGACATTGGCCCATGCTTCGCTAGTGCGCTTGTTGCGTTCGTTGAAGGTATTCTTCACCGAGACGAGGAACTCCTTCTTAGCACGGTCAAACTCTGCAGGTGTGAAGCCGAACTTCTTGATGCGGACGATCTCAGCGACTAGTCCCTTGAGAGCGGTATCCCACTGACCTTCCTTGAAGTCTGCACCGTAGGTCGCTGCGTCCTTAGTCTTAGCGATCAGGTAAGGACCGAACTCTACAGAAGCATTGATGAAGGGCGCATTAGGCTTCTTGACGATATCGTTGAAGCGCTGAGCGATCATCGAGGTCAGGATCGACTGGACGTAGTCTTCGAGGGGACCCATGAGTGTAGCACGAGCCTCTGCAGGAGTGACGTCGCTCTTGAAGGAGATGATCACGGAGTTGCGTGTAGCCTCCTTGTCAGCTACGATACCTACGATGGGCTTGTCGTTGTCGGCTACAGGCACATAGACACGCTCGGCAGCACCGACGGGAGCAGGGATGTCGGCGAAGATCTTCTTGATCTGAGCCTCTACATAGTTGACGTCGACGTCACCGACGATGACCAGCGCCTGCAGGTCGGGGCGGTACCACTTCTTGTAGTAGTCACGCAGTACCTGATAGGGGAAGTTGCGGACGATGTCCATGGTCCCGATGGGGAGGCGCTGCCCGTACTTGTTGCCGGGGAAGGCCAGCTCGAGGAGCTTCTCCATGTTGCGCATGTCTCCGCTATTGCTACGGCGCCATTCCTCCTCGATGACACCACGCTCGGCGTCGATCTCCTTGTCCTCGAGGCTGATGAAGCTACTCCAGTCGTGCAGGACGAGGATACAGCTATCGATGATGCTCTGCCGTGGTACGGGGATCTTCATCAGGGTGTAGACCGTCTTGTCGAAGCTGGTGTAGGCGTTGATGTTCCCCCCGAAGCTAGCACCGATGCTCTCGAGGAAGTTGATGATCCCCTTGCCGGGGAAGTTCTTCGTGCCATTGAAGGCGATGTGTTCGAGGAAGTGGGCGAGGCCTCTCTGGCTCTCCTCTTCCTGCATGGATCCGACCTTCTGAGCGATGTAGAATTCTGCTCGGCCCTTAGGCTCTTCGTTGTGGCGGATGAAGTAGGTAAGACCATTGGGGAGCTTACCGATACGCACCGCTGTGTCGATGGGCAGGGGGGGCATCCCGCCTGGAGCTTGAGCCTTGGCTTGAGGAGCAAGCCCAAGGGTCGTGCCCAGGAAGAGCGCCGAGAAGATGGATAAGAAGGCTGTCTTTAGTCTCATCTCTGTTTAGTGGTGTTTTTGTTATTGAT
>ERZ772948.2110-NODE-2110-length-10403-cov-4.508118_pt1 | contig 10403 bp, 4 predicted proteins | sample MGYA00511945_ERZ772948 | MGnify/ENA primary metagenome ERZ772948 (study PRJEB29015, sample SAMEA2737927) | human oral metagenome | biome: human oral; feature: human-associated habitat; material: dental | place: China | collected 2141 ... | reverse complement strand
GGTTTTGATAAAAAATGGTATAATATAATCTTTAATATTGAAGATGATTTCTATGAAAATTGGAATTATTATAGTTCATATCATAGAGATTTAAAGAACTTATATAATCCAGATATAAAAGGAATGAAAGAAAAATATGGTGAATTTTACTATAATATAATACTTTCTCGTGTACCTTATGCTGCTGATATAGAATTTTTAAATAAATTGGGATGGACAGATTATAAAGATTTTCTTAAAGGAAAAATAGATATAGAAAAAAATGCACCTAAATTACATAACAGAGTAAGAACAATAGGATATATTTTAAATGAAGTTCCTATATCTGAAAGTGAATTAATAAAACAAATTGAAGAATTATTGGAAATGGATAAAAAAACAAAAAGAATGTCTATAAATTTATGTGAAAGATGGCTTGAAAGATTAAAAAGTGGAGTAAAAGTAAAGGAGTTATAATAAATGAGTAAAAAAGAAGATGTACAAAGATTACCAGCAGAGCAACTATTTCAAGAAGAAATAGATGCTTTAATAAAGGCAGAAAAAAATCCTATACCTACTGGTTGGAAAATGTCTCCTAAATCGGTATTGACATATATTTGTGGAGGGAAAGTTGGTAAGAAAAATATAATACCTAAATATATAGGAAATAAAAGATTGGTTGAAATAGCTATTTCAACTTTGGTTACAGATAGAGCCTTACTTTTAATTGGAGAGCCAGGGACAGCTAAATCTTGGCTATCTGAGCATTTGGCTGCTGCAATAAATGGAAATTCAACAAGAGTTATACAAGGTACAGCTGGAACAACAGAAGAACAAATAAGATATTCTTGGAACTATGCAATGCTTATAGCAGAAGGACCTACAAAGGAAGCCTTAATACCAAGCCCTATATATAAGGCTATGGAAGATGGAGCTATTGCAAGAGTGGAAGAAATTTCTCGTTGTGCCTCAGAAGTTCAAGATGCTTTAATATCTTTATTATCAGAAAAAAGATTATCTGTTCCTGAATTAAGTATAGAAATTCCTGCTAAAAAAGGTTTCTCTGTTATAGCTACTGCTAATACAAGAGATAAGGGAGTTAATGAAATGTCAGCAGCATTAAAACGTCGTTTTAATATTGTTGTACTACCAAGTCCAAGTACTCTTGATGCAGAAATAGATATTGTTAGAACAAGAGTTGAGCAACTTGCAGGAAACTTAGACTTAAATGCTAAGTTACCAGAAGAAGAAGTTATAGAAAAAGTATGCACAGTGTTTAGAGAATTAAGACAAGGTGTAACATTAGATGGAAAACAAAAAATAAAACCTACTGCAAATGTACTATCAACAGCAGAAGCTATTTCTCTTTTGGCTAATAGTATGGCACTTGCTGGTAGCTTTGGAGATGGAGAAATATCAGACTATGATTTAGCAGCAGGTCTACAAGGAGCTATTGTTAAAGAAGATAGTAAAGATGGACAAATATGGGAAGAATATTTAGAAAATATTATGAAAAAAAGAGGTTCTGAATGGTTGGGACTATATAAAGAATGTAAGGCACTTAATAAAGCTACTAAATAGAGGTGGTGAAAAATATGAAAAAACAAAGTGAGGCTAAACCTCATATATTTGGAGTTAGACACTTTTCACCAGCTGGAGCATATTATGTAAGAGAATATTTGGATAAGCTAAAGCCAAAAATTGTTTTAATTGAAGGCCCATCAGATTTTAATGATTTGATAGGGGAAATTGTGGGAAAAAATGTAAGTCCTCCTATTGCAATAATGGCTTATACTTTGGAAGCTCCAATACAAACAATAGTATATCCATTTGCAGAATTTTCACCAGAATATCAAGCTATTCTATGGGCAAAAGAAAATAAAGTTGAATATAGATTTTGTGATTTACCTTCATCAATATTTTTAGGTATTGAAAATGCAAAAGAAAAAGATGAAGAGCAAGGGGAAAGTTTAAATAGTTTTATTCATAGAAAGATAGATGAATATTCTGAAGATACAGATGGTGAAGTATTTTGGGAAAGAGTAATGGAGCAAGCCTCTGACTACAATGCTTATTACAGTGGTGCTAGAGATTATGGGAAAAATTTAAGAGAGTTAACTTTATCAAATACATTGTCAGATGCAAAAAATATTATAAGAGAAGCCTATATGTCTAAGGTAGTTTCTGATGTATGTAGTGAAGGTTATAAGATAGATGAAATAGCTATGGTAGTTGGAGCATTCCATGTGGAAGGTATAGAAAGTGGAAATTTTATCCTAACTGAAAAAGAAGTTAAAGGCTTACCAAAGTTAGAAGCTAAAAAGACCTTAATGCCATATTCTTATTATAAGTTATCAACTTATTCAAATTATGGAGCTGGAAATAAAGCACCAGGATATTATGAGTTTTTATGGCAAGGTTTTAATAAAGGTGATATATTTTATCCAACTTTTATATATCTTAGTAAAATAGCAGAATATCAGAGAAAAACTGGAAATATGGTATCATCTGCACAGATTATAGAAGCAGTACAACTAGCTATTTCTTTGGCAAATATCCATGACAGTAAAATTCCTACTCTTAAAGATATACAAGATGCAGCTATTACTTGTATGGCACATGGTAGCTATGCAGAACTTGTTATGGCAATGGCAAATGTAGAAGTTGGAAAAAAGATAGGTAAAATTCCACAGGAAGCTATACAAACTTCTATACAATCTGATTTCTATAACCTATTAAGAGAATTAAAACTTGAAAAATATCAGTCCTTAAGTGCAACAGAATTAAGATTAGATTTAAGAGAAAAATTAAGAGTACAGACTGAAAAAGCTGCCTTAATGGATTTGAATAGATCATATTTTCTTCATAAATTAAGAGTCTTAAAAATTTCTTTTGCAAAGCTAATTGAAAAAAATCAAGAGAATACAACTTGGGCTGAAGACTGGGTTTTACAGTGGAGTCCTGAAACAGAAATAGAAATTGTAGAAACTATTTTAAAAGGAGATACAATAGAATTTGCAACTGCCTTTGAATTAATGCAAAGAATAGATAATTCAAGTTCTCTATCTCAAATGGCTGAAGTAGTAAAGGATGCTTTCTATTGTGGTATGCCTAAGGCACTTGAAAAAGCATTCCAAGCTTTACAAAACTGTATAAGTGGAGATATCCCTGTTGATGAAATTGCTAGAACTATGTCTACTCTTTCTGTAATGTTACGTTATGGTGATATTAGGAAATTAAATATGGAAGTTCTTATCCCTATACTTGAACAACTATTTTTAAGAGTATGTTTGATGTTACCTGCTGAGTCAGCTTGTGATAATGAGGCAGCAACAACACTTTCTGAAAGTATAGTATTACTTCATAATGTAGTTGAAAATCACGATTTTTTAGATAAAGAAAGATGGTATAACATTCTTTTAGAACTTGCTACAAGAGATGACTTGAATACGAAAATTTCAGGACTTGCTATGGCAATATTATTGGAAGCAGGAAAAGTAGATAATAATACTCTTGGACAAGAAGTGGAAAGAAGATTATCAAAAGGTATTCCCGCAGAGCTTGGTGCAACTTGGTTTGAAGGCTTATCAATGAAAAATCACTATACTTTAATTGCAAGATTAGGGCTTTGGGAAAAACTTCAAAACTATATTTCTGATTTAGATGAAGAAGAATTTAAAAGAGCTTTACTATTTTTAAGAAGAGCTTTTGCTGATTTTACTTCCAATGAAAAGCATGATATTGCAGAAAATATTGCAGAAATATGGGGCTTAAATAAGTATGAAGTAAGTGCTGTTGTAAATAAAGACTTAGAAAAAGATGAAAAAGAAATAGTTTCAAAGCTTGAAGAATTTGATTTTGACGATATTTAAGGAGAATTATGGATATTAAAGAAGATATAAAGCGTTGGAGGTTAATTCTTGGAAAAGATACAGAAGAAGATTTTTCTTCTATGGATTCAGAAGCAATTTCAAGTTTTAGTGAAGAAGACTGGCTAATGGACAGAGCCTTAGATGCAATCTATAACCCAACAGGAAAATTTATGAGTGGAGAGTCAGGAGCAGGTGCAGGAAAAGGTCCATCTAATCCACAAATTAGTAGATGGCTTGGAGATATTAGAAATTTATTTGATAAGGAACTGGTTAAAATTATTCAAACTGATGCTATGGATAGATGTGGTTTAAAGCAATTAATCTTTGAACCTGAAATATTGGAGCAGGTTGAACCTGATATAAATCTAGCTTCTACAATTATGTTATTAAAAGAGCAAATTCCACAAAAAAGTAAAGAAAGTGTTAGAGCATTTATTAAGAAAATTGTGGAAGAAATTAATAAATTATTAGAAAGTGATATAAAAAGAGCAGTTAGAGCAGCACTGAATAAGAGACAACATTCTCCTATTCCATCTGCTTCATCACTAGATTTTAAAACAACTATTCAAAGAGGAATAAAAAATTATAACAAAGAATTAAAGAAAATTATCCCTGAACACTATTACTTTTTTGAAAGGGCAAGTACAAATCCTACAAGTAAGTTTACAGTTATTTTAGATATAGACCAAAGTGGTTCTATGGGAGAATCAGTTATTTATTCCTCAGTGATGGCTTGTATTTTAGCAAGTATCGCTTCTTTAAAAACTAGAGTTGTAGCTTTTGATACAGAAATTGTAGATTTAACAGAAAAATCAGATGATCCTGTTGATTTACTATATGGCTTTCAATTAGGTGGAGGAACTGATATCAATAAATCTATAAAATATTGTATGAAATATATAGAAAATCCTAAAAAAACAATATTTTTCCTAATATCAGACCTTATGGAAGGTGGAAACCGTGGAGGAATGTTAAGAAACTTAGAGGATATGAAAGAGGCAGGAGTAACTGTTGTTTGTCTTTTGGCAATTTCAGGAGATGGGCAACCTTACTATGATACACAAATGGCAGGAAAAATAGCTTCTATGGGTATACCTTGTTTTGCATGTAATCCAGAAAAATTACCACTTTTACTTGAAAGAGTTTTAAAGAATTTAGATTTAAGTTCTTTCCAAGAAGAATTTAAGAAGAAAAAATAAAAATACTAGGGGTTAGTACATCAGTACAAATTTAGCCCCTAGTTTTTAGATATATTATTCTTTGTTAAATTTATCTAAAACTTCTTTAGCATCTTTAAAGAAATTAAGTTTTCCCCAAAGCTCTAAATCTCCAATAATAGAAAAACGTTTTTTTGCACGAGTAGCAGCAACATTTAAAATATTGGCAGCTTGTGCAGCCCATTGAGCAGAACTTTTAGAATTATTATCACAACCTAGTAATAATATCACAGAATTTGCTTCTTTTCCTTGGAATTTATGAACTGTACCAAGGCAAGTATTACACCAATTATTTACTGCTTCTTTATTTTCATCTTTAAAAGCTTTTTTTATATCATTTTTAAGCCCATTAATAACAGTTGTAAATGGAGAAATTACATATAGATTTTTAGAATTTTCAAAGACTTTTATTCCTCTATTTTCAATACAATCTTTTATGATTTCAATAATTTTCTCACCCTGTTCTTTTACATAATGATTTCCATTTCCAGCTTCTTGACCTTTAACATCTATAAATTCATTTTTTTCTAAAACATAGTCCACTTTTACTTTATCAGGCATACATTTATTTATCATTCTATTGTCATATGAAATTCTATTTGATATATCAAACATTGGAGATAGACATCTTCTATGCACAACTAAAGGACAACCTACTTCAGTTTCACCAATTTTACCATAGTATAAATTTGCATAATCAGCTAGAGTTTGTATAGATAAACTAGGTGATGTATAATTAAATATCTTTCCAGCTATATTAAACTCTTTTTCCAATTTATTAAGTTCATATTTATTTGCAATAGCACGAATTAAAGTTGAAGTAACTGTCATAACTGGCTCAACTTGTAAAGGATCCCCTACAATAATACATCTGTTAGATCTATACAATAAACCCATTGCACTGAAAGGAGTAGCTTGTCCAGCTTCATCAATAATCACAATACCTAACTCATTTTCTTCAAAATCTTTAAATGCTCTTGAAACTGAAGCAAAAGTTGTTGATAAAACAGGAATTAATAAGTTTAAAGTATGGAAGCATTCTTTGAAAACATTTTTTCTTTCTTCAATAGAATAACCTAAATTTTCCCCACTTAAAAGAAGTTTTAATAATTTTAAATTTGCTTTTATTCCCTTACTATTTACTATATATGCTTCTATCAAGCTTAGAGAACATGCAAATAATTCTTCTCTTAATTTATTAAATTCTTCTACACCCCAAGGACAACTTTCTTGAGTTTTTTCATTATTTATAATATCACTATAAAAATTTTCCAAATCTGAGCATCTTTCAAGTAATTTTAAATCACTTTCATTTGAAGAATATGTTTTAAAAAACATATTTATTTCTTCTTCTAACTCTTTTAAAATTTTCTTACTATTTTCTAAAACTTGAATTTTTTTATGAAGTTCATCTTTATCATTTTCAATATTTCTAAGATCTTTATTGATATTTATAAGCTCTTCATTCAATATCTCAATGTCTTTATTCAATTCCAAAATTTTAGGATTTTTCTCTCCAGCAATCTTATTTGTTATTTTAGTGAAAAAAGAGTATGAGCTTTCTATATTAGATTTTTGTTCCCTTTTTTGCTTTAAAATAGAATCTTTATATTCCTTATTATCTTGAACTTTCTTAAGTTCTTCTATTAAATTTTCTATTTTATTTTTTAGATTAGAAACTTGATCTGAACTATTGTTTATTTCAGCTATTTTATCTTTATTTCTAAAAAATTGTTTTACACTACTATTAAAGTCTTCTCTGTATTTTAACACTTTTTCATATTTTTCTTGAAAATTGCTTAGAGCTTTTTTAAAATCAGGAATATTAGTATCAAAATTAAAATTAAAATCTTCATTTTTTTGTTTTTTTTCAGGTAAAATAGCTAATATCTTTTGAATATTTGTTTTTTTTCCATAAGGTGCTGAAATTAGCCCCCAAGTTTTAGGATTATCTCCAAAAATACTTTCACTATCCTTAGTAAAATATATGTTTTTATGTATATTAATATCAAATAAATCTGTTAATGTATCTTTACTTAAAACATCTTCTGCCTTTGGTAAATCCTTAGAAATATTTTCAACAGCTGAGTTATTGTTACTAGAAACTATTATTCCTAATTTTTTTAGTTCAGCTGGTATTTTATAGTAATTAAGATAATAAGGATTAGTTGTATTTGTTCTGATTAGTTCTAAGTCAGTAGAATTTAAGTCAGCAATAATTTTAGCTTTTTTTACTATAGTATCAGCAATAATTTCTTTTAATAAAGTAGTTTTTCCTGTTCCAGGTGGTCCATTAACAGAAAAAATATTAGGTGAATATTCTTTACTTGTACATATGTTTATTGCAGCAGCTTGCATTAAACTTGGATTATACTTAGATGGCCATTTAGCTAAAGGCATATTTTCAGGAAGAGTTATTTCTGCTAAAAATTCTTTACTATCATCTATTTTTTGACGATTCTTATTTTCTTTTGGGTAAATAATGCTAGATAAAAGAGAGTCATCTTTTAAATTAGCTTTGGTAATAGTTTCTAGATCTCTAGTGTAGAAATCCATTTGACAAAAAGAACTTTCATTAGGATCTTCTTCCTCATTGGATTTAAATAGCTTTAAATAAAAAGATTTTTTTAATATCTTTTCATCTAAGCTATCAATATTTAATTCTTTTAATATTAAAGAAGTAATTTTTTTAATATTTTCTACATTATAATTTTCATAAGATTTCAAATCTATTTCTATATTTTCATTAAATTTCTTTATTTCATATTCAATATCATCATAGCTTTTTGAAATGATATTTTTAAGAAGAATATAAGCAAATTTAGAAATAGTGAAAGACTCTTCTTTGTATTTTTTATCTCCATCTATTTTAAAAGCAAAAATAAAAGATTCTCCTCCATCGCCATCAACAAAATCTTCTCTTTCAATATTTCCTTTTTCATATAAATAAGTATTTTTAATATCTCCAAATCCAATTTCTATTTCATACTTTTTATCATTGTTTAAAAGTAATGAATCTTCAATTCTGTTATAAGGAACTTTTAAAACATCTTTTGCACTTAGAGATTCCTGATTTTTAAAAGCAATACTTTTTACTGTAACAGGTGTCAATAAATTAATTTCTTTCCAAAAATTTAAAATTCTTTTAACTTCATTCATACTAAACCTCCACCTTTAATTTTTTTAAAATTTCTTCTTTACTATCAATTAATTCTTTTAACTCTAATTTATTTTTATTTATTTTATTTAGTATTCTTTCATATTTGAGCGCAATCTCAATATATATTTCTTCTGAAGGAATAGGAATTCTGAGCTCTTTTAATTTTTTTATAGATAAAGTTGCATTCTCTTTATCTTTGATACTATAAGCTTCTTTTAATATCTTAATCCCTTTTTTGCTAGAAAAAAGAGCAGCTAAATAATAAGGATCTATCTCTTTTTCATCAACTTCAATAATAATAAGGTTTCCACTAGCTATAACTTTTTCCTCACCTAGATTCTTAACTATAGCTAATTTAGGTGATTTGCCATATTTAGATAGTAAAATATATTCATTTTTTACAAGAAATTTTTCCTGATTTTCAGGAATATTTTTGAGATAAGTTTCAATATTTTTAAAATCAATAATTCCATCATTTATATCAGATATAGACAAGTATATATTTGAAGTTTTTTCAGTTGCTCTATACTCTTCTAATTCTTCTGATGATATTTGACTTCCTCTCATAATATTTTTAATAAGCTTTTTTAATGGGATCCCTCTTATAGTTTTTTTTGAAGGATCTATACTTGAAGGATCTATATTTATATCAACACCAAGATTATAGTAATTTTCTGAAAAATTTTTTATTTCTTTTGAAATAGCTACTTTAGAATTAGTATCATTATTTAATAAACTTATTATTTCATCAACATCACTATCTCTTAATATAGTAATATTTTTTTCTTTAATTTTTTTTGTTTTTCCAAAATTAGAAGCATCAACAAACCTTATTTTTTTATTCCCTTTACTGAATACAATAAGAGCCAATGAAGCATTTACATCAAACATTATATTTTCAGGTAATAAAATAATAGCTTCAATATATCCCTTTTTTATAAAATATTCTCTTATTTTTTCATTATTATTATAATCATATAATATTTCACTTTCAACAAGGGAAAGAGCTTTTCCTTCATCTTTTAATTGTTCTTCTACTATTTTAATATAAGATAGCCATTCTAAAGAAGCATTTTCTACAATTTCATTTAAAATTTTTAAATCATTACAAAGATATCTTTTATAAATTTCAGTAACTTCTTCTTTTCCTCTTTTATTATATTGATAAAATTCTGAAATATATAAAGAATTAAAAAAATAATTAGAAATTAAAGCAAGATTTGAAAATATTTTATCTACTTTTTGTTTAGGACTATATTCAAAAGCAGGTTTTATTCTAAATACTTCAATACAAGAGTCTATTTCTATATCTTCAAATTCCACTTCTTCAAAATAATTAGGGGTTATATCACTAAATTTAATGTTATCAGAAATAAGACTAGCTTTTAATATAGAGATATTTCTAGTAAGAAAAAAATCTTCTATTCCACGAATATTTATACTGGGAGAATTTAAAAAACTTTCTATTGCAAAATTTCCTAATTCAGAATAAAAATTTAAAACATAGTCATTATCTTTAATATCTAAAAGTTTAAAAGAAAGTTTTGATAAACTATTAGGTAAAGGACTCATTAGAATTTTCTTTTCTTTTTTTAAATAATAATTAAAATCAAAGGCAAATAAAATAAAAGCTAATAATTCATCTTCATTGAATCTATTCATTAAATCAAGAATACGATTTTCAAATTTAAATTTAGTCTCTTTAATATAATTTAATCCAATATTTTCAGGAAACTTTAGCGAAGCTAAGTCTAATCCTCTCTCCCATGTTGGATCTTGTAATTTCAACAAAATATATGCAGTTAAAATCATTAATTCTTCTATATATTCATAACAATAAGTCCCTTTTTCTAAAATCATTATATCTTCATCATAATTATAAGTTTTCTTAAAATATTCCTCTAAAGAAGTATAAGAGTCAGGGTCAGGTGGCAAAAAATAATAGTCATATAAACCATACTCCACTTCTTGAGGTATATCAATAAAAAAAGTTTCTTTTTCGTATGATACTTCAATACGCTCTACTTCTCCATTTTCTTTATTATAAATAGGAATTACTGAAATAGGAAAAATTTCTTCCCCATATGATATTTCATACTCTTCCAATTCCTCATTAAAATTAATTGTGAAATCATCTTCATAATATTTTTTAATATTTTTTTTTATATATTTTTT
>ERZ772948.2108-NODE-2108-length-10405-cov-3.477198_pt1 | contig 10405 bp, 10 predicted proteins | sample MGYA00511945_ERZ772948 | MGnify/ENA primary metagenome ERZ772948 (study PRJEB29015, sample SAMEA2737927) | human oral metagenome | biome: human oral; feature: human-associated habitat; material: dental | place: China | collected 2141 ... | reverse complement strand
TAATTTTTATATTCTTCAGAATTGGTAATCAATTTTTCTACTGTTGTTACACCAGGTTTTATTTTAATTTCTGTTTCTTTTAAATTATAAATTGAATCTTTTAATTTTACTCTCTCTATTAATCCATCTTTATTGTTATATTTCTTTGAAAATTCCTTACCATTATCTTCAAAATTAAATTTTTTATGCCCAATTTCTATTTTTTCTTTCGTCTTAACTTTTATTTTTTCTGCTTCTACAATCACTCCATTTTTACCATTTTCTGGAAGGGACTCTATTATTCCAAATACGGATTCAAATTTACCTGCACCAATTCTTTGTTCTAATTTTTCATTTTCTACATTTCTAATAACACTATTTGTTAAAACATCTATTATGTTTCTTATTACACCTTTTAAAGAACTTCCGGGAATTATAGGTATCCCTTTTTCTCTACAAAACCATTCTTTAGTATGTCCTTTATTATCTTGTTCGCTTTCTCCCATTATAAATAAAGGTGTTTTATTTACTAGTTTACAAACTAATTTTCCAGTATTTGTTCCTAATTTTCTTTCTCCTCTATCCACAACATCATTTTTATCTTTAAGAGAAACAAAATTATATGGATACTGTTTCACTTTTACTGGTTCTTTTGAATTACTTTTGTTTCCTCTAAAATTATTATTTCTATTATTTGAAAAACTTCTATCTCTGCTTTTTATTTCTTCATCACTAATTTTCTTTATAAACTCAAAATTTTTACCTTTAAGATTATATTCTATAGTATCTCCTATCTCGAATTTTTTTTGATTAAAGATCGCTTTTCCCACAATATATTTCTCTTTTTTTCCTCGAACTTCTATTTCAACTTCTCTTGTAGAATTATCCATTCCAATTACTTTACCTATCAATTTCTTTCACCTCCCAAAAATTCTAGAAACTGAACAATCTCTTTTTTAGTAATTTTATTTTCTCCAGTTAAAACTTTTAAACGATTAACTTTTTTCCCATCTGGATTTTCTTTAATTTTTATCAATATTTCTCTAAACTTTTTAGTATTTTCATCAAAGTCTTCTGAATTTACTTCTGAATACCTGTAATCGTCTTCTCCAAATTGATAAATTGTTTTCATAAAATTATTATTAAAAAGGTAAATCTTATAAAAATTTTCAAAGTCACTTTCAGATAGTAAATTTAAAGCATTTCCTTCATTTTTAAATATTTTTATTCCATTTTCTTTTTCATAGTTTATATAAACTAAATTATAAATATCATTTCGTAATTCTTCTTTCATTTTCTCTTTATCAAATTCTTTAAATTCCATTATTCCACCTCTCTAAAAAGTGCCTTTATAAACTCATTTGGATTTTTTACATTTATTTCTTTAAATTCTTTTTTCAATATTAAATCTTCTCTTAAAAATTCATTCCCTAATTTTATTGAATTTAAAGAATCTATCTCAAAATAATTTTTTAAGTTAACTACAAATTTTGTTTTATCTCTATAATTTTCAATTAGCATATTTTTAATATTTAATTTCACTTGTCCAAATCCTCTAGTTTTAGAGTTTCCAAGTCGAATTTCTCCTAAATGACTATCTCTTAAAATGAAAAATATATTTTTTATTTCTTCTAAGCTAATATTATTTATAATTAATTCTGTTTCAAATTTTTCCATTGTACATTCGTAATTTAATGGGACAACTGCTTTTCCAGTAAATTGATCTATTGGAGTTATATCTCTTTTCATTATTACTTCACTCAGTGCTTCATCAACACTCTTTAAATAAAAATTTTTTCTCAACTCTTCTTTTTCAAGATAAGCATCTTCTATAAAAATTCTACCTTTTTGAGCTTCTTCTCCTTCTATCCAACCAAATAAATTATCAACTTCTTTATGATTTTTATTTTTTTCTTTAAAGTCTGCTTCATTTTCTTTTTTTATATCATAAATTTTATTAAATTTTTCTCTAAATAACCCTTTTAATGTAGAACCTGGAATAAATATTTCTCCTTTTCTGTCATCCTTACTCTTTTCATTTTTATCATATTTCACTAAATTCCCTCTTGGAGAATCTGAAGTTACAAATGATATTACACTTTCACTTTTTTCGTTCTTGCTATTTTCTTCAGAACCATCTCCTAATTTTATGATTAAAGGAGAAAGAGGTTCGATTTCTAACTCTAAAACCAACTTATTTTCTAGTTTTAAAAATTCTTTTCTCATTTTTTCCCTCCTAATCTAAACTAAGATTCTCTGTTTTAAATATTTTTTCCTGCTCCTTAATTTCATATGGAAATTTACCTTCAAAAATATATTTTTTTAATTTTTCTTTATCATCTGATGTCACATACTTCATCTTCAAATCTTTTATTTTACATTTTCCAATTCCTCTTGAAGTTTTACCTCCAAATAAATCACCGTTATCTTTTAAAATATCATTTAACGCTAATCCTATTAAATCCAATTGGTAATTTTCTATATTTTCCAATTCAATATTTAAGTCAAATTCTGTTCCTGCGGGAACTACATCATAATCAAATTTTGCTCTTTTTTCAGTAGCTCCTGTATTTCTATCAATTTTTATTCCATCTCTTGTTACATATTTGACATCTTTTAATACAGGCATGTCTGATACATGTATTCTTCCAGCCAAAGATTTTACTTCATCTAAATTTTTTGCATTTAATTTTCTTATTATTCTATCTTGAATTTTTCTATTATTTTCTTTTAATTTTCTATCTTCTTCATTATCCTTATCATTAATTTTAGTTTCTAATTTATCCAAATTAGTATATCCAAATATCAATTTTACATCAGCTTCATTTAATTCTTCGCCATTATTTTTTATTTTAAATCCATTCCCACTATCTAAAAATCTTTCTAATTTTGTGCTTAAATATCCTCTAAAAGTTGATCCAGGAATATAAAAATTTTTATCATCATCTAATGATATAAAAGGGGCATCTCTATCATCTTTTTCTCTTCCACTTCCTATATGTAGAGCATTCAAAACAACTATTTTCCCTGTTAAGATATATTTATTTTTAAATGTTGAAAAATCCATTATTCTACCTCCGTTTTCTCTATTTTATCTAATTTTTCTTTCATTCTTTTCTTTCCAAAAATATATAACAGATATTTTTCTAATACTTGAAAGCTTTGTTTATTTTTTTTGGATTCTGATATTCTAAATTCATCAGTTAATTTCTTTTCTTGTATTCTTAAAGGGTTTTCAATAAATTCTTCCCTTACAAACTCATAAAATTTCGTTGCAATTTTTCTCTCTCTTTGTTTCTCAATAAAATCTTTTACTTTTTTTTCTTTATCATTAAGATCAAATTTTTTTTCTTTTATAAAATCGTAAAATCTTTTAAACTGAGCCAGATTTAACATTCCTTTTTCTTCTGTTTCTATATCAGAAATTATTTCTTTAAATTTATCGTTTTCTAAAAATTTTTTCAGTGTTTTCTCTTTTTCTAAATTATCCACAAATTCTTCATCAATATCTTTTAAAAATAATTCTTCTACACTTAAATTCTTCTCTAAACTTTCATTTTTTGCTATTTTATTCTTTCTTTCAGGTATAAAGTTGTACATAATTTTCTCCTACATTAAATTTCCTTTTTTTCACATTTTCTCTCACTACAAATTCTAACTCTTCCAAAGCCTTCATTTCTTCTAAGTCCAATTCCATTTTCCTCTATTTTTTCTAAATATCCCAAAATTCCCTCTAAATTTTCATTATCAACACAATAAGAAATTACACTTCCTTGAGTTATAACTATTTCATCCATTTTTCTTGAATTGTTTATGATATTATATCCTCTCAATTTCTCTACATTCACAAAAGTTCTTCTATTATTTAAAGTTAATTTTTCTCCAAAATTTTCATCAAATAGTTCCAAAATTTGTTTTCCAACATTACTAACTTTATTAAATGGCAAAATCATATCTGAAAGAAAATCAAATGTTATCAATTTTTGTTTTTCTTCTTTTAATAATTCATCTCCAAAATAAACTTTCTCTTTGTCATTTCTTTTATCGAATTCTTTAAAATCTTCTTTAATCTGACTATTCATTTCCTCTATTCTTTCACTAATATTTTTACCTTTCTCTTCAGAAAATTTCTCAAATTTAATTTCTACTTTCCCAAATCCTTTTGTTTTATATTTTCCTATTTTTAGCTCATATTTTTTCCCAATTTCAAATAATCCTTTTGGAATTTCCACATTCCCTTTAAAAAAGACTTCTTCCTTATTTGCTACATTAGTTAAATCCGTATATTCCGTACTAAACAACAAACTTTCTTCTGTAGTTCGTGTTTTTTCATCAATTTTTATGCTTAATTCTGTTCCTGTCGCATTCAATAGCGCTAATGAATCCCTTTCTAATTTTATTCCATTTTCATCTTCTTCGTTCACTCTATATTCTTTCATTACACTAACTGCTTTATCTATTTTTTTATACTCATTTGCTTCAATAGGATATTTCGTTTTGAATCCACTAGCTAATTTAAACTCTTCTTTTATTTCATTTTTATCTTCTCTTACAAACTTTCTAACTTCAGAAATTTTTATTTTCAATAATTTTTCAATTTCACTTTCAAATCCATTATCAAGACCATACTGAATAATCGCACCTCTTATTGATGATCCTTGTAATGATTTTCTTAACTCAACTTCATTTTTATTGACTTTCCCTTGAAGTACAGCAGGTTCTACAAAATTCAAAGTATATTTATATTTTTCCAATTCATTTAATTTTTTTATTCCTTGATTTTTATAATTATTTTTTGATTTTACTTCTTTCAATATTTTCTCTACAATTTTAAATCTATCATTTTCTTCTTTAAAATTATTTCTTTTATCATTTTCAATCGATACAAATTGAACTAATACTTTTCCTAATCCTCTCGACTTCAATCCACCAATTTTATCAATATGCAAAAAACTTGATAATAGAAATTTTATATCTTCTTCACTTTTTTCAAAAAAATCATTACTTAGTTCAAAACTTCCAGCATAAATATTTTTTGGTTTTACAAATTCATAATTGAATAATGAATTTTCCTCTGCTACTCTTGTTTTTCTATTAATTTTTACACCATATCTATTTCCAATTTTATTTTCTAATCTTCTTTGATATCCTTCATCTCCAATATTCTTTTCAATCTTTAATTTCAAATCTGAAAATCTAATTTTACTTGGATTATTTCCTCCACTTCCAAAATATTTTTCAGTAAATTCTTTTCCATTTCCATTTAAAGCATTTTTAAATTCTAAAACTTTTGCTCTAAAAACTCCTTTTATATGCTTTGCTGAAAAATAAGGTGTCCCATTTTTATCTCTTTTGACTTCTACATCTATCTCTTTACCAATTGTTCCAGTCTCTGCTGTAATTGCTGGAGTTAATAACTCTACTTCATATCCTATTTTAATTCCCACTATTATTATCCTCCTTTTCTGAAGAGCTTTTATCCTTTTGAATAAAATCATAAATTTCCAATACATCAAAAATATTATCAAAAAGTTCTTTAAATTTTTCATTTTCATTTTCAAAACTTAAATTCATTTTATTTTTCATTCCCCACAATTCATTTAAAACTTGAATTTCTTCTGTGCTCATTTTAGATAAAATATTTATTGATTCCATAATTTTTTCATTATCAGTTTTAGTATCATCTTTTTTCAAATCATAAATATATCTGATTTTTGTGTTTGGAAAATTCTTTGTTTTCAATTTTTTTACTTGGTCAATAAGTTTATCAATACTTTCAGACACATCTTTATATTCTTCATTTTCCAATCCACTAATACTATAAGGTCTTCTAGAAACATGTAATTTCCCTTTATTTTTATCTTCTTTATCAAATTTATTATACCATTTTTGTCTATATTCTTTTATATTTACATTTCCTTCATTACCAATCACTTGAAAATCAATATATCCTGTTCGCACTTTCCCTTCTCTATTTTTGTTTTCTTGATATCTTTTCGCTTTAGCAGATTTTTGTAATTTAAGGCCTTGTTCAAATAATTGAAACATCGGTGTTTTATTTTTCGCAATTACAACTCCACAAGAAGAAGTTATATTTTCTGGATTTTTCTTTTTATTCTTTTCATTTTCAATTTCAGTAAATTTTTTCATTTTTTCTTCAAATTGTTTTTGAAATTCATACGAAATTTCTATTGCTAAATCTGCTGGAAATACTGCACAAACATCATCTCCACCAACAATTAAAAATTCTCCTATTATAGATTTTTTCACTTCTTCTTCCTTCTCATTAATTATTTCATATTTAGTTTTTCCATCTTTCAAAATCGGTTTTTTCTTCACAAATTTACCTTTTTCATACATTTCCTTAATAACTTCTTTCAACACATATTTCGTATTTCTATCCAAAATAACACTGAATTTTCTCATAAATTTTAAATATTCTTCTTCAGTTGTATAAACTTTTTTTACATTTTTCAAAAAATCTCCAAGTCCATCTCCATCACTATATACAAATCCAATAAAACTATCTCCTACTGAATAATCATCAATCTCTGTATTTAAATGAATATCATAATTAAGAGCTTTTTTTATAATCGAATAAAATCCAATCTCATTCACATCATCTTTTATCATTTTATTAGAATATTTAATTTTAACTGCACTTTCTTCACTAATTTTCATATTATCTTTTTTTATAACATTTCTTATAGCAGTTTTAGTATCTTCCACCTGTTTATCATTATCAGAACCTTCACCACTTCTATGAATTTCTATGTTTTCCAAATCATCTTTGAGATTCTTCAAACTTACAACCGCTGGTTCAGTCCCTGACAAGTCACACTTCACAGCAAATGGCAAATCAATATTCAACATAGGAAATCCTTCACTTTTTTTCTCAGCGGTTTTCTGTGCCAATTCATCAATTGCTGTCCATATTTCTTCATTTTCTTTCATTGGATAACACTCTGCGACTACTTTTGCACTTGGAGCTAAATTTTTGTATATTTCTTTTATCTCTTTACATATCTTTTCAGCCGTTTTTTCACTATCAACTAAAAATTTAGCATTTCCTGCACCAATATACAATATTCTTTTATCAATAGTCTTGTCTATTTCTTCATCTACTTTTTCTAAAAATTCCTTATCGTCATTAATATTATAAATCTTATTTACAAGTTCATGTGTTTTATATTCTAATCCATATTTTTTCAATATTCTTGGCACTTCAACTTGATTCATATAATCCAAAAGATAACTTGCTCCTCTAATTAATTTCAATTTATTTGTTGAAAAAATAAAATCTTTTATTTTTACAGTTTCAATGCTTACTAAAACTCTATTTTCTTTTAATACATCTTCAAATGTTTGGTTTTCAAATGTTTTATCTTTTTCGCTCATTTTGCCTCCTTAAAATTTATTTTAAATAATTTTTATGTTTTTTATCAATTATACTTCAAATAAGTTTAGGAATTAACTTCTGCTTATAATTTCTCCAAAACCATACTCTCTAAATTCTCCAACACCAACATATTTCACATACTGAAGAAAAATTAAAAGCATCTTCCCATAGTATCCTTGTAACACAAGCTCTATATCTCCTAAATAAACTTTTTTTATCTCATCATTTAATAAATTTACCCTTTTTTCTCTATAAAGTTCTCTTTTTATTGTAATTGAATTTAAAATGCTCTCTTCCATTTTCTGTGTTTCAAAACCTGTATCTTCTTCCACATTCTGAAAAATAATTTTTAATATTTTTTCAAATCCAAAAATTGACTTTCCTTTCACTAAAATAGGATTAACTATTTTTAAATTTACTTTTTCATAAAAGCTTAGTGTTCCTACATCTAACGCTTTCATCTCTTTATCAAAATCATATTCGCCACACCAAGTATCATTTTTGGTTATAATTCCAACTAACTGAAAAATCCCATCTCCTATTACAAGATTTTCTTTATTTATAGCTAATTGAAACAATTGATCTTGTAATTTTAAAAAAATTTCTTGCGTTTTAGTAATTATTCTAATCTTATATTTTTCTCCTTTTTCCAATTTTATGCTTTCATTAAAAAATTCACCAAAAATATTTGAAACTCTCAATTCCTCTCGCTTATCTATTTTCAGTATTTCTGACATTCTTTTATGAATCTCAAAACTATACATTTTTTTATTATCTATAATTTTATCTTCTACCGCAGAAAGTTCTAAAATTACACCATTCATTTATTTTCCCTTCCTTATTAAAAATTTCTTTAATTTTTATTTTTATTATTCAAAATGTATTTAATCGGTAAATTACTTACTTTCTTTAATGCTGCCTTTTTTAAGATTTCTTCTGATTTTATTTCATTTTGAAATGACAATATAAATGTCTGATTATTATTTTTTTCTATTCCAATACTTATTTTTTCATCATTATGATTTCTATAAATGTCTATGTGCCAGTTTAATTCTTCCAAAAAACGACTTCTTTCATTTTCCAAATTGTTTTCATACTCTTCTAAATTATTCACTTCTTTCGGTTTATTATATATTCCTCTATTTATATATCTTATTTTTATTCCTTTTGTATTATTATCTAAAAAATAATTTTGGATAATTTCTGTATATTTAAAATCATTATGAGAGTGAACATATATTTTTTTTATTTCAAAATCATTTTCAGTAGTATAGTATCTTTCCTTTGTTTCTAATGTTTGATATAATCTGTAACCATTTTCTTTTAATATTTCAATGATATTTTTTACATCTAAATTACTTTTATAATAAAATTCTGTTTTCTCTACTATAAACTTTCTTTTCTTTATCAGCAGTGGACTGTCTTCTCCATACTTCTTAGCAAATCCCATTATTTTTTCATTTCCTAATTTAACTTTTTTTAATAAATTCTCTCTGTTAACTTCATAATTTTCATCCGATAAAATAAAACAAGGAAAATATTTCAATTCAGCAGTCAAATTCACATCTCTATTTTTTAAACAATTACTACAACCAAAACTACAAGTACATTTTTGCAATTCTACTTTCAACTTATTTTTATATAGATACAATTTTCTTCTAGGAATATCTTTTGACAAAAGTTTCAATTCATCCTTCCAAACTTCTTCAATCTGCTCTATTTCAGTAAAATATTTATATAATTCTTCTTTCCCTTCAATTACCAACAATTCCAAAAATTTAATATAGTCTATATTATTTTGTAATGCAAATTCTAAAATTTCTCTTATTTTATCTTTTCCTGTATTTATCCCCTTCAACAAAACAAAATTTAATTTTATATTCAAATTTCGTAATTTAGCTTTTCGTATATTTTCTACCACTTTTTTGAATCTAACATCCATCACTTTTTCTGAATTTAAATTCTCAGCTAAGCAAATAATTTTTTCATAATCCTCTGGATTTAACGAATGTAACGATATATTAAATTTAAAATTCCCTTTATATCTTGATACACACTCAAGCAATTCATCATCCATCAAAAATCCATTTGTGACAATTGTAATATCTGGATACATCTTTTTCTCATTTTTTAAAATACCATTGAATATCTTTCTTTTTTATCAACGGTTCACCACCAGTAAAAGTCAAATCATTATATCCATTTTCTAAAGCAATTTCAATCAAATCATAAACTTCTTCCTTTGTTTTAGGAATCCTTTTTTTGCTCATATCTAATCCTTCTTCGTGACAGAAGAAACATCTATAATTACATTTTTCTGTTAATGAAATTCTTAGAGATTTATTTATTTCTATGTTTTCCTCCCTTAATGCTCTTTCATTTATCCAGTATTTTTATAAATAAATCAATCTATAATATATTTTATACCACATTTCTTAAGAAATAACAATTTTTCAATAAACTTTTTTAACAAAAATCTAATTAAAGTAATAAAAATTATTATAATTTTTTATAAATATGCTCGACAACTTCTCAAATTACTAAATTATATAATACTTTTTATAAGAAGTTATCAAGCAATTTTTTTAGTTATTTTCTTCCCATTTTTTAAACTCGTTTATTATATCTGCCATACTTTTCAAAATTTCTGCTACTACTGCTATAGCATCTAGCACTGAATCTAACGGTAAAATAACATACATTATAGCTCCTATTAATTTAACTAAATTCCAAGTTTCTATTTGATATTCCCCTTTTATAACTGCCTCTACCAATCTAACAACCACTAAAAAATTTTCTGAAAATTCTCCTAAAAATCTTGCCAATTTTTTTGCTTTTCTTATTTCATCAAAATTCATACTTCTTTTTGCCATTTTTATCACTCCTATCTTCTCTGATAAATCTATTATATAGTATTCGAATAACCTATTCAGAAGATAATTTAACTTATTTTTTTTTAAAATAAAAAAACAACCCTATAAAAGTTGTTATTTTTATTATATATTCTGTTTCAATCCTTGTTTTAAT
>ERZ772948.2101-NODE-2101-length-10455-cov-10.480769_pt1 | contig 10455 bp, 10 predicted proteins | sample MGYA00511945_ERZ772948 | MGnify/ENA primary metagenome ERZ772948 (study PRJEB29015, sample SAMEA2737927) | human oral metagenome | biome: human oral; feature: human-associated habitat; material: dental | place: China | collected 2141 ... | reverse complement strand
GGCTGCCGACGGCCGCGCTGGCGGCCGCGCCCACGGCGAGCGCCGCTGGCGCCAGGCTGAGCGCCGCCATGCCCACGGGCCCCAGGCGGAGGTCGTCACCCAGGTCATCCGGGTGGGCCCAGCCCGCGCGCACGGCCAGAGCCCCGAGGTTGACGTCCCAGCCGATGCCCCAGGCGCGTGGCACGAGAATGGGATCGGTGGGGGAGTAGTGGCGGGCGGAGCGCTCGCGCAGGCCTCGTGGATCGAGGGAGACGGGGACACCGAGGACGCGGTGGACCGCGGGGTCCTCGCCCGCGTCCCAGGCGGCCTCCTCCCACACGGTGGGCTCCACGAACGGCGTGGGCTCCAGAGCGTCCGCAGCGCTGTCCGCGGGGCTGCTGGTCTTATCCGTGCTCATCTCAGTTCTCCGTCCTCATGTCGCGTGCTCTGGTGGTTGATGCTGGGCCGCCCAGGATGGTGGCCATGTCCCTGCTCAGAGCCAGCCAGACCCGGCGCTGGGCGGCCAGGCGCTCGCGGCCGGCCTCGGTGAGCAGGTAGTAGCGCCGGGGCGGCCCGCTGGGCGACTCCTGCCAGGTGGTCTCCACGACTCCGGCGGCGCGCAGGCGGGACAGAAGCGGGTAGACGGTGCCCTGGGGGGCGGCGAGGGTGGGCAAGGCGGCGAGCTCCTCGACGAGGGCGCCGGCATAGATGCCGTCGGGCTCGGCGCGCTCGACGAGCGCCAGGACGGCGAGCTCGAGGGCTCCTTTGCGCAGTTGCGGCTCAGCGGTGCCGCCCGCTGACGGGGCGGCGGCGCTGGCCGGCTTTGTCGTCTTGGCCGCTTTCGCTGCCTTCGCCGCCTTGGCCATGGCGTCCCCGCCTCTCGTGTGCTCGCAACTTCCTTGTCTCACCATCTATCTTGCAACACAAGGTACCTGGTGTCAACAGCTCGGTGTGGGCGAGCGCGGGCTGGTGTCCGGTCCTGCGCCGGCTCCACACCCCGCGCCCATGGCCGGCCCTCGCGCCCTGGGCCCGCAGAAACCGTCTCGCCCCGCCCTTGCGCCCTCAAGCTGCGAGGATGAGGGCGCAACACGGGGGTGAGGGAGCGGGGGCGGGCCGAGACGGCAACGCGGGGGTGAGGGCGCAAAACGAGGCTGCCGCGGACGGGAGCGCTGGTCGCTGAGCGCGGGAACAAGCGGGGCGCCGTCGTCGTTGGAGGGGGCGATGACTGTGATGACCGAGACGGCCACGCCTCTCAGCCCTGTGGCCCTGATGACCCCCGTCCTCGACGCCCTCGCGGGCGGCCCGCGCCGGCCATCCCGCGCGGCCCGGCGCATCGCGCTAGGCTCGCCGGTGATGACCCAGCAGCAGAGCCAGCGCGGCGAGCGCCCCGTGAGTACGATCGACGACGAGGACCGCCCCATCGGCGAGTCCTCATCGGCGCCGACTCCCGCGGGCACTGTGGGCGCCGCGGACGCCGTCCTCGATGCCTCCCAGGAGATCCAGGAGATCGAGGACTACGGCGACGACCCCATGCGCGCCCCCGCCGATGAGGACGCCGAGGCCCGCGCAGCCCGCTTCGAGGCCGAGGCCCTGCCCTACCTCGACCAGCTCTACGGCGCCGCCCTGCGCATGACGCGTAACCGGGCCGATGCCGAGGACCTCGTGCAGGACGCCTACGCCAAGGCCTTCGGCTCCTTCCACCAGTACCGGCCCGGCACCAACCTCAAGGCCTGGCTCTACCGGATCCTGACCAACACCTTCATCAACTCCTACCGCAAGAAGCAGCGCGAGCCCCTGCAGTCCGACGCCGACGCCGTCGAGGACTGGCAGCTCCACCGCGCCGCCTCCCATGACTCCGTCGGGCTGCCCAGCGCCGAGTCCCTCGCGCTCGACGAGCTCCCCGACGACGAGATCAAGGCCGCCTTCAACGAGCTGACCGAGGAGAGGCGCCTGGCCGTCTACCTCGCCGACGTCGAGGGCTTCGCCTACAAGGAGATCGCCGAGATCATGGGCACCCCGATCGGCACGGTCATGTCCCGCCTGCACCGCGGGCGCCGCCAGCTGCGCGAGCTTCTGGCCGACCACGCCCGCCAGCTCGGCTACCTCCCCGCCGGCTCTGCCGACGATGAGGAGGGCGAGTGATGAGCACCCCCGACACCACCGCCGCGCGCGGCATGCGGGCGAGCGAGCCCCAGGCCTCCTCCTCCCCGGAGGGCGGCTGTACCTCCTGCGAGGAGATGATCGCCCACCTCCAGGCCTTCCTCGACCACGAGTGCGAGCAGTCCGTCGCTGAGCGCCTGGCGCGGCACGTGGCCGAGTGCGAGCACTGCGCCCAGATCGCCGACGCCGAGCAGCACCTGCGTGCCATCATCCGCTCGCGCTGCGCCGAGCAGGCGCCCCCCGAGCTCCGTGCCCGTGTCCTCGGGCGCCTCGCCGTTCTGCGCGGGACGGTCACCGTCACCTCCGTCTCCCGGACGACGTCCACCACCGTGTCCAGCGACGGCGCCCAGGTGACCGTCACCCGGACGAGCTCGCTGCGCGTCGAGCGGGACTGAGCCGCCTTCCCGCAGGGCCCGGACCTCAGGGCCGGGCCAGGGCTGTGTCCAGGCGCACGCCGTCGGGATCGCCCCCGATTAGCGGGCCCTCGGCGCGGTGTGGGAAGATGACCCACGTTCCTTGCCCCCTCGTGGGGCAGATCTGACACGAGGAGGCAACCATGAGCAAGCGCGGTCGCAAGCGCAGGGCCCGGGCCAAGGGCGGGGCCAACCACGGCAAGCGCCCCAACGCCTGAGCCGGGCGGCATCGCCCAGAGCATTCGACGACGGCGGTCGGTCACAGCAGTGATCGGCCGCCGTCGCGCTGCGGTGGAGGTGGGTGATCTCGGTGTTGTGGTGGCTCGGATTCCACGGAAGGATAGGGGCATGCCCGTGCCCAAGAAGGATCCCGATGGGCTTGAGGAGCGTATCGAGGATGAGGTTGATCTCAAGGCATGGCAGGAGGCGCGAGCGGAGTATGACGCCGATCCTGTGACGGTGACCTCGGATGCGATGGCGCGCAAGTACGCATGAGCCTCCGGCGCTTGTCCGCCCAGCCCCCGCATCCGGCGCTCTCAGACCGCGGTCGGTACCGCCGACGGCCCCGGCTCGGTCCGTCTCCAATAGCCCACGAGCGCCACGGTGAGCGCGGGCGGCCAGACAAGCATGGGCGCGTAGGCGAGCGCGAGGACGAGGACCTGGATGAGGCTCATCCCCGGTGTGGGAGTGAAGCCCTCGGCCAGTCCCAACCACCGCAGGGTGAAGAGAGCGGTTGAACCGGTCATGGGTCAGCACTCGCCCAGTCTCAAGGAGGGCGAAGTCCTGGGGCAAGGCTCCTAGCAGCAGGGCCCGCCAGTGGCTCCGCCAGCGCCACCGCCCCGAGGCGCTGCACGAGGCCCGATAAGCGCGCGGCGGAGCAAATGTGGCGAACGCCGTGCGGGGGAGACGGTTGCGAGAAGGTCACGAACCGGAAGGGTCAAGGATGTCGAGGCGAGTTGATGCGCCGTCTCACGCCCTGCCACAACGCGCACCGGCCAGCCATCCGCTGGGGCCGAGGAGCGCTCCCCGCTGGGGAGTCGGTGCGCATCCAACCCTGAATAGGTTCCGCTATGCCAACCTTGCGAAGAACACGCTCATGCGCCCTCTCCGTGGTCGCCGCGGCCGCGCTGGCCGCGGTCGGCGCGCAGGCCGCGCCCGCACACGCCGCGCCCACCGCACCCGATAAGAACGGTGACGGCTACATCGCCACCTACGAGCTCATGCGCTCCAACGGGCGCGACCTGCCCAGCCAGGTGACGACGACGGCCGATCGCAAGGCGGGTGATGGCGTGTCCATGACCTACACCATCGTCGCCAGCCTGCCTGACGGCGACCTCGGCCGCATGGCGGTGCCGCTCGAGGATGGCATGTACGCCGTCCCGGAGGGGCTGAGGACCCAGCCGGCGACCACCCCGAACTCCACCGCGACCAGCGACGCGAAGAAGCGTGCCCAGACCTTCGTCGACGCGGGTGGCGCGATCACGTGGGACCCCTCGCGTCCCTCCCCGCTTTCCGGGCAGGGGGCGACGAAGGACCTGACGCCGCGCCCATACCCGATCACCTGCTCCAGTTTCGTCGGCATGGTCCTGGGCGGCCTCGACTACAGCCACTCCACCTACCAGGCGAGCACGAACACCCCCGTCGGCTACGCCGTCGACTTCGGCCAGCGCATCGAGGGCTCGGACCTCTGGCAGGCCAACCACCTCGCCGCCTGGTTCTACGAGCATGGCGACATGTGGCTCGACACGACTGGCGCCTACGAGGTCGGGGACGTCCTCTTCTTCTCCGAGCAGAACCCCGAGCGCAGCAACGCCAAGGTGAGGAGCGCTCAGCTCCCGACGTACTTCGGGAACGTCTACCACACGGCGATCTACATCGGCGACGGCAAGGTCATGCAGGCCACGAGCCCCGGCAAGGGCGTCACCATCGACACCCTGGCGGGCAAGCTCAAGGACGATGTCACCCTCGTCGCCCGCCGATGCCGCCCAGGGCCCGGAGGGCGGCGCGGACCAGCAGGCAGGCGCGGCCGCGCCCAAGAGCAGCGGATCGCTGGCCAGCACCGGTGCCGCGGGGCAGTCGATGCTCGCCGCCGGCCTGCTCCTGCCCATCGCCGGCGCGGGGCTCCTCGTGGCCCGGCGCCGCTCCCAGCGCGCGAGCTGAGAAGCGGCCACGCGCCAAGGGCGACCACGATCAGCGGCGCCCTCACTGAGAGCCAGGCTCTCGGCGAGGGGCGCCGCCCGTCGTCGCGGGCCGTCAGGCGCCTCAGGCGGGGGCCTCGACCCCCAGCCACTCGTACCAGCCGCGGTGCAGCACCAGCCAGGCCATGAGCCCGTAGCCGGTCTGGGCCGGGTGTCCGGCGCCACCGGCCACATCCGTGAGCCACTGGTCGTGGTGGCGCAGTGGGTCGAAGACCTCCACGTAGGGCGTGGAGCGGCGCCGGCAGACCTCGGCCGCCGCGTGCGACAGGGCCGCCGTCGCGTCGGTGTCGGCGTGGGGCAGCGGCGGCGGGCCGACGACGAAGCACGGCCGGTGCTCGCTGGAGGCCTTGTCGAGGATATTGGCCAGGGCCAGGCGCGAGCGCGCGGCGGACATGCCCGCGAGCACGTCGCCGACGCCGATGCCGATGACGAGCCGGTTCTCCCGGGTGTGGGTGGAGCGCGGCGCCACCTCGTCATGCCAGCGCTCGGCGAGCTGGGCGAGGGTCTCGCCCGGGATCGCCAGGGTGGAGGGGAGCAGGTCCGCCTCCTGCGGCGTGCGCGCGAGCACGCGGCCGGTCCAGCCCAGTGCCCGGGCGTCGCCGTAGCCGGCGACGATCTCATCGCCGATGAAGTGGATCCTGTTGGCGTCGGCTGCTCCAGGGACGGCTGCTGCGCTCATTGACGGTCTCCTGTTCGTGTGGGAGTCCTCCCGATCGGTGGACCCCAGACTACCGACCCGGCCCGCCCGCTCCCGGCGGCGCGCTGCCGGGAGCGGGCGGGAGCATCGCGGCCACGGGCTCATCCCGCACGAAGATCCCGGCGCTGGAAGAGGATGAGCGAGGCTGCCAGGAGGATGAGCGCCGCGGCTCCCTGGACGGCGATCACTCCCAGATCCGGGTCGTCCACGGGCAGCACTCCCACCATATGCGCCGGTGAGAGATCCCGGGCCCACTCCGGCAGGCGCAGGGCCTCGGCGAGGAGCATGACCACCGCCATCCAGGCCGCCACCACCCAGCCGGCCACGCTCCAACGCGGGCCGATCGCGCTCAGCAGCGCATCGAGAGCGGCGACGAGGAGGACCGGCGCGGCGTAGGCGCCGCCAACCTCCAGCGCGGCCCATGCCGCAGGAGCGTCGCGGGTGACGGCCCAGATCCCGCCGGCCAGCGCGAGCGCGGAGGCGCCGAGGACGATGAGGCACGCCGCGAGCGTCGTCGCCCACCACCCGAGCCACAGGCGCGCGCGCCCGAGGCGGGTCGACAGCAGGGCGCCGAGCCGCCCGCTGGTCTCCTCACCTCCCAGCCTCGTGGCCCCCTGGACGCCGACGATGCTCGCCGCGGACACGACGATGACCGCGGCCAGCATGGTGACCATGTCAGTGGCGCGCTCGAGCCCGATGGACCGCAGGAGCTGCGGGTTCGAGGCGACGGTGCTCGTCACCTCGTCGCTGAACAGGCCGATGACGAGCGCCCACAGCACCGCGCCGATGAGCCACGCGGCAGCTCCGCCCCGCTGCAGGCCCAGGGCCAGCCTCCAGGCGGGCATGGCACGGCTCGGACCACGGGCGGGCCCGGGCCTCGGCGCCACGATCCCCGCGCCGGTGTCACGGCCCCCGGCGATGACGGCGGCGAGAATCGTGAGGAGCGCCGCGCAAACGCCGTACGCGATGAGGGGCCAGAGGCGTGGGCCGTCGAAGGCCCTCGCCTCCGGTAGCCATCCGAGCGGACTCGCCCACGCGGCCCGCCACTGCAGCCCATCGATGGCGAAGCGCATGAGGAAGGCCGCGCTGACCACGCCGATCCCCAGGTGCTGGGCCGTGCGGGCGCGCTGGCACATCTGGGCCAGGACCAGTCCAACGGCGCCGAAGAACAGCGAGCACAGCGCCACCGAGGCCGCGTACCAGGACGATCCCCGCCCTGGCAGCCCCGCCGCCACCATCCCGGCCGTCATCGCCGCTCCTCCCACGAGCGCGGTGGCGATGAGCAGGAGCGCCGCCGAGCCCAACGGGGCCAGGCGTCCGACGCGCGAGGCGGTGAGGAGCTCCACGCGCCCGTCCTCCTCCTCGCGGCGGGTCAGCCGTACCCCCAGCAGGACGCCCACGGTGGGGAAGATGATCTGCCCCATGAACCCCACCTCGATCGCGGTGATCCCGCCCAGCGTGGTCAGCCCGTAGGGGAGTCCGTTGAACGCCGCCTGCACGGTCGACGCCCCGGCGCTCGCCGCATAGGCGATCCGGTCCTCCAGGGTGGGGTAGAGGCCGGTGATGCTCGTCGCGATGGCGGTCACGAGCGCGGGCATCGTCACGCAGGCGACGGCCAGGGCTCCCCAGCAGGCGCGCAGGCTCACGGCTGTCGCGTGGCCGAGGCCGGCCAGGGGGCGGCCTGGGAGCGCCGGCGCCCAGCGCGCCGAGCCCCCGCGGGCGGCACTGCCGGCGGTCATGGGCGCTCACCGCCCTCGTCCGAGTACTGCTCCAGGAAGAGCTGCTCGAGGCTCGGGGGGCGAACGGCGACCTGGAGCGGCCGGGCCCGCGCGACCTGTGCCAGTGCCGCTGGCAGCCCCCGGGCATCGACGAGCGCGGTGATCCTCGTTCCGTGGGGGTCAGCGGACACCATGAGATCGGCGACGCCGTCGATCCTCTCCAGGCCCTCGGGCGCTCGCTCGGTGACCGCCTCGATGGCGCTCGGCGCGCTGGCGCGCAGGCTGGCCAGGCTCCCGGAGAACACGCCGCGCCCGGAGCGCACCACCGTGACCCGCCCGCAGAGCGTCTCGACCTCGGCCAGGATGTGGCTGGACAGGAGGACGGAGACTCCCTGGTTGGCCAGCTCGGTGACGACCCCCTGGAAGACGGCCTCCATGAGCGGGTCGAGGCCGGAGGTGGGCTCGTCGAGGATGAGAAGATCGACGTCGCAGGCCAGTGCCGCCACGAGCGCGACCTTCTGGCGGTTGCCCTTGGAGTAGGTCCGGAAGCGCCGCGTGGGGTCGAGCTCGAATCGCTCGACGAGCTCATCGCGGCGCTTCTGGTTCATCGCGCCGTGGATGCCGCCGAGAACATCGATGCACTGACCGCCGGTGAGCCCCGGCCACAGCGCCGTGTCCCCGGGCACGTAGGCCAGTCGCTCATGGATGTCCACGGCCCTGCGCCAGGGGTCCATGCCCATGACGCTGGCGCTGCCGCCATCGAGGCGGATCTGCCCGAGCAGGGCCCGGATGGTCGTGGACTTGCCGGCCCCGTTGGGGCCGAGGAAGCCATGGACCTCGCCGCGCTCCACCCGCAGATCGAGGCCGTCGAGCGCCGTCACGCGGCCGAAGCTCTTGACGAGCCCGTGCGCCTCGACGATCAAATCTGATAGTGACTTGCTCATGACAGTAACTGTACTTGGTAGTCTCGGGGCGTCAAGGGCTGGACGCCCAGCTGGGGCGAGGAGGGCGGAGGAGGGCGCTGTGGCGCGACAACCAGGCCTGCGCGAGCGCAAGAAGGCCGCGACCATGCGTCATGTCCAAGCCGTCGCGCTGGACATGTTCGAGGCCGACGGCTTCGACGTGGTGAGCATCGAGCGGGTCGCCGAGGCCGCCGAGGTCTCGCCGAGCACGGTCTACCGGTACTTCGGGACCAAGGAGGGCCTGGTCGTCCACGACGAGTACGACGACCGCCTCCTCGACGCCTTCCGGCGCGGCCTCGCGGACGGGCTCGGCCTCGCCGAGTGCGCGTCCTCGGCCCTTGAGGACATCTGGCGCGAGCACTTCGTCGACGACGCCGGGGCCACCGAGCGCCGCGCGCGCCTGTGCTTCGAGGTGCCCGCGATCCAGGGGGCGATGTTCCTGGCCCTCAACGATCAGGTCGACGCCATCGCGGGGGTGGTGGCCGACTCGGGGCGCATGTCCTTCCCCCGGGCGAGGATCGCGGCCTCCGCGATGGTCTGGGCGGTCATCGGCGCCATGCGCAACTGGTTCGATGCCGGATGCCCGGCCGATATGGCCGACCTGCGCGAGGGCGTCGAGGAGGCCTTCTCCTGGCTGCGGCTCATCGAGGGCGGCGACGGCGCCCGGTAGCGCCTGCGCCTGGCGGCCCGGCCCCGGAGCGGCCGGAGCGCCACGGCCCGGGAGCGCTCAGGAGCGGTCGAAGGCGGCGGCGACGAGCGCCTCCTGCTGGCGCTTGTACAGTCCGGCCGTCCCCGGCGCGGGGGAGGCCGCCGCCGGGCGCGACACGCAGTGGGCGTCGTCGTCGAGCCCTCCCCGGTTGCCCGCGGGCCGCAGGCGCCTGGCGAGGCCGGCGGGAGCGGCGAGCGCCAGGAATGGCCAGACGCCCAGGTTCCTCGGCTCGTCCTGCACCCAGACGACCTCAGCGCCGCGGAAGGGCGCCAGCGCCGCCTCGATCGCCTCGCCGTCGAGCGGGTAGAGCTGCTCCAGGCGCACGATCGCCGTCGAGGCGTCCCCGCGCCGCTCCCGCTCCGCGAGGAGGTCGTAGTAGACCCGCCCCGAGCACATGAGCACCCGGTCCACGCCCCCTCCCCGCGCGATCCCCGCATCCGTCTCCCCGATGACGGGGAGGAAGGCCCCCGAGGTGAAATCCTCCACCGGGCTCGTGGCGGCCTTGAGCCGCAGCAGCTGCTTGGGGGTGAAGACGATGAGCGGGCGGCGCGGGCGGGTGTAGGTGTGCTCGCGCAGCAGGTGGAAGTAGCTGGCGGGCGTGGAGGGCTGGGCCACCAGCATGTTGTCCTGGGCGCACATCTGCAGGTAGCGCTCGATCCGCGCCGAGGAGTGGTCCGGCCCCTGGCCCTCCTGGCCGTGGGGCAGGAGCATGACCAGGCCCGAGCGCTGCCCCCACTTCTGGGTGGCCGAGGTGACGTACTCATCGATGACCGACTGCGCCCCATTGGCGAAGTCCCCGAACTGCGCCTCCCACAGCGTCAGCCCCTCGGGGCGCTCCACGGAGTAGCCGTACTCGAAGGCCAGGGCCGCGTACTCGCTGAGCAGGGAGTCGTAGATCTCCAGGGGCGCCTGGCCGGGGGTGAGGAAGTCCAGTGGTGTCCACTCCGCGCCCGTGGCGTGGTCGTGCAGGACGGCGTGGCGCTGGGCGAAGGTGGCGCGGCGCGCGTCCTCCCCGGCCAGGCGCACCGGCACGCCCTCCATGAGCAGCGAGCCCAGGGCGACGAGCTCTGCGAAGGCCCAGTCGATGCCGCCGGCGCGGCTGGAGTCCTGGCGTCGGCGCAGTATCGGCTCCAGCTTGGGGTGGACGGTGAAGCCCTCGGGCCAGGCCACCTGGGCGTCCCCGATGCGCTCGACGACGCCCGGCTCGACGGCGCTCGTCCAGCCGATCATCATGCCGGCGCCGGCCTCCTGGGAGGCGGGGACATCCAGGCCCCCGGGGAAGCGGCCCACCGTCGTCGGGTCAGCCAGGGACGCGCCCTCGGCCAGGAGGGTGGTGGCCCGCGCGGTGGCCCCCTCGGGGTGGTTCGGCGCCTCGGCGCGCGTGGAGGAGAAGATCCGCTCCAGCTCGTCGCGGAAGGAGGAGTCGATCTGCTCGGCCTGCTCGGCGGTGATCTCCCCGCGCCCCAGCAGGTCGGTGGTGTAGACGGCGCGCGTGGAGGGCAGGGAGTCGATGAGCCGGTACATGACCGGCTGGGTCATCGAGGGGTCATCGCCCTCGTTGTGCCCGCGGCGCCGGTAGCAGATGAGGTCGATGATGACGTCCTTGTGGAAGGTGCGTC
>ERZ772948.2096-NODE-2096-length-10478-cov-24.218075_pt1 | contig 10478 bp, 8 predicted proteins | sample MGYA00511945_ERZ772948 | MGnify/ENA primary metagenome ERZ772948 (study PRJEB29015, sample SAMEA2737927) | human oral metagenome | biome: human oral; feature: human-associated habitat; material: dental | place: China | collected 2141 ... | reverse complement strand
AGGGCCTGAGCGTGTCCGACGTCGTCCTGGCCAACGAGCTCTCCGCCCGCAGCCGCGAGGAAGTCATGGCCTACCTGGACCGGCTGCGCGTCACGATGCGCGCCTGCATCGAGGCTGGCATGAACGCTGAGGGCATCCTGCCGGGCGGGCTCGGGGTGCGTCGGCGCGCCAAGGCCCTCCATGAGCGGCTGTGCGCCCAGTCGACCGGACCGGGTGCCGCCTTCACCATGGCCGACCCCCTGCGCGGCATGGACTGGGTGGATTTGTTCGCGCTCGCGGTCAACGAGGAGAATGCCGCCGGGCGCCGCGTCGTCACCGCCCCCACCAACGGCGCGGCCGGCATCGTCCCGGCGGTCCTGGCCTACTACGAGCGCTTCATTCCCGGGGCCGACGACGACGGTGCCCGCCGCTTCCTGCTGGCCGCGACCGCCGTGGGCGGGCTCATCAAGACCAATGCCTCGATCGCCGGGGCCGAGGTCGGCTGCCAGGGGGAGGTCGGGTCGGCCTCCTCGATGGCGGCCGCCGGCCTGGCCGAGGCCCTGGGTGGGACGCCCGCCCAGGTGGAGAACGCCGCCGAGATCGCCATGGAGCACAACCTGGGGCTCACCTGCGACCCCGTGGGCGGGCTCGTCCAGATCCCCTGCATCGAGCGCAACGCGGTGGCCGCGGTCAAGGCCATCAACGCCGCCCGCATGGCCCTGTGGGGCGAGGGCCGGCACGCCGTCAGCCTCGACACCGTCATTGAGACGATGCGCCAGACCGGCGAGGACATGCTCGCCAAGTACAAGGAGACCTCCCGCGGCGGACTGGCCGTCAACGTTGTGGAGTGCTGAATAGGTCGTGCTGCGGAAAGTAGGGGCTATCACAGGGATGCGGGCAAGTGCCTGGTTCGTCGGGGACACGCCTTAGGCCGCACGGACTGTACCCGCGACGTACTAGTCGAAGGCTAAGGTGCGTCCCCAACTCCTTGAGCGTCGCTGCGTCCGATGTCCTTCGGGGTGGGGACATCAAAAGAATACCGCAACCTATCTGCATCCCTATTTTTCCCAAGGCCATCGAGAACTCCAGCGGCTCGTTCAACTTCTTCGCGTAGACGCGCCAATTGGTGGTCTTCGATATCTGGACTAGCGTCCTGTATGTACACCGGTGGGACAGGATTGAAATCGTCACCTGCCATGATTCTCCAGAGCAGAACCGTGCTGAATTCCACACGTATTCCTTTGACGTCCCACAGCTCTAAGTATCTAGAGTAAAGGCGATAGTCGACATCCTCCTTCAGGATATCAAATAACCAGTCAACGCCTTTTGAACCCAATCCAGTCAGACTGGAATAAAGGTAGTGTTTGAAGTGTTCGAGATAGTGGTTCTCCGAGATTTCTGTAGAGACCGAGTGATATGAGTGACGCGTTAAGTACTCGTCAAAAAATGACAGAATATCCAGATCTAGTCCACGTCCCTGATAAGTGTTAAATGTTAGAAAATGTAGGAAAGTTGGACGCACATCACTGGCAGGGATCATCCTCAATAGTTCACCATAAACTTCCACACACATATCAGGATATGTGGCGAATGCACTCCACACATGATTGAGGACAATACGTTTAAGAGCATCCTGGGATGCGTCACTACAGTCGTTCTTGGTCGCATTATCTGTCAACCGTGATACGTGATGTCTGGATCCTCTGCTTGCTCCGGCAAGAATGCGAAGCGACAATCGCGAGTCTTTGTTAGAGCTGGAAACTGCCGCATGCGTGGAGGCCTCTATTACTTTATTGACAGAGTATAGGCGTGTCGCGGGGTGTGAGATGTTATCGGCGTCGTCAATGATAGTCTTGACGTATTCTGTTGATGAGTCGCTGTCAGTTAAGCCAACTCGCTTGCGAATCAAGTGTGCGAGATCTTGGAATGTGGTGGCAGTCAGTACTTCGAAGACCTTGGCGTACTCTGTTGCATTCGGCTCCGTGGAATACGAAGCAGCAAATTCTTGAGGACTCATAGAAACTGGGCGCGGAAGTTTATCTTCAGTCAACAGTAACTTCGATTCTAGTAAGAGGCCATGCTCCTCTCTGCGTATTCTTGAGACTGCCGTCGACAGAAAAACTGCCTCGTTCATCAAGGTGCCAGTGAGTGCGGATCGGAGTGAAATGGGAAGTTCGGGACTATTTAATACCTTAATCATCTCAGCGCTTCTTGATTGCATTACTGAACGGACTATATGCAATGAATGCAAGCAATATGCTCGTACAATTGTCGTGACGACTCTCCAGAGTAGTGCATGTTTCTGAGGTAGGATATAGTTGATTGCAAGTGCTCGATTAACTGATTTGATTCGACGATTGAGGGATACTCCTAGATCACATCCATTAAATGTGCTGTGAATGTAGTCTTCCTGTTGCTCTTTAGGTAGGCGCTGCACTTCCTGCAGGCGATCGTGAACCCACTCTCTTGCAGAAACGTCCGTATCTTCAAATAATCCGAGGAGAGGCGAGAAATGTCCTTGAAGTTCGCTAGCAGATCGACGCCGTATTGTTTCCCCGATCATCCATTCCACGTCCGAGGGTTGAAGAAGTCGATTCATAGATGCTCTGAGTAGAGTTAATAGAGTAAGTATGAGTGTGGCGCTAACAATAGTGAAGCATGCGCTCCATAAAGATGTTGCAAAAAGATGAGGGCTGATGTCGGCCCATATTATGTCACGTACCGTGATTGAATTGATCGCAAAAGGGACTATAAATACAATCAGTGTGAATATAGAGAATTCTGGAGTCGAAAGCACTCTACTCACCAAGGACTCAGAGAAAATGTAAGTTGAGACGGATTTTCCTAGGTACTCAGGGCCGTCGGTCCTTTCCTTTGCTGCACTCGCCATGCTCGCAGTGACGAAGGTCAGCAGTGCTATTATTGAAGTGGCTCCTATCATTGTGTTTTTTGGACTTTCGGAAGACCGTATAATAAAACTCCAGAAGCTCCAGGTTGGATGCGTAGCGATCCACATGGTCAGGAATCCGGTAGTTGACAGCATAAATGCTTGCTCGATAGCTCCCTTGTGTGGCAAATGCTCTTCAATCTTCTCGAAGAATTTTCTTATGTGCGCATTAATGGTGAGTGCAATTTTCGCTCGCAGTCGTCTTATGAGCCAGCCAATGACTAAGAACGTAGTGGCACACGCTAGCGGGAGTGTCCATGGATCCTTCAGCACGTTTGTATCGTAGGGAGCAGTCCATGAGAAAGTGGGCGTTTGCGTCGTACAGGTTGGTGAGGGTGGTGCCAACAGATGGGGGGCCGCAGCGTTGCGCTGCGGCCCCCCACCCGGTTCTTGGCCCGGGTCAACTGCTCTGGGCTGTGCTGGACTGGCTGTTCTGGTTGCTCTGGTTGCCGGACTGCTGGCCCTGCCCGCCGCCGGGCTGACCGCCCTGGCCGCCTTGACCACCACCCATGGGGCCGCCCATCCCGGCCGACAGTGCCGAGGCCGTTCCCGTGGCCGAGCCGCCAGACGACGTCGCCACCGTGTACTGCTGGCCCTCCGTGAGTCCCAGCACCGTGATCGCCTCAGCCGTGAAGTCCACCTTGAGCGAGGCCACCTGGGACCCGGAAGCATCCGTGACGGTCAGCGTGTCCCCCGCGCTCACCGACGGCGAACCGGTCACCCCCACGAGCTGGGTCTCGCCGTTGGCGTCCACCGAGCCGTCCATTGCGCCGGCCTGCCCCGAGACCACCACGATCCCACCCTTGACGTAGGCCGAGCCGTTGGAGTCGATACCGTCGGAGGAGGCGTAGGAGACCTCCACCTCGCCGCCGCTGATCGTCAGCACTGAGCCGTCGTCGGACTCGGAGTCGGCGTTCTCGTGCCCCTCGATGACGTGGTCGCCGTTGGAGGCGTTGATGCCGTCGTCGCCCGCCGCGATGGACAGCTCCCCGCCGGCCACGTTGATGAACGGCGCCTGCAGCCCCTCGTCGGCCGCGTTGACGGTGACCGTCCCGGAGTCCTGCGTGTAGCTCACCCCGGCGTTGATGCCTTTGGGCGAGGGCGTCGAGGAGTCCGCCGTCGACTCCTGCCCGGGCGGAGCCTGCTCCTCAACGGTGGCGTTGGCCTGCCCTCCGCCGGCCGTGATAGTCAGGGTCGTGTCCTTCACGGTGACGTCCGTGGTCGCCGAGATCGCGTCGTCGGTGGAGGTCAGCGTGATGCTCGCCTTGCCCAGGGAGATGAAGCCCTTCGTCTCATCGTCGCCCTCACTGGACTTCAGGGCGTCGCCGCCGGCCTCCACCGTCAGCGTCCCGGACTCCACCACCAGATAGTCCTTGCCGCGCAGGCCGTCGTCGGCGGCCTTGACCTTGATGGTGGTGTTCCCGGTGATGATGAGGCCGTTCTTGGAGGAGATGCCGTCCTTGTAGGAGCCGGTCACGTCCAGCTGGCCGGTCCCGGTGACGGTGAGGGTGTCGGAGGAGAACAGGGCCGCAGTGGCCTCCTGCCCCGAGGCGTAGCTCGCGCCGTCAGTCAGCGTGTTCTTGGAGTCCTTGGCCAGGACCACGATCGCGTTGCCGGCATCCTGGATGTCGATGGCCGGCCCGTCCGAGCTCGTGATGCTCGCGCCCTTGAGGACCAGGCGCACGTCGGCCTTGGGGGCGTTGATGACGATCCGCCCGTTGCTGAGCTCGCCGCTGATGACGTAGGTGCCGCCGCCGCTGATGGTGACAGTCCCGCCGTCGACCTTCACGTTGCCCGACGCCGACCCGCTGGCCGAGGCCGAGGAGCCCGACAGCGTGATCGTGGTGGCCGACGAGGTGTCCGTGGTCCCGGCATCGTCCTCGGAGCTGGAGGCGTCCTCCACCGAGGCGTTGGCGCCCAGGATGTCGGAGATGCTCGCGCCGGTCGACGCCGTGGCCACGGATGAGGAGATCGTCGTCCACGTCGTGTCCGACTCGCTCGAGCTGGAGGCGCTGGCGTTGCTGGAGGCCGAGGAGGTCGAGCAGCCGGCCGCCAGGGCGATCGCGGCCAGGAACGCGACGGCTCCGGTCGCGCGACGGCGGAGTCGGTTGAGGGGCTTGGTCGTCATCGTCTTGGTGGTCTTCATGGTTTCTGGGCCTCTTCTTCTCGGGTCCGGTGTCGGATCGTGGGTGGTCTGGGTGCAGTGCTCAGGCGGCGTTGAGGCACTCGAGGCTGGAGCGGTCGGTGCCGAACAGGCCGGCGAGCTCGTGGGTCAGGGTCCGGTACCACCTGTTGGCGGGCAGCTCGGGGTGGAGCAGAGCCATGCCGGTGGCGTACTTCGAGATGCGGGTGGGGCGGTATCCGGCGTCCCACAGGGCGCGGTCCGCGGGTGATGGTGTGGCCGGGTTCTTCGTCTCGACGACGGCGATGTCCGCCACCGACACCGGCTCGCCCTCGTTGACGGCGGCGGTCAGGTGGGCCGGGCGCAGCGCCTGCGGGCTCATGGGGACTCCGACGACGGCCCCGGCGGAGCTCCCCGCGGGGACCGCCGGACCCAGGCGCCGCCAGGTCAGGGCCGTGTCGATGGTGGCTCGGGCCTCGGCGCGCGGCAGGTGCAGGGTCGTGCGCTCGTAGGTAGTCGTCAGCACCGGCCGTAGTGCTGCCGCGACCTCGCGCGCCGCGGCCGACCCGGTCACTCCCGTGCCCGCCAGGCAGGCTGCCACGAAGGCGCGTCCCGGTCCGGTGAGGCGGGAGGCGTCGTCGGCGTGGTAGCCCATGCGCCGCTTGACGGTGGAGCCGCGCGCGCCGCAGGTCTTGACCTCCAGGAAGCACAGGCCGGAGTCCAGGTAGGTGCGGGTGCGCACCTTGAAGCGTCGACGCCGCTTGCGGGCCGCGAACATGAAGGCCTCCAGCCCCGGGGTGTCGAAGTAGGTTGAGGTGTAGGAGAAGCGACGCCGCTCGTCAATGGCCAGGACCCGGGCGTGGGGTGCGAGGCCGTCCACGAGGTTCTGCGCGCAGGTCAGCGGAACCAGGTACTTGCGGTCCACGCGGGTCAGCAGGCCGGCGGCGCTGTTGAGCTCGGCGAGGGTGGTCGTGGTCAGGTGCTTCGTGCTCAGAGGCATGGCAGTTGTTCGTGTCATCTCGTTCCCGCAGTCCTCTGATCTCAGCGTGCGGCGACGCTCTGCTGCCCGGCAGAGCGGGCGACGTACTGGGCGGTCGGCGTGATGATGGCGGGCTGGGCGTCCGCCTGGTCGGCGTGGGCGCCGGCCTGCACGGCGCTCAGGCGTGTTCCGGCCCAGGACCGGGAGGCTGGGACAGCAGGCGTGCTGACCGGCTCGGTCGCCGGACTCGAGGCGGGGACGACGTCGTCGGAGAACCGGGAGTCCTGAAAGGCTCGGGTGGCCTGGGCCTCCAGCTCGGCGGGAGTCTCGCGAGGTACCCGGAAGCGGACGTCGACGATGGTGGTGTCGTTGACCAGGTCGAGGCGCTGGACCTCGACCGAGCGGACCTGCCCGCCCAGAGTGCGCTCCAGGTGGGCGATGAGGGCGGTCTCGTTGGTGATGGCGTGGTCGAGGACGATCACCTGGTGACGGTTGCGGCGCATGAGCGCGGGGTGGTCACCGATCCACAGTGCGGCGACGACGGTGCCCATGAGGGCGGCCACCATCGCGATCGGTGCGGTCTGGATCCCGCCGAGCAGGCCCAGGGCCAGGGCCGCGAAGAAGTAGGCGACCTCGTGCTGGGCCAGCTCGGTGGAGCGCAGGCGGATGATGGACAGGACGCCGAAGAGCCCCAGTCCCAGGCCGGCTGCGACGCTCGCCGTCGACAGCAGCAGGGTGACTGCCAGGACGCCGACGTTGACGCCGATGTAGGCCGCCATGAGGTCCTTGCGCGAGTGGCGGGGGGCGTAGAGCGCGCCGACCAGGACGGCGAGGGCGATCAGGTCGGCGGCGATGTAGGTCAGGGTGGTCAGGCTCATCGGGAGGCTCCTGTCGGGTCATTCGGACCGGGGGTGGGGCCTGCCGAGGTGGGCGTCTGAAGACCGAGCAGGTGCTCTGGGCGCGCCGTGTGGCGTGGCTCCGTCCGGTGAATAACAGTCAAGGGGCGCATTCCATGAGCCGGCTGTGAAAGCGGCAAGGGTGAGGCATGACTTGTGCGGCCGCCGGTGTGAAGCGACGAACAGCGCCTCCGGGGCGGGCGGGGCCCGTGACGTCCGGAGGCGCTGGTGAGAGGGCGAGACTGTGGGTGAGTGGATGGCTGCTGTTCAGGCCGCCATCTGGCGCAGCGGGACCTGACGCCAGTAGCGCCCCAGGTCCCGCTTGATGGTGCGGTTCCACCGGTTGGTGGGCAGGTTGGCGTACAGCAGCGCCATGCCGGTGGCGTACTTCGAGATGCGGGCCGGCCGGTGGCCCCGGCGCCACAGGAGCCGGTCCGTGGGGGAGGCCGTGGACGGGTTCTTCGTCTCGACGACGTTGAGGTGGCCCACTGACACGCCCGTCTTGAGACGCCGCCCGTCGGGGTCGAACAGGTCCCAGGTGAGCTCGGTGTCGAAGGTGGCTCGAGCCTCGTCATGGGGCAGGTGCAGGGTGGTGCGGCTGTAGGTGGAGTCCATGACCGGCACGAGGGCCTGGGCGATGGTGCTCGCCTCGTCCAGGGAGCAGGTGGAGGACTCCACCAGGCGCTCGATGACGAACAGGCGGCCGTCGGGTGTGATGCGGTCGGCGTCGTCGGGGTCGTACTTGAAGCGGTCCTTGACCGTGGCCTCGCGCGACCCGTTGGTCTTGACCTCCAGGAAGCACAGGCCGGAGTCCAGGTAGGTGCGGGTGCGGATCTTGTAACGCCGACGGCGCTTGCGGGCCGTGAGCATGAAGGCCTCCAGCCCCGGGGTGTCGAAGTAGGTCGAGGCGTAGCGGAAGTGGCGCAGGCCGTCGATCTGGAGGACCTGCGCTCGCGGGGCGAGATGGTTGACGACCTCCTGGGTGGCGCCGGGGGGCACCAGGTACTTGCGGTCGATGCGGGTCAGGAGGCTGGCTTCGGAGTTGAGCTCGGCGAGGGTGATCGTGTCGATGCCGTCGGTGTTCGGCACGGTGCAGTCCTTTCCGGGATCGGGAGTTTCAGTTGGGGCGGGCGGTGCTGGAGAGACAGTGGTGGGGTGAGACGACGGTGCGGTGGTCGTGCGGCGCCGACGTCGTGGTGCTGAGGTGGTGGAACCGGTGCTCAGTTGTAGTGGGGGTGCACCACGGGTGGCGGCGGGGTTGCGGACTGGGCGCGCTGCTGGGAGGTGTACTGACTCCGGTGACTCCGGTTCCCGGTGATCCAGTCGTACCGGGGCGGGGCGGTGGCCGCTGATGCGGCACTGTCATGCGAGGAGGGCTCGGGCCAGACCTGCTGCGCGGTGGGGTGGACCTGCACGGGATCCTGACGCGGAGCGTCCTGGATGAGGTGAGGGCCCTGTGGGGTGGCATCCTGAAGCTGTTGCGGGATCTGTTGTGCGTTATCGGCCTCGAGGCGTGCTGGTGACTTTGCCTTGCGAGACCGACGATGCAGCCGGTAGTGCACCTCGACGATGGTGGTGTCGTTGACCAGGTCCAGGCTCTTGAGGTCGACGTTGCGCACCGTGGCGCCGAGCAGGTCCTCGAGCTCGCCGACGAGCTCGTCCTCGTCGCTGATGGCTCGGTCGATTGTGACGGTCTGGTTGCGGTTGCGGCGCATGAGGGCGGGGTGGTCGCCAACCCACAGTGAGGCGAGGATGAGGGCCATAAGGATGGCCACGATGATGATGTGGCTCTCGATACCACCGAGCAGGCCGAGAGCCAGGGCCGCGAAGAAGTAGGCCACCTCTCCCTGGGCCAGGGAGGAGGAGCGCAGGCGGATGATGGACAGAACGCCGAAGAGCCCCAGTCCCAGGCCTGCGCCGACGTTGTCACTCGTCGACAGCAGCAGGGTGACAGCCAGGACACCGACGTTGACGCCGATGTAGGCGGCCACGAGGTCACGACGTCCATGGCGCGGGATGTAAAGCGCCCCGACCAGAATGGTGAGGGCGATCAGGTCAGCGCCGATGTAGGCCAGCGTCCGCGGTAGTTCTTGCAACACCTGCTGCATGATGAGGAGTCCTTGGAGTGGGGAGTTGGGCTGGGAACCGCATTATTACGATATCGTAACGATAAATCGACCCTTACGAAAATTGCTAGAGCGGAAGCCCCTCCTTCGGTGTGAGACTGCGTACTCTCGCCGCGCCTGTCCGTCGCTTCTCAGGTGTTCGTGTGTGCGTCTTGCGTCCTCAGGGTGCGGTGTCGCTGGTGGTGGATGCTTGAAAGAAACATCTTCAACCATCTCCGGTTCTGATTATTGGCTGTCGGTTTGCTGGGAGTGGCGACACGCCGAGCGGGTACGTCTGCGGAGATGAATTTCTCCTCTCCGTCCCCAGGGGTGGGGGTAGATCGCCGGTAGACATCGAGCATCCCTGTGGCTAAGGGCTCCGAATAGATGTCACACCCGTGTAAGACCATCGTTCTGCGGATCGTGGAGCCGGGGTGCGGCGTCGCCATCCGGGTGGCTGTCAGCCCTCTCCACTTGCCGTCCACAACTCGGTGAGCGTTTTCCACAGAAGGGAGGGGTGGTGTGCACAGGACCACGTCAGACACAGCATCTTGGGGTGGTGGACCGGGCCTACCCCAAGGGGTAGTGTCTTGCTCCGCGGGGCCGTTCTGGCCTCCCGCGAATGACAAGCGTGTGGTGCCGCCGGCTCAGTCCCTGCCCGGGGACGGGCCGCAGTCACCGCCACCGGACCCTGAGGAAGAGACGGCCATGGCGATCACCATCTACAGCAAGCCCAACTGCGTTCAGTGCACGGCCACCTACCGCGCCATGGACAAGGCCGGTCTGTCCTACGAGACGGTTGACATTTCCCTGGACGCTCAGGCCCTCGAGCAGGTCAAGTCCCTGGGATACGCCCAGGCCCCTGTCGTCGTCGCCGGGGAGGACCACTGGTCCGGCTTCCGTCCGGACAAGATCAAGACCCTCGCGCTCGCCGTCGAGTCCGTCGCGGTCTGAGACCGCGGGGCGCGCCGTGAGTAGCGGGCCTCTGCTGGTCTACTTCTCCTCCACCTCGGAGAACACGCACCGATTCGTGGGTAAGCTCGGCTTCCCGACGGCGCGCATCCCCCTGAGGCGCACGGAGTCGCCGCTGACCGTGGATGAGGAGTACGTCCTGGTCGTGCCCACCTACGGTGGCGGCTCCGTCAAGGGGGCGGTGCCCAAGCAGGTCATCGCCTTCCTCAACAACCCGGACAACCGGGCCCTGTGCCGGGGCGTCATCGCCTCGGGCAACACCAACTTCGGCCAGGCCTACTGCCTGGCGGGTGACATCATCGCCAGCAAGCTGGGGGTGCCGTTCCTGTACCGCTACGAGCTGCTCGGCACCCCCACGGACGTCGCACGCGTCAAAGAAGGATTGGAAGACTTTTGGCAGACACGCTGACGGACACCGGCTCAGAGACCGTGTCCTCCCCGGAGCTGGACTACCACGCGCTCAACGCGAAGCTGAACC
>ERZ772948.2094-NODE-2094-length-10489-cov-6.406364_pt1 | contig 10489 bp, 8 predicted proteins | sample MGYA00511945_ERZ772948 | MGnify/ENA primary metagenome ERZ772948 (study PRJEB29015, sample SAMEA2737927) | human oral metagenome | biome: human oral; feature: human-associated habitat; material: dental | place: China | collected 2141 ... | reverse complement strand
GCCGGCGCCGCCGCCCGTTCCTCCACGCGCTCCAGCAGACGCGCCGCGGCTTCCGCCGCCTCCCCCGCGGCGGCCCCCACCCGGCGCCGTCGCCGCGCCGAGTCCCGTGACGAGGCCCCCGCCGATGAGGGGAGCGGCGTCGACGACGACGTCCTGCTGGACGGCTCGACCGTCGTCGGCAAGCCGGCCTCGCGCTTCGGCTCGCACTGGGCGGGGATCCTCATCGCCGTCGTCCTGCTGCCCCTGTCCTGGTTCTTCGGGCACACGGCACGGCACGCCTTCGGGACCACGGCCGCCCGCGATCCTGAGGGCGCGATGAGCGTCAACGGGGTCATCGTCATCGCCCTGAGCGCCCTCTGCCTGGGCGTGGGCCTGTGGATGGCGCGCCGCTCCTCCCTGGGCACGATCCTCGTGGGCGCCCTGACAGCGCTGGCCGGCATTCCCGGCCTCGTCGCCCCCGCGGCCACCCACCGGGTCCTCGAGCAGGCCCTCGGCGCGGCGGCCGACCGCACCTCTCTGGGCAAGGACCTCCTGGACTTCCTGTGGCTCGACCTGTCCCGCGGCACCTTCCTGCTGGTCGGGATGGTCGTGCTCATGGTCGGGATCGTCTCCCACTCCGCGCGCCGCGCCGGGCGCCGCGAGCAGGAGATCATCGACCGCGTGCGCAAGGCCTCATGACGCCGCCCGCGCCCGCCGCGGTCCCCGCACCGATGGCGAGCGCCAGGGACGCGGCCCGCGACGCGATGCCGATCGTCGTCGGCTATGTGACGCTGGGCCTGGCGGCGGGGATGCTCCTTGCCGCCCAGGGCCTGGCCTGGTGGTGGGCGCCGATCTGGAGCGTCGTCATCTACTCGGGCACGATGCAGATGCTGCTCGTCCCCCTGGCCGGGGCGGGCGAGCCCCTCGGGGCGATCGCCGCCTCCACCCTGTTCGTCTCCGGTCGGCATGTCTTCTACGGGCTGGGCTTCCCGTTGGATCGCGTGCGCGGCCGGGCGCTGGCGCGCCTGTACGCCGTCCACGCGATCACCGATGAGGTGTACGCGCTGCTGTCCTCCAAGGACCGCCACGCGATGACGGGCCGTTACGTGCTCACCGTGGAGCTCATCAGCCAGTCCTCCTGGATCGGCGGGACGACGGCGGGCGCGCTGGCCGGCCAGTGGCTGGCCGACGCGATCGGGGAGCGGATCAGCCTGCTGGGCTTCGTCCTCACCGCCCTGTTCGTCGTGCTCGCGATCGAGAACTGGCGGGCCCACCCGGATGCGGCGGCCCTGTGCGTCGGGCTTGTCTCGGGCGCGGTGGGCCTGGCCATGGGCGGCTCGGCGGCGCTGCTGAGCGCGCTGGGGGTGCTGGCGCTGGGGCTCGTCGGGCTGTACGCGGTGCGCCGCCGTCGCGCGAGCGGGGCCGGCCTGGGCGGGGGCGAATGACGATGCTGTCCAATCCCGAGATCGCGATCGCCGTCGTCATCGTGGCCGCGATGACCCTTGCCTGCAGAATCGCGCCCTTCGCGCTGCTGCGCGGCAGGCGGTCGCCGCTGCTCGCCTTCCTGGCCAGCGCCATGCCGCTGGGGGTCATGATCGTGCTCGTGGCCTACACGCTCGACGGCGTGACCCTGGCCCCGGCGTCCTGGCTGCCCGCCGTCGCCGGTATCGGGGCGACGGCCGGACTGCACCTGTGGCGCCGCTCGATCGGCCTGTCGCTCATCGGCGGGACGGGCGTGTACGTGGCGGCGAGCCTGGCACTGGCGTAGCGCGGGGAGGGCGGACCCGCGCCCTCAGGCGGCCGGGGCGACCTCGGCAAGGAAGGGCAGAACCACCTCGATGAGCTCGTCGGGGGCCTCCTCGGCGGGGTAGTGCCCGACGCCGTGCAGCACCGTCTTGCGCATGAATCCCGAGACGTGGTGGGAGTCGCGGGCGTGCGCCTGGGCGGGCTGGACGGGGTCGTTCTCCCCCTGGATGGACAGCACGGGCACGGCGATGGGAGCGGCCAGCGCGCTCATCTCCGCGCGGCGAAGGCGGCTGCGCTTGACGGTCTCGATGGGGCCGCGCACGGCCCCGGGCCGGGCGAGCAGGTCGGCGTAGTAGTCGGAGGCTTCCAGGACGCGCTCCGCCCTGCCGCGGCCGACCCAGGAGCGCAGCAGGCGCTCCATGCCCTGGTGTGAGGTGAGCGCGCGCTCCGGCAGCGCGGGGATGCGCAGGGTCAACTGCTGCACGGCGGTGCCGGAGAAGAAGGCGCGGCCGCGCAGGGAGCGCACCGCCACCGGGTGCGGCGCGGCGACTGGCACGATCCCGGCGACGAGATCGGGGCGCATCCCCGCCATGACCCAGGCGACCTGCCCGCCCAGACCCGCGCCGACGACGGCGCACCGCTCATAGCCGAGAGCGGCGACGACGCGCACGGCATCCTCGGCGAGGGTGTGCAGGTCGTGGCCGGAGGGAGGGCGGTCCGAGCCGCCGAAGCCCCGCAGGTCGAGGGCCGCGGCGCGGTGCCCGGCCTCGGCGAGGCGCGGGAGGACGTGGCGCCAGGCCCACCAGCACTCGGGGAACGGGTGGAGCAGGAGGATGAGCGATGCGGAGTCCTCCGGCCCGGCCAGGGCGGCGTGGAAGCGGGTCCCACCGGCGGTGAGGTCGCGGTGGGTCCACGGGCCGGGGCGAGCGATAGCGACTGGCATGCCCCCACCCTATCGGCGCCCCCGCCCCACCTTCCCATCACCTCCCCCTATGAGCGAGACCGGGCGAACAGCACCGCGAGATTCTGAATTGCTGCGTGGTTTCGCATCTCGCGGTGCTGTTCGCCCGGTCTCGCCGTGCTGATCGCCCGGTCTCGGCGCGGGGGCTAGAGACCGACGCGGGGGCAGAGGGCCTCGGCCGCCAGGGGGCAGTCCCCGCAGCGCGGCGAGCGCGCGTGGCACACGGCCCGGCCGTGCTCGATGAGGCGGTGGCACCCGTCGGTCCAGCGCTCTTGCTCCCACAGCGCCGCGATATCGCGCTCGACGCGCAGCGGGTCGGTCTGCTCGGTCCACCCCAGGCGGCGCGCGAGCCGGCCCACATGCGTGTCCACCGTGATCGCTGGGATCCCGAAGGCGTTGCCGAGCACGACATGCGCGGTCTTTCGGCCGACCCCCGGCAGGGAGGCCAGCGCCTTGCGATCGGAGGGGACGACGCCGTCGAAGCGCCCACTCAGCCCGAGCCCCAGGCCGATGAGCCGCTCCGCCCGGGTGCGCTGCATCCCGAGCGGCCGGATGATCGCCTCCAGCTCCTCCGGATCAGCGGCCGCCAGCGCGGCGGCATCGGGGAATCGTGTGAAGAGCTCGGGGGTCACGGTGTTGACCCTCGCGTCCGTGGTCTGCGCGGATAGGACCGTGGCCACCAATAACTGATAAGGCCCGTCATGATTGAGCGCGCAATGGGCATCCGGGTAAACGGCCGAGAGCGCGTCATCAACAGCCCGGGCCCGCGCTGCGAGCGATTCCGCCATTCGTCCCCTCCTCATCGCGTCCCATTGCATCGGCCGCCTAGTGTTGCGAGACTACAACCCTCGGCTGCGTGCCTCATGTCACAAGGCGTGGCAGTATAGGCGCCAGCGCTCGCTCATGAGCCTCCGGGAACCCCCGGACAGCGATCGGACGCCACTGCGAGCCCGAGTACCACCGCACCGATAGCACTGGAGGAGCTTCGTGGAAGACAACATGATTTCCAGAATCCCACTTTTCGAGGGCATGAATCAGGAGGAGCAGGAGGAGCTGCGCGCCATGATGGCGCAGACGACCCTGCGCCGCGGCGAGACCCTGTTCAACGAGGGCGATCCCGGCGACCGCCTCTACATCCTGCTCAGCGGGAAGATCAAGCTCGGCCACGCCTCGATGGACGGCCGGGAGAACCTCCTGGCGGTGCTGGGCCCCGGCGAGGTCGTCGGCGAGCTCACCCTGTTCGACCCGGGTCCCCGCTCCACCACGGCCACCGCCGTCGCGCCCACCGAGCTGCTGGCCCTGGAGCACAACCAGCTCATGAGCTTCATCGAGACCCACCCGGCCCTGGCCAAGGACATGCTGCGGGCGCTCGCCCAGCGCCTGCGCCGTGGCCTGGCGCTCCTGTTCCACCAGCGCGTGAATGGCGCGGCGGCGCTGCCGGTCGCGAATGCGGATGAAGCGCCACGGCTGCATGAAGCCCACGCTGGGCGCGTGGTGCGCCGCTTGCAGCAGACGCTCCAGCGCTTCATCAGACACCTGTCCGCCGCTGAAGTGGCGCATGTCGCGCCGCTCGTGAATGGCGCGATAGACGGCATCGCGCTCCGCCGGGGCAAAAGGCCGCGCGGGAATGAAGGAAGGGGCTGTCTGGCTCATGGCTGGAGAACCTGTTTGTAAATTTGTCCGTGGGCGTGAAAGGAGCAGGGAGCAAGGCCAATTTTCGCGGCCTGGCTCCAAGCCGCGCCCAGCGGCTCAAAGGAGCGGGCGGCCGCATGCCGGACAATCCAGGGCCTTTCCGCCCGCCGCCCGCCCCGCCTTTTCCTCGCCCCTTGCGCCCGAGATGAACCATCTGCCCCGCACAGAAGCCGCGCTGGCCAGCTACCGCATGCGGCTGGCCGTGGTGGCGCTGGCAGCCACGCTGGGCTTTGCGGCGCTGGGCACAAGGCTGTGGGTGCTGCAAGTGCAGCGGCACGAAGAAATGGCCGAGCGCGCCGAAAGCAACCGCACGGCGGTGGTGCCCATCGTGCCCAACCGGGGCGACATTCTTGACCGCAACGGCGTGGTGCTGGCCACCAGCTACAAGGCGCACGCGCTGGAGATCACGCCCGCGCAGGTGCCGGGCGATCTGGACGAGGTGATTGACGCCCTTTCTGAAGTGGTGCCCATCAGCGAGCGCGAGCGCCGCCGCTTCGAGCGCCTGCGGCAGAACACGCGCAGCTTTGAATCGCTGCCCATCCGCATGCGCCTGACGGATGAGGAAGTGGCCCGCTTTGCCGCCAACCGCTACCGTTTTCCGGGCGTGGAAATCAAGGCGCGCCTGTTTCGCACCTATCCAATGGGCGAAGTGGCCGCGCACGCCATCGGCTACGTGGGCCGCGTCAATGACCGCGACAAGGAGCGCATCGAAGACCAGGGGCCGGAATACGCGGCCAACTACCGGGGCACGGACTACATCGGCAAATCCGGCATCGAGGCCAGCTATGAAGACGTGCTGCATGGCCGCACCGGCGTGGAGCAAATGGAAACCGCCTCGGGCGGACGCGCCGTGCGCCTGCTGGAGCGCCGCTCCGCCGCCAGCGGCCAGACGCTGCGCCTGACGATTGACATCACCCTGCAAAAGCTCGTGGAAGAGTTGTACGGCGAGCGGCGCGGCGCGCTGGTTGCGATGGATCCGCAAACCGGCGAAGTGCTCGCCTTCGTGAGCAAGCCCACGTTTGACCCCAACCTGTTCGTGGAAGGCATCGACCAGGCCACCTGGACGGAGCTGAACGAATCGCTCGCCCGCCCCCTGTTCAACCGCGCCTTGCGCGGCACTTATCCGCCCGGCTCCACCTTCAAGCCCTTCATGGCGCTGGCGGGGCTGGAAAGCGGCCGCATCACGCCGCAAACCACCGTGAACGACACCGGCAGCTGGGTGCTGGCCGGGCACGTGTTCCGGGGCCACGCCACCGGCACGGTGAACCTGGAGCAAAGCATCACCCGCTCCAGCAACGCCTACTACTACCAGCTGGCCTACGACATGGGCATCAGCGCCATCAACCGCTTCATGGGGCCGCTGGGCTTCGGGCGCGAAACGGGCATTGACCTGCCGGGCGAAGCCAGGGGCGTGCTGCCCAGCCCCGAGTGGAAGCGTGAAGCCATGCGCCGCTACAAGGACCGGCGCATGCAAGTCTGGGTACCGGGCGACACGGTCAATGTCGGCATCGGCCAGGGCTTCAACAACTACACCATGCTGCAAATGGCACAGGCCGTGGCCACGCTGGCGGCTGACGGCGTCAAGCATCCGCCGCATCTGGTCAAGGCCACGCAGGCCAGCCCCGCCAGCGAGCCTGTGCCCGCCCCGCGCCCCGCCGCGCAGAACATGGGCTACAAAAGCGCCCACATGAACGTGGTGCGCCAGGGCATGGTGGGCGTTACCCTGCGCGGCACGGGCCGCAGCGCCTTCAAGGACGCGCCTTACCTCTCCGGCGGCAAAACCGGCACCGCGCAAGCCATCACCATCGGCCAGAAAAGCCGCTACAACGCCGCCCGGCTGGCCGAATACCAGCGCGATCACTCGCTCTACATCGCCTTTGCCCCGGCAGAGCAGCCGCGCATCGTGGTGGCCGCCATTGTCGAAAACGCAGGCTTTGGCGCCACGGCAGCGGCCCCCATCGTGCGCCGCGTGCTCGACTACTGGCTGGCGGGCATTTACCCCAGCGAGCAAGACATCAAGGCCGTGCAGCGCAGCCGCGCCAGCGCCCCCATCGGCGCGCCGCGCACCGTGGAGGAAATGGCCATCCGCCCGCCCGAAGCGGCCAGGCCGCAGCCAGCGCCTGGCCCGGCTGACGCAGCTGATGCGCCCAATGCCGCGAATGCGGCAATCCAGACAGACACACCCCCAACACCCCAGACGCCCGAAGCATCCGCCGCGCCAGACACGCTGCCGCACCCCAGGCCCGCAGCCGTGCAAGCGCCAAAGCAACCCGCGCCGCCTGCTGCCCGTAGCGCAGAGGATGACGTGCCCTGAGAGCCTGTTCAGAGTTCGTCCATAGGTACGAAAAGCGCGGACTCAGGTGGCTGACGCAGGCGGCCTCGGGACCCGCCAAGCCTCTCCGGAGCGCAAGCGGCCCGCAAGCAACCCGTCAAGCCTGTTTACGGCTTGCCCGGCTTTGGATTGATTCAAAAACAAGAGCGAATTCAAGGGGTTATAAGTACCGTTTTGCGCACGTTCCACTAGGACGTATTGCTATGAACAGAGGAGCAAAAAAGACTTCCAATCCGTTGTCTCTTTGATCCAAGCGGCAAAGCTTGAGGCTGGCGGCGGCCTATCGCCAGGGCAACAAAAAACCCGCCAGACGGCCTCTGCCCTGGCGGGTTCGCTGTTTTCAAATCAGGCGTTTTTTATGCGCTCTTGGCGGCGGCTTCCGCTTTTTTGAGGATGACGTACATCTCATCTTTGAGGCGCAGTTTTTGTTTCTTCAGTGTTTCAATGGTTTCGTGCGCTGCGCTTTCTACGCCGCTTTCCATGCGCTTGATCTGGTGATCAAGTTCGTTGTGCTGCTCGAACAGGCGGCTGAAATGGGGATCGGCGTTTTTCAGCTTGCTGATCAGGTCGCGAAATTCTGGAAACATGGAATCTCCTTTCTTGGGTGGTGGAATGACCTTGATTCTAGATGGGCCGCCGGCTCCGGAATCCAGCCGGCGGATTGCGCGTTGCGCTCTTCAATGCTGGAGCGGCCCGCACCGCCGCCCGGGCGGAACATGAAAAGCTGCGGCGGCGAGGCGCCATCGGCCGTCAGTTTTCATCCTTTCGCGGGCTGCTGGCGTTTTTTGACGGCTTCTTTGGCGTTTTTGGTGCGTTTTGCCGGTTTTTCTTCCAGCACGCAGTCGGCGAAGTAGCGTTTGCGGCCCTGTTCGTCCTCCACTTCCACCAGGCCGTGAATATCGGTTTCAAAGCCGGGGCATTCCAGGGCGAAGGTGCGGGCGAACTTGAGGTAATCGACGATTTTCTGGTTGAAGACTTCACCGGGAATGAGCAGCGGAATGCCGGGCGGATAGGGCGTGACCAGGCCGACGGTGACGCGCCCCTCCAGATGGTCGATTTCCACGCGTTCGGTGCGCCGGCGGGCAATGCAGGCGTAGGCGTCGGCGGGCGTCATGGCGGGGGTGAGTTCGCTCAAATACATCTCGGTGGTCAGGCGCGCGATGTCGTATTTGGCGTAGAGCTGGTGCACGTGCTGGCACAAGTCGCGCAGGCCCATGCGCTCGTAGCGGCGGTGTTGCGCGCAAAACTCGGGCATCACGCGCCAGAGGGCGTGGTTGCGGTCGTAGTCCACTTTGAACTGCTGCAAGGCGGCCAGCAGCGTGTTCCAGCGGCCTTTGGTGATGCCGATGGTGAACATGACAAAGAAGCTGTAGAGGCCCGTTTTTTCCACCACCACGCCGTGCTCGGCCAGGTATTTGCTGACGATGCTGGCGGGTATGCCGGTGTCGCCAAACTTGCCATCCAGCCCCAGGCCGGGGGTGATGATGGTGGTTTTGATGGGGTCGAGCATGTTGAAGCCCGGCGCCAGCTGGCCAAAGCCGTGCCAGCTTTCCTGCCCGCTTTTTTTGCCGCTCTTTTCCCTGCTCTTTTTGGCGGCTCCGTCCTGAATGATCCAGTCATCGGCGCGGCCCACGCCTTCAGCGGCAAGCTGCTGCGGCCCCCACACGGTGAACCACCAGTCGCCCTCGCCAAAGTCGGCGGCCACCTTGCGCATGGCGCGGCGAAAGTCCATTGCCTCCAGCAGGCTTTCTTCGACCATCGCGCGGCCGCCGGGCGGCTCCATCATGGCGGCGGCCACGTCGCAGCTGGCGATGATGCTGTACTGCGGGCTGGTGGAGGTGTGCATCAGATACGCCTCGTTGAAAAGGAAGCGGTCCAGCGGCACGGTTTGCGAGTCTTGCACCAGCACCTGGCTGGCTTGGCTGATGCCCGCCAGCAGCTTGTGAATGGACTGGGTGGCGTACACCAGCGATTTTTTCGGGCGCGGCCTTTTCTTGCCCATGGCGTGATACGCGCCGTAGAAGGGGTGAAAGGCCGCGTGCGGCAGCCAGGCTTCGTCGAAATGCAGGTTGTCGATGTAGCCGTCCAGCAGCTGCTTGATGGTTTCGGTGTTGTAGAGGATGCCGTCGTAGGTGGACTGCGTGAGCGAAAGAATGCGCGGGCGCACCGCTTCGGCGTCCACATGCCGCAGCAGCGGATTGGCGCGAATCTTGGCCTGGATGGCCTGCGGCTCGAACGCCTCGCGCGCAATGGGGCCGATGATTCCGTAATGGTTGCGCGTGGGCCTGAGAAACACCGGCACCGCCCCCGTCATGATGATGGCGTGCAGGATGCTTTTGTGGCAGTTGCGGTCCACCACCACCACATCGCCCGGCGCCACGGCGTGATGCCACACGATTTTGTTGCTGGTGGAAGTGCCGTTGGTGGTGAAAAAGCAGTGGTCGGCATTGAAGATGCGCGCCGCGTTGCGCTCGCTCTCGCCGATGGCGCCGTCGTGGTCCAGCAGCTGGCCCAGCTCTTCCACGGCGTTGCACACATCGGCGCGCAGCATGTTCTCGCCGTAAAACTGGTGATACATCTGCCCGATGGGGCTTTTGAGAAACGCCACGCCGCCCGAATGGCCGGGGCAGTGCCAGGAGTAGGAGCCGTCTTCCGCGTAGTCCAGCAGCGCCTTGAAAAAAGGCGGCTGTATGCCTTCCAGATACGCACGGGCCTCGCGGATGATGTGCCGCGCCACAAACTCCGGCGTGTCTTCAAACATGTGGATGAAGCCGTGCAGCTCGCGCAGGATGTCGTTGGGCAGGTGCTGGCTGGTCTTGGTCTCGCCATGCAGGTAGATGGGCACATCCGGGTTCTTGCGCCGCACCTGCTGGATGAAATGGCGCAAATTCAAAATGGCCGGGGCCAGATCGGGGCCGGGGTTGTCCGGGCCGGGGCTGAACTCCTCATCGTCAATCGAAAGAATGAAGGCGCTGGCGCGGCTTTGCTGCTGGGCAAACTGCGCCAGATCGCCATAGCTGGTGGCGCCCACCACCTCAAAGCCCTCTTCCTCGATGGCTTTGGCCAGCGCCCGGATGCCCAGGCCCGAAGTGTTGTCGTTGCGGTAGTCCTCGTCGATGATGACGATGGGGAAATGGAATTTCATGGGCGCGGCCTCCTCTTGGCGTTGCAGTCAGGCAAAGCAAAAACGCCTGCGTCTTTCACGCAAGCGCCACGGCAAGGCGGCAAGTGTAAGAACCTGTTCAGAACCTGCGCAGAGTCTGGGCGCTAGCGCGAAAAAGCAGCTTCCGAATGATTTTCTGGCCCTCAGGGTATCAAAAGTAGGAGCAGATTAAGTGGGGCGTAAGCGCTTTCTGTCACCGTTCCCACTAGGACGTCTTGCTATTGGAGAAGGAGCGTAATAAGGCGGTCTCGCCTTTTGCCTTTGTTCTGCTTTTGCGGCGCGTAAAGGCGGCGTCCCGTGCCGCGTGGCGCTCCTCCGCGCCTATCCGCCTGGCGCATTCATCTGTGCCTGCCGTTCATTGGCCGCCGTGGGGGCGCCCGCCGCCGGGGCCTGAAACCTGTTCCCAAAACCAAGATAGGCAGCAAATTTCTGCATGTGTCCAGGCGACATGGCTGATGAGCAGCAGCAGGTGCAGGCTGAGCGCCTTGCTGCGATGAGCAAGAGAAGGTATCTGCGCCAACGCAGCGTCTGGCAGATGATGGATACCATTTTTTATGTGCAAACCGGCTGCCAGTGCGCGCTGCTCCAAGAAGCATCCGCTCTGCAAACAGGTCTG
>ERZ772948.2087-NODE-2087-length-10511-cov-15.064269_pt1 | contig 10511 bp, 12 predicted proteins | sample MGYA00511945_ERZ772948 | MGnify/ENA primary metagenome ERZ772948 (study PRJEB29015, sample SAMEA2737927) | human oral metagenome | biome: human oral; feature: human-associated habitat; material: dental | place: China | collected 2141 ... | reverse complement strand
GAGCGGTTGGCTGTTAACCAATAGGTCACTGGTTCGAGCCCAGTCGCGGGAGCCAGGTTTGATTTTATTACAATTTGATAATGTGAGAAAAGGTTCTAGCAAATTAAAATAGAGCCTTTTTCTTTTATTTTGGAGTTAGAAAGTAATATTTTATAAAGGTGAGTTTAGAAATTTAGATTTATTGAATCACGAGGAAAGGGCTCAACTACTACAATTATGCTGGGAATAATTTGATGAACATCGATTGAATAACAACTTAGACTATAGATTTGGCGACTATAAAAATGCTATAAATAAGAAAATTGACAGTAGATTTACAGTTGATTCGTTTGGGGAGAGTCAACGATACTTCTCTATTAGAATTGGTAAGGCTGTACTTTCTATATGTCGTGATATGCAAAATGGATTTTTACCTATAAATATAACTCATCGTGGTGCCGCAAGAGAGATTAAAAACTTACTAAGATCTGTAAACGAAAATGTACCTATGAAGCAAATAGAGGATTATGAAATTTTCGGATTAGTTAGATATATAAAAGAAAGATCATAATTAATCAACCCAGGGCATCATATTACGTAGGTGGAGCTGAAATAATATCTTTTCAACATACTAAATATCTAAGTGAAACATATAGTGTATTTTTCATTACCATTAATCCATTAAGTATAGGTAAGAATTATTCATTTCATTATTTAGATTTTAAGAATAAATCATGTAGCGGTATAAATTTATAGAGTTATTTTTTTGATGCTAAATTTGGATATATTTTGAAATATCAGAAAGTGCTAATCGGCTGAGATGGAACTGGAAATATCTTGTATATGGTAAATATCTTAGAGATTTTATGGATAAAAATGATGAAAAGATAGATATATCTATTTCTTATTATATCCTTGACGGAATTAGTATGTCAGATAAAATTACAAATAATTGTCTATATCTTTGTGGTATACCAAAAGAGTGAGATGATTTTCAAGGTAGCTTTTTAATTTTCTATAATAAAATTATTTCTATATCGGAAGAGGTTAGTGAATATTGGTAGGGCTATACTAAAATATCAATTGCCAACTATAAATACTGGAGTCGATTATCAACGATTCAGGCCTACTGCTAAAAAGAATTATGAGGTTAATCTAGTGGGCTATATAGGTAGGATGCTAAAACGAAAAGGCGTTTATATTTTTTGGGGAGATTGCAAAAAATATAAGTCAAAATAATTCAAATATTATTTTTGTGATAGCTGGGGATGGCCCATAACTTAACAAACTTAAATCCCTATATAGTAAGTATATTGATTTTAAAGGTATTGTCGATAAGCCAGAAGAGTTTATAAGGGAGTATGTGACTTGTTGTTTTTCCATTGAGAAGCTTTTAAGTGAAAGAAGGGGGTGTAATAATAGATAGAAGTATGACTATTGATTAGATAATATTGATCATAGAAGGGGGGTATATCAATAATTCTGAAAAATGTAGGTCTCGTGACTATATTAAGAATAATTATGATTGGAAAAAATAACAAAGGAATTAAGGAGGCGAATTTTATGAACCTAATATTTATGAGACATGGTGAGGCGATGGATAATACGCGCGAAATTTTATCAAGCCAAGAAATACAATGTTCAATATTAACTGAAAATGGTAGAAGGCAAGTTATTGAATCGGCAAAGTCACTACCTAAAATAGATAAAATATACACTTCACCGCTAATTAGAACTCTGCAAACAGCAAAAGAAGTTGCGGACAATCGAAATCTTAACGTTGAAATAGATAATCGTATCAGAGAAATAAATTGGGGTAAATTTAACGGAAAAGAAAACTCTTCGGAACTAGATGAGGTTAGGGGTAAACAAGTCGCTGGAGATTTTTTTATTAGATTCGGCCAGTACGGTGATAGTAAATATAGCATTGAAAGCAGATTATGTGATTTTTTAACTGATATTAAAAAGAATAATTTCAAAAACAACACTATATTAATAGTTTCTCATGGAACGATTATATCCTTTATGAAGCGGATTTTAGAGTTAAAATCTTCTCATGCGAAAAAGGGTAAATTCGAAGTTTTTAACGATGTTGATTTTCGATTTTTAGACAAACATAAGAATTTATTGAGTGATATATCAAATTTTGAAGTCAGCAAAAGGCTCGAAGAAATACGCAAAATTAAGAATAGCGAAACTCGGTATAAATATGTAAATATTGCTAAAGACTATAACAACATAGAATTTAATAATGAAACGCTTAAGTATTTAATTTTAGGGTTGAATGATAAACTCAGCAAGGTTGAAAATATTTTAAAGCCTATCAATAAAAGTAAAAAAGAGATTATTTTAGTTTGTGTATTTAATAATTTTTCAGAATTTTTTGAAAAATGGATAAGGCATTACGCTAATCTAGGCGTTAAGAATTTTGTATTAGTAAACAATAATTCTGATGACGATTCAGTAAAAAAGATAAATGAAATTACAAAAAATATTAAAGATATTAAACTAGATTTATATAATATTGAAGCTACCTATAATTGTTTTAGAGCTTGTAGTTGGAGGCAACAGGTCTTAGATATTTATGGAATTAACAGATGGTATTTGAATGTTGATTCTGATGAATTATTCCATGTTGATGAAAAGATTGAAGAATACATTGACTCTATAAATAAGGATGGTCATAAATCTGTTAAAGCTATTATGATAGATGTATATTCTAAAAAGCCTATTTTTGAAAATAAAAATATAAGCGATATGGAATTTGTAGATTCGAACACTTATAAAACAGAGATAAATCCTTTTTACGGTTTAAGGATTTATGGCGGCCCTAGAGAGAGGGTTTTTGGTTTAAAATCTAGCTTACAAAAGATTCCACTATTATATTACACTGGAAATGAATTAATCGTGAACTATCATTTCGTATTTCCGAAAGAGTTAAATTTTGTAAATATATCATCGGCGATATTTCATTATAAATTCTTACCAAATTCACTATCGTTATATAAAAATATGGCGAAAAGCGGGGTGTACTGGCAAGATTCTAAAGAGTATAAAAAATATCTATCTGCTTACGAAGATGACGCTAAATTATCTATGTTTTCGAAAGATTCATCTATTAGAATTGAAGACTTTCGACTATCGGATATAATACCTTAGTAGTTGATGGTTAGTAATACTTCTATCAAGGGGAGCCAGGTTTGTTTAATGGTTTGATAGTGTAAGAAAAGTTTCTAGCGAATTAAGTAGAGCCTTTTTAAATTGATCTATTATGATTAAATTATGATTAAATAAAAATATTACTATAGTAGAACTGAGTTATACTATTTAGTAATCATATTATGATATAATTGCACCATGGAGAGGTGACCGAGTGGTTGAAGGTGCACGCCTGGAACGCGTGTGTGCGAGTAATCGTACCGAGGGTTCGAATCCCTCTCTCTCCGCCACTGAAAATTGAGATATAAAAGATAGCCCCGTTGAGGGAGTTTTTTACGTGATATAACCTGAGCGACAATGAGTGAAGCAAAATTACAGTCGATCGCCAGTAGTTTACGGAGATTGGCGTGCCGTACGCAGCGCCAGTGGATGGATTGAGAAGCACTTTGCGGAAGTTGTCAGAATGATAGTATAATGTACTCATGAAAATATCCGACCGTCATCCACTGGACCGTCCTCGCGAGAAACTAGCGCATTACGGTACGGTGCGGCTGAGCGACTTGGAGCTGTTGATGGCGATTATTGGCAGCGGAAATAAACAAGCGGATGTTGGTAAGATTGCGCGCGAAGTGCTGAAAATTTTACGTCAAAAGAGCGGTGATGTTTCGTATGATGATCTGAGCAGTGTGGTTGGCTTGGGCGAAGCAAAAATCCCGGTGATTCTGGCGAGTTTGGAGCTGGCGAGGCGGTACTTGCTGGACAGCGACCAACCAATCATCGATAGCCCAGAAAAGGCCGTCGAGCTACTGGCCGACATTCGCGACAAAAAGCAGGAATATTTTGTCTGTCTGACGCTGGATGGTGCGAATCGTTTGATTGCTAAGCGGGTAGTGACCATTGGTACGCTGACCGCCAGCCTGGTACACCCGCGCGAGGTCTTCGCCGCCGCCATCGCCGACCGCGCTGCCTCGATCATCGTGGCGCATAATCATCCGAGCGGGAGCTTGGAGGCGAGCCAGGCTGACAAAGATGTCACGAACAGGCTAGTGGAAGCGGGAAAGCTGCTCGGTATTACGCTTAATGATCATATTATTGTTACGAAAACTAGCTACAAGAGTCTGATACACTCAGAGTAAACGACCCTCGAATCTGATATAATTACACATATGAACATGAGGGAGCTTGAAAGGCAGTTGTGGGCTGCGGCAGATAAATTACGGGGTAATATCAGCCCGTCGGATTATAAATATGTGGTGCTCGGGCTGATTTTTCTGAAATATGTTTCAGATGCGTTTTTGGCGCGGTACAGGGCGGCGGTCGATGAGAATTATGATCCAGAAGACCGTGATTGGTACTTGGCAGAGAATGTTTTTTGGATTCCTAAGGAGGCTCGTTGGGAACATCTGGTGGCGAGCGCCAAACAGCCAGAAATTGGCGTCTTAGTTGATAGCGCTATGGAGGCAATTGAACGAGACAACCCTAGTCTGAAGGGTGTTTTGCCGAAAAATTATGCTAGTGAATCTCTAGATAAGCGTCGCTTGGGTGAACTCATCGATTTATTTACCAATGTCAAATTCGACACTGCCAGTTCCAAAGATTTACTTGGTCAAGTCTACGAATATTTTATGGGTATGTTCGCCGACAGCGAGGGCAAACACGGCGGTGAATTCTACACGCCACGCTCCATCGTGAAACTGCTGGTAGAAATGCTTGAGCCATACAGCGGGCGCGTGTACGACCCATGTTGCGGTAGTGGTGGTATGTTCGTCTGGAGCGAGAAGTTTGTCGAAGAACACGCTGGACGTGTCAGCGATATCGCGGTGTATGGCCAGGAGCTCAACGAAACCACTTGGCGACTCGCTAAAATTAATATGGCAATTCGGGGAATTGACGCGAATATCAAACGCGGCGACACCTTGATGGATGACCAGCTGCCTGACTTAAAAGCCGATTATATCTTGGCCAATCCGCCGTTTAATATTAGCTATTGGGGTCAAGAACATTTGCAGGCCGACCCACGCTGGAAGTATGGACTGCCGCCAAAGGGTAATGCTAACTTTGCCTGGATTCAACACATGATTTGCCACTTGAGCCCGCGCGGCACGGCAGGTTTTGTGTTAGCAAACGGGAGCATGGGCAGTCAAACTGGCGGTGAAGGTGGCATCCGTAAGCAGTTAGTGCTCAATGATGTGGTTGACGCTATCGTCACGCTGCCAAGTCAACTGTTTTTCAACGTAGCCATATCGTGCTGTCTGTGGTTTGTGTCGCGCGATCGTGCCAATCGTCACGGCAAAGTGCTGTTCATCGATGGGCGTAATTTGGGGAAAATGGTCACCCGCCGTAACCGCGAGCTGACCGAAGAAGACATTGCCAGGGTAGCGAAGACATATCATGATTACAAAACCGCCAGTGCGAATTACGCTGACCAGCCGGGCTTTTGCAAAGTCGCTGATCTAGAAGAAATCAAGCAGCATGATTATGTACTGACGCCTGGCCGCTACGTGGGTGTTGAAGAAACAGAAGAGGATGATGAACCGTTCGCTGAGAAATTTGCCCGGTTGACGGCTGAGTTGGAGGGGCAGTTTGTGAAAAGCCGTGAGCTGGAGGTAAAGATAAAAGAGAATCTTGCCAAAATAGAGAGTTGATTGATGAATAGAATTATGATTAGTATTAGGAAATGGCCATATATATCGATACTTATATTTATGGTTTTACTTGCTGGTATTATGTGGTGGTTGTCGTCTTTGTTGCAGTCAGATGACCTAGCCCGAGAAGTTTTAATTAATCTTTCGGCTAGTTTTTTGGCAGTAATACCCACCGTCATTTTTATTGATAAGTTGGTTGAGCGACATCGTAAGTATCGTTTGCGATATGCTACAGAGGCTGCTCATTATGCCATGAAACAACTACGAGACCATCATCTTAGGCTTGCTCTAACGTCTTTCAGGTACTATATCGCAGCTGGCGAGCCAGAGGTGTATACCATAGATCTAACGAATGATAAAAGAAGAAGATATACTAAAGCGCTAAAAGGAATTTTGTTACAACATGAACCTAAAGATATTGCACAAACTCTAACAAAGGATGAGTGGCATCATGTTGCAGATAGTCTATCGAGGTTACGCTCAGTTGCACTAGAATATATAGTTTTATATCAGGGTATCCTTGAATCAGAGCAGCTTGGGCGGCTTTTAACAATGCATAATGCTTTTCAAGAGTTGGATTTTACCTTTAGTTTAGATGCCAATGCTTTCTTAATGCCATTACATGAATGGGCACAAAATAAATTTGCCAATGAAGAAGCTGCTAGAGAAATTTATGGAGAGTTGGAATCTCGCGTATCTGTAGCCCTGTATACTTATTTAAAAGCGTTGGATGAATTTTCTGATGAAATAGGAGGAGTAGAACTGTGAAGCCAAAAGAAATAAGACGTAAAATTCTGGAGACTACATACGAACATAGACATGATGATTTTGGTATTGAAACAAGACAACTTGAAAATATACTTAAAAATGTTGACGAGAAGACTCTCCATCAGGAGATTACCTATTTGGAGCAGAAGAATTTAGTGACCACTAAAGGTAGATTTATGGGTAAGCCATATTTGAACTATAGTGCTGTTGCTATAACTGCATGGGGTATAGATTTAGTTGAAGATCCTGATGAATTCGGAAGATTATTTTCAATAAATATTGATGCTCGCCAAAACAACTTTGGAAACATTACTGGAAGTAATATCAATATTGATAGTAGATATGTTAGTCAAATCATCAACGAACAAGATGATAAAGCACAAGAATTATTGAAGAATCTTAATGAATCAATAAAAAAGAAAGATAAAGACACTATAATAAAGACGCTCGGATATATCGGAGATAAATCGTTGGACTTACTCATTGCTATTATAGCTGGTGGAATGAAATTGTGATGAGAGTGGAGCTATGAAGAAAGTTTTAAGCGATACCTGTTATTACGTTAGCGACAAAATACCAGTAAAACAAGTACGACTGGCTGATTATGTGTCTACTGAGAATCTACTACAGAACAGGGGCGGACTATCAGTTGCTAACAAATTGCCCTCTGGAAAAGTAACTGCATTCCAAGCTGGGGATGTGCTGGTATCAAATATTCGTCCTTATTTCAAAAAGATTTGGTTGGCTGATAGATCTGGTGGTGCTTCGAATGATGTGCTAGTTTTCCGAAAACTAAACGATAATATTTGTGAAAAGTATTTGTACTATATTTTGGCCGATGAAAGATTTTTTGCTTTTTCAACGGCATCTGCGAGCGGATCAAAAATGCCCCGTGGCGATAAAGCTCAGATAATGAATTATTCCGTGAAGCTACCGCCACTTGAGGCCCAAAAGAAAATTGCCAATATCCTCAGTAGCCTTGATAAAAAAATCGAGCTCAATCGCCGCATGAACGAAACCCTCGAGCAGCTCGGTCAAGCTCTCTTTCGCCATTATTTTGTTGATAATCCTGATGCTAAAAACTGGAAGAAAAGGTCATTGGGGGAATTCTTTCCAGTTAAGACGGGTAAAAAGGATGCAAATTTTGGTACCAAGGATGGTAAGTTTCCATTCTTCACATGTGCACAAACAATTTCACGCGCACCTAGTTACTCTTTTGACGGATCGGCTATATTGATTGCCGGAAATGGGGACTTTAACATTAAGTACTATACGGGTAAATTTGAAGCTTACCAGCGTACGTATGTATTAATACTCCATAACGAAGAATTGTTAGGATTTTTATACTTTTTAATGAAGAAAGATTTGTCGCTTATCACGGGCGGTTCGCGCGGCTCGGTAATAAAGTTTATCACAAAAGGAATGATCGAAAATTATCGGGTAGAATTGCCGGATGATAATGATCTTGCTGCTTTTGCACCAATATTTAGCGAGCTACTGGCTTTAATATCGCACATTAATGAGCAAATCCAAACTCTCGCTGCCCTTCGTGACATACTTTTACCAAAACTAATTTCTGGAGAGATTGAAGCATGAAACGTACAAAAGCACAAATAGGCAATTTGTTAGATGATATCGCGCAATTTACTATACTACTAAGCGATAGCAATTACGGTATAAAATATGAGCCTAAATACCTAAATTTCTCATCTTTTGGGAGAGTTATTGATGAAAATCTTGCATACTGGCACGATAAAGAAGGGGGCCAGAACTTCCATACTGAATGGCAAAACCTCAGAAATAAATTTAACAGTATTAAGGAATATTTAGGGGCCATCGACGATAGCCCTGAATCAAGAGATGGTATATCAAACTATCTATATAGTAATCTGTCCTATGACAGAGTCGATAGCAATGGAAAGTATGCATATAGAATATCTGTGAATAGCCCTATTATCTCTGACGCAAATTGGCAATCCATAGACAGATTCATAGATTTTTATCTTGACCGTGTAGATGATGGTAGAGAGTTGCCAGACGCAATACGAAGGTACGTAGAATTATATAGAAATCCAATTCAGGTGGGAAGTAGTCTATACCAAAACTATAACTATTCATACTATCCTGCGTTATTTATACTAAAAGATGAACTATCGCCTAAAAATGTAAGTATTAAGAATTTTGAACAAAAGACATTGCGGCCGGCACAAGATAAGCTAGAGCAGCTGTTGCAAGAAGCAAGTGAGAGCCAACAAGAAATAACCCGTTTTATAGAAGAGAAGCATAAGGAAGTCCAGGATCAAGTTGATAAGAATATCGCCGAGATGGATGACTATAAATCTAAGGTCAACGATTGGGAGGCGAAAAAACATAAAGAATTGGATACGTTGGAAGATACCTATAGAGAGAAGTTACAGCTTGAGGCACCAGAGAAGTTATTGAATGAACGGTCTGAAAAGTACAGCAAAAAAGCTAAGTATTGGACTGTTGGCTTGTGCTTTGTAGCGATTATCTTATTGCTTGTCATCGCCTGGTTTGTCCATTCGCTTCATGAATTTCCAAAAGGTATTACTGAAAAGGTACCATTCTTGTCGCAGCAAGTGCTCTTTATTGGTGTCATTTCTTTCTTTGTCTATATCATACGTGTCATAGTAAAAATCGTTATGTCAAATCATCATATTGCAATGGAGTATGAGCAAAAAGCGGCGTTGACAAGGTTTTATCAGGCGTTAACTTACAAAGGGATTGAGGTAGACGATAACGAGAAGTTAATTATCATGAGCGCTCTATTTTCCAAAGCTGACACTGGGTTAGTTAAAACGAGTGAATCTGTTGACCTGGATAGTGTCTTGGGCTTGATTGCAAGGAATTCTGGAAAATAAACATAAGTGTTATAATTATGAATAATGACGAAAGGAGTAGAGTATGGTAGCCAATAGCAGCCCTAAGACATATACCTTAGAGTCAATAGAAAAAGTTGCATCTGATCTACATAGAGATTATGCAGATCAAAAAAGCTTAATTACAATTGGACAATTAAAAAATTTAGCAGAATCTATCGGAGCGACAGTCGAACTAGTTGTATTTAAGCCCAATACAGTATCTGCAAGAGTCTCAGGAGAAGACGGCTCTTACAAGATACAAATATCTGAAAGTGAGCCTTTGCCAAGACAGAAATTCTCTCTAGCACACGAAATTGGACACATTATTCTACACGATGTTGATAAAGAAAAAGAATTCGTTGAATATCGTAAGCCAATTCTTGATTATGCAGATTCGTCTCTATTATATAAAGAAACACAAGCAAATGCGTTTGCCGCAGCATTACTAATACCAAAAGAAGATGCTATAAACGTTTGGGATAGCGTGAAAGATATTGATGACTTTGCAGAAATGTTTGAAGTTTCAAAGGCGGCGGCATATAACAGACTATCGAACTTAGGGCTACTAGAACTTTAATATGCAAAACCAAAAATTAAAAGGACTGAAAGACGGTTTAAAAGATGGTTTGATTCAACCTGACAGTGAGAATGTAACGACTAGTGGTGCAAAACCTTTGACAGACTCTGAAATTGAACTTGGTAAATCCGACATTAAAAGCAATGACGGATTTAATCTACTTGGGGTGGTGCTGGAGATGGCTTTTTTGTTCACGCTTTTTGAATATATAGCAGACAGGCAGTTTGACTCTAGAAGGCGATCGCTAAGGATTGCAAAAATGAGATCAATACACCCAATCCTATATAGAGTATGTATCTTTTTTGATTTTTCCGTTAGGGGTATTGTTGCGCTTGCAATAGCAGGGTTTGCTATTTTTGCAGCATATAAGGTTATTAGATAGTTGTCGCATGCGAGTCTAAACCTATAACTAATTATGTTAGAATTATACTATAAATAGAAAATACTTATGACCGAATCTCAAATCGAACAATACGCACTTGATATCCTGGCTAGCCTTGG
>ERZ772948.2085-NODE-2085-length-10525-cov-3.858835_pt1 | contig 10525 bp, 9 predicted proteins | sample MGYA00511945_ERZ772948 | MGnify/ENA primary metagenome ERZ772948 (study PRJEB29015, sample SAMEA2737927) | human oral metagenome | biome: human oral; feature: human-associated habitat; material: dental | place: China | collected 2141 ... | reverse complement strand
CGCTTTTTCTATATATAAAATTTATACGTTGATAAGTTTTTCTGGCGCGAAACGAATGACGGCTGCTGAAGAAGCCGATGCACTTTCGCGCCGCTGCCAAGTCGGGGAGTTTCCCGCACCCAGGAAGGGAGAAAGAACATGAGTAAGAAAACACGCATTGTTGTCGTCGGCGCAGGCTTCGGCGGAGTCAAGGTCGTACGCGAACTGGCAAAGGATAAGAGCCTTGACATCACGATCGTCGACCGCCGCAACTTCCATCAGCCGTTGCTCTATCAGCTCGCGACATCACTTCTTTCGACCGATGAGATCGCCTATCCGATCCGCTCCTTTTTCCGCCATAACAAAAACGTCGATCTCTTCATGGCGAAGCTTCGCGGTCTTGACAGGGAGCGCAAGGTCGTCATCACGAATCACGGCGAGATTCCCTACGATTATCTGGTTCTCGCGGCGGGCGCGACGACGAATTTCTTCGGCATGGAGAGCGTCGAGGAGCATTCCTTCCCGATGAAGACCTTGCAGGAGGCGCTGCACATCCGCAATCATGTCATCCATATGTTCGAGCGCGCCAACAAGATCGAGCATAATGAGGAGGAGCGACGCCGTATGCTGAGCTTCGTCGTCGTCGGCGGCGGCCCGACGGGCGTCGAACTCGCAGGCTCTCTGGCCGAGGTCATCAACCTCATCATGAAGGACGAGTATCACAATCTTTCGCCCGATGAGATCAGCGTCAAGCTCGTCGAAGCGACGGGCGGGCTTCTGCCCATGATGCCGCCCGATCTGCAGCAGGAAACGGTGCGCGTCTTGGAGAAGAAAGGTATCGACGTCATGCTCAATACGCAGGTCGCAGGCTGCGACAAGAACAGCCTGATCTTGAAGGATGGCCGGGTCATTCCGACGAATACGGTCATTTGGGCGGCGGGCGTCAAAGCAGTACCGATCATCAGTAAGCTCGGCTTCGCATGTGACCGCGCAGGACGCGTCATCGTCAACGAGAAACTGCAGGTCGAGGGCGAACGCGACATCTTCGCCATCGGCGACTGCGCCTCCTTCTGCCACGGCACGGAGCGTCCGTTGGCGACGGTCGCACCCGTCGCGACGCAGGGCGGCGTCGTTGCTGCGCGCAATATCAAGCGCCTGATCGCGGGCGACGAAAACCTGGAGACGTTCCATTACAAGGATCAGGGTGCGATGGCGACGATCGGCAGGACGGAGGCCGTCGTCAATATGAACGGCACGAAGATGAAGGGCTTCATCGCCTGGGTCGTCTGGATGTTCGTCCACCTCCTGCGTCTTGCGGGCGCACATACGAACACAACGGTACTCTTGAAATGGACGTGGAACCTCCTGTCAGGTACACGTCTTGGCCGCATCATCACGAATATGCAATACGACGAGTCGCGCGAGCTTCGGCCCATGCCGCTCGATCCAGAGGAGAAGGGTTGAACTTGCAGAAAAACTATCATTGCTATTGGAAAAAAAGTGCCGCCGCCTTGGCTTTGTGCCTTGCGGCGGCGGCACTTTCGCCGCAGGGAGCGGAGCGCGCGGAAGCTGCGGCGACCTTGGGCGAAGCGCACATGACGGCGTATGCCGCGACGAAGGACCGTACGATCGTGCTGGAGCGCGATGCGGCGCAGAAGGAGGCGGGCGCTCCCATGGAGGAGGATGCGAATGCAAAAAATGAACAGATGGACGAGAGGGCGGCGGCAGGCGCAAAGCCGCCGATGTCCGTGAATCCCGAGGGGAAGGAGACGGTGCGCAAGCTGCCGAAGAAGCTGCGCTTTTTGTGGCAGCCCGTCGCCGATGCCGTGCGCTACGAGTTCGTCATCGAAGAGGGCGCGGGCGACAAGGCGAAGGTCGTCTACCACGACACGCATGTGTTCAACAACGGCGTGGAAATCGCGCTCGCGGGACGCGGCTGGCTCGATGCGAACCACTATTGGCGCGTGCGTGCGCTCGATTACGACGGCAATGCACGCTCGGCTTTCACGCCGCCTGCCGCCGTCGAGCTGGCCGAAAAGGATCCGGCAGCGCCACATCCGACGAGCGAGTTCCAGAAGATGGACTATGTGCCGCTCTATCCGACGTACTCGTGGATTCCTGTGCAGGGGGCTGCTGAGTACGAGGTCTCCGTCTGGAAGCGAGGCAGGACGGAGCCCGCGCTCCTGCACATGCTTTACGCGACCGACCTCACTTGTTACGATACCTACGGTTTCACGACGCCCGGCATTTACTACTGGAAGGTGCGTGCCCTTGACGCTGCACGCCAGCCCATCAGCGGCTGGTCGGAGAACGTGCCATTCGAGGTCAAGTCTCCCGTCGCCGTCGCCGCGCTCGGCGACAGCATCACGCACGGCGGCGGCGCCATCGTCTACGGCCCTGACCGCGTGCTCTACGATTGGGAAACGTACGCGGCGTTCCCCATCAAGAACCTCGGCTACTCGGGCGATACCGTCGAGGCGATGGAAGCGCGTTTCGAGCGCGACGTACTGCCGTTCCGCCCGAAGATCCTCGTCATCATGGGCGGCGTGAACAACTATCGCGTGGGCGGCAGGGCGACGGATATCATCGCCGTGCTCGCACGCATCCGCGACAAGTGCACGGCGCACGGCATCACGCCCGTATTCTCTACGGTCACTTCGCTCAATCCCGCGAAGATTGCGAAGCTGCAGTATGCGCAGAATCCGCCCGCTAACTGGAGCGACGAGCAGGCGGCGCTCAACCGCTGGATCTTGTCGCAGCCCTACTGCGTTGACGTCACGACGGTTCTCTCCGATGAGCGAGGGCAGCTTGAGGATATTTACACAACCGACGGCCTGCACCCCGACAGCGCGGCGAAGCGCTTCATCGGCGAGACGATCAGCAACTACCTGCGCGCGAGGTTTCCGCAGGTGGTCGAGCCGATTTTGCGCGAGCCGAGAGTGTGAAGAAGGGCTGTACAGAAGCCGATTTCGGCTTCTGTACAGCCCTTCTTCTATTTCTCGCTTCCAAGCGGCACTCTGCCCCATACCGTGCCGCGTTCCTCGAAGACTGCTCTGCCCGCCGTCAGTTCTGTCAGAGCCGCCTGAACGGGAGCGAGCTGTCGCTCTTCCAACAGCAGCAGCAAGGTGACCTTTTCCTCGTAAATCGCATCCTCCGTGCGAAGATCCTCCTGCCGCACGAAGTTTTCGACGAGCGCGAGAAGCGTGTAGTCGACCGTCACGGCGAGACGCGTAAGCTGCAGGCTGCGCACGAGGGAAGAGGCTTCGAGCGCGAGGTGTGCGGCGTGGCCGTAGGCGCGGATGAGGCCGCCCGCGCCGAGTTTGATGCCGCCGAAGTAGCGCGTGACGACGACGACGGTATCGACGAGGCCGCGCTTCTTGATCGCTTCCAAGATGGGATTGCCCGAGGTGCCGCCCGGCTCGCCGTCGTCGTTCGACTTCTGCCTTTCGCCGCCTGCGCCGAGCACCCAGGCGCTCGGATTGTGGCGTGCGTCGTAATACTTCTTCTTGCAGGAAAGCAGGAAGGCGCGCGCTTCCTCTTCCGTTGCCGCGTGAGCGGCTTCGGCGATGAAGCGAGATCGCTGAATCTCATATTCGGCTGTGCCGCCCGTTTCGATCGTCGTGAAATTTTCCATGTGCTTTCTGATCTTCCTTATGATTTAATTCCGCAACGTTCGTTGCGAATGCGTATGCGTCTACTATATACTATATATAGTAACACATCTCCCTGTGAAAGACGAGAGGGCTCGGGGTGGTAAAAATTCTTGCGATTCCCAGAAATATTCGCTTGGCATTTCCCTGCGTTTGGTGTAGTATTGTCCTTAAGCTGTATTCGTGCAGAGAGTTTCTCTAGGGGGTTTTAACTTCATCATACGGAAGGTTGTGTTATCAAGGCCATGAATGGGACGCAGATGAACAGAGGGTTGAAGAACAGGCATGTGCAGATGATTTCGCTCGGCGGGGTCATTGGCAGCGGCTATTTTCTCGGCACGGGGTATGTGCTGGAAAAGGCGGGGCCGGCGGCGATCCTGGCGTATCTTTTGGGTGGGGTCATCGTGCTCTGCGTCATGCTCTCCTTGGCGGAGCTGGCGGTTGCCAAGCCTGTTTCGGGTTCTTTCGTTGCCTATGCGCGAGAGAACATCTCTTCGACGTGGGCGTGCGGCGTGGGCTGGGCATACTGGCTCAACTGGATGGCGTATGTGCCGTCCGAGATGATCGCCGCGGGCATCATCATGAACAATTTCGTGCCCGAAGTCAGCCAACTGTGGTGGGCTGTGTTCTTCGGCCTCGTCGTGACCGTGCTGAACCTCTTTCGCGTCGACAAGTTCGGCGAGAGCGAGTTCTGGCTGTCCCTTGTGAAGATCCTGGCCTTGGTTGCCTTCAGTGTCGTGGCGGCGCTCATCTGTCTCGGCCTTTTCGGCGGAGAGGGATTCATTGGCACGCGCATCCTCCTTTCGAGCGGCGGCTTCACACCGAACGGCTGGTGGGCGATCGTCCTGACGATGGTCATCATCCTCGTGAATTTCCAAGGTACGGAGATCATCGGCCTTGCGGCGGGCGAGTGCAAAGAGCCGGAAAAGAGCATCCCCATCGCCGTGCGCAACGTTACGTGGCGCATCATCGCGCTCTACATCGTCCCGATCTCCCTCCTGATCTCCATTCTGCCGTGGGAAGAGGCGAGCATCTCCGAAAGCGTCTTTGCGACGGCGCTCGCCGCGCACGGCCTTGACTCTTTGGCTGCCGCGCTCGCCTTCGTCGTTCTGACGGCCGCCGTGTCGTGCTCGAACTCGGGTCTCTATTCGAGTGCGCGGGCGCTCTATTCGCTCGCACGCATGGACATGGCGCCGGCCTTTCTCGCCCAGATCAACAGCAAGGGCGTGCCGCGCAATTCCATCCTCATGTCGGTTTCGGCGTGCTGGCTCGTCATCTTGCTCTACACGTTTGATCCCGATTCGGCGGTCTATACGTATCTTCTCGCGGTGTCGGGCTGCACGGGGGCGATCGCGTGGATTTCGATCTGCTGGAGCCAGTACCGCTTCCGCCGCCGCCTCATCGCCGAGGGATTGGAGCATACCCTGCGCTACAAGACGCCGTTCTTTCCTTACGTGACGCTCTTTGGCATCTGGGCGCAGGTCTTCTGCCTCGTTGTGCTCGCTTTCACACCCGACCTGCGGCAGGCATTCTACATGGGCGTGCCGATGCTCGTCGTGCCGATGCTCTGGCACAGGCTGCGCAGCCTGTACCGCGCACGCGTCGCGGCGGCGAGAAATGGCTGAATGAAATAAAATGGGGGCTTCGCATACGTCAAGGACGTATGCGAAGCCCCCATTTTTTATTCGTCCTTTTCCGAAGGAATCGTGAGATTTTCGCGCAGTGCGCTGATTTCTTCGGCGAGGAAGAGGCCGGGCGGCGATTCGCGGATCATCGTGTCCTCCAGGATGCGGCTCTGCTCGACGGGGTCGCGCGTAAGGAGTTGCGCGGGGTCTGCGGCGTTCTTCGTGCGACTGATTGCCTGCTGCTGCGCTTCGGCGTAGGCGAGCGTCTTCTGCCGCACGGCGGCGCAGAGATCGTAGTTGATGCCGCTGAGTGCGAGCGGCGGGATGTGTGCGTCGACGGCGTCACGCGTGTGTTTGGCATCCTCGGCGAGCTGCGTGAGACGCACATAGGCCGTCTGGATGTCGATCGCGCCCTCCTTGAAGCTCTCAAGGATGTTGTGGTACTGCTGCCAGTTGTAGTCGAGCTGCGTGATGTTCTTCTTGTGCTCGTCGTACCAGGCGGTGAAGATTTCTTGCTGCTGATGAATCTCGCTGCGCTCTTCCGCCGTCATCTTGGGCGCGGGCGGCGGCGGGAAGCTCCAGAACGCCGCCGCTCCCGCGAAGAGGAGCGTGAGGGAGAAAAGTGCCCAGATCTTTCGGTTGGGAAGCCAGCGGTAGAGCAGCACGAGGGATAGGAAGATGAGAGCGAGCAGGATGTATTTGTAAGAAGGCATAGGTTTCTTCCTTTCTCGGCGGGAGGAGCGGCAGATAAAACTTTCCTCCATTGTAGCACAAGGAAGTCCTTGCGTGAAGCGGCGAAAATCGTTATACTGAAAGATGGCGTGAAGTAATGAGAAAGATTCGCGCAGAAAGGTGGAAGCGCATGCTGACGATCGTTTTGCTTTTGACGGGGGACAGCCAGGAAGCTCGTATGGCGCAGACGTATCTGCGCGAAAATTATTCGGGAGAGGAATACGAGCGAATCCTTGTCTATTGCGGTGAGGATGCGGCGACTGCAGCGCTTCTGGATCAAGACGCTTCCAGTGTGCTTGTTGACGGCAGGGGGGCAGGCATAGCGGCTTCGTGTAATGCGGCTCTTCAATATGCGCATGGACGGGAGATTTTGTTTGCTGCAGCGCCCTACATCCTTATGCGTCCGGCACTTCACTCCATGCAGCGGGCAGCGCGCGCCGTTGATGGTGTCTCGCTCGTTGTGCCGATGATGAAGAAACCTTTGGGCTGGGATCAGGTGCAGAAGCTTCCCGCAGATCGTAGCTCTCTTTATCAAGATGCAGAGGGTTTGCGCCGCTTTTCCGAAGATTTATCCGTGAATTTGGACGTTTTGCCTGCTTCGGTTTCCCTGGATTTCTGCTTCTTGACGCAGCGCCAAGCTCTGCTGGACATGGGAGGCTTCTCGGAGGAGTTTCGCACGACTCCGTTCCTCATGCTTGATTTCTGCCTGCGTTTTTGGCAGGCAGATCGGCCTTGCATTGCAGCGTGCGGGGCGTTTGCCCATGAAAATGCTTTTGAATTGTTCTATGATGCACAAGATGATGCGAGATTTACACAAAAGTATGGCTTGAGTTATCCGTATTCTTTCATACCGCGCACGGAACTCTTGGAGCATATGGACCTCCAAAAAGATGGACTCAATGTGCTTGAAGTTGGTTGTGCCTGCGGGGCAACGCTCCTTGCTATTCGCAATGCGAATCCTAAGGCGGAAGTCTATGGCATTGAATTTGATAAAAAAGCGGCGGAGATGGCACGCCACTTTGCCGTCGTTGAGGCGCTCAATGTGGAGAAGCTGGATCGACCTGCGTGGCATGAGAAGTTTGACTACATCATCTTGGGCGATGTTATTGAGCATCTGCGAGAACCTTGGCAGACGATGAAAAATCTTGCCGCAGTTTTGAAGCCCGGCGGATGTGTCATCATCAGTGTCCCAAATGTCATGCATTTCTCTGTCTTCCGCATGATGCTGAAAGGCCGCTGGCAGTACGAGGAAGCGGGAATCCTTGACCGCACGCATCTTCGCTTTTTCACGCGCACGGAGGTCGTTGCGCTTTTGCAGGAGGCGGGGCTTGAACCGCAGGAGGTTTTTGATTCAAAGATTGCAGAAACGGAGCAGGATCAGACATTTATCGCGCAGCTCGCCGCCCTTTTGCCGCCGGATGTCGATGCGAAAGAGCTGCATGCTTTTCAATGGAAGGTCGTAGCAAAGAAGAGATAGGGGAGAGTTTGTGGAGAAGAAGAGCGTCTGGCGCATCTGCCGTGCGATCGTTCGCGGCTATTGGTTTTCCGAGGAGAAGTGGAAGGCGCGAGGGCTTCTCGCCGTCGTCATCGCGCTGAATTTCGTTGCGGTCGGCATGCTCGTCCTGATCAACGATTGGTACAACGAGTTCTACAACGCCCTGCAGGCTTACGAGTACGAGCTTTTCTGGCCGCTCGTCGGCAAGTTCGCTTTTCTCGCTTTCGTGCATATCGCCGTCGCCGTCTACGCCATCTATCTGCGGCAGATGCTGCAGATCAAATGGCGCACGTGGCTCACGGATCGCTACCTCGCACGCTGGATGGAGAATCGCGCCTATTACAAGCTCGAAACGCTCGCCGAGGGCACGGACAATCCCGACCAGCGAATATCGGAGGACATCGGGCAGTTCGTCGAGCTGACGCTCACGCTCTCCGTAGGCTTCTTGAAGCAGCTGACGACGCTCGCGGCGTTTGCCGTCGTCTTGTGGAATCTGTCAGGCGTTTTGACCGTTCCTGTCGGCAGCTGGGAGTTTCACATCTACGGATACATGCTGTGGTTCTCGCTCATCTACTCCGTCTTGGGCACGGTCGGCGCGCACCGCGTCGGCAGGAAGCTCATCGGGCTGAACTTCGAGAAGCAGCGCTTCGAGGCGGACTTTCGCTTCAGCATGATGCGCGTGCGCGAAAACAGCGAGAGCGTCGCCTTCTACGGCGGTGAAACGCAGGAGGTGCGCGGCTTTTCCGAGCGCTTCGCGCGTGTCATCGGCAACTTCCGTGAACTCATGCGTCAGACGAAGATCCTGAACTTCTACATCAACGGCTACGCGCAGCTCGCGATCATCGTGCCTCTCGTCATGGCGGCGCCGCGCTACTTCGGCGGGGAGATGGCCTTGGGCGGACTCATGCAGACGATTTCGGCCTTCGGCAAGGTGCAGGATGCGCTTTCCTACTTTGTCGAGGCGTACGGATCGATCGCCGAGTATGCGGCTGTCGTGCGTCGACTGAGCGGCTTCACGGCGCACATGGAAGAGGTCGATGCCAAGGAGAGCGCTGTCACGCTTTCGACGTCTTCAGGCGGTCTTGACGTGGAGGGACTTTGCGTCTCCCTGCCCGACGGCACGGAGCTTTTGCAAGGCTGCTCGTTTTCGCTCGCGCCAGGCGAAGCGCTTCTCGTCACGGGCGCGTCGGGCGCGGGCAAGTCGACGCTTCTTCGCGCTCTTGCGGGGCTTTGGCCGTTCGCGCGTGGCCGCGCAGCGTTCCCCGCGAATGAAAAGCGGCTCTTCCTCTCGCAGCGCCCCTATCTGCCGCTCGGCACGCTGGCGCGCGCCGTAGCGTATCCTTTGACGGCGCAAGGGCCGCGCGAGGAGATGGAACGTGCGCTGCGGCTCGTCGGCATGGAAGCCTTTCTCCCGCGTCTCGACGAGGCTGCCGATTGGAGTCACATCCTTTCGCTTGGCGAGCAGCAGCGCATCGCCTTTGCACGCATCCTGCTCGTGCGCCCGGCGTGGGTGTTCCTCGACGAGGCGACGAGTGCGCTCGACGAGGCGCGCGAGAAGGAACTGTATGAAATGCTCGCGCACGAGCTGCCCGAGATGGGCATCGTGAGCGTCGGGCATCGCTCGACGCTTCGAGAGCAGCACGAAAAGGAACTTCACTTGGGCGGGGCGGGCAGCTTTTCGACGTGCGTGCTCACGGAATCAGCATAAACGAAAAATGAACCAAGAGTGAACCAGAAACAGAAAGCGGGTATCTCCTATATGAATCGCAGAAATTTCCTCAAGAATGCCGTCCTTCTTGCCGCGGGCGCCTATGTCGCGCCGAGTCTCCTCGTGCCCGAGGAGGCGAAGGCAGCCATTTCGAACGGCGTACATGTCGTGGAGACGAATCTGACGTTCTTGGAGCTTGATAAGCGAAGCTTCACGGACAGCATCATTCTGCACCATATCGGCGACACGGATCGTGATGTGTCGGCAGCGACGATTCACCAGTGGCATCTGCAGAACGGTTGGTCGGGCATCGGCTATCACTTCGTCGTGCACAAGAACGGCATCATCGAGCGCGGGCGTCCGCTCGACGCCGTTGGCGCGCATTGCTGGCACCACAACGCGACGTCGATCGGCATCAACCTTGTCGGCAATTTCGAGCAGGCAGAACCGACGACCGTGCAGCTTGATTCCGCCATGCGACTCATCGCGGAACTTTCGCATCGCTACAAGCTAAAGCCCGGCGCGAGTACGGTCTTTGGTCATCGTGATTTCAACTCGACGCTCTGCCCGGGCGAGAACCTCTATGCGAAGCTCTCGGGGCTTTGTGCGAGCGCTTCGCGCCTGTAGGAGGACGACATGAGCGAATCGTATCATTATCGGCGAATCCCGAAGCCGCCACCAGAGGTGAAGGCGCAGGAAAAGACGCGCGGACGAAACACGAAGCGCAACCTCACGCTCGTCATCCTCGGACTTGGCTACTCACTCTACACGCATGATGTGCCGCTTCTCATCGCTGCGGTCTCCATTCTGCTCTTCTTTTTGCAGCCGCTCGCGGAAAAGTACCTCGGGAGTTTCGGCAAGGTGACATCAGGCTTCTTGCGGGGCATCGGCATAGCGCTCTTCATCGGGGCGATCGCCATGCTTTTTCTTTGACGGGCGGCGTGCGGCCGCCCTTTTTATGTGCTGCGTTCCGTGGACAAGCGTTTGAAAAAACGAGAAAAAAACATTTTCCGCGGCTATTACAGCAGGAAATCTTCGTGTTTTGTGGAATAGATATAAAAACGTAAGAAAATACGAAAGAGCAAGACATTCGTTTCCTCCGCATGGGCGGAAAAGCGCGATGGTTAGCAAGGTGAAATATGGGCGCGGCAAGTTGCGCCCCGGGGAGGGATTTTTATGAGAAAAACAGAGTATCTGGCCATGATCTTGGCGGGTGGGCAGGGAAGTCGCCTGGGCGCCTTGACGAAGAAGATCGCAAAGCCCGCCGTACCGTTTGGCGGCAAGTACCGCATCATTGATTTTCCGCTCAGTAACTGCGTGAACTCCGGCATTGAGC
>ERZ772948.2079-NODE-2079-length-10549-cov-2.280351_pt1 | contig 10549 bp, 10 predicted proteins | sample MGYA00511945_ERZ772948 | MGnify/ENA primary metagenome ERZ772948 (study PRJEB29015, sample SAMEA2737927) | human oral metagenome | biome: human oral; feature: human-associated habitat; material: dental | place: China | collected 2141 ... | reverse complement strand
GCCAGTTCCTCTGTGGCATTTAAATCCAGTGAGTTGGCTAAATTGTTGACGGTGACTGCTGAGGGGGAAGTGTTCTTTAATGACAAACCGACCAGCTTAGAATCGTTAGAAACAGAAATTGCCGCTTGGGATAAATCCCAAAAAGTGACGTTAAAAATTGATGCAGGCGCTACTTTCCAAGATTTCGTGTCAGTAACTGATTTATTGGCAAAAAATGATATTAAAGATGTTGCCATTGTGGCAACTAAAGGCGGTGAAAAATCAAAATCGACGGATGCTCCGTCGGCAACACCTGCCGCTCCACAAGCGGGCAATGTAGAAACAAAATCGGCAGCGCAGTAGGAGAGTCTGAATGCAGAGTGCCAAACGTTCGCTGTTAAGTTTCCTATTATCTGTTGCTATTCATGCCATTATTATCTTTTTGTTATTTTGGAGCCATTTGACAAAAACAGATACGACAGCAAATAGCGCAACCGGTGAAATTTCTACCAGTATTTCTATGGAAATGCTCATGGCGATGGTGGAAGCCGATACGCCACCAGTGGTGGAAAACAGGAGATGGTGGAAGACCCGACATTAAAACCTGAACCACCTAAGGTTGAGAAACCAAAAGAACCTGAAAAGCCGAAAGAGAAACCAAAAGAAAAACCGAAAGAAAAGCCAAAAGAGAAGCCAAAGGATAAACCGAAACCAAAAACAGATGCTGTGGTAGGTGATCGAACTGTTGAATCCAATGCAGCTGTGAACTCTAAGGCAACCACTACTGGTCCGGCAAATACAACTAATCCGAATTTGGTTGGTAATGGTGTGAGCGGTAGTGAGAGAGAGGCTTATTTGTCAGCCGTTCGACGTGAAATTGAAAAACATAAACGTTATCCGGCACGTGCACAAATGATGCGTAAACAAGGCATTGTCACCGTATCCTTCTCAATTGCAGCCGATGGCAGTATCAGCGGTGCTAGTGTAGTGAAAAGCTCCGGTGTTGACGATTTGGATGGCGCGGCATTAAAAGCTGTAGCAAGTGCTCGTTCTATCGGCCCTCGTCCTGCAGGTGTTTCCTCCAGTATTACAGTGCCGATCAGTTTCAATCTGAGATAACTTCTTTCTTACAAAATAAAAGTGCGGTCAAAAAAATAAATAAATTTTTGACCGCACTTTTTATTGCCTATTAACGCAGAAAATTAGCTGTGTTTGCTTTTCTGATATAGTGTCATTGCTTCCGGCATGAGGCGTAATAAGTTTTCTTGGCGATCTTTGTCAGTTGGGTGGGTGGAACTGAGTTTATCCAACATACTTTGCGAACCTTTAGAGGCTTTTTGCATTTTGTCCCATAATCCCGGTGCTGCTTGTGGATTGTAACCGGATTTCGCCATTAATAATAAACCGACTTCATCCGCTTCTGTTTCAGCACTGCGAGAATACGGTTTATCTAACGCCCAGTCTTTGGTTAAGCCAACGACAACAGCACTTCCGTCAGAACCGATCTGAGTTGATAACGCAACATGGGCGACGCCAGCAAGTACGTCAGTGAATTGCCCCATATTGGCTTTCTTTTTACCATGCTCTTTTAAGGCGTGAGCCATTTCATGCCCCATCACTGTCGCGATTTCATCATCCGTGAGGTTCAAGCTTTCTACTAAACCGGTATAAAATGCCATTTTGCCGCCCGGCATTGCCCAAGCATTAAGTTCTTTCGATTTAATCACTTCGATTTGCCAGTTAAACGGCTGACCGGTGTGGTTTTCCGCATTGGCATAAGGCACCATTTTGTTGAAAATCTTGTGCACTCGTTGAGCGGTGCGGGATTGGGTATCTAATTGCCCCTTTGCTTTTGCTTCGGAGATCATTTGACGATAGCCCATTGCCGCTTGTTGATTGATTGAAGCAGAATCGGCACAAGCACTTAAAATACCGATGATGGAGACCAATGCTAATGTTTTACCAAATTTGAACATAGATTTTCCCTCGTAGATTTGTGCGTAAAAAAGACCGCACTTTTTAAAGATGCGGCCTGTTTTTTGGGTGATTTTTGATTATTTTTTCGCACGTTCAAATGAATCAAGGATTTCTTTACGCGCTGCGTCAACGCCTTCCCATCCTTCAACTTTCACCCATTTACCTGCTTCTAACGCTTTGTAGCTTTCGAAGAAGTGTTTGATTTGTGCTTTTAATAATTCCGGTAAATCGCCCACGTCTTTGATGTGGTCGTATTCTTTACTTAATTTCGTGTGCGGTACTGCCACCACTTTTGCATCGCCACCGGCTTCATCGGTCATTTTCAACACGCCTACCGGACGGCAACGAATCACAGAGCCAGGTTGTAACGGATACGGTGTTGGCACTAGTACGTCAACCGGGTCGCCGTCAGAAGATAAGGTGTTGTTCACATAACCGTAGTTTGCCGGATAGAACATGGCGGTTGCCATGAAACGATCCACAAATAATGTGCCGGTTTCTTTGTCTACTTCGTATTTGATTGGATCAGAGTTTGCAGGGATTTCAATAACAACATAGATGTCATCTGGTAATTCTTTACCTGCCGGTACGCTTTCTAAGCCCATTTGTTATTCCTTCTTGTGAGTTAAATAAACGTCGCAATTATAGCGGTAATCGGCTTCATTTGTCGAGTTGAGGGAAAACGACATAATAAAATCCAGTTGTTTTTTATTATTGTACTATTATAATAGTCCAAAATTTTGAGAGAGGATTTTATAATGACAACACAAAAACGCCCTTCTTTACTCGGTGGCGCGATGATTATCGCAGGTACGGCAATCGGCGCCGGTATGCTTGCAAACCCGACATCCACTGCCGGCATTTGGTTTTTCGGTTCAATTTTGATTCTGATTTACACCTGGTTTTGTATGACCACGTCGGGCTTAATGATTTTAGAAGCCAATTTGCATTATCCCACCGGCGCCAGTTTCGATACGATTGTGACCGATTTATTAGGCAAAGGCTGGAATGTGATTAATGGTTTGTCTGTCGCCTTTGTGCTTTACATTCTTACTTATGCCTACATCACTTCCGGCGGCAGCATCACGGAAAATTTCCTGAACCAGTTAGGTGAAAACGTGGAAGTGGGACGTAGTGCAGGCTCGTTGATTTTCTGTTTTGTGTTGGCGGCGTTTGTCTGGTTTTCCACCAAAGCGGTTGACCGTTTTAGTACAGTGTTAATCGCCGGGATGATCATTTCTTTCTTCCTTTCTACCTCCGGTTTGTTGAGCTCGGTGAAAGCCGATGTATTGCTTAACACTGTGGCACAGGGCGAACAGCACTATTTACCTTATATTTTGACCGCACTTCCGGTGTGTTTGGTGTCATTTGGTTTCCACGGCAACGTCCCGAGTTTGGTGAAATACTATGATCGTGACGGCAACCGCGTGATGAAATCCATTTTCCTTGGTACCGGTTTGGCGTTGATTATTTATATTTTGTGGCAGCTTGCCGTTCAAGGTAACTTACCGCGTGCCGAATTTGCACCGGTGATTGCCAAAGGCGGGGACGTGGCGGCCTTATTAGAAGCCTTGAATAAATACATCCAAACGGATTACATCGGTATTATTTTGAATTTCTTTGCCTACATGGCCATCGCCAGTTCTTTCCTTGGTGTCACCTTAGGCTTATTCGATTACATCGCTGACTTGTGTAAATTTGACGACAGCCGTTTGGGACGCACGAAAACGACGTTAGTCACTTTCCTGCCGCCGTTATTGTTGAGCTTACAATTCCCGTTCGGTTTCGTTATTGCCATCGGTTATGCAGGGCTAGCCGCCACGATTTGGGCAGCCATCGTGCCGGCGTTGTTGGCAAAAGCCAGCCGCAAAAAATTCCCGAATGCCACCTATCGTGTACATGGCGGCAACTTCATGGTGTATTTTGTGATTTTATTCGGGTTATTAAACATCTTTGCACAAGTGGCATTGCAGTTCGGTTGGATTGCCGACTTCAAAGGATAATATGCAAGACAAGCAAAGCGTGTATGACAAGGACGGTTTTTTTGACCTGTACCAGAAACTGCGCAGTAATCCGAACAGCTTAAATGAAATCGTTGAAAAGCCCACCATGTTGGGCTTAGTCGGCGATGTGTCAGGCAAGCGTATTTTAGATTTAGGCTGTGGTTGCGGAGAACATCTCAAGCGTTATTTAGAACGGGGCGCTGCATTTGTTGTCGGCATCGATTTATCCCAAACGATGTTGCAACAGGCAGCAAAAAATCTTGCAGAATTTCGACCGCACTTTTTACTGGAGCAAGCCCCCATGGAACGTTTAGATCAGTTAAATGAGGGCGGTTTTGATTTAATCACCAGTTCCTTTTCTTTTCATTATGTGCAGGATTTTCCTGCCTTATTAGCAAAAATTTATGCCAAACTGAAACCAAACGGACAATTGGTTTTCTCTCAAGAGCATCCCATTGTGACCTGTTATCAAGGGGGCGAACGTTGGGAAAAAGACGCGCAAAAACGCCAACTCGCCTATCGTCTGAATTTCTATCGGGATGAAGGCGAACGCCAACGCAACTGGTTTAAACAACCTTTCACTACCTATCACCGAACCACGGCGACCATCATCAACAATTTGATTTCTGCCGGTTTTCACATTGAGCAAATGGCGGAGCCCATGCTTGCAGACCAACCGCAATGGCAGGATGAATTTAAAGATTTACAACATCGCCCGGTGTTGTTGTTTGTTAAGGCGAGAAAAAACACATAAAGTGCGGTCGATTTTTGACGTGTTTTTGAGAAAAGAAGGCGGACAAGTTGTCCGCCTTTTAGCGCAGAAAATATCTGCTTTCCGAGTGATAAAAAGTTAACGCAAGAATGCCGGAATTTTACTTTCGTATTCTGCGATTTTGTCTTCGTGTTGAAGGGTTAAACCGATATTATCCAAGCCGTTTAACAAACAATGACGACGGAATTCATCCAGTTCAAAGGTATACACTTTGTCGCCTACGGTCACGGTCATAGCTTCCAAATCTACATGGATTTGTTTGCCTTCATTTGCCCACACCCATTGGAAGATTTCTTCTACTTCCTCTTCGCTTAAACGAATCGGTAACATGTGGTTGTTTAAACTGTTGTTATAGAAAATATCCGCAAAACTGGGGGCGATCATCACTTTGAAACCGTAATCGGCTAATGCCCAAGGGGCGTGTTCACGCGAAGAACCACAGCCGAGGTTTTTACGCGCTAATAAAATGGTCGCGCCTTGATATTGTGGGTAATTCAGCACAAATTCCGGATTCGGCTTGGTGCCTTCTACATCCAAATAACGCCATTCATGGAATAAGTGTTTGCCGAAACCTACGCGGGTAATGGCTTGTAAAAATTGTTTTGGAATAATCGCATCCGTATCCACGTTTGCCGCATCCAATGGCACTACTAAGCCTGAAAGTTGTTTGAATCCTACCATTTTCTGCTCCTTAGTTTAATGTGACGTCTCGAATATCAACGAATTTACCGAACATTCCCGCTGCGGCTGCCATGGCTGGGCTCACCAAGTGGGTACGTCCGTTACGGCCTTGGCGACCTTCAAAGTTACGGTTTGACGTGGAAGCACAGCGTTCCCACTCACCTAAGCGGTCATCGTTCATCCCTAAACACATGGAACAGCCCGGATTGCGCCATTCTGCGCCCGCTTCGATAAAGATTTTATCCAAGCCTTCTTTTTCCGCTTGTTCTTTCACTAAACCGGAACCCGGCACCACTAAAATCCGTTTTACGTTATCGGCTTTTTTACGGCCTTTCATCACCGCCGCAGCGGCGCGTAAATCTTCGATACGGGCATTGGTGCAAGAGCCAATAAACACTTGATCCACCGGAATCTCTTTTAAATCAGTATTCGGTTCTAAACCGATATAATTCAAGGCTTTTTCAGCCGAAGCGCGAGTTACCGGATCCGTCATTTCTGCTGGATTTGGTACTCGTTGATCGATGCCGATCACTTGTCCCGGATTAGTGCCCCAAGTGACTTGTGGTGCGATATCTTTAGCTTCTAATGTGATCACCGTGTCAAATTGCGCATCCTCATCGGATTTTAAGGTTTTCCAATAAGCGACTGCATCATCCCAATCTTTACCTTTCGGCGCGTGTGGACGGCCTTTTAAGTATTCGAAAGTGGTTTCATCCGGTGCGATTAAGCCTGCTTTCGCGCCCATTTCGATTGCCATGTTGCATACTGTCATTCTGCCTTCCATGGAAAGGTCACGGATGGCTTCGCTACAGAATTCCACCACATGGCCTGTGCCGCCTGCCATCGTTGTTTTACCGATAATGGCTAGAATAATGTCTTTTGCGGTAATGCCCGGTGCGACTTTGCCACGCACTTCAATTTTCATGTTTTTTGCACGGGCTTGCTTTAAAGTTTGGGTGGCTAATACGTGTTCTACTTCGGAGGTGCCGATACCAAATGCCAAAGCACCAAAGGCGCAGTGGGTAGCGGTATGGGAGTCACCACAAACGATTGTCATGCCCGGCAAAGTTAAGCCTTGCTCAGGCCCCATCACATGCACGATACCTTGCTCTCTTGTGGTCATATCGAACAATTTGATCCCCGTGGCTTTGGTATTTTTATCAAGCTCTAACACCTGAATTTTCGCTTGACCTTCAAGCTTATTGATATCGCGTACTTGGGTAGAAATACTGTGATCCATGGTGCCGAAAGTTTTGCTCACTTGGCGTACTTGACGACCAGCAACACGTAAACCGTCAAAGGCTTGTGGGCTGGTTACTTCATGGATTAAATGACGGTTAATATACAAAATTGGCGTTTCGCCTTCGGCTTCGTACACCACATGGGCATCGAATAATTTTTCGTAAAGAGTTTTTGCCATAATTTTTCTCAATTCGTTAGGGGCTTTGTTAGAGTAAGTGCGGTTAAAATCCAAGGTATTTTTAAACCGCACTTTCATTGTTTTTGATTAGATTGCATCAGCAATTAACGTACCCATTTCCGCCGTTGAAACAGGTGCAGAATCATCGGCTAAATCACCGGTACGGTGACCGTTTGCTAAGACTTTTTGTACCGCATTTTCAATGGCATCCGCCGCTTCGTTTAAGTTGAAGCTGTAACGCAACATCATCGCGGCAGAAAGAATTTGTGCGATTGGGTTGGCAATGCCTTTACCTGCGATATCCGGTGCAGAACCGCCAGCCGGTTCGTATAAGCCGAAACCTTCTTCATTTAAGCTAGCAGATGGCAACATGCCCATGGAACCGGTAATCATTGCCGCTTCATCAGAAATAATATCGCCGAAAATGTTAGAGCAGAGGAGCACATCGAAAGACTCTGGCGCTTTGATGAGCTGCATGGTCGCGTTGTCGATATAAATGTGATCTAGGGTGACTTCAGGGTAGTCTTTTGCCACTTCGGTCACGGTTTCACGCCATAAGATTGACGCTTGTAATACGTTGGCTTTATCCACGGAAGTCACGTGTTTACGACGTTTCATTGCCGCATCAAAAGCCGCACGCGCAATGCGTTCGATTTCATATTTGTAATAGACTTCCGTATCGAATGCTTTGGTTTGTGCACCTTCGCCTTCGCGACCTTTAGGCTGACCGAAATAAATCCCGCCCGTTAATTCACGCACAACCACCATATCAAACCCTTTCGCTGCGATGTCTGCTCGTAATGGACAGAATTTTTCTAATCCTTTGTAAAGGGTTGCCGGGCGAAGGTTACAGAATAATTTGAAGTGTTTACGTAATGGCAATAACGCGCCACGTTCCGGTTGTTGATCCGGCGGTAAATTTGTCCATTTAGGGCCGCCCACAGAACCGAATAAAATCGCATCGGCCTCTTCACAACCTTTTAAGGTGTCTGCCGGTAACGGACAACCGCAGTGATCAATCGCGGCACCACCCACATAAAATTCATTGAAGTTAAGTTTAAAACCGAATTTTTCTTGGACTTTGTTTAATACTTTAATGGCTTCTGCCATCACTTCCGGACCGATGCCGTCGCCGGGGAGAACAGCGATGTTGTATGATTGCATATTGTTTTTCCTATTTCTTTCACACTAAAGTGCGGTTAATTTTCTCCCCTCTTTTGTAAAGAGGGGCTGGGGGGAGATTTTAACGATATAAAATTCACCACTGAGGTTGATGTTACTTCTGCCAAATCTCCCCTAACCCCTCTTTGCTAAAGAGGGGAACTCGATAGATTAATGATTTTTGTGATTCTTAATATCTGCCACCTTATGCGCACGATAAATGGCATTAATCGCATGTACTAACGCCAACGCAGAAGATTCAACGATATCTGTTGCCAAACCCACACCATGGAATTTGCGACCTTCGTGTTCCACTACAATATCCACTTGACCTAACGCTTCAGCGCCTTCGCCTTTGGCGGTTAAGTTATAGTGAGACATTTTGATATCCAAGCCGGTCAAGGTCAAAATGGCGTTATACACCGCATCTACCGGACCGTTACCGCCAATTGATGACGTGCTTAATTTCTCACCGTCTAATTGTAATTGAACAAAGGCTGTCGCCGGATATTCTTTGGTGGAGTGGGCAGAAAGTTTATCTAACACCAAACGATCTTCATCGCCTTGTTGCATATCAATGAACGCCAAGGCTTCCAAGTCGTAATCGAATACTTGGCCTTTTTTATCCGCCAATTTCAAGAAAGATTCATACAATTTATCCAAATCGTAATCTTGCTCGGCGTAGCCCATATCAGTCATGTGGCCTTTTACCGCTGCACGGCCGGAACGCGCGGTTAGGTTCAATTTCTCTTTCTTCAAACCGATAGTTTCCGGAGACATGATTTCGTAGGTGTTTTTGTTTTTCAACATACCGTCTTGGTGAATACCGGAGGAATGCGCAAAGGCGTTTGAGCCGACAATGGCTTTATTTGGTTGAATCGGCATATTGCAAAGCTGACTCACCATTTGGCTGACGCGATGAATTTCTTGCGTGTTGATGCGTGTATCCACACTCATAAATTCTTGACGAACTTTCATCGCCATCACCACTTCTTCCAAGGCGGTGTTGCCTGCGCGCTCGCCGATGCCATTAATAGTACATTCAATTTGGCGTGCACCGTTTTGTACGGCGGTTAAAGAGTTGGCGGTCGCCATACCTAAGTCATTGTGGCAGTGCACGGAAATTACGGCTTTGTCGATGTTTGGTACGCGGTTACGCACTTGGGCGATGATGTTGCCGTATTCGTTAGGTAAGCAGAAACCGACGGTATCCGGAATGTTGACCGTGGTCGCACCAGCGTTGATTGCTGCTTCGACAATGCGGCAGATATTGTCGATACCTGTGCGTCCTGCATCTTCGCAAGAAAATTCCACATCATCAGTGTAGTTACGTGCACGTTTCACTGCTGCCACTGCCATTTCAACCACATCGTCAAAGGTGCGTTTTAATTTGGCTTCAACGTGTAATGCGGAACTGGCAATAAAGGTGTGAATACGGAAAGCTTCCGCCACTTTTAAGGCTTCATACGCCGCATCGATGTCTTTTTCTACCGCACGGGAAAGTGCTGCGACACGACTATTTTTGATATGACGTGCGATGGTTTGCACGGATTCGAAATCGCCTTTAGAAGAAACCGGAAAGCCGACTTCCATGACATCCACGCCTAAACGTTCAAGTGCTAAAGCAATCTGTAATTTCTCTTTAACGGTTAAGCTTGCTTTTAACGCTTGCTCGCCATCACGCAAGGTGGTATCAAAAATAATAACGCGATCTGTCATAACATTTTCCTTCTTTCAATCACTCAAAGTGCGGTCATTTTTTACGGTATTTTTAAAACGAAAAAACCCGCAAAGTAGAGTGCGGGTTTAAATTTTGAGGGTTTTACATTTGACTGTTTTTCATCCACAACTTAGCCGCACAAAGCATGTGAGAGCAGCAGGTTGAGGGAGAAAGAAACAGTGTGAAACATGAAAAATCCTAGTGTATAAAAATCTGTAAACGTGCGTCACATATTACGGATTTAAGCTAGTCTGTCAAATGCTAAATCAGCATATTCTCTCTATTTTTGCCGATTTTATGAAATTTAGTGAGAGATAAACTTTGTATTAAGCATAGATCTTAGATAAATATTCTAACTTTGCTGTTTAAAGCCAGTTTTTATTCTGATAGAAATTTATTTACTGAAAAAATCGACTTTTTTAGTTTAAATCTAAAAAAAGTGCGGTGTGTTTTTTCAATGTTTTTAAAGACATCGAAAAATCACCGCACTTTAGAGGCGAACCTTGTAGCCACTAATGGGGATTAAATACCCAACTTCCATCCGTGTGCAATTCTAATTGTTGCTGATGTAGTGGCACGAGGGTAGAACGATGCCCCACGCTGATAATGGTGGTATTTGGCAATTCTTCACGAATTAAGCGATACATGGCGTGTTCCATGCCTTCGTCTAAGCTGGCGCTGGCTTCATCAAGGAAAGCAACTTTCGGTTTGTGTAATAACAAACGGGCAAATGCCAAGCGTTGTTGTTCACCAAGAGAGAGAATGCGGCTCCAGTCTTGTTCCTGTTCTAAACGATCCTGTAAATGGGCTAATTGAACCTGTTCCAATACCCGCGT
>ERZ772948.2077-NODE-2077-length-10552-cov-21.843098_pt1 | contig 10552 bp, 6 predicted proteins | sample MGYA00511945_ERZ772948 | MGnify/ENA primary metagenome ERZ772948 (study PRJEB29015, sample SAMEA2737927) | human oral metagenome | biome: human oral; feature: human-associated habitat; material: dental | place: China | collected 2141 ... | reverse complement strand
ACCCGTGCTACCGCCGTGAAAGGGCGGGGTCCTAGGCCGCTAGACGATGGGGGCCAGGGGCCTTCGACGTCGTCGCGCCTCGAACCGGGATGAACACTAAGGGGACAGTCTTCCGCAGCGCAAATCCCGACGACGTGACCCTCCTCACCGCTCGGTTTCCGGCGAGATTCCGGGCATCCAGGACAGTCGAGTCGGAGGCCGCCGGTCTGGCAGGCTGGCCCCGTGAGCCACGCGCACCAGCAGGGGGCGGAACAGCCCCGGGTACAGCCCTCGGGGCGGATGACGGATCAGGAGTTCGAGGACGTCGTCGGCGACGCCCTGGACCAGATCCCGGAGGACCTGGCCGAGGCGATGGACAACGTCGTCGTCCTCGTTCAGGACGAGCCCGACCCGGAGATGCTCACCGAGGAGGACTACGACGAGGCCGGCCGCCCCACGCTCCTGGGACTGTACGACGGCGTCCCTCTCACCGAGCGCGACGAGGGCTGGTCCATGGTGCTGCCCGATCGCATCCTCATCTTCCGCGGGCCGCTGGAGCGCTGGTGCACCGACCGCGAGGAGCTCGTGGAGGAGATCACGGTCACCGTCATCCATGAGATCGCCCACCACTTCGGCATCCCCGACGAGCGCCTCCACGAGCTGGGCTGGGCGTAGCCCCGGGAACAGTCCCGGAACAGACCGTATGACTCATTACCTCGCAAGCACCCAGGGACCTGCCTTAGTGTGGCCGGCATGAATGACCGTCATCGGCCTGCCGCTCCGGGTGCCGGGGAGCCTCCCAGCCCCGTCGCCCCGAGTGAGTTCCCGCAGCACCACGTGAGTCGACGGCCAGTGCTTCTGGCGCTCCTCGGGGCCGGTTCCCTGGCGGGGTGCTCCCTCATCCCCGGCTCCTCGTCGGCCGGCGGCTCCTCCCCCAGCCCGCAGCCCACCACCCCGGCGCCCGCATCGCCCAGCGTCGCCCCCTCGCCCACTGCGGCCGCGAGCGCGACGCCGTCGGCCACAGCGACGGCCACCGGCGGAGCGCTGGAGGGCTGGAGCCTGGAGGAAAAGGTCGGCCAACTCATGATGGTCGGGGTGGACGCCACCGCCCCCAAGCAGTCCTCCAACGAGGCCGTCGACACCCACCATGTCGGCAACATCTTCATTGCCGGACGCACCACGGCGGGCAGCCAGGCGACCCAGAAAGTCATCGCCTCGTTCACCGGCAGGGTCGGCTCGGCCACCACCCACAACACCCCGATGCTCGTGGCCACCGATCAGGAGGGCGGCGAGGTCCAGGTCCTGTCCGGCTCGGGCTTCTCCGACATCCCCTCGGCGATGGACCAGTCGACCCAGCCGCGCGACCAGCTGGAGGCCGCGGCGCGCACTTGGGGCAAGGAGCTGGCCGACGTCGGCGTCAATATGAACCTGGCCCCGGTCGTCGACCTGGTCGATATCGACCGACCCACCACCAACGAGCCCATCGGCCACTGGGGGCGCGAGTACGGCCACGACGCCACCACCGTCTCCTCCCAGGCCGGCGCCTTCGCCGCGGGGATGCAGGCCTCGAAGGTCATCCCCACCTACAAGCACTTCCCGGGCCTGGGGCGGGTCACGGCCAACACGGACACCTCCGCCGACGTCGTCGACCGCACCACGGGCCGCCTGCCCGACGCCGCCGTCAGCGTCTTCGCCGGCGCCATCGCCGCCGGCGCGCAGGTCATCATGGTCTCCTCGGCCACCTACGCGCTCATTGACTCCTCGGCACCGGCCGTCTTCTCCTCGAAGATCGTCACCGACATGCTGCGCACGGAGATGGGTTTCTCCGGGGTGGTCATCACCGACGACGTCTCCGCCGCCGTCCAGGTCCAGGGCGTGGCCGCGGGCGATCGGGCCGTGCAGGCGATCCGGGCCGGCTGCGACATCGTGCTGGCCTCGGCGGAGCCGGCTGTGGCCGCCGACATGGTCAAGGCCCTCATCGCCGCCGCCCAGTCCGACCCCGCCTTCGCGGCGCGGGTGGACGAGTCGGCCGCACGGGTGCTGGCCCTCAAGGGCAGCCTCCAGTCCTGAAGCGCGCCGGCCCGGCCGGCCCCGCAGGGCGGAGCCTCAGCGGGACTTGGTGGTGCCCTGCGGCGATCCGCTGGACTCCATGCGCTTGGCCAGGCAGTGCTCGGCGTCGTAGCCCTGGGAGTCGCACCAGGCGTTGGCCTCGTCGGCGGTCGCGTAGAGCTCGCCGGACAGGGTCACCCACCAACCACCGACGTCGAACACCGACCACTCGCTGGTGTTGACGATCACGGCATTCGGGTTGGCCTGCCGCGTCTTGAGGAACTCGGCGAGGATCGAGCGGTTGGTCCAGGTCTGCCCGTCGGCGACCAGGTCCACCTGCTTGGAGGACAGCTGCGGGGTCCACTTGCCCAGGAACTTACTCATGACGGCGGAGCGGTCGTGCTTGGCCTGCCACTGCAGGGCGTCGCCGGCGGCCTGCTCGTCCTGCTCCTGCTGGTTCGCGTTGGAGTTCGAGGACGAGGCCATCGTCATCGGGGAGTTCGTCGAGCTCTTCGAGGTGACGCTGGACTGCGAGCCGCGGTCGAAGGAGGGCTTGACCGTGAGGGTCTTGAGGTCGAGGTCCTTGGCGGTGCGGAAGTAGTGCTGCTCGCCGAAGCGCAGCGTCACCGCCCGTCCGCCGTTGGGGATGATGAGCGGATCGCTGGAGAGGTCGAAGGTTCCCGAGGCCACGAGGTGGTCGACGTCGGCACCGCCGGTCGGGCTCGCGGAGCTGTAGATGAGGACCTGGTTGGACGATCCGCCGAGGAAGTCGCCCTCGGCGCAGGAGGTCGTCACATTGCCCTGGACATTCAGCTCACCCTGGCCGTCCTCCACCGAGGTAATGGTGAAGGTCGGCATGCTGGAGCAGGCCTTGACCGCGCCCGAGGGCAGAGCCGTCGCGGTTGACGTCGCGGCAGCGTCGGCCTGACCGTTGTTCTGGTTGCCGCCCTCGCCGGCCTTGTCCTGGGAGGTGGAGTCGTCGTCCTTGTCCTTGCTGGAGAAGTAGTTGCCGGCCCACACGCCGCCTCCGCCGGCGATGATGAGGAGGAGAACCACGATGATCGCCACCAGGCGCCCGGTGCCGGATCTCGAGGACTGCTTCTGCTGCTGGGGCGGCGGCATCTGGGCCGCCATCTGGGCCCCGAACATGTCCTGCTCCACCGCCGGCTGCGCGGCGGAGAAGCCCGACGGCGCCCCGCTGGGGGTCTCCGCCCAGGCGGCAATGTCCTCGGCCGACGGTGGTGGTGCCACCGGAAGAGCCACCGAATCGGCCGAGCCCGCCGCAGAAGCAACCGAGCCGGCCGCCGGGGCCGCGGACTGCGCCGAGGTCATCGCCTCGGCCGAGCCGACCTCGGGCCACTGAGACGCGGAGGCGAAGACCGCCGGGGCCTCAACCTCTGGGATGTCCTCGGTCTGACCCTCATCAGCCGCGGGGATGGGCTCGGTCTGACTGTCCTCAACCTCTGGGATGTCCTCGGTCCGGCCCTCATCAGCCGCGACCGACTCATCCTCGGAGTCGTCAGCCGGCTCGCCGGCTGCTGAGTCCTCGACGGCCTCGACGGCCTGATCACCCGGACCCGACTCGTCCTCGAAGGACTCGTCCGCCTCCGCATCGGCCGTGCCGGCACCATCATCATCGGAGTCCGCAGCCCCGTCAGCGACATCCTCAACGCTGTCCGCAGCCTCGTCGTCCTCGGTCGGCTCCGCCGTCAGATCGGTGGCCGGCTCATCGGAGCCTTCATCATCCGGCTCATCGGGGCCCGGGTCCTCAGCCGCTTCGGCGCCCTCCTCGGCCTCCTTGCCCTCCTCGGCCTCCCTAGTCTCCTGCTCGTCATCGGCCTCGCCAGGACCGTCATCAGCGGTGCCCACGGCCTCGTCAGTGACAGCCTCGGTGACATCCGAAGTGACAGCCTCGGTGACGTCTGCGTCCTCTGCGGTCTCAGTGGCAGTCTCACCACCCTCAGTCGCTTCAGCCTCGTCCTCGTCCACCGGCGTGGGATCGTCCTCAGCCGGCTCGGCCTCCTCGGAGGCCTGCGGTGCCTCGGTCTGCTCCTGACTCTGCTCCGCGTCCGTCTGCTTCTCTTCAGCCGGCTCCGCCTCCGCCGGGGCCTCCTGAGCGGCAGCCGGCTCCGCGACGGGCTCACCGCCCGCGGCACCGGCAGCAGCACCCTCCGCGTCGTCGGTCAGGAAACCACGTGCCCGGAGGTTGGCGAGCACCTCGACGTTCCCGGTGCTGGCCAGCCAGCCGAGCAGGTCGGGGTAGGCCGCCGGGTTGGTCGACAACGGAGCCCACAGGTCTGGCCGGCTCTGCGCGATCGCGGCCTGCAGGGCCTGATCCGGAGTCTGTGCGGCAACCGCCGCGTCGGCCTGGTGAGCCGCCATCATGAGCTGAACCGGATCCATGCAGAGCCCTTCCGGGAGAACGTATGGGTGACCTCGACTGATCAGGCTCGTCACAACCCGTCCTGGGTCCTTCAAAGGCGCCGATCAGCCTTGATGGTAGTCACGAATCGGCCACGAGGGTCAAGAAACGATGTCGACCGAGGAAATCCACCGCTCAGTCACGGGCTCGCATCCTCGTCTCAGGGGAGTCCCCTACCGCAGGTCAGGGTCGATCGGCCGTACGGCCAGGGGCTTGTCCTCCGTCAGGAGGATTCGACCGATCCATGCCACTGTCAGACTGAATCTATGAGTAGTTCCGTTCCTGTACCAGCAGCCCCTTCCGTCCTCGCTCCTCACCGCCCCGTCGACAACCCGGTGGTCTCCGCCCGCAGCCTCACCAAGGTCTACGGCCGCGGCTCGGGAGCCGTCAAAGCGCTCGACGCCGTCAACGTCGACATCGCCCGAGCCCGCTTCACCGCGATCATGGGCCCCTCCGGCTCCGGCAAGTCCACCCTCATGCACTGCCTGGCGGGCCTGGACTCGGTGACCTCCGGGGAGATCATGCTTGACGGAGACATGGTCTCCTCCATGAGCCAGCGTCGCCTCACCCGTCTGCGCCGCGAGCGCATCGGTTTCATCTTCCAGTCATTCAACCTGGTCCCCACGCTCTCAGCCTCCGAGAACATCACCCTGCCCCTGGACATCGCCCGCAAGAAGGTCAACCGGCAGCGCTTCGACCAGGTGGTCGACGCCGTCGGCCTCAAGGACCGCCTGTCCCACCGGCCCGCCGAGCTCTCCGGCGGCCAGGTCCAGCGCGTGGCCTGCGCCCGAGCGCTCGTGGGTGAGCCGGCGGTCGTCTTCGCCGACGAGCCCACCGGCAACCTCGATTCCCGCTCCACCGAGCAGGTCCTGGAGATCCTGCGCCGCAGCGTCGACGGCCTGGGGCAGTCAGTGGTCATGGTGACCCACGAGCCGGAGGCGGCCGCCTGGGCGGACACCGTCATCTTCCTGCGCGACGGGCACGTCGTGGCCGAGCTGGCCGACCCCAACCGCGACCGGGTCCTGGACGCCCTGCGCGAGCTGAGCGAGGCCGACTCCGCGCCCGCCACCAAGGGGGCCTGAGCCGTGAACCGAGTCGCCTGGCGCTCCGTACGCGCCCATGCCAAGCAGTTCTTCCTCACCACCTTCGCGGTCGTCCTGGGGGTGGCATTCCTGTCGGGCACGCTGGCCCTGCGCGCCTCCATGTCGGAGACCTTCTCCAAGCTGACCTCCTCCACCATCACCTCGGATCTGTACGTCGAGGGCGCCAAGATCGCCTCCGACGGCAACAACGGCTCCTCTGACTCCACGCAGACCCAGCCCATTGACAGCTCCCTGGCTGATCAGATCAAGCAGGTCGACGGCGTCGAGGCCGCCAACCCCGGGACTCAGGTGACCGGGGTGCTGGTAGGCGCCAACGACACCCCGGTCTCGAACATGGGAGCACCCACGCTCTTCCTGCCGCTGTATGACAAGGAGCCGGGCCGGACCTGGGCCCAGGGTCACATGCCCAAGGGCGGGGGCGAGATCGCCCTGGAGTCCGGGGCACTGAAGAACTCCGGACTCAAGATCGGGGACAAGACGCACATCGTCATCCAGGGTCAGCCCACCGAGGTCACCGTGGTCGGTGAGTTCCACTTCGAGTCCTCCATGGCCAGTGCGACGGTCGTGGGAATGGACCCGGACTGGCTCATGCCCCTCGCCGCCCCGGACGGGAGGGTCTCGACTATCTCGATCGACCTTGCTAAAGGAGCCTCGCTGGACACAGTCAAGTCCGAGGTCACCAAGGTCGTACCCGACGGCACCCAGGTGAAGACTCGCGCCGAGCTCATCAAGGAGCAGAACAAGACCATCGAGTCCCAGCTGGGCTTCGTTCAGACCTTCCTCATGGTCTTCGTCGTCGTCGCCATGTTCGTGGGCTCCTTCATCATCATGAACTCCTTCGCGATGAGTGTGCGCCAGCGGGTCAAGGAGTTCGCCCTCCTGCGGGCGGTGGGCGCATCGCCCGGATCGGTATTCGGCATCGTGTTCCTTCAGGCGGTCGTCATCGGGATCATCGGCTCCGCCCTGGGCGTGGCCGCAGGGGCCGGACTCCTGGCCGGACTGGCCAAGCTGCTGGATACCATGGGCATGCCGCTGCTGGAGGGCACCGGCCTGACCGCGCCGATCATCGTGATCTCACTGGTGGTGGGACTGGCCGTCACCATCATCGGCGCCCTGATGCCGGCGCGCGAGGCCGCCCTGACCCACCCGGTCGAGGCAATGCGCGGGGTCTCGGGCTCTCGGGAGAAGTCACTGGTGCTGCGCACGATCATCGGCGGGCTGCTGCTGGCAGCCGGAGCGGCCGCGGTCGCCGCCGCCTGGGTGAACGAGGACCTGGAGCAGCGCCGGCTCATCATGGGCCTGGGCGCGGGAGGAGTGGTCCTGGGACTGCTCATCGTCTCCCCGACCCTGGCGCGCCCGGTGGTCGCCGTCCTGGGACTGCCATTCCGCATGCTGCGGCCGTCTGGACGCCTGGCATTGCGCAACATCGTCCACAACCCGCGCCGCACGGCCAACACCTCCGGCGCCCTCATGGTGGGCATGGCGCTGGTGTGCGCCGGCGCCACACTGGCCGCCTCCTTCAACGCCTCGACCGCCGACGAGATCGACAGGTCCCTCAAGGCCGACCTCTTGGTCCAGCCCGCAACAATGAGCAGCTCGAACACCAAGCTCTCCAGCGAGAAGGCCAAGGAGCTCGCCGCGATCGACGGCGTCAAGGAGACCTCCTCCTACACCCTCTACGTCAACGCCGTCACCAAACCCGATGGCTCTCAGAATCCTACGGCGACGTCCCTCGTCATCGACCCCGCCACCTACTCCAGTGCCTACGACATACGGGTGACCTCCGGATCGTTGAGCGACCTCGATGCCACGCATGTGGCGGTCAACAAGACCGAGAACCTCAAGATGGGCGACAAGGTCACTCTCAGCGGCCCGAACGGGAGCGTAGAGGCAACGGTCGGCGCCATTGTCGACCCGAAGGGAATCGGCGGCACCTACTTCTACTCCCCCAAGGTGGCGGCGGCGGTGGGGTCCTGGACCTCACCGGGCACCAGCACCGACCCGGACCACGTCCTGGACGCACCCTTGGGCATGCTCCTCACCCTGGAGGACGGTGCGAACCTCGACACCGTGCGCCACAAGGCGGAGGACATCGTGGCTGACACCTACCAGTACTCGGTGAACGACGCCAGCCAGCTCTCCGACAAGGTCGGCCAGCGGATCAACCAGATGCTCGCCGTCCTCTACGGCCTGCTGGGGCTGAGCATCGTCATCGCCATCCTGGGCATCGTCAACACTCTGGTGCTCTCGGTCTCGGAGCGCACCCGGGAGATCGGGCTCATGCGCGCCGTCGGACTGGGCAAGACCCAGCTGGCCGGCGAGATCATCACCGAGTCCGTCCTCACCTCCCTGTACGGCACTGTGCTGGGCGGGGCGACCGGAGTGGTCCTGGCAGCGGCGCTCAAGAAGATCCTGGAGGACCAGGGACTCACGTCTCTGAGCGTCCCCTGGGGCCAGATGGTGGGCATGCTCGCGCTCTCCGTGGTGGTCGGCGTTATCGCGGCCCTGTGGCCGGCGCTGCGGGCCTCCCGGCTCCCGGTCCTGGATGCCATCGCCACCGAGTGAGCAATGAGCAGGCGGTAGGTGGGAGCGCGGTACGCCGGCTCCGCCCGGCACCGTCCACACATCTGCTGGCGCCTCACGGCGGCAGCCGGCGGGGCTGAATCATCCAGCCGGCACTGGAACAGTGACGGACCCGCTGACGCCGGCGCCCCGGCCCGATCCCCCGACGGGGGCGGACCGGGGCGCCGGTGTGTGCCTGGTCCATCTGAAACCCGCCCCGAGCCGCACTCACCGGATATTCCCGCACCCGCTATCTTCCTCGTCACCGCTCCTCCCCCTGCCGCACCCGCGCTCGCTCCGGTAGCCTCGTGCGATCATGCCCGAACCGTTCTCCCGGTCGATCCCGGCCACCCCGATCACCCTGTCGATGTCCCCCGACGCCCCGCTGCCCCAGCCCCCGTCCATCGGGGCCGGGGCTCTTCTGCGGTGGCTGCTGCGCCGCGCCACCGTCCCGGTGGCCCTGGCCACCCTGGCGGCCTGCACCTCCAACATCATCCAGGCGACCGTGCCCGCCTTCCTGGGCCAGGCCCTCGACGCCGGGATCGAGAACGGCCTCAACGCCCGCGTCTGGGGTATTGGCGCCCTGCTGCTGGTGCTGTTCGTCGTCTACGCCGTCGGGGACACGATGCTGTCCTACTTCGGGGTGGCGGCCTGGATGCGCACTGCCTTCGACGTCGACCGGCTCGCGGGGCGGCAGGTCTCCGCCACCGGTGCGGACCTGTCCCGGCAGGTCTCCACCGGCGAGGTCGCCACCATCATCGCCTCCGACGCCGACTACCTGGGCAAGCTCATCCAACACCTGCCAGCCCTGCTGGGGGCCGCGGCCAGCTTCATCGTCGTCGCCGTCCTCATGCTCCGCACCTCGGTGAGCCTGGGCCTGGTGGTCATCCTGGGCATGCCGCTGGTCGCTGCGATCGTCACCCTGGTCATCCGGCCGCTGCAGAAGCGCCAGGCCGTCCAGCGCGAGGCCCAGTCCGCGGTCACCACGATCACCACCGACACGGTGGCGGGCCTGCGGATCCTGCGGGGCATCGGTGGGGAGGACGTCTTCGCCCGCCGCTACCGTGACGCCTCCCAGGAGCTGCGGCGCCGCGGCGTCGAGGTGGCCTCCTCCCAGGCCACCCTCATGACCCTCCAGGTCCTGCTGCCCGGGCTCTTCGCCGCGATCGTCGTGTGGATCGCGGCCCGGATGGCGGTGGCAGGCAGCCTCTCCCCCGGCGGGCTCATCACCTTCTACGGCTACACCGCCTACCTGTCCTGGCCACTGTGGGTCTTCACCAACTCCGTGCAGGATTACACCCGAGCCGTCGTGGGCGCCCGGCGCCTGAGCCGTCTGCTTGAGGTGACGCCCGCCGCCGGCAGCCTGGTGGAGCGCCTCGACCTGGACCCCGCCGCTGCCCACCCCATCAGCGGCGACCTCGTGGACACCGGAAGCGATCTGCGCCTGGAGGAGGGCCGGATGACGGCCCTCGTGTGCCCGGACCCGGAGGTCTCCGCCGACCTGGCCACCCGCCTGGGCCGCTTCACCGACTCCGGGCCCACCGTGACCCTGGCAGGCAGGCCGCTGACCACCATGCCCCTGGACCAGGTGCGGGCCAGCGTCATCGTCGCCGGGGCGACCGCCCAGCTCTTCACCGGGACCCTGCGCGAGGCCCTCGACGTGCGCGGTGGTCCCGACCCGCAGCCGGCGGGCCTGACGGACCTCGTGCGCGCCGAGTCCGAGCGCACCACCGGGGCCGACGTCGACCAGCCGGTCCGCGCCCAGGAGCGCGATATGCCCAGCGACGACCGGCTGCTGGAGGCCATCGAGATCGCCGACGCCGGCGACGTCCTCACCTCCCTCAGCGAGGGCCTGGCCGGGATGATCACCGAGAAGGGGCGGTCCCTGTCCGGCGGGCAGCGCCAGCGCGTGGCCCTGGCCCGGGCCCTGCTCACCGAGGCTCCCACGCTCGTGCTCATCGAGCCGACCTCCGCCCTGGACTCCCACACCGAGGCCCGCGTGGCCGCCCAGGTGCACCGGGCCCGCGCCGGGCGCACGACCGTCGTCGTCACCGCCTCGCCGCTGGTCCTGGAGGCCTGCGACGAGGTCGTCCTCCTGGACTCCAGCGGGACCGAGCTGCTGCGCTCCACGCACCGCGAGCTCATGGCGATGGCCCGCGACGGCCACGCGCAGGCGGCCGACTACCGCGCCGTCGTCTCACGGGCCATGGGTGAGGACGCGGAGGCGAACTGCTGATGGCGCTTCCCGTCGCGCCCGGGCCCGTCGCCCTGCGCAAGACCTTCCGGATCATGGCCTCCTACCGGGGGCGCTTCGCCGTCGTCCTGGTCCTCCAGATCACGGCGGTCCTGTCCACGCTCGTGGCCCCGCAGCTGCTGGGGCGGCTGGTCGGGCGGGTCTCGGCCGGGCGGGCCGACGCCGGCTACGTGGACCGGATCG
>ERZ772948.2071-NODE-2071-length-10573-cov-4.548869_pt1 | contig 10573 bp, 5 predicted proteins | sample MGYA00511945_ERZ772948 | MGnify/ENA primary metagenome ERZ772948 (study PRJEB29015, sample SAMEA2737927) | human oral metagenome | biome: human oral; feature: human-associated habitat; material: dental | place: China | collected 2141 ... | reverse complement strand
TAGCGGCCCAGTTTAGCTGTATGAATTTTTTCTCTACCATATTCATACCAGAAACAACGCTAACACCGTTTGTAAACTTTTGGTATTTAGACTTAGTAAATTTACCGTCAGTATCCGTGTAGCGTTCACGCAAGAATGGGGATTTACGCATTGCCTCTTTAGTGCTTTTATCAAATGCCGTCAAAAAAGCATGACCCGTACTACGCAATCCATTATCTCGGACCGTTTCTGGTAAGTTTAATGTTTGTGCTAGGGTTGATGATAAATTACCTAAAATCTTATTAGCACCATTGATACTCTCTAGTCGTTGAATGAACTGAACGCCTCTGTTGGTCTGGTCAATGAATGGCCTGTCTAGAGAACTACTTTTGCCGGCCATTTCATTGACAAAGTTCTGTACAGCAATAGTAGCCTTGCTGGATATCTTATCACCTTTAGCTAGATTACTGTCTGGGTCGATGTTAGTACCGCTCTTTTTAGCCATATCGATTGCACGCATTGATGATTCTATTTGCCTACCACGGGCAATGACCGGCTCCATATGAGTGTTGTACAGCATAACATCTGCGTAATATTCAAAAGCCTTGCGCGGATCTTTTTCATAGCTCATCATACCGCCAAATCGACGTTTCTCATTAGCATTGAATTTATGGGTTGGTTTAAAGTCGGCAGATAAACCAGCAATTGAGGCTGGTATTTCACCACGGGCTCGACCTTCCATATCTCCTCTCACGCCTGTTGGAACGGCAGCCAACAGCTTATCCACGGCTCTACCTAAGATATTGCTTCGCTTTTGAATATGTGGCATGTAGTTCTTGAGGTATGGGATTTCTTCCTTGCCATACATACGCCTAATCGAGTTGAGGTTTGAAATTAAGGCGTCATAATTATTACGCATGAATGTGTTATACTCTTTGACGCGCTCAGCTGCTCGGCTACCATACTTCTTTGCAAATGCAGCGTTCATATTTTCATCAGCACTACCTACAGGGAACTTACCCTCAGTATACAAACCAACATCTTCCCAGAACTTTTTGCTCTTTGCAAAGCGCGGACGTGCTTTATCGATATGCTTAGCTAGTGCAGCATGTTTACCTAGCAGGTTCTCGATTTCATCAGCATAGTTAGCGTATGCTTCAGTTTTTTGGTAGTAAAGGTCTTTAAGCAGTTTTTGGCCCACCTTATCCTGAATATTCTTCTCAACAAGGCGGTTAAAGGTATCCGTGATACCGCCCTTACTTTTATCTAATGAGTTTGTCAGATGATCAGCCTCTACCACATCAAATTTGCCATTAACTTGATGAACCACTCCAAACGGTGTTACCTGGATGTAGTTACCTTCAATTTCACCAGTCCTTGGGTTACGCACAAAACCACCATCGATTGAATGCTCACCTACTAAAGGCACGACAGCGACCCCACCAGCACTATCGGGGTTTTTGTAAGCCATGAATTCCTGGACCTCGCCATCCTGTTTAGCTGCTTCTAGGGCTTTCAGGATTGCCTCGTTTCTGCCTACCTTATTAATACTGTTTGTCTGACTCTTCCATATATAAGCTGCGCGCGAGGTTGGTACCCAGTCGCCAGGTTTTCCATCTTCGTAGATATAGCGTCGTTCAAAGTTAGTAAAGCTCTTTTTACCATCTCGGCTACGTCTTGTATGGACACGATATTCATAGTCTCCATCCCTAAATGGCTTCGTCCAATTGTCCAGTATTCCAGGTTTTGTTTGTTCATACAGATTACCTTTTGTTAATAAATGCCCATCTTCCATTGGTACATTAGTGAATGTACTAGACTCTGCTGATTGAGGCGCGGTATTCGTATTAGGTATCACATTAGCGCTGTGCTTTCTAATAAATTGCTGTAGCTCTTGCCGCTTAAGTCCTGCCTGGCGGGCAATCCTAGTGATTTCCCGATTTGCGTCTGCTACATCTTGACTGTTGCCATCCATCATAGCCGCTTTGCGATATTCTATAATATCCTTGAGCTCATTCCATGCATTTTCTTTTGTCTCTTTAGCTACACGAACACGCTCCTGTGTTGCCTGTTCAACATCCTGCTGGGCTAAAGCAATAGTTTCTGGATCTTTTCGTAATTCGGCAAGCATTTGCTTATTTTCACGTACTCGACGGCGTGATTCGGCAGCACGCTGTAGCTCTTGAACAAAGTCATCGATCTCGTCATAGCCCATTTCCTGGGCAATAGTGTCAATATCACGTTTACCAGTACGGCGCCTGTAGGCAACTGGTATGTCTTCTATTAGACTTCCTAGGTAGTGTTTTAGATCAGCAACATGGATGCGTGGTATATTCCAATTTGTCTCACCGCCCATGATATTAGTTTCTTGATCCGCAAACAACTCTGGGTTGGTCTCAGCTATTCGTGCATCAATAGCTTGACGCAGCTCTTTGGTCATCTTTGGCTTAGGATTATCTTGGATGTTATTGATGGTTTCTTGAAGAGACTGATTTTGCCCTTGGTCTAGCCTGTAGCGGGGGTCGGTGTTGACATTTTGGGTGGTATTTGGTATACTGTCACTGTTAGCCTCTCCGGGCCGTTTCGGACGTGAACTGGTCGGGACTTCGCTGAAGTCTGCATCCAGCCCCTGAGAGCCAGAAGCCTGCGCTTGTCGTGGGCTTTTGCTTTTGTTGTAGTACGATACTATATAGAAGTCTCCGTTGGACTTTTGCTCTAGCTCTACAGCCAAGATATGTGTGTTATCTAACTGCTTGGATAGCTCTATCTTTTCACCTCTGTATCCTCTTTGTCCTTTTACCTTGATACTGTCTGGCTCTGCAAACACCAAAGGAATATCTGCAATGTCGGCATCCGTTATTGGATTAGTATCTTCTATACCATAGCGTCCCTTACCGTCTAAATGTCCGCTATTTTTCATGTGTCTGACCGCATTATCAGTAAGGACCAATTTAGCGTTACTACTGACTCTGAAACCAGTTGCCTCAGAATACATCTGCGCTAACTCTGGTGTTATATGAGACATAATAGTTTTGCGCCGCCAGCCGTTCTTTACCGAGTTGAAACGAGCAATTGCATCTTTAGCGCTTTCTGGGTCAATTTTATATGCAAGACTGCCCTCAACACCACCTCTAGTTTGTGGCACTATACCCCTAAATTTCCCCGTTTCCATTTGGGCGTATAGTTGTTTAGCTAGATCGGCTTTACCGGCAAATGAACGAACAGATTGCCAAACACGCTCAAAGTAGGCGATTATCTCACCTGGAATGTGCAGTCTTTTGCCGAGTATGTTTATATCCATGCCTTTCGCACGTGCCTTGGCATACTCCATAAAGCCATCGGCTAGTTTTTCTTCCGCGGCTATCTTAACGCCCTGCTCATCTAGCTTTATATCATAACCCTTGCGCCGGTATTCGGTTACGAGATTTTCTGCACCATTGGTTTTGACAATATAATCTATGGCACTGTTCCTGGCTCTATCGTCTACATTAGCCATCACGCGGTGCACTAATTCGTGATTGAGTGTGTTGAGGCTTGGCTTGCCCTCTGCTATATAGACTACTCCTTCAACATCACGGTAGAATCCATCAATATCTCTGCCATTGAATGTACCTAGATCAGCAAATAACACTGCGCTATCGCCCATAACCTCACGTGATCGGTTGATTAGGTCTTGCTTAGTATCGCTGGTCTTTTGCGCTTCAGCGTCTATCCTATACCGCATATCTGGGCTATCTGTTGGATTGAGGTTGTTGATGTACTTGGTTTGGCTTGGGCTAAAAGTAATTACCATATCATCCATAATCACACCATCTTTACCAGTGGTGTCTTTAATATCTTGAGCATATTTTTTCCATTGCCCATTGTCAGTAATATCCCACAATAAATCCATATCGTTATCGTACATATCATAATCTTCACGATATGCTGGCTCGCCATTATTTATTCGCCTATGTAGGGAATCATATTGCTTGAATGAGATAGTCTTTTGTTTATTGCTAATTGGAGATGTAATATTTGCATACATCTCTTTTACGTTCTTACCGTAATTCTTGGCTGCGTCCCCATTAAACGCTAAATAGTTACCCTCACCCCACTTATTAGACGAGACATTATTTGGATTGAATGCATCAAACTCCGCATTTGTGCCGTGATATACAGTCTTAAGATTGCCATTTTCGTCTCGGACTTTAGAGTTCTTAAAGAATGCCTTCTGTTCTGGACTTAACTTATACTTTGTATCTGAGTTAACAGCGCTATCAACAAAATCCCTAAAGGCCTCATGTACACGATCAGTTACGTCAGCAAATGTCCTAATTTCTGGATCAGATAGCGTAATATTCAGATCTCCACTTCCGCTCGAGTATGCTTTATAGTGGTTAGCTATCCGCACCGTAAAATCATTATCGTTTACGTCATCATAAAACGTAATGTAATTAGCCTCAGATGAGCGTGATGTACTATGCTCGACCCTTATGTCATCGTTAAGTCCTGCAAGCTTCAATGCTTCATTTAGATCATCTACAATTTTTTCTGATGCTATATCTATCAGCTGGTCGGTCTCAATGTCCGCATCAGTTGGTCTTTCATTGAAATCTCGATAATTGTCAAGGTCAATCTCCTCGCCGCGAAATGCAGGACTTGGGACACCTTGTGCCTTCTGTTCAAACTCTTTTAAGGTCTGCTCTTGGTTAACTATCATACCCTCTATCTGCCGAGCAAAGTTTTCCTTTCCTTCTGCTCGCGCCTGTGCGACATCCAGTCTACGCTGCTCTATGTCTTTCCTTAAGTACTCAGCAATCTCTTTCGCTTTGGGGTCGGCAGGCGCAACATAATCTTGGCCTAGTCGGTAGTCTATCGCTGATTGTTGTGTATCGTTAAGTTTATACCGCACATCCTGTGCAACTCGGTTCTGCACACCCTGGGTAGCCTGCTCGACAAGATAGCTTTCTAGTTTGCCAGTGGTCTGCTGACGGGATGCTACGGCTTTGACATCACCGCGTTGAATGTCTGACATGTTCTGGCTGACAGCCTGCTTGAGAGCAGAGCTAGCATTTGGTATGGCAGTCTCTACTGTCTGATTAACGTTGATTGACTGGATTGGGTGAGTTTGATTATTTTGTGTATTGACCGCACTTACCTCTGCCGCTTGACGTAACGATGCCGTGTTTACTGGCCGACGGTAAAAAGCTGAATAGCCAGCACGTTGTACAGTATTGGTTGCTGTTGGCTGGACCTGCTCCACTGCTTGTACTTTACCTGTAGAAGTACTTGGTATATCTGAAGATTGGCTAGGCTGGATACTTGCTGATCGATTTCGTAATGTACTGATTGCCTTACCGCCAGCGCCCATCATAACACCGCCCAGTGCACCTAAAGCACCGGCCTGTGCGTGCTGCTTCCAGTCAGTATTAATTTTGCCATCATCTGCTAGGTCGCCAGCAAGAGATTGAACTGTTTCTTCAGCACCCTCTTTGACTGCACCACTAGTAATATTCTTTACTGCACCCAATACTCTCTTGCGTACAGCTTGATCTACTGCCTCTTTGGCGACTTCTTTACCGCCTTGCTTCAATGCGGATTTGACTAGCTGGCCTGATGCACCGAATGGTACACCAAATAGGTCAATGGCACCATCAGCAGCACTACCAAGCCGCTGCATGCCATTGAGGTTTTCTACTCTACCATCCTCCGTCATGCGCTTACCAACAACAGCGGACGCAAGCTTTTCCGGCCCTTCCGCAGCTCCCTGAATCATTCCAGGTACTAATTTACCTGCAAACCTTACATAATCACCTGGGCTATCGACTTGAAATCCCGCCTTATCATCATATGAATCAATCCATTTATTGACGTTATCCATTCCTTTAACCACAGCACGCCTTGCGCTATCGATCGGCTGAGCTATTGCGGCTACAGGCTTTAGCATGTTTGCCATGTTTTGTGACTGGCGAGCTTCATTTGCAGCAACATGCGCCTCATTCTCTAAACGAATACGCTCTTGACGTTTATTAAGGATTTCAGGCTCAGAAACACCGCGGGCACGCAATTTATTATCAATGGCGTCATTACGAGTCGCTTGCTCTGTCTTATATTGAGCAATATTCTTATTTACTGCGTCTAAAGCACGGGCTATACTATCCCCTTGAGAGTTAAGCACTGAACTACGATATGGACTGGCTACTGTTGATTGTAGTTCAGGCTTTGGTTGTTGGACCTGTTGAGGTTGTACTGGTTGCGGTTTTGGCTGTTGAATAGGCTGAGGCTGCTGCTGGATTGGCTGCTTGACTGCGTTCTGTATCTGAATCTGCTGGTTTTGTTTATTAACCCAGTCTTGTTGACCTTCTGGGGTAAGCATTTTAGGAGCGTCATTTGTTGTAACCTGCGGTTTTGGCTGGTTGTTTTGATTTAATTGTTGATTTGCCTGATTAGCTTGTTCGAGGGGATTAAGATTGACTTTTGGTTGAGATTGGTTAAGCCCACTATTTTGATTAGCCCACGGTATGTTTGGCCGTACTTGTAATGTCGACTGTCCATTTAATTGAGGTTGTTGGACCTGTTGAGGTTGTGGCTGCCGTATTGGTTGTGGCTGAGCCTGTTGCTCTTTACGCCGTTTCTCCTCATCATTAACCCAACCTTTTCCTCCAAAAAAGTTACCTAATCTCTGAAAAAAGTCCATATCCTAATCCCCTCCTCGATATTTATAGGTATTGGTTTTGACGTTTACGCTCTTCCTCTTGGTTGAGGCGGGTGTTGTAGATACTCAGTGTTGGATCACTTCCAGGGCTAGCTGGATCAGATACCCCAACTGAGGTGTCTCCCCCTACCTTATAGCTGTCTAGATCTTTAGCCTTGTATTCCACCTTGTTACCACTGTAGGTAGACTGCTGACGCCCTAGGTTATCAATTTCACCTGACAGAGCATTTGCGCGACCAAGGTCTGCACGTGCGGCATTAGCACCATTAGCGCCCTGTGCGGCGGCTTTTTGGCTCTTCATCTGAGCTAATTGCGTCAATAGATTCTGACGCGTAGTTTGGGACGCTTGACGTGCCGCGCTATCTTCATTTGCCTTCCAGTCATTCAACTTCTTGTCCTCATCCGCGTAATCGTTCTTGAACTGACCCCATGTTGTATCAATTTGCTTTTGGTTCTGTGCATAGGTTTGACCAGCACCAGAACGCTGTTGGCTAGCTTGATTCTGTACCGCACGACCTGCTAGTTGCATGTCTGAGCCGACAGCACCCATACTACCAAGCGAACGAAGTAGTCCGCGTAATCCGACAGAAGAGCGGTCATTGATGTTATTGATGTTAGTACGGCGTTGCTGCTGATTTTGGCGTGTCTGGTCGTTGAACTGACCCTCTGCACGGTTCCATGAACTACGTAATTCATTTTTCTTGGTGTTGTACTGGTTGTTAATATTGCCCAAACGTACACCTAGTTGAGTATCAATGCGGCCTAGCCCATGCTCAAGCTGACCAATACCTTGGTCGTATTCTGCGAGCTGAGCAGCACTGGCGCGGTTGCCTCCGCCATAGTAGCCGCCTCCACCACCGTAGTATCCAAGGTTGAGGTCTTGGTGAGGGCGAGGACCAGAATTACCGCCATTAGCTCGCTGATCAGCATAATACATCTGCTTAAAACGGTCATTGATACCACTAATCTCATCATTTTTATATAGTCTGCCATTACCGCCTTTTACCCAGGTATTCCTACCAAACCATCCTGTTTTACGAAAATTGCCTCCGTCGCCTACATTGCCAGACAAAAAGTTACGGTCGATACCCATATCATCGCCGACGCTGTTTAGCAACCCTTGTGCTTGAGACCTTGTATTTTGATCTGGGTGGTTATTAACATAGTTTTGTAACCAACTTCGATAACCCATAAGAAAAACACTCCTTTTTGTAACTTGGAGTGTTATTGACAAATCTGGGTATTTTTGGTAATATTTGCAGTATGAAACGGCGATTAATAACTATTTCTGTTATAGCCGTACTACTTGTTGGTTGCGGTGTAGTTTACCTAACTACTCTTTATAGGCCGCCTGCTGCAGAGCCTAAATCAGGACCAGTTTCTATTGAAGAACAAGAGCGTACCATAGCTATATACCAGCAGCAGGAGGCTAAAGCCGATCCACCGACTGAACAGTCTATTCTTAACGCCGTAAATACTGAACGTGCCAAGGCTGGCGTTACACCGTTACAGTTACACCCTGGCATATCCAAAGCAGCTCAGCTAAAGGCAGATGATATGGTCAATAAAAACTATAGACATCATGAACTTCCAGAAAACAAGAATGCTATAGCTACTCCAGAAATGCTTAGCTATATCCCAATGTGCTCTGTATACAGCGAAAACTTCGTATACAACGATTACGCCATATCCAGCAAGAGGGCAATGGATTGGTGGTTAAACTCTCCACCCCACAAAGCTGCTATGCTAGACTCTAAGTATACTTACACTGGCATTGGCATATCTGAAGGTAAAGTTATTGTACAGTGGTTCTGTATGACACAGTATTAATCGTATACCCCATACATATCTCTATGAAATAGCTTTAATCGCTACAGCAACTGCTATTGCTATCACGGAAATACTTGCAGTAATTATTCTCCACATTTCCGATATATCATAAGTAAGTAGACTAATATATGAAGAATATTGGCTATCTTCATACCGCTCTTCCGAGACAAGATTTTTTCTTAGCAAATAGTTACGATTGTGTTGTGTGATACCACTTGCGAACAGATACCAAAGCCAAAATAAACTATACACCATTGATATTACCGTATCAACCAATGAATTATAATCAAAGGTCAATCCCCTTACACCAGAGTAAAGCAGAACGGGCATTGTTAATATAACGAAAGAACATTCAAAGAAAGTCATCCATACGCTTACGATAGCAGAGCATCTCTTGCCGTAATCTCTATTCTTTAAACTAGCCACATATGCGACAAAAACTCCTCTATACAACCAAACGCTATACAAAGCTATTATTGTACCTACAATCAGAAATTTTATATCACTCATACAGCCACTCGCCTACACCCCCATGATGCGAGCAAGCTCCTCTTCCAGTGGCGTATGACGACAGATCGCTCCGACCCTATGGGTTGCTTGTTGCTGGACCGGCTGTGGCGCTGGTTTTGGTGTACGGACAACGATATGAGTTGTTGGTTGAGTTATAACCTCTACCTTGTCCTCATAGCCTGATCTACTTGGTTTGCAGATTTTCTTGCTACCGGCAACACCTTGCTGTTTGACTGTTTCCGTATAGCCGTATTGACCTGTGTCGCCCTCATACTGTGTTTCAAACGGTATTTCTTCCGTTCTACAGTCTGAATAGGTTACAGGTTGGACTACTGGTGCCGGTGCTGCATGCTGTTGCTGACCGTTACCCATTGCTCCAGCGATGCCAGCCAACGCGGCAACACCAACAGCGGCGCCGATGACGCCTTTGACGACTTGTGGTTTTGTTCCCATCTTAGTAAGACTCCCTATTTATTACTAAAGTACCTTTAGCATACACCAAAACCCCAAATCTCTCAATAACACTCCAAATTGTAAAACTACTATTAAATTGGATAAGAGTTCTCGTCTGTTGTCCGGTCACTCAGGGGGCCTAATCCTTCGCTCCGTACTGACTTGGGCGGTTTCGCAATTGTTTAACGATCACCTCAGATTACTACTTATACAACGCTGCGACGCACGCTTCCATCTGTTTGGATCACAACGCGCTCTCGTCTCTTTAGAGTCACACTTCGTGCTTAATTGTAAGGCTATTATAGCATAAGTCAAATAAAAAAACCATTTCGTTGACGTGAACGAAATGGTCTGTATGTTTATGCTGTAGTCGCTATTTGTATCCCATCCGCCGCGAGTACTCATCTATCTCATTGGTTATTTTTTCGGCGGCATCCACATCTTCAGCATTATGGGCTCGGATTAGCCTACGACGTAATTCAGTGAGGTGTTTATCTTTTACTTGGCGCAATATCTTGTTGAATGTGTCGTGGGCTAATCTGCGCTCATGAAGGGACTTGAGAGGGTCATTAAACACCTCGTGTAGCCGCTTTAATTCACCCTCTCGTGTCCCGTCCATCGCCTATTCCTCTGGTGCGTCCTCGTGGATGTCACCGTCAGTGATGTCAAAATGTGGGTTAATAACCTTTGCTACAGACGCGACATGCTCTTCAGACGCACTACCGTAGAATTTCTTGGCAATCTCAAGATGGCTCATACCGCTGTCGTATGCATCAATAAGCTGATTTTTAGTAACTTTCTGTGATACAACGACGTCGTCTGCACTAGCTTCCTTGGCATCAGCAATGATTTTTTCGGCTTCTGCTTTAGCCTGTGCAATGATGTCGGCAGCACTAGCCTCAGCTTCTTTCTTTGCTTTGTCGTCCTTGCTAATGATGGCATCCTTGATTTCCTCTAGAGCTTCCAAATCCCACGACGGCTCATATTCTGCACTCTCTTCCTCAGCTTTGCGGCGGCGTTCTTTTTCAGCGTCAATAAGCTGCTCGACATCAGCCTCTTGCCACCATGAACGCATGAATACATAGCTGCAATCGCTAGCAGATT
>ERZ772948.2068-NODE-2068-length-10588-cov-46.382322_pt1 | contig 10588 bp, 9 predicted proteins | sample MGYA00511945_ERZ772948 | MGnify/ENA primary metagenome ERZ772948 (study PRJEB29015, sample SAMEA2737927) | human oral metagenome | biome: human oral; feature: human-associated habitat; material: dental | place: China | collected 2141 ... | reverse complement strand
CCGCAGACCGGGGCCCTGGCGCTGTTCGGGCGGCGCGACGTCGAGTCCGCGGCGCGCCAGAGCGGCCGCGGACGGGACCGGGTCGTGTCCTCGGGCCTGACCGAGCGGCTGTCCGAGCGCCGCCGGGCTCTGCGCACGCTGCGGCTGCACCGCCTGGGGACGGCGCTGGGGCTGCTGGGCGCGGCGGCCGTCCTGGTGTGGGCCGCGGCCTTCTCGCCCCTGCTGGCGCTGCGGTCCGGGGACGTGACCGTCTCCGGCTCCGACGGGACGGTCCAGGCCGCCGACGTGCAGCGGATCGTCGCGGCCCACGAGGGGATCTCGCTCGTGCGCCTGGACCCGGCCGCCGTGGGGCGGGAGGTGGCCGACTCCCTGGTGCGGGTGCGCACGGCGCGGGTCACCCGCTCCTGGCCGCACGGCCTGAGGGTCGACCTGACCATGCGCCGGCCCATCGCCGTCCACGAGGTCGAGCAGGGCTACGAGGTGCTCGACTCCGAGGCCGTCGTGCTGGAGACGGTCCCCGCCCCGCCCTCCGGCCTGGTGACGATCGCCGGTCAGGACGGCGCCGAGCCGGACGCCCGGGCGGTGTCCGCGGTCACCGGCGTGGTCGGCAGCCTGGACGCGGAGACCCTCGCGCGGGTCGCCCGGGGCAGCGCCGGGGCGACCGGCCAGGTCACCCTCGTGCTCTCCGACGGCGCCCGGGTGCGGTGGGGGGACGCCTCCGAGTCGGCCCTCAAGGCCCGGGTGCTCAAGGTCCTGCTGTCCCAGCGGGCCTCCGTCTACGACGTCTCCAGCCCGCATGCGCCCACGACGTCCTGACGACATCCCGATCGGGGGGAACACGCCGCACCCAAATCCGTGCGCCGGGCCCCGCGGGCCCCTAGCGTTGGGTTCGTCATCGCGTGAATGACATAAGTATGAACCTTAACTTGAGGTTAAGGGTTGAGGGGAGCCCACGGGCTCGGACTACGGCGGAGGCAACAGTGGCGGAATCCCAGCACTACCAGGCAGTCATCAAGGTGGTGGGTGTCGGCGGTGGCGGCGTCAATGCGGTCAACCGCATGATTGAGGCCGGTCTGCGCGGCGTCGAATTCATCGCCGTCAACACCGACGCCCAGGCGCTGCTCATGTCCGACGCCGACACCAAGCTCGACGTCGGCCGGGACCTCACGCGGGGCCTGGGCGCCGGCGCCGACCCCTCCATCGGGCGCAAGGCCGCCGAGGACCACGAGGACGACATCCGCGAGGCCCTGGAGGGCGCGGACATGGTCTTCGTCACCGCCGGCGAGGGCGGCGGCACCGGCACGGGCGCCGCCCCCGTCGTCGCCCGGGTCGCCCGCGAGCTGGGCGCCCTGACCATCGGCGTGGTCACCCGCCCCTTCGCCTTCGAGGGCCGCCGCCGCGCCACCCAGGCCGAGGACGGCGTGCACAACCTCAGGGAGGAGGTCGACACCCTCATCGTCATCCCCAACGACCGCCTCCTGCAGATCGCCGACCGCAATATCAGCGTCGTCGACGCCTTCAAGCAGGCCGACCAGGTCCTCCTCCAAGGTGTTCAGGGCATCACCGAGCTCATCACCACCCCCGGCCTGATCAACGTCGACTTCAACGACGTCAAATCCGTCATGCAGGACGCCGGCAGCGCCCTCATGGGCATCGGCTCGGCCGCCGGCGACGGCCGCGCCCTGGCCGCCACCGAGCAGGCCATCGCCTCCCCGCTGCTGGAGTCCTCCATCGACGGCGCCCACGGCGTGCTGCTCTTCTTCCAGGGCGGCTCCGACCTGGGCCTGTTCGAGATCTCCGAGGCCGCCAACCTCGTGCGCGAGGCGGTCCACCCCGAGGCCAACATCATCTTCGGCAACGTCGTCGACGGCGCCCTGGGCGACGAGGTGCGCGTGACGGTCATCGCGGCCGGCTTCGACGAGGAGCCCGTGTCCACCGCCAATCTCCGGGACGTGTCGGCCCCCCGCCACAGCGCCGCCCCGGACCGCAAGCCGGACGGGGTCCTGGGCGGCCCCCCCCCCCGCCACAGCGCCGCCCCGGACCGCAAGCCGGACGGGGTCCTGGGCGGACCCTCCCCCCGCCACAGCGCCGCCTCGCCCGCCCCGGCCCCCAGCCGCGGCGGAGCGCACGCCGCCGCCAACCCCGTGACCCGCCCGGTGCCCCGGCCGGTCGTCACCCCCCTGCCGCCCGCGGCCGCGCCCCGGGAGGCGCCCAGGACCAGCGAGGTCCCCGCCTACGTCGACGAGGCCACCACCCAGGCCGCCCCCGAGCTCGAGGTGCCGCGCGTCATCGGCATCGAGCCGCAGCAGAACGACGAGATCGACCTGCCGGACTTCCTGCGCTGAGACGCCCCGTGAGCACCACCGGCCGGCACGACGAGGCCCCCGAGGGGGCCGCCGTCGAGCTGCTGGCCGCCGCACTGGGCCCCCGCGCCCGCGGATGCTTCACCACCCGCGGCGCGGGGGCCTCGCGCCTGCCCGCCCCAGCCGATGAGCGCTACACCGGGCTCAACCTCGCCGCCCATGTCGACGACGATCCCGCGCATGTGGCGGCCTGCCGGGCCTGGCTGGAGGAGGCCGTCGGCCTGGGAGACGGCGATATCGCCTGGATGAACCAGGTCCACTCCGACGTCGTCGCCCGAGCCGAGCGGGGGAGCGCGCCGAGGGCCGACGCCCTCGTCCTCGACGCGCGCGCCGAGCAGGCCGGCTTCCGCCCCCTGCGCGGGGCGGGCGTCCTCGTCGCCGACTGCGTTCCTCTCCTCCTCGCCTCCGCCGACGGGCTCCTGGTGGCCGCGGTCCACGCGGGCCGCCGGGGAATGCTGGGCGGCGTCGTGGCCCGGGCGGTCGAGGAGATGGCGAGCCTTGGGGCGGACCCGGCGGGGATGAGCGCCGCCATCGGGCCCAGCATCTGCGGGCGCTGCTACGAGGTGCCCGAGTCCATGCGCGACGAGGCCGCCGCGATCGAGCCGGCCTGCGCCGCCACCACCTCCTGGGGGACGCCCGGGCTCGACGTCGCCGCCGGCGTCATCGCCCAGCTCCAGCGCTGCGGCGTCGGGCGGATCGCGCCGAGCCAGTGGTGCACCTTCGAGGACGAGCGCTTCTTCTCTTATCGCCGCGAGGGCGCTACGGGGCGCCTTGCTGGTATCGTCCTGACAACAATCTGAGAATTGCCTGATCGCAGGGGTATTGCTCTGCCGTTGCTCTGAGGACACGCCGTGCCCAATCACCGGCGCGCGCTCCGATGACCGATAACGTCGCCCACACCGGGAAGCCAGGGGAGGCCCGGGGAGCTAACGGAGAAGGAGCCAGCCATGAGCGCACTGCGCAAGATGTCGACATTCCTCGGGTACACCGAGCCCGAGCAGCAGGACCTCTACGCCGAGGACGAGGAGGTCTACGCCCCCGTCTTCGACCAGGTCGTCGAGGAGTCTGAGCCCGAGCCCGCCGCCTCGAGCTCCTACGAGACCTCCCTGGAGCCGGTGTCCATGCCCGACCTGCGCCGCATCGTCACGGTGCACCCCTCCACCTACAACGAGGCCCGCGTCATCGGCGAGGCTTTCCGCGACGGCGCTCCCGTCATCATCAACCTCACCGGCATGAGCGAGGCCGAGGCCCGCCGGATGGTGGACTTCTCCGCCGGGCTCGTGCACGGCCTGCGCGGCGCCATCGAGCCCATCACCCCCCGGGTCTTCCTGCTCACCCCCGCGAGCGTCGAGATCGACGATGGCGAGGTCGAGGAGCACGGCCGCTTCTTCAACCAGAGCTGAGCCACTGGCGTGAGCGCGCTCGTCGCGATCATCTCGATCGTCAACAGCCTGCTGGGCATCTACATCCTCATCCTCGTCATCAGGGTCGTGCTCGACCTCGTGACGGTTTTCGCCAGGTCGTGGCGGCCCACAGGCCCGGTGCTCGTCATCGCCAACCTCGTCTACTCCCTGACAGACCCCCCGCTGCGCTTCCTCCGGCGGCGCATCCCCGCCCTCAACCTGGGCTCCTTCGGCATCGACCTGAGCTTCCTGGCGCTCTGGTTCGGCATCATGATCGTCCAGCAGCTCCTCGCGATGCTCGCCAGGGCAGTGTGAGGGGACGCTCACGAACTAGGGATGACCTGCTTTTTCCCGCTCCTGGCAAGGGGGACGGGGCGGTGTGGGTGTGACGAGGACAGCGTGATTCGCGTCCCTCTCCGGCCCCGCGCGCCGTCAGTTCAGGTACTGTAGTCAGCGTGAGTCACCGGTTGGTCCGGTGCTTGTGACAATGTCCGTAACGACACCGAGGTGACGATATGACGCTGCTGACAGCAGACGACGTCCTCAACAAGAAGTTCCAGGCGACGAAGTTCCGCGAGGGTTACGAGCAGGACGAGGTCGACGAGTTCCTTGACGAGGTCGTCGAGGCGATGCGCCAGCTCGAGGCAGAGAACGTCGAGCTCAAGGCGAAGCTCGACGCCGCCAACCGCCGCATCGAGGAGCTCTCCCAGGCCGCCCCCGTGAGCACCGGTGCCGCGCCCGTTGTGGCTGCCGCTCCTGTCAACGAGCCTCCGGCGGTCTCCGCCCCCACCGTTTCCCCGGCCCTGTCCGCCATGGGTGGCAACGGGGACGAGCCCGGCGCCGCCTCCGGTATGCTCGAGCTCGCCCAGCGCCTGCACGACGAGCACGTGTCCAACGGCAAGGCGGAGGGTGAGCGCATCGTCGCCGAGGCCCGTGCCACCGGTGAGCAGATCGTCCGCGACGCCGAGGACCAGCGCAACCGCACCCTTGCCCAGCTCGAGAAGGAGCGCTCCGGCCTGGAGCACAAGATCGACGAGCTGCGCCGCTTCGAGTCCGACTACCGGACCCGCCTCAAGAGCTACCTCACCAACCTCCTCACCAACGTCGAGGAGGGCTCCAGCACCGAGGCCGGCCACATCTGATCGGCCCGGACGCCCGGCGCCCGCGCGCCGGGCACCGCACGCCCATCGTCGAGGGCGGCGACCCCAAGCGGGTGGCCGCCCTCGACGCGTACGCGCACCGCGCTGACCCCCGGAAGAACTCATGACCGACGACGACATCCCCCAGATCCAACCCGCCGCTGCTTCGGGAGCCGAGGCCCCAGGCACGCGCGCCTCCGCCCATTCGCCGGCGACGTCTTCGAGCGGGGCGGGGCTCTTCGCGCCCTCGCCCGCCCAGGCAGGGCCAGACGATCCCGCGTCGTCGAGCGCGAGCACTGGTGAGAGCGGTCCCGCCCCTCACGGGGGGATCATCGACGGCTTGCGTGGCCGACTTGGGCGCATGGGCGCGCTGCCACTCGTCTGCCTCATCGCGGCGCTCCTCATTCTCGTGGACCAGTTGACGAAGCTGTGGGCGGTGGAGGCCCTGTCCGGGCACGCGCGGATCCCGATCATCGGGGACCTCCTGGGCCTCATCCTCGTGCGCAACCCCGGCGCCGCCTTCTCCTTCGCCACGGGCCAGACCTGGATCTTCTCGATCGTCGCGCTCGTGGTGGTGGTCGTCGTCGTGCGGGCCTCGCGGCGCCTCGGCTCGCGCGCGTGGACGATCGCCCTGGGCCTCGTGCTCGGCGGCGCCGTCGGCAATCTCATTGACCGTCTCGTCCGCGCTCCGGGATTCCTGCGCGGGCACGTCGTCGACTTCATCGACTACGGGGGGCAGTTCGTCGGCAACGTGGCCGATATCGCGATCGTCGGCGCGGCTGGCGTCATCATGGTCCTGTCCATCCTGGGCATCAATCTGGACGGTACCCGCGCGGGCAAGGATGGGGACAGGACGGACGGCACGGGCGGTCCGGACGGCGCGGCGGGGAGCGCTGGATCCGCGGATGGCGATGGCGGGGCCAACCGGGCGGCGGCCCCCGCTGAGAACCGCGGCGAGACGCGCATGTCCAGACGGGCGAGGAACCGCCGCGACGCGGGGGAGCGGTCATGAGCCTGCGCCTCCTGCCCGTCCCCGACGGGCTCGACGGCGAGCGCGCTGACGCCGCCATCGCCCGGATGACCGGGCTGTCCCGCTCCAAGGCTGCCGAGATGTGCGCCGATGGCGCCGCCCGGATGGAGGGGGCGCCCCTGGGGAAGTCGGACCGCGTCGTCGGCGGCGCCATGCTGGAGGTCGAGCTGCCTGATTCCCGGCCCGCGGAACCGGTCGCGACTCCGGTGGAGGGGATGGGGATCCTGTACGAGGACGAGGACATCGTCGTCGTCGACAAGCCGGCCGGCGTGGCCGCCCACCCGTCGATGGGCTGGGACGGGCCCGATGTGCTCGGCGCGCTCAAGGCGATGCGCGTGCGCGTGGCGACCTCCGGCGCGGCGGAGCGGCAGGGGATCGTCTCCCGCCTGGATGTGGGGACCTCCGGGGTCATGATCGTGGCGAAGGGGGAGCGCGCGTACTCCGTGCTCAAGCGGGCTTTCCGGAACCATGAGGTGGACAAGGTCTACCACGCGCTCGTCCAGGGGCATCTCGATCCGTCCTCGGGGACGATCGATGCGCCGATCGGGCGGCATCCGAGCCGCGAGTGGAAGATGGCGATCATCGACGGCGGCCGGGAGTCGATCACCCATTACGACGTCATCGAGGTGATGCCGCGCGCGTGCCTGGCGGAGGTGCATCTGGAGACGGGGCGGACGCATCAGATCCGCGTGCATATGGCTGCGGTGGGCCATCCCTGCGTGGGGGACGAGACCTATGGCGCCGATGCGGGGCTCGCGGAGAGGACCGGGCTGGTCCGGCAGTGGCTGCACGCGGTGGAGCTCGGCATCGATCATCCGATCACGGGGGAGTCGATGCGGTTCCGCTCGGAGTATCCGGAGGACCTAGCCCATGCGCTCGATGTGCTGAGGTCGGTATGAGCCTGGTGGGGACGGTGGAGCTGCGGATCGCGCCGGCGACGGCGGTTGTCGAGCCGATCGGGTTCACGAGCGCGGCGGGCGACGAGTCGGGCCCGGCGGCGGACGCGCTGCGCTCCGGGGTGGCGGATGTGCGCCTGGAGGTGTTCGTCGACGAGCAGGATGTGCCCTTCGTTGAGGAGATCGACGCCCGGGACTTCGAGCCGACGACGATCCACGTGCTCGCGCGGGGGAGCGACGGGACGCCGCTGGGGGCGGGCCGGATCCTCCTGGAGCCGGAGCATGAGGGGCAGGTCCACCTGGGCAGGCTGGCGGTGCGCCGGGTGTGCCGGGGGACGGGCCTGGGCGCGCGGATGGTGGCAGCTTTGGAGGAGGTCGCGCTGGAGCGCGCAGGGGTGCCAGGCGCCGACGGCGCTGTGAGCGTCACGGTGGTGCTCTCCGCCCAGGAGCAGGCGATGGGCTTCTACGAGCGCTGCGGCTATGAAGTGGTCAGCGGCGAGTCCTACCTCGACGCCGGCATCCCCCACCAGGACATGGCCCGCACCCTCACCCGGCGGGCCCGGTAGTTCGAGTTCCTAGCACGCCGGTTCTTTTCCCAGAAGTAGCCGCTGAGGGACATATCTCCTACATGTGGCTCAGCAGTCTCATTTCTCAGGGCCTCGCCAGTAGTGCCTGTTTTGACTATCCCAGCCTTTTCCGAGGCGATACCCGTATTCACCAACGATGTCATCGTAGTCGTCGCCCTCGGTGATGAGAGTGTACTCGAAAGCTCGTCGATAAGACTTGTTGCCGTAGTCTTGATGCTCCACCCATGAGTCTGGATCGATCTTGAGGAGTGCGCGCGTGACCCCTAGGTAGACGGCAACAGCGTACTTGATCTTCTCTCTCTTGACGCTCTGCGGGCTGATGTTCCACCAGCCGCATGCTGACTTTGCGATCTCCTCCATATGCTGATGGCGCGCCTCGCCGAGCCATTCCTTCTTGTAGCCGTAGCCGTGGCGCTGCCAGCCTCCTGGCATGTCCTCAGGCTCGTTGGCATTCTTCCATTCGCCGAGTTTGATAATGAGAAGAGGCTCGGTAGTTGTGAGTGGAGGAGCGGCGCGCTTGATGATGAGGTCGTCGAGCCGCTGGATGCCGTGGCCGGCGGCCTTCTCCCGCCGTTGGTTGGTGAGTTGGCCCTTTGCGACGTGAAGAGGCTGGCGACGGGTGTCTTTTGTGGTGCGAGCGATCGGCATGGACGTGAGGAGGTCAATAAGGGCTACTTCAACCGCAGTGTACTCGGGCTTGCTCATATTGTGGCGGACGATCCATTTCTCCACCTTGTCGCCAGCATCTTTGATCTCCCTGATCTTTTCGGTCTTGTCGTTTTGAGTATTTTGATCATTCTTGTGTTGACCCTCGTCGTCGAAGTCAATCTCTCGTTCGTGAGCATCGAGGTGGAGGTCTTGTCCTTTGCTGACATAGAAGGGGATGCCGTCCCGAGGGTCAACGAGCATGTAGACATAACGACCTAATTCTTTCGCTACTTGCTTGCGAACGTCTTCGTCCAAGAAATCGGTAGGGGTAGTCATGGGCTCTCCTTTGATTCGCGTTCTGGCATGAAAATTCATGGAATCGCCCAGGTCGCGACGGATTTGGACTATACCGCCTTGGATGTGGAACGGGAAATCGTTGCTATTCCGCCGAATTTTTGGCGGGGTGGTGCTTCGGTGGGATCACGGGGTGCGGAGGGGCGCCTCTTGGGGGGCGGGGCCATCGGTGCAGGCGCGGGACTTGATGTGAGAGTAGACGCTGGGGCCCGGGCGCCCCGATGCGAGCGGCACGGAATCGCGTGCATCCCTCCTCGCGCCAGTGCACCGCCGCTCGCATCGCCTTCCGCGCATTCCCCTGCCGGAGATGTTGGAGCGCGTGGCGGGAACTGAGGGGCGCGCCTGGTCGTGGAGCAGTGCTCCTGTGGTTCTCGGGATGGTCGGGTACCGTTCTCAGCCTCGTGCGGTCGCGCGGCTCGTCTGTCAGTCGCTGATGGGGTGCCCAGTGTGGTGCGCCCGCAGTGCTGTCGGCGTACCGGCGCCGCTGCTGGCGTCGTGCGGCTCGTCCGTCAGGTGGCCAGGTTTGAGGATTCCTTTTCCTGGCGCCGCGTCACGATCTGTAACAGTGCTGGTCAGAGAGGTTCGGCGCTTGCTAGTGCAGGGACGCGGGCTGCGATATCGCGGAGCAATCCTCAAACCTGGCCACTTTTCGTCTGGTTCTCAGTAGGGGAGCAGCGGCCTCCATCAGACCGTGTGAGCGGCGGTGAATCGGGTGCATCCCTCCTCGCGCCAGTGCGCCGCCGCTCGCATCGTCCAACGCTCGTCCCCCATCATCGGTGTGGGTGTGGGTGTGGGTGCGGGTGCGGGCGTGGGCAGCGCCTCCCCGGGCGCGGTCGCGGGCGAGGGCTGGCAGCCCCCCGACCAGGGCCTAGGATGGCTCCATGGCGGGTGCGAGCAGCGAGCAGGATCAGACCACACCAGCGGACGACTTCGTCCACCTCCACGTCCACACCGACTACTCCATGCTGGACGGCGCGGGGAAGATCAAGGACTACGTCGCCGAGGCCAAGCGGCTGGGCCAGAAGGCGCTGGCCATCACGGACCACGGCTACATGTTCGGCGCCTACGAGTTCTACGCCGCCGCCCGCAAGGCCGGCATCAAGCCCATCATCGGCGTCGAGGCCTACCTCACCCCCGGCACCTCCCGGCACGACAAGACCCGCGTCTTCTGGGGTGACGAGTCCCAGCGCCGGGACGACGTCTCCGCCCGCGGGTCCTACACGCATATGACCCTCCTGTCCCGGGACAACGAGGGCCTGCACAACCTCATGCGCCTGGACTCCTACGCCTCCCTCGAGGGCCAGATGGGCAAGGCCCCCCGCATGGACCGCGAGCTCATCAGCCGCTACGCCAAGGGCCTCATCTCCTCCACCGGCTGCCCCTCCTCGGAGGTCCAGACCCGCCTGCGGCTCGGCCAGTGGGATGAGGCCGTGCGAGCCGCCGGCGAGCTCCAGGACATCTTCGGCAAGGACTACTTCTACGTCGAGCTCATGGACCACGGGCTCGAGATCGAGCGCCGCGTCACCCAGGACCTCCTGCGCCTGTCCACGACGATCGGCGCCCCCCTGCTGGCCACCAACGACTCCCACTACGTGCGCCCCGAGGACCGCACCATCCAGGACGCCATGCTGTGCATCAACTCCGGCTCCGTCCTGTCCGACCCCGACCGCTTCAAGTTCGACGGCGACACCTACTACCTGCGCCCGGGCCGCGAGATGCGCGAGCTCTTCAAGGAGATGCCCGAGGCCTGCGACAACACCCTCCTCGTGGCCGAGCAGTGCGACGTCCACTTCGAGACCGTTGACGACGGCGCCTCCTTCATGCCCGCCTTCCCCGTCCCCGAGGGCGAGACCATGGAGTCATGGTTCATCAAGGAGTGCTGGGCCGGGATGGACAAGCGCTTCGGCGGCCAGATCCCCGAGGACTGCCGCAAGCAGGCCGAGTACGAGATCGGCGTCATCGTCCAGATGGGCTTCCCCGGGTACTTCCTCGTCGTGGCCGACTACATCAACTGGGCCAAGTCGCGCGGCATCCGCGTCGGGCCCGGCCGCGGCTCCGGCGCCGGATCCATGGTCGCCTACGCCATGGGCATCACCGAGCTCAACCCCCTCAACCACGGGCTCATCTTCGAGCGCTTCCTCAACCCCGAGCGCATCTCCATGCCCGAT
>ERZ772948.2059-NODE-2059-length-10615-cov-10.625189_pt1 | contig 10615 bp, 7 predicted proteins | sample MGYA00511945_ERZ772948 | MGnify/ENA primary metagenome ERZ772948 (study PRJEB29015, sample SAMEA2737927) | human oral metagenome | biome: human oral; feature: human-associated habitat; material: dental | place: China | collected 2141 ... | reverse complement strand
CATGTATGTGGATTAATCTCATTCTATTAACAATCTACGCATTTAACGGAAGAACAAAAAATCCCACCAACTTCGCAGTTGGTGGGACCCATTCAAGTATATATGAAGCTATAGAAAAGCGATTAGCTTTTGTTATCTTTCGCGCAGACCATTTACTGCTCCAGCACTATTCTTTGCATAGTCGTTCGCCTTAGCAGCACCAAAGGAAGCCTTGCTTGAAGCTCTTGTCAACGCATTTTGAGCCTTTGCACTTGCTGGTCTCTGACGAGCAAGGTCGAAACGCATAACATCTGTTGTGTTTGTACTGCGTGCTACACCATAGAAGGTGTCATAACCCTTTGTCTTATCATATCCTAAGTGGAACCCATCATTAGTAGCATTGATGTCAAGATTGAAGATAGTACCAGTCTTTGTGTACTTTATTTCAATGTTTCCATTATCCAAAACTCTCCAAGAGAATGCCAATGTCTGTGTGTTACCTTGTGCATCAGTATCTACCTCAACACCATTACCTTGACGTGAATCAGTAGAAGAATTATACTGGAAGAACTTCATATTAGCTCTAAAACTATTGCGCTTACGCTGATGTGTTGTATCATCCGTGTACTCAAGAGTCATATTACCATCCCACTCGCCAGTAAGTGTCTGTGCCTCAACCAGTGTATTTACTTGTCCATTCTCCTCCTGACGATAGTTATTATTCCAATTATAACTACTGTTATAACCTACCGCATCCATAAAGGCGTAGAACTCTGAGGTTGTTGCTTCTGGGTAATAATAATAGAACCAGTTGTAAGCTGTATAATAACTTGAGCCACTTGGGTATTCACGCAGGTAGTTTCGTACCGCATCACTTACCAAATCATTATAGTAATAGTTATTATCTCCCCAAGGATCATCGTCACAGCTTGTCAATGCCAATGGACTCGCAACTATTGCAAGTGCCATGAAAAATTTTGAAATTCGTCTCATACTCATATCCTATTTAATTCTTATTCTTTGTTTATTTACTGATGCAAAAATAGTGAAATTATAAGATGTTTATCGAGTAAATACACTATTTGAAGATAGGGAAATCCCTATTAAAAAAGATTCCGCTCCATATCATCAACCCGAATAAAGAATCTCCAATAATCTATTACGAATTAAATCGATTACTAAAAAACTCCTAAACAATGAAGGAGGAAACAAATAAAATTCGTACATTTGCAACACACAAATAAGTAAACTATATAAAGAGAAGATAAGAAACAGAAATGAGAACAGTTTATGAATTCTCTGTCAAAGACAGAAAAGGTAAGGCATTTTCACTGAAAGAGTTTTCTAATGAGGTGCTACTGATTGTAAACACAGCTACAAAATGTGGCTTCACACCAACTTACGAGGAGTTGGAGGCACTCTATGAGAAGTACCATGCACAAGGATTTGAAGTACTTGATTTCCCTTGCAACCAGTTTGGACAGCAGGCACCAGGTACAGACGAAAGCATCCATGAGTTCTGCAAACTTACATACGGCACAAAATTCCCACGCTTCAAGAAGGTAAAGGTGAACGGTGAAGACGCTGATCCACTCTTCAAGTTCCTCAAGGAGCAGAAGGGCTTTGCTGGTTGGGACGAGTCACATAAGCTCTACCCTATCCTCGACAAGATGCTTTCTGAGGCTGATCCAAACTATAAGGAGAATCCAGATATTAAGTGGAACTTCACCAAGTTCCTTATTAATAAGAAGGGACAGGTCGTTGCTCGCTTTGAACCAACAGAGAGCATTGAGAATATCGCAAAGCAGATTGAAGAATTACTGTAGGAAAAATGACTTGCAAATAACTCTCTCTTAAGGAGATAAAAGCTATTGGCAAGATAACATACAAACAGAAAATAAAAGGCAGAGAGAATTATACTCTTTGCCTTTTATCTTTTTATTAAAGTCATTACCACCTATAAATCTTATTAAAAAATAGCTTCATACGCTTTCTTCTTTTTACAAATTACCCCCATATTAACAATATAATACAGCACATTTTGCCTTCAACACCATTGGTGCTAACTACTCCGCACGAGTGGTGCTAACCATCAACACCACTCGTGCTAAGGCTTAACACCATCGATGATGAGCCTTAACACATAAGTTGATAATGATAAGAGAACAGCATTATCAATGCTTCTATAAACTTTATAGCAGGACTCCTATTGGCAAATTTATATGGGAGTTGTTTGCCCTTCAGCACATTCTGTAAAGGTTTTAACCTCTATTCCAGTCTAAAAGTTTACTTTCTTACTGAAAGAAAGTAGCACGCTACAAAGGTAATTAATCCATTCAACATCAACAATTCATAGCCAAACTTGTAACCAGTAGTTTTCGAAACAATTGTGTCTAAAGCAAAACAAAGAAGCGGACTGGCTACTGCTATATATGGAGTCAACCGATCATTCACCACACGTTTAGTGCATAAACCAAACGCAAAAAGACCTAAGAGTGGTCCATATGTATAAGAAGCTATCGTGTAAATAGCATCTATTAAACTCGTTGAGTTAACATAACGGAAGATAAGGATAAACAAAATAAACACAATAGACACGCCTATATGTGCCTGTTTGCGTAACTTTTCATCCTTTGGACGACCACAGATGTCTACACAATAAGTTGTTGTTAAGGCGGTTAAGGCAGAGTCTGCACTGGAGAAGCACGCTGCCACAATACCGATTGTAAAGAGAATGACAACCAATGTACCCAACTGTCCGCCTGCGACTGCCTGTAACATAAGATTGTCTGGCACGTCAGGCAAGGCTTGCCCGATACTATTGAAATACATCATTAACAGTACACCCAAGGATAAAAAGAGTAAATTGGCAGGTACAAAGGCAAAACCATAGGTACACATATCCTTCTGTGCTTCACGCAAAGTCTTACAAGTAAGATTCTTTTGCATCATGTCTTGGTCCAGTCCTGTCATAACAATAACAATAAAGATACCGCTAAGAAACTGTTTCCAAAAGTTCTGTTTTGATACCCAGTCATCGAATACAAATATATGAGAATGACTGTCATTGGCTATCGCTTGAGCTGCTTCTGGGAGCGACATGCCTAATGTTTCGACCACCTTATATATAATAAGAATGAGGGCAAGCAGCATACAAAGGGTCTGAAAGGTGTCTGTCAAGACCAATGTACGTATTCCTCCCCTACGCGTGTAGAGCCAAATGAGTGCCACAAGAGCCACAACGGTAATGGGGAAAGGTATGCCGTAGGCATCTAAGACGAAACGTTGAAGTATCATACAAACAACATAGAAGCGCACTGCCGCACCTGTCATCTTAGACAATAGGAAAAATGAAGCACCAGTCTTATAGCTATAATTGCCTAAACGTGTTTGTAAATAAGAGTAGATAGTTGTCAACTTTAGGCGGTAATAAACAGGAAGTAACAGATATGCAACAGCAAAATAACCTAACACAAAACCTAAACATGTCTGCATATAGGTCATATCGCTCAACATTACCATTCCCGGAACGCTAACGAAGGTAACGCCAGAAATACTGGCACCTATCATTCCGAAGGCAACAAGATACCAAGGTGACTGACGGTTTGCACGAAAAAAAGCATCGTTGTCAGCTTTATGTCCCGTTATTCTACTTATTAACAATAAGATGCAAAAATATGCAAGAACAGTAGCGATTATTATCATAATGGCAGCAAAATTACTAAAAATATTATCATTTCATGCAATTAAGAAATCATATTTTGTAACTTTGTGGGACATCATCTTTCAATAAACATTCATCCATTGTATAATTGAGTAAGAGTATGGCACAACAGAAAAGATTTATACTTGACGAGAAAGATATCCCTACACAGTGGTATAATATTCAGGCAGACATGCCCACTAAGCCCCTTCCTCCACTTCATCCGGCTACACGTAAGCCAATGACAGCAGAGGATCTTTCTGAGATTTTCAGTAAGGAATGTGCAAAACAAGAACTTGATTGTGAGCATGCTTGGATTGATATTCCTGAAGAAGTGTTGGAGATGTATAAGTATTATCGCTCCACACCTCTTGTCCGTGCGTATGCTTTGGAGAAAGCATTAGACACACCAGCACATATCTATTTCAAGAATGAAAGTGTAAATCCACTTGGCTCACATAAGGTTAATTCTGCCATCCCTCAGTGTTACTATTGCAAGAAGGAAGGTGTAACAAATGTCACAACAGAGACTGGTGCGGGTCAATGGGGCGCTGCACTGTCTTACGCAGCAAAGGTATACGGACTTGAAGCAGCGGTTTATCAGGTAAAAATTTCCATGCAACAGAAACCTTATCGTTCGCTGATTATGAGGACTTTCGGAGCTATGGTTGAAGGTTCACCTTCAATGTCTACACGTGCAGGAAAGGACATTGTTACACGTGATCCAACACATCTGGGTTCGTTGGGAACAGCAATCTCAGAGGCTATCGAACTGGCAAGAACTACACCTAACTGTAAGTACACTTTAGGTTCTGTACTCAATCACGTTGCATTGCACCAAACCATTATTGGCTTGGAGGCTGAGAAGCAAATGGAAATGGCTGGGGAATATCCTGATAAGGTCATTGCCTGCTTTGGTGGTGGTAGTAATTTTGGTGGTATTGCATTCCCATTTATGCGCCACAATATCCTTGAAGAAAAGAAAACAGAGTTTATTGCAGCAGAGCCAAACAGCTGTCCAAAACTGACACGTGGCAAGTTTGAATACGACTTCGGTGATGAAGCGGGTTACACTCCTTTGTTACCTATGTTCACGCTTGGCCATGATTTCAAACCAGCCAATATCCATGCAGGTGGCTTACGCTATCATGGTGCTGGTGTCATCGTCAGTCAATTGCTTAAAGACGGATACATGTGTGGAATGGATATACCACAGTTAGAAAGCTTTGAAGCAGGTATTCTCTTCTCTCGTACAGAAGGAACTATCCCCGCACCAGAGAGCTGTCATGCCATTGCAGCTGCCATTCGAGAAGCAAAGAAGGCAAAGGAAACAGGAAAAGAAGATGTTATTCTCTTCTGTCTTTCGGGTCATGGGCTCATTGACATGACGGCTTATGACACTTATATCAATGGTGATTTGAGAAACTATACACTCTCTGATGATGAGATAGAGAAGAACCTTGGAACTGTTCCGAAGGTATAGTTAAGGTTCTTCTTTTAAATGCGTAGATTGTTAATAGTATGAGATTAATCTACATATATGGTATGATTTCCTCCAATAAGATTGTTTTATAAAGGCTCAACACCCAACAACCATCACCCAATACCGGTATAATTACCTCCAATAAGATGCTTTTATAAAGGGGGATAAACTACACGATAAATGTAATTAGGTGCGATCTCTATCCGTCTTATATAAACAACTTATTCCCTCATTAGTTGAATCTTGTAAACTATTTTCGCACGGTTCTAAACTAACACATACTCTTTTGGCTTCTAAAAGATGCCTAATTGGCTTGCAAAAGGTGCCCTTTAAGACCCTTACTAACGCTCTTTTGAAGTCCAATTAAGCACCTTTTACTTTGCTACTTGGTAACTACTTGATTCTCTGTTGATTGCATACTTGCTTTTTATATGTGCTTTTGCCGTTAGTTATAGATGTTTTCTTTGAAAATATGTAATGATTTTTCAAAACATTATCTGCATATTATAGAGGTCTAAAAAGAAATGATTTTCAATATCAGAGGATGATAATAGGATAAATAGTTGACAGGCTTAGCCAAGTTAGGAGAAATCCTCTCTTCAAGTAAAATATCATCTTAAAAAAAGGATAAAGAAATTTATCTTTAACTATCTATACAGCAGGTAGGTTACTATAATACTACAGGCACTTTGTAGACAGCGCTACAAAGTGCCTGTAATCCTTTATAAACAATGATTAAACTGTTTCAATGTTATCTGCTTGTAAAGCTGCACCGATTGCCGTACAATACTCAGAATTCTTCGGAATAATAAAGCGAACATCGTATATCTTCTCCATAACAGGGAAAAGAAGTTCGCATTGTGGCAACAAACTAAGATTACCTATGAGTACAAAGTCGCGGATATCGCTATTTAAAGAGCTCAAGATTGTTGCTGAACCGATAGACTGTAACACCAGACCTATCAAGCCTAAGGCAATATCTTCACGACTTGCATTAGCCTGCGCATTAGCAAAAAGAGATGCAGTAGCATCCATTGGCAAGCCTGGAAGTGGACTGGTTGAGATGTCTTTAATCTGAAGATTAATACGAGAAATATCTCCCTTATTAGCCAAAGCAATGATTTCATTGATGTTATCTGTCTGCAAAAGCAAACGAGAAAGACCACTCAACGTACCGCCACCAATACCAATACCGCCAATATGACGTACTTCATTGCCATCACAAAGCACAAGCGAAGTACCTGTACCCATCGAAACAACTATCATACGTTGCAACTTCGACTCAAACTGAGCACCTAAGCCATCAGCTAAAAACTCATCTGCCTTAGCCGTTGGAAGTCCATAAACAGGCTTATCAATATAGTGAGCACCTACGCCAGTAAGCATAACACGCTCAACCTCAGATAGGTCGATCCTATTGTCATATAGATATTTTCCAAAAGCTCCATACAAGGACGTTACTGGATCAGTAGCCTTGATACGCAAAGGTTTAATAACTTTTCCCTCTCTGATTCCAACAATCTTGGTTGTTGAAATACCCACATCTATACCGATGGAAATCTTCATACACCTTATATAATTATACAGAAGTCTTGCAAACACAGCTTTCTGAGAGAAAATGAATAAACCAAAATATATAAGAATTTACACCAAGTAACCACTCATAAAGAATCATCTCTATGCAAGTGTTGGTAACAGTTCAAGTCCTTATAACATCATTAAATCCAATACTCCACATAAGCATGAAATACAACTTATAATGTCGCAAAGGTACGAAAAACCTTAAAGTTTAGAGCATTTACCGAGATATTTTACAAAAAAGACACAAAAATATTTCTCTATTAAGCTGAAAATGAGTATCTTTGCATTCCGTTATAATGAGAGATTAGAAATAAACATCAATAAAGAACAAAAACAAAATGACGAAAGCAGATATCATCAATGAGATTGCAACGTCTACTGGCATCGCCAAGAAGGACGTTTCAGCTGTGGTTGAGTCTTTTATGGAAACCATCAAAGACAGTTTGTTGGAGAAGAAAGAAAATGTATACCTTCGTGGTTTCGGTAGCTTCATCGTTAAGCACCGTGCAGAAAAGACAGCTCGTAACATCTCAAAGAATACGACTATCACTATCCCAGCACACGATTTCCCAAGCTTCAAGCCAGCAAAGACCTTCATCGAGGATATGAAGAAATAAATTAAACATAAATACAATAACAATTTAAAACAATTTAAAGCTATGCCAAACGGAAAGAAGAAAAAGGGACACAAGATGGCTACGCACAAGCGTAAAAAGAGATTAAGAAAGAACAGACATAAGAGCAAGTAAGCCCCAAGGCTGAAAGACTTTATAACTGACTTTCAATAATATGGCGGGGCGTGTCATCGCAATATACTTCTCTTCCCTGGAAGTGCGACGGCAGGTTCCGCATTTTTATTTTATCTATATGTATCTTTTAGCATCGTTCATGATAACATATATAATAGCTAAAAGATTTATATAACAAACGAAGAAGATGACAAGCGAAGTAATTATTGATGCCCAACCGAAAGAGATTTCGATAGCGCTACTCGAAGACAAGCGACTGGTTGAGTACCAGCGTGAGCCAAGAGAAGCCAGTTTCTCGGTTGGAAACATCTACGTGGCAAAGGTAAAGAAACTGATGCCAGGGCTGAATGCCTGCTTTGTAGATGTAGGTTATGAGCGTGACGCCTTTCTTCATTATCTTGACTTAGGGAGCCAATTCAACTCCTATGCGAAGTATCTGAAACAGGTTCAGAGCGACCGCAAGAAACTTTATCCCATTCAAAAAGCCACTCGCCTACCCGACTTGCAAAAGGACGGAACAGTTCAAAACACACTGCAGGTAGGACAAGAGGTGATGGTACAGATTGTTAAAGAACCCATTTCCACCAAAGGACCTCGCCTTACAGGCGAAATATCATTCGCTGGCAGATTCCTGGTGCTTATACCATTCGGGCATAAAGTTAGCGTATCTTCTAAAATCAAAAGCGGAGAAGAACGTGCACGCCTCAAACAGCTCATACAGAGTATTACCCCAAAGAACTTCGGTGTAATTGTCCGTACAGTAGCTGAAGGAAAGCGCGTAGCCGAGCTTGACGCTGAGATGAAAGTCCTACTGAGCCGTTGGAATGAAGCAATCACAAGACTGCAGAAAACGCAGGAACGCCCTCAACTTGTGTTTGAGGAGACTGGACGTGCTGTTGCTATGTTGCGTGACCTCTTCAATCCTACATACGAAAACATCTACGTCAACGATGACGAGATTTGCACTGCCGTTCAACACTATGTCTCTCTAATAGCCCCTGAAAAGGCGGGCATAGTGAAGAAGTACACTGGTAAGGTACCAATCTTCGACAACTTTGACGTTACGAAGCAAATTAAATCCAGCTTCGGCAAGACCATCAATTATGGTCATGGCTGCTACCTCATCATCGAACACACTGAAGCAATGCACGTTGTGGATGTGAATAGTGGAAACAGAACGAAAGAAAAAGCACAGGAACAGAATGCTCTTGACACCAACCTTGGTGCTGCCGACGAGTTAGCTCGCCAGCTTCGACTGCGTGATATGGGTGGAATTATTGTCGTTGACTTTATCGACATGAATCTTGCTGAAGACCGCCAGATGCTGTATGAGCGTATGTGTAAGAACATGCAGAAAGACCGTGCACGTCACAACATCCTTCCTTTGAGCAAGTTCGGACTCATGCAGATTACTCGTCAGCGTGTACGCCCAGTAATGGATGTAGATGTAGATGAGAACTGCCCTACTTGTTTCGGTAGTGGTAAGATTCGTTCAAGCATCCTCTTTACCGATCTGTTAGAACGTAAGATAGACCGATTGGTTAATAAGGTTGGAGTAAAGAAATTCTATTTGCACGTTCACCCATACGTTGCAGCTTACATTAACAAGGGTCTTATTTCCTTAAAACGTAAGTGGCAAATGAAGTATGGTTGGGGTGTAAATATCATTCCTTCACAGAAACTTGCCTATTTGCAGTATGAGTTTTATGATGCAAATCAGCAGTTCATTGATATGAAGGAACAGAACGATAAATCCTGAATGAACTACTAAGCCGTTAGATAAAACGAAAGGTTTACAACATTAGGAGTCCGCTACCTATTATATATAAGGTGGCGGATTTCTTTTTATCCTTACTTTACATATAGCATGAAAACATTGAGTACAAACCTAACCAAAAGTCAATTTGTCATATTTTTTCCTCCCATCAAATTTAACTGAGGCTTAATTGCATTCGAATTAACGCCCATTTGGCTTCTAAAAGATGCCCTTTTGAGGTCTTACTAACGCCCTTTTGAAGCCTAACTAAGCATATTTTCTTGCACTATCTTGTAACTATCTCATAACAAAACAGTTACAAAGGCAACTAAAAAGAGATTCTTTCGCATATTTTAAGGAGAAAATTCAGGAAACAATGTAAAGAAAATTCAAGCCAACAATGATGCCCTCACCTACCTAAAAGTAGACAAGTGAGGGCATTTTTATATGAACTGATAGAACGTTTTAAGATGGAATTACCTTAAAGCGAATACGGAATGCATGTTTCTGTTCATCCCAGTTTGTACCCAACATTTCAAAGCGACCAATCTGAGCGGTTGAACGGACGTGCTTACCTATGCAAAGACAGACATCAAAGTCACCAATACGAACCAATCGCAACATCTCCGAAGCATCCTCTGGAAGTTTGCCAACATCAACACCTTCTGGAATATTATTACGATCAATCATTTCAAAAGTTACTAGCAAATCTTCTGCTATCAAACGATTCATCTCGTCCTCTATCGCCTTTTCTTCTTTTCGACTCGGCTTATGATCGAGAATGAAAGTCATTTTACTCTTCTTTCGTTCTATGTGAGCATTATTGCTACGCTCTGCTCCAAACATACGCATCATCACCTGATTTAGCAAATGTTCTGCTGTATGAGCAGGAGGGAATTCCTCTTTATTGTGTGCATTTAATACGTAGTCCACAGTCTTCCTCTTTATATTAAACTTGTAAATTCTACCATAGTTTGCAGCTATATCCAATGCAATTTGACCATCACGTTTCAATTCTACGACTTTCGTAAAACCAGAAAGCAAGTCGGTCATTTCTACTTCCTGCTCGGGCAGACCAAGAAAATCATACGCATGAGAAGGAACAGTTACATTGATATATACTCGCTTTTGGTCGAAGTTAGCTACAACCAATAACACTTCATTGTCTGTCTTACGTAAAAAAGCGAACTGTTTGCGAGGATTAAACTGATAGCTCTGATTATTTGCATACATAAGATCAAAAGTCTGTCCTTCCCTAACAGCTTTCTCACGATTGCAAAAACGGAGAATTCCCTGATAAACCAACGAAAGTTTCTTCTCATCTGTTGTCAAGGAATCACGATTAAAAAATCCTTTAAAAATAG
>ERZ772948.2058-NODE-2058-length-10618-cov-9.838398_pt1 | contig 10618 bp, 11 predicted proteins | sample MGYA00511945_ERZ772948 | MGnify/ENA primary metagenome ERZ772948 (study PRJEB29015, sample SAMEA2737927) | human oral metagenome | biome: human oral; feature: human-associated habitat; material: dental | place: China | collected 2141 ... | reverse complement strand
GGCCTTGTCGCAATTAAGTCGTAATGTAGAAAATCGTGATGGTGTAGATGGCAAGCGTCCCGTGTTGAGTGATTTGCGTGAGTCGGGTGCTATTGAGCAAGATGCCGACCTGGTGCTCTTTGTGCATAGACCAGAATACTACCGAATATTTCAAGACGAAAAAGGAAACGACTTACACGGAAAGGCGCAGATTATTATTGCGAAACACCGTAAGGGTGCTACCGACGATGTTTTGCTCTCGTTTCGTGGCGAATTTACACGTTTCGCCAACCCTGACGATAACGATATGTTGCCTCCGATGATGCCTAACGATCTTGGCGGAGAAATTATAGACAGCAGAATGAACGATGACCCACTGCCACCGCCTGGTAGCAACGACGCTTTCTAAACAAGGTGTAACAACAAAATGTTGATAGTCGTGCAACGAACTATACCCCCAATGCTCTTCCGGTTAGTATATCATGTTTTTAGTTTTTTTCATAAATGTGAAGACATTGGGGAACTTTTTTGCCTTTCAAAGGACCGGTGCTAAAAGCTAATGCCACTGCAACACCACCATTTTTATATTCGTAAACATTACTTCCTCTAATCTTGCGTTTTCTTATCGGCATCTTGTTAGTCTTTGTAACTTGACGTAGCCCGCTACGCCTGCGTTACAAATCCAAACAATCTGCTTGATAATAAAACAAAATATGTTTAGGCTCTAATGACCGATTTGGGTTAAATCATCAATAACAAACGCCCTCATTTGTCCGTTCCTATCAAAGGAAACTGGACAAATGAGGGCGTTCGTTGTTTTGTTTACTTGTGTCGGTTAGCACGTTGCTGACGGTATTTAGCCTTCTGCTTTGCACTGCCAGAGCCGTGTGCACCAGTAATATACTTCTTTTTCTTGGCTTTGGTTTTCACCTTGCCATCATCGGTTTTGGGTTTCGAGGCACCTCGAAAGACCATTCCAGTTTCAATAATATCGTCAATATCACTCATATACAATCTTTTTAATGATGGAATAAACGAACACTGGTAAATGCCATTGCGATGTTGTATTTGTCACAAGTGTCAATAACATGATCGTCACGAATACTTCCACCAGCCTGTGCTATATATTCTACACCACTCTTATGCGCACGCTCAATGTTGTCGCCAAATGGGAAGAAAGCATCAGAACCGAGTGCTACGCCTGTGTTCTTAGCAATCCAGTCCTTACGTTCCTCGCGTGTCAGCGGCTCTGGGCATTCTGTGAAGAACTGCTGCCATACGCCATCCTGCAGCACATCTTCATACTCATCAGAGATGTAGATATTAATTGTGTTATCTCTATCAGCACGGCGAATATCCTGCTTAAATGGAAGATTCATAACCTTTGGGCACTGGCGCAACCACCATTCGTCAGCCTTACTACCAGCTAAGCGGGTGCAGTGGATACGACTCTGCTGTCCAGCACCAATACCAATCGCCTGTCCGTCCTTCACATAGCAAACAGAGTTACTCTGTGTATACTTCAATGTAATCAACGAAATGATGAGATCACGCTTAGCATTCTCAGTGAATGTCTTGTTCTTTGTAGGGATGTTCTCGAAGAGTGCGGGATCATCAAGCTTCACTTCGTTGCGGCCTTGTTCAAATGTAATACCGAAAACTTGCTTCTTCTCGATAGGAGCAGGCACATAGTTAGGGTCAATCTTAATGACATTGTATGCACCCTTGCGCTTATCCTTCAGAATTTCCAAAGCCTCTGGAGTATAGTCTGGTGCGATAACACCATCACTAACTTCACGCTTTATCAGCAATGCTGTCTCCTTATCGCAGGTGTCACTGAGCGCACAGAAGTCGCCATAAGAACACATACGGTCGGCTCCACGGGCACGTGCATAAGCACTGGCAAGCGGTGTAAGCTCGAAGTCAACATCATCGACGAAGTAAATCTTCTTGAGAGTATCACTCAAAGGAAGACCTACTGCAGCACCAGCTGGGCTGACATGCTTGAACGATGCAGCTGCAGGTAGACCTGTAGCGGCCTTCAACTCTTTAACGAGTTGCCAGCTGTTGAGCGCATCAAGAAAGTTAATGTAGCCGGGACGACCACTGAGAACTGTGATTGGGAGTTCGCCTTCCTCCATATAGATACGTGAAGGCTTTTGGTTCGGATTGCATCCGTACTTAAGAGCTAATTCTTTCATATAACTTATGTGGTATATGTAAATTGGTAGTGCAAAGATAAGGAAAAATAATGGAATACGTCGTTATGCTTGTTGTTTTTAAGTAAATTAGCCGTGTTGGTTTGTTTCTTTTGAAGAAAATCAGTACTTTTACACTCGAAAAGAAAACAATCTTTGGAGCGTGAGGGCTATCCTGCCGCAGGCTGAATACCCTCTGACTCCTCTAATCCCTTTAAATTACTTAAAGATATGCAAGCATTACACACAGACAAGGCACCTGCTGCAGTAGGTCCTTACAGTCAGGCTATCGAAGCCAATGGTTTTATTTTCGCATCTGGTTCACTTCCTATTGACCCAGCTACCAATGCTTTTGTTGAGGGTGGTGTGAAGGAACAAACTCGCCAGTCGCTCACTAATGTACGCAACGTGTTGGCTTCTGCTGGTATAGACCTGTCTCATGTTGTTAAGACAACAGTATTCCTTTCTGATATGGAGAACTTCGCTGCAATGAATGAAGTTTATGCCGAGTTCTTCAAGGAGCCTTATCCAGCACGTTCTGCATTCGCTGTAAAGGCTTTGCCAAAGGGTGCGCTTGTTGAGATTGAGTGCATTGCAGTGAAGTAAGTTGGTTTGATTAGCCTAATAGCATACGCTTTCTGATGCGCTATTAGGTTGATATGACGAAATATAAGCGTCCTTTTGTAATGGGTAGTATTCTATTTCTATCCTTACAGGAGGACGCTTGTTATTTTCGTTTTGTATTCAAACAAGCGTAGTTTCATTGCTTTTCTGTTGTTGTGTGGATGGTCCGCACGTGTGGTGTTGATGCTTCGCACATAGGGTGCTAACGCCCCGCACATGATGTGCGAAGCACTAACTGTTGTGTGATAAGTGGTTTAGAAGAAGATAGAATATGGTAAAGAAGACGCCACAATAGGCTAAATAATGTTTCTTTTATGGCGGTTTCGTCTGTCCAAAGCCGCTACTTTCTTTTCTATTTCAAGATGATTTTATATAGCGTAGTACGTAATTTATATTTACACTCTTTGTTTACAAGTTTAATTAACATATTTAACTTTAAGAAAAGTCGTTGAATATTACTTAATTACTTATTCTTTTATTACTTTTGTATCACGTTAGTATATATAGTGAAGAATGAGAAATGAAAAAGAAGCTTAGAACCATTATCGAGGAGCTTGGTCAAAAGGCAAATATCCGCAGAGAACTGGCTTCTGACTCGGAAAGATTGTCCAGTAGGTTAGCACTTTATCACATTCACTTGGAATCGGCATCATTGAGGAAAATTATTGGCTATTTCAAGGGGAAGGAAAAACCTTCTAAAAAGACTTTAGACAGGCTGGCTCTCTTTGCTGGTTTCCAAAATTGGAAAGACTTAAATGCGGCTTTGCATGGTGAAAATGATGCAAAGTTGAATTACGAAGATTAATTGCTCTGGAGAAAGAGTGAGTAGGAGAGGAATCTCTGAAAGGTTATCTCTGAAAGATTGTAGGGACATATGATGTATTTATCTGTAAGTGAATCCTGTCACAAGATAAGCAAAGCATCTGTCCCTACATTATTTATATGTGTTTTTACGGTGAGAAGTTTTTATCTTTACCCTCAAAAAACTGATAAGAAAGCATTTTAGATGATACAATATGATAACTCTTTCTCTCCTTCGTTTGTTAGCTTTACCAATAATGAATGTCTAAGAATTCTTATTAATAGGTAAATAAAAAAGCCCGAAACCAACAGTTCCGGACTTTTATTTTCTTGGATTTCCAAGGGCTTACTTCTCTGCAACAACAGTTCTCTTCTCCTTGATGCGTGCAGCCTTACCTGTGAGTTCACGGAGGTAGTAGAGTTTCGCACGACGAACCTTACCGCGCTTGTTCACCTCGATAGAATCGATGTTTGGTGACTCGATTGGGAAGATACGCTCAACACCAATGGTGCCTGACATCTTACGAACTGTGAAACGCTTCTTCTCACCATGACCAGAAATCTTGATAACTACGCCACGGTAGAGCTGAATACGATGCTTGTTACCCTCGACGATTTTGTAAGCGACAGTGATAGTGTCACCAGCCTTGAACTCTGGGAACTGCTTGCCGGTTGCAAATGCTTCTTCAGCAACTTTAATTAAATCCATTTTTCTATTAATTAAATATTGTTTGTCGTTCCAACGTAACGTAATCCATGACTCTTCCACGATCAGCGGTTACGCCGAAAAGCGGTGCAAAGTTACTACTTTTCAATGAAATAACAAAGTAATTGTTAGCTTTTTAATGCTTATTTGTTGCAAGAACCTTGGCTATTTCTTTCTTAGCCTTTGCCATTTGCTTTTGGAAAGCATCAGATGATTGTACGGCAGCAAAGCCTACACTTGCGCAAAGACGACCTGCATCGACATCGCTCTGATAGTGATAACCACAGATTACTCGGCTCTGACCATACTCGTAAGCGTGCTTCATAATTTCGTTACCACGTGATGGATTCAGCGCTGTCAATGTCAATCCGAAGATCCAACCACGACAGGTATGACCTGAAGGATAAGAGCCATTGTTAATCAACTCTGCCTCAAACTGTGGTTGAAGTGTATGCTCATGGAACTGTGCAAACGGACGTTTACGCATATATTTCGCTTTAGCACGGTCAACAGCGTGGTTGCCATCAATACCTATCATGCACATGAGTTTGTAGGTCTCTGGTGTCTTCTCTGGTGTGATAAGCAAACCAAAAGAAGGAGCAAAGCCTACGAGAACAGAATCAACATCGAAGTTGGCATCGAACTTTGCTTGTGCAGCACGTTCTTTGTCCTCTCTCATCTTTCGGCCCCACCAATACTGACGGAAGTCATAATCAAATTGATAAGATGCTGTGTCAGGTGGAGCTGGGAGGTAGATACCTGCATCTGGCATATCAGCCTCTGGAATGAATGACTGCTTCTTGTAGTCCTGAGCATTGATAGTCATGCCTACAAAGAGCATAACTATGCTAACGAACAAACTCTTTTTCATAATAATAAATGTTTTGTTGAATTAATTGATATGTATTGCAAAAGTAAGTAATTATGCGTTTCTGTCAAAGGTTTAATGGCTTTTTAATAGTTGCATTCTGCGTTAGTGGTCTTTTAGTAGGGTTGCAACTATTGCCTTTCTGAGGTGTAAGGGACTGATAGTGTGTCTCTCATGTAGTAATGAAGGCTTATCTATACGTTGGTAGTAGACAAGGTATGAATCGATAAATAAGGCTTTTGAGAAGTAAGAGAGTGGCTCTTTCGTTAAATGTGTAGACAGTTTTCGTATTGCGTAAACGGATGAATCGAAGTTACTCATTAAACAAAAGCATAGCTAAAACAGTCAATAGTCTGTCCTTTTTATCATCCTCTGACATTGAAAACCATTTCATTTAAGACTTTGAAAATCTGTAGACAAGACTTTGAAAAATCATTACATAATTTCGGGTAAAACATCTATAAAGGACGGTAAAAATACATATGAGAATCATATTTGCAATCAACAGAGAATCAGGCTGTTACCAAGTAGTAGAATAAAAGGTGCTTAATTGAACTTCAAAAGGGCGTTAATAAGAGCCTTAAAGGGCACCTTTTGCAAGTCAATTGGGCGTCTTTTAGAAGCCAAAATAGCATGTATTCAAAATTATGATGTGAAAAATTATGACAGAATAATAAGTTATTAGCCTAATTAGACCAATTAGACAAAATAGCCTAATTAGGCTAATAGGAATAAGTTGTTTGTAGAAGATAAGATAGACATCGCACCTAATTACAATTGTTATGTAGTTTATCCCCCGTTCTAAAACCATCTAATTGGAGGTAATTATTTCGTTTATGTGGATTAATTTTATTCTATTAACAATCTACACATTTAACGGAAGGACTAAAAGAAAAGCAGGGAAGCGGTAGAATCCTTGTTCTATTCCGTCTTCCCTGCTTATAGTTTATGATATACTTTAGGCTGCTTTTGTTTTTAAAAGGGTATCTTATATAATCATAAGAGTTAAATTTTATCTACCTTTACCTTGTTATATAATGTCCTTTTAGTACCTGACAATAAGTATATCGAGTGTTTGAACATTAATACTTGAATACTGCAGTGAGTGTTATCTTGCGTCCATCAGCATGCGCATACTCTGCATTACGTGCCATCATCATAGATGCTGGTGTGTAATAAGTGTAGTTCAATAAGTTGGATACAGCCAAACTTAAGTCGCAAGCCTTCATCTTTACGCCTGCAGTAAGGTTTAGTAAGTTGATACGATTTACGATACCTTCACCCTCGTTATATACTCCTGAAGCATTAGGAGTAAATCTGTCACGCTTACCAGTGTGCATGTATTGCAGTTGGAGATAAGTGTTCTTGACTGGAGCATAGTTGACATACATTGCCAACTTAGCGGCAGGAATGGAGATATTCGACATGTATGTGTCCCAATCACCAGTAGCTGATTTAAGCTTACCTTCGAACCATGAGAAGTTAGCACCAGCCTTTAAGTTACTGAGGATTTGTGCATCTGCATTCAATTCAACGCCATATACCTTCTGTGGAGTACGGTTTACTACCCAGAAACCATTCTCAATTTTGAGGTCACTTCCAAGCTTAGAATAGGTGTAGAAAACAGATCCATTCAACTGCAACCAATGGTTAATATCAGAGTAAACGCCCACCTCGTAGTTGTTTGTTTTTACAGGTTCTGTTGATATCTTAGAGAGAACATCTGCCTTAGCAGCACGTAGTGTACGACCTAAATCAAAGATAGAGAAGCCCTGAGAGTAGGCTACGAAAGGTTGAAAAGCAGGATATTTGTTATAAGAAACACCCACGTTAAACGACATGTTATTATACTTTAGCGTTCCACCCTTTACCTGAACCTGTGGGTCAGAGAGCTTATTGCGCAATACATCATAGTCTGGTACGTTCACATTAATGAAGTCATAACGTCCTCCAAGTTTGACGTTAAGATGCTGCCAGAGCGTAGTCTTCATTTGAACAAAGGGCGCATGGTTGTTACTTGTCAGCCATGGCATCCAGTATCTACCATCTACCAAAGGTTGTGATGTCTTATTATAAAGGTAGTCATAACCATAAGCTAAATGTGCAAAAGCATTTTCTGAGAATATAAGTCGGGTGTTAAACTGGGTGCGGAAACCAAACTTACGATCTTTAACAGCCGACTGTCCGCTTGTTTCTTCCCATCTTGGCTGTGCTGGGTTAGCCTTACGGAAGTCGAAGATTGTATATATTCCCGAACCATAAACAGATGCTTCTAAGTCGGTATGTTTGAATATATCCTTTGAAGTAAACTTGAGGTAAGCATTGTGATTGTATCTTGTTCCCTCATCAACTGCCTGTGGATCCTTGTTGCCAATTATACCAATAGAAGGACTTTGGAGGTATTTTCCACCGAAAGGAATCAATTTCGTGTCTTGCAAACTACGATAGAAATTATACATTAACTCGATTCTGTTCTTTGAAGATAGGGAATAACCGAGGTTAACAAGTACGTTTGTTGTATAGGTATCACCGAGTCCGTAGCGTGGAGAGATAAACTTTCCATCACCATCAATAGCACTACCTGTACGTCCAAAAGCCCCATTTACGAGATAATCAAACTGCCCCACACGACCATAAACTTGCTGGTTGATGCGATAACCTTGCCCTTTTCCGTGACGGAAGAAGTTGTAAGTTGAACCTGAGAGGGTCGTCTCTCCAGCTATAGATCTGTTGGTGGTATTCTTCTTAGTTATGATGTTTATCAAACCTCCGATAGCACCATTACCATAGAGAGCGGTAGATCCTTTTACCACTTCTATATGGTCAATAGCAGCGATATCGATGGTTCGTATATCACGGTCTGTTGAACGTAAAGGAGTTGATTGAGGTATACCATCAATCAGGATGAGTGCACTTCTTCCACGAAGTGATTGTGCGCGCGAGCTTGTAGTATTACTTGATAGAGCCATACCAGGCGTGAGCATGCCCAAGAGATGGGTGATGTCGGGAGCTGCTTTGCTCATTTCTGCTATTTGCTTTTGGTCAATAATCGTAACTGTAGCAGCCGCATTCTGCTTTATTTCAGGCATACGTGTGGTACTGATAGTTACTTCTTCGAGATGTAATGTGGAGTCTTTAATCTCTTCTGATTGTGCATTACAAGGGATATTTGTAATTGCAAGCATTGCGAGAGATAGATAAATTGTTTCTTTCTTCATATAAATACAATCCTATGAGTGTTAATAAACGTCTGCAAAAGTATTTATATTCTATAGAACGTACAATACCTAAAATGAGGTATATGTGGTTCTATGCGATTTATTTTGAACGTATTTTCCATGTGACAATATATCTTTAATAATGCGACAAGCATTTGATTCGTTTTTTTTTCTTACTTTTGCATTATCTTTTTGAATATTATCGACTTCCGATGTTACCTAAGCATAGTAGGGTGGGTGACGTTGGAAGTTAATCAAAGTAGGGCTATTTCCTACTCTGATAAATATTTATGAGAACTATAAAAGTCATTATATATGTATAAAAAAACAGTTTATCTGTCTGGATTAACAGCATTATTAGCGTTGACGGGCTGTGCTTCTCATTACGAGTTGGCGGGCATTCAGCGTACACGTGTGCTGGTTGATAATCGATATGATGCAACTCCTGATGCAGGGGCTGCAAAGTTTATGGAACCATTTAAGCACAAGGTTGACTCGGTGATGGGACCTGTTGTGGGAGAGGTTGACCACGATATGGTGGCACACCGCCCAGAGAGCGATCTTTCTAATCTGTTGGCAGACATTATGGTGTGGGCTGCACGCGATTATAATGAGAAGGTTGACTTTGGTGTTTATAATATGGGTGGTATTCGTGCAGCCCTTTCTAAGGGTAAGATTACCTTTGGTGACGTGTTGGATATCGCACCTTTCGAGAATAAAATTTGCTTCGTAACACTTTCTGGTGAGAAACTTTTAGAGCTGTTCTCACAGATGGCTCATACCGGTGGTGAGGCTGTTAGCCATGGAGTAGAACTTGTTTTCACACGCGACCATAAGCTTAAATCTGCTCGTTTGCATGGTAAGGAGATTGATCCAAAGGCAAGCTATCGTATTGCTACGCTCGATTACTTAGCACAGGGTAATGATAAGATGGAGGCGTTTAAGTCGGCAACAAGTGTTGTTTCACCACAAGAAAGCAGTAACAACACACGTTTTATTATTATGAACTATTTCAAGGAGCAGACAGCTCAAGGTAAGGTGGTTAATGCTCACACAGAAGGACGTATCCGTGTGGAATAAATATTTAAGGAGTTAGGAAAATGAAAAGAAATATATTATTGATAATGTTCTGTTTCGTGGCTGTTGTAGGTTTTGGACAGGACAAGAAACTGACAATCCTCCATACAAACGATACACATAGTCAGATTTATCCGCTAAGTCCTAATCTTGCTGATACGATGAAGGCTGATCGTGGTGGTTTTGTGCGTCGTATTGCAATGCTTAAAGAGGAGCGTGCAAAGAACCCAGACTTGCTACTCTTTGATAGTGGCGACTTCTCGCAAGGCTCACCTTATTACACAATGTTTAAGGGTGATGTTGAAGTGGGACTGATGAATCAGATGCACTATGACGCTGCTACGATTGGTAACCATGAGTTCGACTTTGGTATGGACAATATGGTTCGCCTCTTTAAGATGGCTAAGTTCCCTATTGTATGTGCTAATTACGATTTCACTGGTACGCCACTTCAGGGCTTGGTGAAACCCTACGTTATCTTGAAACGTAATGGTTTAAAGATAGGTGTCTTCGGTCTTGCTCCTAAGTTGGATGGTTTGGTAGTGAAAGCTAACTATGGTCCAATTGTTTATAACGACCCTGTCGCTTGTGCACAGAAGGTTATTAACGAATTAAAAGCTAAGAAGTGCGACCTTATTATCTGTATCTCTCACCTTGGATGGAATATAGAAGGTGTCAGCGATGAGGAAGTTATCGCTGGAACTCGTGGTCTTGACCTTGTATTGGGTGGTCACTCACATACCTATCTTACAAAGTTAGAGTACGTGAAAGACCTTGACGGCAAGATGGTTGGCGACGATCAGAATGGTAAGCATGCTATTTACGTAGGTAAGTTGGTGCTTGATATGAAGAAGAAAAAGTAAGTCTTTCAATCGATAAGACTTATATATAAATAATGTGGGCTGTATCAGTATGATTGTCAATAGCAATCTTATTGATGCAGCCCACAGTCTTTTATACTTTCTAAAACGTTATTGAAAGTTTATCATTAAGCGAATACGTAGCTAAAACTGTCCACTTTCTATTCTATTATCATCTTTCGACACAGAAAAACCGTTCTTTTAATATATTGATAATCACGCAAATAAGCCTTTGAAAAATCATTACATAATTTCAAATAAAACATCTATAAATAAGGACAAAAACA
>ERZ772948.2051-NODE-2051-length-10636-cov-3.729232_pt1 | contig 10636 bp, 7 predicted proteins | sample MGYA00511945_ERZ772948 | MGnify/ENA primary metagenome ERZ772948 (study PRJEB29015, sample SAMEA2737927) | human oral metagenome | biome: human oral; feature: human-associated habitat; material: dental | place: China | collected 2141 ... | reverse complement strand
ATTTTTTTATGATAGGAACTTATGAAAATACTTCATTAGATATACAACTAAAAAAAATAAAATCTTTTAAGTATAAAAGTAAACTTTATAAAGTATATTATGGAGAGGATAAAAATAAGGGAAAAGATATAAAATTTAAGTTTTGGAACTTATAAAAGAGGTGAAATTAAATGGAACTAAAGGGTGATATAGTAAAAATAAATGAGATTTCACAGAGTGAAATAGAAGAAATGTATATTTTAATGACTGAATTTTATAATAATGTTGATAAAGATGTGTTTTTAAAGGATTTTAAAGAAAAAGATTATTGTATCATCTTGAAAGATGATAAAAACAGTATAAAAGGCTTTTCCACTCAAAAAATAATGAACTTTACTTTAGGAGATGAAGAAATCTATGGAGTATTTTCAGGAGATACAATAATAGACAAAGAAAATTGGGGAAATTTAACTCTATTTAAAGTTTTTGCTAATTTTTTCTTTCCATTTGGAGAAAAATATAAGAGTTTTTACTGGTTTTTAATAGTAAAAGGCTATAAGACATATAAATTTCTTCCTACTTTTTATAAAGAATTTTATCCAAATTATAAGGATAAAACTCCTGAGAAATATAAAAGTATAATGGATTTATTTGGTAAAATAAAATACCCAGATGAATACAATAAAGAAAGTGGAGTTATAGAATACAAAGAAATAAAGGATTCATTGAAAAAAGGAGTTGCTGATATAACTGAGAAAGAGTTAAAAGACAAAAATGTTCAATTCTTTTTAGAAAGTAATCCTGATTATGAAAAAGGAAATGATTTAGTTTGTATCACTTCTTTAAAAATTGAAAATCTTAGAGAAAAAACATTAAAAATTTTATTCACTTAAGGCTTAAGATGTAAAAAATAAGTGAATTGCATCATAATTTAATTATCAGAAATTTTCTTTGAAATAAATTATTTATAGCTTTTAATAAGATTACTGCGACGTCCTATAATGTTGAAAGAGCCTTTGTGGAGCTCTTGAAACACTATAGGCTGGCAAGTAATCGCTATATATAACTAAAAATTATTAAATTTTCTCAAAGAAAATTTTTTAGAAATCTAGCTAGCAATGAACTATTTTTTATAGAAAGGACAGTTATGTTAGCAAAACTTTATCTATATATTATTCATAGTATATTTTTACTTTTCTACAAAAAGGAATATAGAAAATATATGAGTAGTGAAAATATTTTAGAGATACAGGAAAATAAATTAAAAGAGATTTTAGAAAATAATAAAGGTACTCTTTATGGAAAAAAATATAATTTTGATAAGATAAAAACTATTCAAGATTTTCAAAAAGAAGTTCCACTTACAACATATGAAGATTATCTACCCTATATAGAAAAAATAAAGAATGGCGAAGAGCATATACTGACTTATGAGAAAGTTAAGATGTTTGAATTAACAAGTGGTTCAACTTCTGCAAGTAAATTAATTCCATATACTGATAGTTTAAAAAAAGAGTTTCAAGCTGGGATAAAAGTTTGGTTGTATTCCCTATATAAAAAATATCCTAGTTTAAAATTTGGAAAAAGTTACTGGAGTATCACTCCTAAAATAGATTTTCAACCCAAAGAAAAATCCGTTATTCCAATTGGTTTTGAAGAAGATAGTGAATATTTTGGAAAAGTGGAAAAATATTTAATAGATTCTGTCTTTGTAAATCCTAAGGATATAAAAAATGAAAAAGATATGGATAAATTTTATTTAAAAACTCTTTCTACTCTTGTTGCAGAAAAAAATATTAGACTTTTTTCTTTTTGGAGTCCTAGCTTATTATTGCTAATGATAGAATATTTAGAAAAAAATTCTGAAAGCATTTTAAAAATTCTCAATAAAAAAAGGAGAGAAGAAGTAAAAAAATATATAGAAGCCAAAGAATATTATAAAATATGGAAGGATTTAAAACTTATAAGTTGCTGGGAAGATAGTAATTCAACAGAATATCTAAAAAAGATTAAAGAAATTTTTCCTAATACAGTAATTCAAGAAAAGGGTTTACTTGCAACAGAGGGCTTTATCTCATTTCCAGATACTGAAGAAAATCTTTCAAAATTAAGTATTTATTCACATTTTTTTGAATTTTTATCTTTAGATAATAATAGAATTTATAATGCTTCAGAAATTGAAATCAATAAAAGATATGAACTCATTATTACAACTTCTGGAGGTTTATATAGATATTGTATAGGAGATATAATAGAAGTTATCACTATTAAAAATAATGTTCCTTATATAAAATTTATTGGAAGAAAAGGAGCTGTATCTGATTTATTTGGAGAAAAATTAGAAGAAAATTTTTTAAAGAAGATAATGGAAACTTATAAACAAAAAATAGATTTCTATATGTATGCACCATCTCAAAATCACTATATACTTTTTATTAAAACTGATGAAAAAATAAATATTGAAGATATAGAAAGTAAATTGAGAGAAAATTTTCACTATGACTATTGTAGAAAATTAGGACAATTAAAAAAAATAAAATTATTTATACTAACTGGCAATCCTGAAAGAGAATATATAGAGGCTTGTCAAAATAAAAATCAAAAATTAGGAAATATAAAAATGACAGCACTTTCAAAAGAAAGTGGCTGGGAAAATATCTTTAATGGATATTTTCAAGAAAGTGAGGACGAATGAAGATAGCTTTTTTAGCACCTGCTGGTGCAATGCACCGTTTTAATGGAAGTTTTGGAAAGAGCTTACATTATGCACCATTGACATTAACAACTTTAGCAGCATTAATTCCTGAAAGTCTAAATGCTGAGGCAAAAATTTATGATGAAACCATTGAAAAAATTCCTTTGGATTTAGAAGCAGATATAATTGTTATGACTTCTATTACAGGAACATCTCAAAGATGTTATGCCTATGCAGATTATTTTAGAAAAAGAGGGATTACAGTTGTTTTAGGTGGAGTACATCCCTCACTTATGCCAGAAGAAGCCTCTCAACATGCAGATGTCGTAATGATAGGCTTTGCTGAACAAACATTCCCACAAATGCTTTTGGATTTTAAAAGTGGAAATTTAAAAAGAATGTATATTCAAGATAAAGAATTTAATTTAGAAAATAAAGTAATACCTAGGAGAGAACTTTTACAAAAAGATAAATATATAACAACAGCAACTGTTGAAGTTGTAAGAGGTTGTTCTTTACCTTGTACTTTCTGTGCTTATCCAACTGCTTTTGGAAGAAAAATTTATAAGAGACCTATAAAAGAAGTTTTAAGTGAAATTGAAATGTTTTCTGAAAAAATTATTTTATTTCCAGATGTAAATTTAATTGCAGATAGAGAATATGCAATGAGACTTTTTAAAGAAATGAAATCTTTAAAAAAATATTGGATGGGACTTGTAACTTCTTCTGTGGGTATAGATGAAAATATGATTAAAACTTTTGCAGATAGTGGTTGTAAAGGGCTATTGATTGGTTTTGAGTCTATCACACAAGAATCACAAAGTTATATCAATAAAGGAATAAATAAAGTAGCTGATTATGCTGAACTTATGAAAAAGCTTCATGATTATGGAATTTTAGTACAAGGATGTTTTGCCTTTGGAAGTGATGAAGAAGATACTTCTGTGTTTGAAAGAACTGTTGAGGCAGTTGTTAAAGCTAAAATTGATTTACCAAGATATAGTATTTTAACACCTTTCCCTAAGACACAATTCTATGCTCAACTTGAATCAGAAAATAGAATATTTGAAAAAAATTGGGCTATGTATGATGTTGAACACTGTGTATTTACACCTAAAAAAATGACAGTTGAAGAACTAGAAAAAGGTACTGCTTGGGCTTGGAGAGAAACTTATAGTATGAAAAATATTTTTAAAAGATTAGCACCATTTACTCATAGTCCTTGGATATCTTTACCTTTAAATATAGCTTATAGAAAATATGCAGATAAGTATGAACATTTTACAAAGGAAATTATGTGTGATAATTCAGATATTCCTATTTAAAAATTAAAAAGTCCCCCACTTTTATAAGTGGGGGTAGTTAGTTTAATGTATAGGTTTCTCTCCTTTTTCTTGAGTAGTTCTCATATCCCATGATGGTTTTTTAAATACATAGAATACAAAAGGTGGTATTCCCAATAAAAATACAACTATTGCCACAATAATAGGATACATATTGCGTGGTATAGCAGCTTCATTTGTGGTAGGAACAAAGCTCATGATAAATGCAAGAGCACAAGATATAAATCCTATTCCTGACACAAACTTAACAGCTGGAACTTTATATCCTCTTTCTATGCTAGGTTCTTTTTTTCTTAAAACTATAACAGCTGCAAACATAAGCATATACATTACAACATATAAAGCTGCAGCCATTCCTATAAGAGCTATAAATACATCAGAAACATTTGGGAACAAAACATAAATCATAGCAAGAATAGTTACAATTATCCCTTGAAAAATAAGTATATTTACTTGTACATTATTTTTATTTGTTTTTTGTAGAATAGGAGGTAATAGACCAGTTCTTCCTGCATCTAAAAGTCCTTTTGAAGGTCCTGCAACCCATGTTACAACAGAAGCAATTGCTCCAAAAAACATTGCACCTGACATTATATTACTCATCCAACCGATATGAAATTTTTCAAAAAATTCTTGAAATGCAACCATTATTCCATTTGCCATACCAAGTTTATCTGCTGGAACTGCCATTGCAATAGACAATGTTGGGAAAATAAATACACAAAGTATCAAAATAAAAGCAAGAGCTATAGCTTTAGTAAAATCTTTTTTAGGATTTTCCATTTGCCCAGCATGGACTGCATTCATTTCCATACCCGCATAAGAAAGAACATTGCTCACAATTAAAACAAGAGAGGAAATTCCTGTAACTTTTGGAATATATGAACTTTGCAAATAAGATTCTGAAATTGGTTGTCCTTGAGCTACCCAAAGTAATCCAAGTAATATTAATATAGCACCGGGTATTAAAACTCCTATCATTCCTCCAATAGAACTTACCTTAGCAAAAAGGTTTCCTCCTTTGAAGGCAAGGAAGGTTGAAAACCAATAGACTACTATTATGACAATTGCAGTAAATAATCCAGAATTTGATAAATCACCTCTATTTATTGTAAAAGCCAGTGCAGCTGCCACAAAAGCGAGTTGTACTGGATACCAAACAACATTTTGTATCCATTGTAACCAAATTGCTACAAATCCCATACGATTTCCAAATGCTTCACGAATCCAAATATATATTCCACCTTTATAAGTAGTTGCAAATTCAGCACTAACCAATGAAGTTGGAATTAAGAATAATATTGCTGGTATAATATACATTAAAATTGAAGCTCTTCCCTCTTCAGCCATTGGAGGTAATGTACGTAAAGAAGCTACTGATATTGTTGTCATTACAGCAATTTGGAATATAGATAAAGTATTTTTCTGTATAGAACTACTATTTTTATTATCTTTATTCATTTAGAATACCTCCTTATTACTAGTGGCTGAAACTTCTAGTATTATTCTTAGGCATTTCGTGTTCAAGACTTTCAAGATATTTAACTTGAGATTTTATATCATCTAAAAATCTATCAGCAAGATCCATACTAAGCCCATTTCTCACAACTATTCTTTGAACAGTTATATTTGTAAGATTTACTGGCATTGGATAAGCTGGCACTTGCCAACCTTTCATACGTAATCTATCTGATAAATCATATAAAGTCCATTTACGATTAGGAGATTCTTTAAGCATCCAAGCAAATACAGGAATATCTGTTGGATGATTCCAAAGTGTAAACATATCCATTTTATTAATTTCATCAGCAAGATGATTTGCTACATCCATTGTAGATTGTTGTACTGTTTTGTATCCATTAAAGCCATATCTTAAAAATGCCCAATATTGTAATAATATTTGTGCACCAGGACGAGAGAAATTCAATGCAAATGTTGGCATTTCTCCTCCAAGGTAACTTACTTTAAATATTAGACTTTCAGGAAGATGTGCTGTACTACGCCAAACTACCCAACCAAGTCCAGGATAAACTAAACCATATTTATGTCCTGATGTGTTAATAGAATATACTCTTGGTATACGAAAATCCCATTCTAATTCTGGTTGAATAAATGGAGCTATCATTCCTCCAGAAGCTGCATCAACATGTATAGGTATATCCAATCCAGTATCTTTTTCAATTTTATCTAAAGCCTTAGCAATATCTTTTACTGGTTCATACATTCCTGTATAAGTTACTCCCATTATTGCTATAACACCTATTGTATTTTCGTCTACATATTTTTCTAAGTCATAGCCATCTAAAACTTTATGTTCTAAACTTATTGGAACATATCTTGGCTCAACATCAAAATAATTACAAAACTTTTCCCAGCAAACTTGTACAGCAGAGCTCATTATAAGATTAGGATGAGCAGTAGATTTTCCAAGTTTTTTCATTTTTTCTTGCCATCTACGTTTAAGTGCTAATGCTCCAAGCATACATGCTTCAGATGAACCAGTTGTAGAACAACCAATAGCATTATCAGGATCTGGTGCATGCCAAAGATCAGCAAGCATGTGCCAACAATTTGTTTCAACTCTTGCAGTAGCAGGATATTCATCTTTATCTATTGCATTTTTATCAAATGCTTCAGAGTATAATTTGTTAGCACTTTCATCCATCCATGTTGAAACAAAAGTTGCTAAATTTAAACGAGCATTTCCATCTAACATAGACTCATCATGTACAATTTGGTAAGCTGTTTCTGGTAACATAGAGTCTGTTGGAAAACGATCAGCAGGAGCAGATGTAACTTCACCTGGACGTGCAAAAATTGGATTAATTTCAATAGTTTTTCTTAAACTTTTTTTAGTCATTTTAAAACTCCTTTTTTAATAAAAAACAAACGATAAAATATTCCATGGTGCCATTAAAATTAAATATGACATATTATCTACCCGCGAGATTATTATAACACTTTTTAGTTTGGCTGTATATCAGATTACATTAATTAATGTATAACTAAAAATTTTGTTAGCAAAATTTATTTATAAAAAGAAATTAAAAAAAATGATATCATTGAAAATTTTTCAATAACATCATTTTCTGAATAAATAATATTATTTTTTATTTAGAATATTTTTTTATATATTCATAAAATAACTTTGCAGGTGCATCCCTTAAAGCTTTTTCTATAAATTTATCATTAGGATCTTTAAAAAAACCTGTTGCAATAAGAGTTGATAGTCCATGGGCAAATACCCAACAACTAACTAGCAATTCTTCCTGTTTTTCTTTATCTATTTTTATTAGTCTTTCATCTTTTTTAATTTCTTCACGAATCAAATTTAAGAATTCATCAATTAATGAACCTTCAATATTATCTTTTGAAAATACTTGCAAAAAAAGTTGTTTTTCTTCACGAGCAAAAATTGAAATACCCATACCTATATCTAAAAATTTTATTCCTGTTCTTCTTTTTATTAAGTACTCTATAAACAAGTCCTTAGCTCTTTTTATTAATTCTTTTTTTAAATTTTTCATAGAACCAATAGATTTATATATAGGTGCAGGTGAAGCATCTAATATTTTTGCAACATTTCTAGCACTTATAGCTTCAATTCCTTCTTCTTTAAATAACTCAAATGACTTATCTAAAATAAGCTCTTTTGAAAACAAGACTTTCTTTGGCATAAATAACTCCTAAATTAATTAAAACTTTTTAGTAATAGATAAACCTAGTGCTGTAATTTCTTTTTTATATTTTTGATTTTCAGCTACTCCATATTTTTCTTTAAAGTTTCCATCTGCTCCTTGATAAATAAAGTGAGCAACAGAAGCAGTGATAGATAAACTATCATCATATTGATATCTAATACCTCCACCTAGTGTAACAGAATTTAAAGCATATTCTGTGTCATTAAATGAAGCAGTTTTTGCTCCTGTATCAGCATAGTTTATGCTTCCAATCAATGTAAATTTTTCATTTAATTTATACTCATTTCCTAATGCAATTTCCCAACCATTTTTATAATCTCCACCATGTTGATGTCCACGGAAAGCTTTAACCCTATCCATTTTAGCTTGACGGTTAAAATAGAAATTACCTGAAGCAGATACCAAATAACTATCTGTAACTTTATATGAAGCTCCAACTGATAGTATTGCTGGTAAATCTCTTCTTATCTTTGAGTTTATTATATATTGTGGATAGAAAGTAGATAAACCAATAGTTTGTCCTAAAATATCAGTTGTTTGTAATTGATATTCGTGTCCTTTTGCCTTAAAATTCATTTTTACTCTTGAATCATATCTTGCTGCTAAATTTAATTTATCATTTACTTTATAGTTCATTCCTAATTGGAAACCATAACCCCAAGCCTCTCTCTTAGAATCAATATCTCCAGTTAAACCATTTTGATTTAAATCATTTACTTTTTGTTGAAGCTTTGTTAATGCTTCATTAGTTTTTTGAGCTTTTATTGCTGCGATTTGAGCTGCTGAAAGTCCTTTACCTTGTGTAGCAGCATCCACTGCTTTACTAACTTCTTGTGCAACTTGTTGTGCTTTTGCTTGTTTATATTGAGCAGTGGGATTAGCACCTATATTTAAGTTACCATTTAATTTTCTTGTACCATGTACAACTCTACCTGCCACTGAAAATGATAAATTATCATCTACATTAAAAGATCTACCTAATGTAATTTGTTCATATTTATTAGAGCCTTTCAAAGTTGAACCTTTATCGTAGATTCCTAATGGCTTAAATTGTTTTAAATCAGTTAGTACATCAACTCCTGATACTCCATCATATTCTAAATCTCCCCCACCAGCAATTGCACCAAAATTAAAAAAAGTAGCCCCTTTCTCATCTACAAATGTTAGAGCAACATTTGGAATTGCTTGATTTAATTTTGCCTTATGTTCTTTTTCCTTATAAGACATTTTTTCATGTCCATGTGCAAACTGAAAACCTGCATGGAAATATCTTCCTTTTTCTAATCTTCCAAGTCCAGCTGGATTATAGTAGGTAGACATCCCATTAATCATACCTGTTTGAGCTTGATTTGCAAGATAATCAGGAGTATATGTTTGAATATGATCTATTGATGCTGCATATAACCCACTTGACAATATTGCTGTTAGCAATAATAATTTTTTCATTTTTTCCCTCCATATGTATTTTGTAAATACACTTTCTCTAAAAATAATATAACATACATAATATAACAGATGTTTTTTTTGTTGTCAAATATGTTTTATATTTTTAAAAGTTCTTCAATAGATTCTTTACAAACTTGTAACATTTTATCTATTTCTTCATAAGTAATAATATATGGAGGCATAAAATATACACTATTTCCAATAGGTCTTACAAATACACCTTTTTTTAATGCAAGATTATAAATTTCTCTTCCAATTCTAACATTTGGAAGAAGATTATCTTTTAATTCAATAGCACCAATAAGTCCAATATTTCTAATATCTTTTATATAAGATTTATCTTTAAAAATTTCTTCCATTTTATTTTTTAAATAAGTACCTTTTTCATTTATAATTTTTAAAATGTCATCATCTTTAAATATTTTTAAAACTTCTAAAGCTATTCTACAACCTAAAGGATTACCTGAATATGTATGAGAATGTAAAAAAGATTTACCTTCTTTATAGTCAGCATAGAAAGCATTAAATATATCAGTTGTAATACAAAGCATAGCTATTGGATAATAACCTGATGATAAACCTTTTGCAATACACATCATATCAGGCTCTATTCCAGCATGTTCACAGGCAAACATCTTACCAGTTCTACCAAAACCCATAGCTATTTCATCATCAATTAAATGAATATTATATTTTTTTGTTAAATCTCTTGCCGCTTTTAAAAATCTAGCAGAATATATTTTTATACCTGCTGCACCTTGTACCATAGGCTCAACTATCATACAAGCAATTTCATTATGATTTTTTATAATTAAATCTTCCAATTCTTTTATACATTCATCTTCAAGTTTAATAAACTCTTCATTAGATAGTTTAGAATCTATATAAGGTACTCTAACTTTTCTACCTTCTTTTATTAAAGGTCTGTATGTTTCAGTAAAAATATCTACATCTCCAACTCCTAATGCACCTATTGTTTCTCCATGATAGGCATTTTCAAGAGAAATAAATTTTGTTTTTTGAGGATTTCCAGTTTGTAAATGATATTGGAAACTCAATTTTAAAGCCATCTCAATACATGAAGAACCATTATCAGAGAATAAAAATTTATTAATTCCTTTAGGTAAAACTTTTGTAAGTTCTTCACATAATTCTGCTGCTGGTTCATGAGCAAAATTAGCAAAAATTATATGTTCTAAGGTATTAACCTGTTCACTTATAACTTTATTAATCCTTTCATTACAATGTCCAAACAAATTTACCCACCAGCTGGATATACAATCCATATATCTATTCCCATTTTCATCTATTAAATAAAGTCCATCACCTTTTTTTATAACTAAAGGAGGATTTTCTTCAAAATCTTTCATTTGTGCACAAGGATGAAAAACATATTTTAAATCCTTTTTTTGTAATTCAGATAAATTATTAATCATTATATAAACTCCTTTCAATTTATCAATAAAAAAGCC
>ERZ772948.2050-NODE-2050-length-10636-cov-10.623287_pt1 | contig 10636 bp, 9 predicted proteins | sample MGYA00511945_ERZ772948 | MGnify/ENA primary metagenome ERZ772948 (study PRJEB29015, sample SAMEA2737927) | human oral metagenome | biome: human oral; feature: human-associated habitat; material: dental | place: China | collected 2141 ... | reverse complement strand
CAAGGAGCGCGCCATCGCCGAGGAGACCACCCGCGCCGAGGGCAAGCCCGAGAAGGCCATCCCGAAGATCGTCGAGGGCCGCCTGGGCGGCTTCTTCAAGGAGAACTGCCTCGTCGAGCAGGCCTTCGCGAAGGACCCCAAGACCACGGTCGGCAAGGTCATCGAGGCCACCGGCGGCGAGCTCGTCGGCTTCGTCCGCTTCCGCGTCGGCGCCTGATCCCGCGCGCCCGTGACAAACGGCCCCGCCGCTCCACAGTGGAGCGGCGGGGCCCGCTCTTTCCCGCCGGCGCGCGCGACGACATGCGTGGCGTGATGGCCGAACTTCGCGTGATCCACCAGCAGGACCCGCCTCTCGGACTGCTCGAGCATCGTGGCCTTGACCGCCGTCCCCTCCTCCAACGGGTGGTAGAGGACGCCGCGCTGGATCGCCGCCGTCGACATCACGCACAGGTCGGCCCGCAGCGAGCGCAGCACCGACAGCGTCGTCAGCCCGTAGTACGAGTCCAGCGCCCGGTTGTAGGCGCCCCCGGCCAGGATGAGCCGCAGCTCCGGGTGCTGGCGGGCCTCGAGCGCCACCGTCTGGGAATGCGTGATGAGCGTGATGGGCCCGGCGCCCCCGAGCATGGCGATGAGCGGGCGCACCGTCGAGGAGTCGTCGAGCATGATCGTCTGGCCGCGGCGGAGGATCGGGCGCAGCGCCTCGCACAGCGACTGCTTGAGCGCCTGGCGCAGTGTGGCGCGGAAGTCGCTCGAGGTCTCGGTGAAGGAGGACCTGCGCGCGGTCGCCTTGCCCTGCTCCAGCCAGACGCTGCCCGCGGCCTCGAGCGCGGCGAGATCGCGGTAGATGGTCATCCGTGAGACGCGGAAGCGATCGGCGAGCTCGTGGACGGTGAGCGCGCCGGCCTCCATCACGGAGTCAGCGATCGTCGCCAACCGCTGCGCCCGCGTCATCGCGGTTGCCATGTCCCTCCTGACGGCGCTGCCGGTGGGCCCCGGCCCCTGCCCTAGTGGCCCTGGCCGTAGCCCTTGAGCGCCTCGACGGCGTCGGTGACCTGCGCCTGACTCAGCAGCGCCACGGGGACGCCGCTCGCCATCGCGCGCAGGTGGGAATCGCAAATGTATTCGAGATAGGGCAGCAAGGACAATGCCTTGTCCAGGCTCGGGCCTATCGTCACGGCCCCGTGGTTGCGCATGAGCGCGCCGAGCCGGTCCTCCAGCGCCGCGAGCACATTGTCCGCGAGCCGCTGGGTTCCGAAAGGCGGGTACGGGGCGACCCTCACTACTCCGCCGAACAAGGCGGAGTAGTAGTGGGAGGTCGGGACCGTGTCGCGCACGAGGCCCATCGCCGTCGAGGCGGGGGCGTGGTTGTGCGTGACCGCTCGCGCCTGGGTGCCGTTGTAGATGGCGAGGTGGAGGGGCAGCTCGCTCGACGGCTTGAGGGGCGCGTCCACGGGCGCCCCCTGAAGATCGTGGACGCCGATCATCCCCGGCTCGAGCTCCTCATAGGCGACGCCGGAGGGAGAGATGACGACGAGGTCGCCGACTCGCGTCGAGGCGTTTCCCGCCGTGCCGACGACGAGTCCCAGTCGCTGCATCTCCTGGCACGCGCGCACAACGCTGGCGCGCTCGTCGTGGAGGATCATGGTGGTGCTCCTCAGTGTGGTGTGGTCGGGTCTCATGCGGCAGGCCGCTGCTGGGGCAGGAGGGCGACCTTGAGCGCCTCGCCCGTGCGGGGCAGCCGGATGGCCTCGTTGATCTCGGACAGCGGCAGCACGTGGGTGAGGAACTGCCGCGTGGGGAAGCGCGGCGATATCGCCAGCTCGAAGGCCCTCTCCACCTGCGTGCTGTCGGCCCCGCGCCCATCGGTGAGATCGAGGACGGCCTGGACGGCGTCGTCCCGGCTGGAGTCGATCCGGTGGTCGATGTCGAAGGCGAGGGACTTCTCCAGGCGCTCGGCGTTGATGTCGATGAGGATCACCCTGTCCGCCCCGCGCATCCGGCTGAGGACCGCCAGCATGACGCCCACGGGCCCCGCGCCGAGGATCGCGACGGTATCGCCCATGCGAACATCGATGTTCTCCACGCACGCGTAGGTCGAGGACAGCGGCTCGGCCAGTGTGGCGAGGACCGGGTCGACGCCGTCGGGGAGCGGGAAGAAGGCCCCGCGCTGGGCGCGCGTGGCGGTGTAGGCGATGTACTGGGCGAAGCCGCCGGGGCGCTCGGTGTACTCCTCGACCTCGGTGCACTGCTCGTGGTGGCCCGAGCGGCACTGCTCGCAGCGCAGGCAGTGGGCGACCGGGTAGATGCAGAGCTCCTGGCCCACCGCGCACGCGCTGACCGATGGATCGGCCTCAACCACCTCGCCGACCACCTCGTGGCCGTAGATGTGGGGTAGGCGCCCTTGCGCGAGTCCGTCGTCAGGTTGCGGATGTCGGAGCCGCACAGGCCGACGGCGTCGACCCGGACGACGAAGCCGCCAGGCGGGCACGCCGGCCGCGGGACGCTCTCGAAGCGGATGTCGTCGGGGCCGTGCATGACGGCCGCATCCATCATCTGGCTCATCGCGGCGCCCCGATCACGGCCGCGCGGGGAGGACCGCGGGGATGAGGAGCTCCTGCGGGTCGTCGACACCTCCAGCGACGAGCCGGGCGACAGCCGCGAGCAGGCGCAGCTCGCCCACGAGGTGAGGGGCGGACTGCTCGACGAGCCTCGTCGCCAGCGCGACGGCGGGCACGTCCTCGACGGTCTGCTCGAGGCGGGTCATCTCCTCAAGGGCCTCGGCCGCGCCCTCGCCCCGGCCCAGGCGGGTGCCATAGACCTTGTTGCGGCCGGACAGCCCGGTGACCTCGAGATCACCGACGCCGGCCAGGCCGAAGGCGGTCTCGGGCCGGGCGCCCAGGGCGCGGCCGAGCAGGGACATCTCCTCGACCGCGCGCGCGAACGCGGCGGCCTTGAGGTTGTGGTGGGGCACGCCCGTCCTCTCCTCCAGGCCGTCGGCCGCGCCGAGCGGGATGGCGTAGATGTTCTTCATCGGCGCGCAGATCTCGACGCCGACCTCGTCGTCAGTGGCGGCGATGGCGTAGCGGTCCGTGCGGGCCATGCGGGCGAACTCCTGGGCCACGGCCAGATCCCGGCAGCCGAAGATCGTGGCGGTGGGCTCCTCGACGCCGCACTCGTTGGCCTTGACCGGCCCGGCGATCGCGACGATCGGGGGCAGCCCGCGATCGCCCGCGATCCGGCGGATGGCATCGGGGAGGAGCTGGACGCGCCCCTCGGCGTCGGGGCTGAAGCCCTTGCTCGTCAGCCACAGGGCCCGTGCCCGGGTGATCCCATCGAGGGCCATCTCGGTCACCCTCGGGACACCGACCGACGCGACCGCCATGACGACGACATCGGCGCCGTCGAGGGCCGCCTCGAGGTCATCGGAGCGGAAGAGGGCCACACTGCTCGGCAGTGGGGCATTGGTGCGGGGGTGCGGCCTGCCCGCCTCCAGGGCATCCAGGAGGTGGTCATCGAGCCAGGTGCCCCATAGCCGGACGTCCCAGCCAGCCCGCGCGACGGGCGTGCACAGGGCCGAGCCCATCGCGCCCGCTCCCAGAACGGTGATCGTGCTCATTGCTCTTCTCCTTCGTCGCCTGGACTGTGGACTCTGGCGCGCCGACCCGGCGTCAGTCCTCGGCGCCCGCTGGCATCGCCATGGGGTACTTCTCCGCGAAGCCCTCGATGCGGTCCACGACGGGCTTGATGGCCTGGTAGATCTCGCCCTGGATCGCCGCGGCCTCGCTGTAGCGCTCATGCGTCGCGGGGTCGGGCTCGGTGGTGTCGCCGAAGCGAGCCATCGCCTTGGCGGCCGTCGGGATCGTCGTGTCCCCATGGGCGCCCGTGGAGGCCATGGCGATGATCGCCGCGCCCAGCGCCGCGATCTCGTCCTCGGCGCAGGCGGTGATCGGCCGGCCCGTCGCGTCGGTCATGATCTGGCGCCATAGCGGGCTGCGCGTGCCGCCGCCCATCGCCCCGATCCGCGTGACCGGCACTCCTGTCGAGGCCTGCATCGCGTCGATGTCGCGCGCCATCTCGATGCTCAGGCCCTCCAGGATCGAGCGGTACATCGCCGCCCGGTCGTGCGAGCCCCGCCAGCCGATGAAGGCGCCGCGCGCGATGGGGTCCCAGTAGGGGGACTGGACCGCCTGCCAGTACGGCAGCGTGAGCAGGCCCCCGCAGCCGGGCTCGACGACGCCCGCGCCGATGCCGGCGGCCTGCCCGTCGCCGCAGCCGGCGATGACGGGCAGGTCCTGCTCCAGCCCCCAGCGCTCGCGGATCTCGGGCTTCACATTGGCGATGAACTCGTTCGGGTTGACGAGGTCGTTCATCTGCTCGCGGGTGACGCCGGCGATGTCGAGCAGGGTGTCGGACCATGTCAGGCGGGAGATGTCGAACAGCCCGAGGCTGTCGGCGCAGGCCACCGAGGTGCACCAGCGGCCGGTCAGGTTCCACACGAGGTAGCCGTGCACGTCGGACACCTTGTGGGCGTTGGTGAGGGCCTCGGGCTCGTTCTCCTTGACCCAGGCCATCTTGTACAGGCCGGGCGTGATGTCGGCGGGCTTGCCGGACAGCGCGTGGATCTCGTCGCTGCCGTAGGCGAGGATCTGCTTCGAGGCGCGCCCGTCGAGCCACAGGATCCCGGGGCGCAGCGCCTGGCCGTCCTCGGTGAAGGGCGCGAAGGACTCCCGCTGGTGGGTGATCGCCATGGCGGTGATGGCCGCGCGCTGCTCGTCGTCGAGCTGGCCGACGGCGTCGGCGATGGAGGCCTCGGTGCTCTCCCACCAGTCCGCGGGGTTGTGCTCGTACCAGCCGGATCGGGGCGAGTGGAGCTCGATCTCGTGCTTGCCCTGGGCCAGGACCCGGCCCGTGGCGTCAACGATGATCGCCTTCGAGGATGTGGTGGATGAGTCGACAGCGATGACGAGCGGGTGATCAGGGATGCGTGTCATGGCGTTCCTCCCGGGGACTCCGTTGGCTCCGTGATTCCGGGCAGCGACGCTGCGGCCCGGTGGCGCCTCCGACGCTATCCGCGGGCCCGCCATCAGAGGAAGATCCTCAGGAGGAGTCACAGCCCGGGGTGTGACAACGCCCTGCTTTGTCACACCCCGCGCCGCGCCCTGGCGGCATTGGCGCGCCGCCGCGATGCCCGGAGCATCCGTGCGAGCCCGACGAGTAGGGGACGAAGAGCGATGACGAAGGGGCCTGGATCCATGAGCATCATGGATCCAGGCCCCTTGCTCGGGTCGGGGCGGCTGGGCTCAGCCCTGGGCCGCGCCGTTCGGGTCGGAGGGGGAGCCGCCCGAGCCCTTGCCGGACTCGCCGGGGGAGACGCCCCACCACAGGCCCATGAGCACGGAGATCACGATGAGGGCGATGCCCGCCCACAGGTTCGCGTTGACGCCGCCGGTCTTGGTCATCTCGTCCTCGCCGTTCAGGAAGCCCGAGCACACGAGCAGGAAGAGGCCGAAGATGCCGAGGACCGCGGCGATGACCGTGCGGATATCGGCCAGGATCTTTGACAGCAGTGACATGTCGGTGGCTCCTCAGTGGAAGATCGAGTTGAGCAGGATGACGAGCGTGCCCGCGCAGATCGCCAGTGGGACCGGCCTGCGGAACCACGGCAGCGCCGCCTCGTTCGGGTCGGTGCGCGCCTCGTGCGGGGTGAGGGAGTAGACGAAGCCCTCCAGCTCCGCCGCGGGCTTGGGCGCCGTCATCATGGAGACGATGACGGTCACGAGGATGTCGACGGCGAAGGCCGTGCCCGCGGCGAGGAAGGCCAGGCCCTGGCCCGGCAGCGTCAGGTGCCCCGTCCAGGAGGCCACGTTGAGGGCGAGGGCCGCCAGGGTCCCGCAGGCCAGCCCGGACCAGCCCGCGTGGCTCGTGGCCCGCCGCCAGAACATTCCGATGATGAACGTCGCGAACAGCGGCGCGTTGAACATGGAGAAGAGCTGCTGGAGGTAGTCCATGAGGTTGGAGTAGTTCGACGCGATGAGCGCGGTGAAGATCGCGACGGTCGTGGCGATCGCCGTCGTGATCTTGCCCATGCGCAGGTAGGTGGCGTCATCGGCCTTCGTGTTGATGTAGCGCTCGTAGAGGTCCACGGTGAACACCGTGTTGAAGGCGGAGATGTTCGCCGCCATGCCCGCCATGAAGGAGGCGAGCAGGCCGGTGATCGCCAGGCCCAGCAGGCCGTTGGGCAGGACGTCTCTCATGAGGAGCAGGACGGCGTCGTTGTAGGTGACTTCCCCGCTGGCCGTCGCGCCGCTGAGCGAGGTTTGCTTGAGCCCGACGATCTCGGAGACGAGGACCGCGGCCACCATGCCCGGGATGATGACGAGGAAGGGCACGATCATCTTCGCGAAGGTGCCGATGATCGGGGCCGAGCGCGCCGCGGAGATCGAGTCGGCCGCCATGGCGCGCTGGACCTCAACGAAGTTCGTCGTCCAGTAGCCGAAGGACAGCACGAAGCCCAGGCCGAAGACGATGCCGAAGACGGACAGGGCCGAGGAGTCGAAACCGGACAGCAGGTTGCCGGGCCAGGAGTGCAGCTGCGCGCTGGGGTCGGCGTAGGCGCCGGTGCCGTGGGCGGTGGCCGCCTCCGTGATCTTCTCCTTGAGGCCGCCCCACCAGCCCACGCGGTTGAGGCCGATGAGGGTCAGCGGGAGCAGCGCCACGATGATGACGAAGAACTGGAGGACCTCGTTGTAGATGGCGGCGGACAGGCCGCCCAGGCTGATGTAGCTGAACACGATGACTGCGGCGACGATGAGCGCCACCCACAGTGGCCACCCCAGCAGCCGGTGGACGATCGAGCCCAGCAGGTAGAGGTTGACGCCGGCGATGAGCAGCTGGGCCAGCGCGAAGGAGAGCGCGTTGATGAGATGGGCGGCCTTGCCGTAGCGCTTGAGCATGAACTCCGGCACCGAGCGCACGCCGGAGCCGTAGTAGAAGGGCATCATGACCAGGCCCAGGAAGATCATGGCCGGGATGGCGCCGATCCAGAAGTAGTGGAAGGTCGGCAGGCCGTACTGGGCGCCATTGGCGGACATGCCCATGATCTCCACCGCGCCGAGGTTGGCCGACACGAAGGCAATGCCGGTGACCCAGGCGGGAAGGGAGCGGCCGGAGGTGAGGAAGTCATCGGAGGAGGCCATGCGTCGTTTGGCCATGAAGCCGACGCCCAGGACGAAGGCGAAGTAGACGACGATGGGGAAGTAGTCGTACCAGCGGGCCTCTAGCAGGGTGGAGGAGCCCGAAGCGGCGAGGGGTAGGAACGAGTGGGACAGGGCCATCAACGCCTCCTGCGTGTGAACCGAGACACGTGAATGGGTGCTCCTCGTGAGCCTAACGCCCGTGTTAAGGGATTGTGACCGTTTCGGAGCCCCGATCTGCCTGCGCTCGGCGAGCGCCCGCCATGTGCGCGGCGCTGCTTCGCCGACTCATGCGGGCAGCCCGGGACGCCGCGAGCGGGTACGCTCTATCGCACGGCGCAATGCCCGCCCGCGACCGCGGCCCCGCCAATGCGCGGGCGCTCCCCGGTCTTCCGCGGGCGATCCACGGCACAGGCAGAGAGGCAGAGATGGCAGACACGGGCAGCAGAGACGATCGCGTCGCGCACGGGTACCACCCGCGGCGCGTCCTGCTCAAGCTCTCGGGCGAGGTCTTCGGCGGGGGCTCCATCGGCCTCGATCCCGATGTCGTCTCCGATGCCGCCACGCAGATCGCCGACGCCGTGCGCGCCGGGGTGCAGGTCGCCGTCGTCGTCGGCGGGGGCAACTTCTTCAGGGGCGCGGAGCTGTCCGCCCGCGGCATGGAGCGGGCCCGCGCCGACTACATGGGCATGCTCGGCACCGTCATGAACGCCCTGGCCCTGCAGGACTTCATTGAGAAGGCCGGGGTGCCCGCCCGAGTCCAGTCCGCTATCGCCATGACCCAGGTCGCCGAGGCCTACGTCCCGCTGCGCGCCATCCGCCACCTGGAGAAGGGACGCGTCGTCGTCTTCGGGGCGGGCGCGGGCCTGCCCTACTTCTCCACCGACACCGTGGCCGCCCAGCGCGCCCTGGAGACCGGCTGCGATGAGCTGCTGGTGGGCAAGAACGGCGTCGACGGCGTCTACACGGCCGATCCCCGCAAGGACCCCAGCGCCGTCAAGCTCGACCACCTCACCTACGAGCGGGCCCTGGCGGACGGCCTCGCCGTCGTCGACGCCTCCGCCTTCGCCCTGTCCCGTGACAACGGCCTGACGATGCGCGTGTTCGGCATGGGCAAGGACGGCAATATCACCAAGGCTCTCCTGGGTGAGAAGATCGGCACGCTCGTGGCCAGCCCGAAGCCCTGAGCCCCCGGGCGCGCGAGCCCCCCATCAACGTCCGATCCACCCAGCGCCGCGGCGCGACAACCACCCAGCCACCCCAAGCGAAGGAAGAACGATGATCGACGATGTCATGCTCTCCACCGAGGAGAAGATGGAGAAGGCCCTGGAGGCCGCCAAGGGGGAGCTCGCCGCCATCCGCACCGGCCGCGCCAACCCCTCCATGTTCAACTCGATCCTGGTGGACTACTACGGCGCCCCCACCCCCCTCCAGCAGCTCGCCTCCCTGACGATCCCCGAGGCCCGCACGGTGATCGTCAGCCCCTTCGACCGCTCCGCGATGAAGGCGATCACCACCGCGATCCGCGAGTCCGACCTCGGGGTCAACCCCACCGATGACGGCACGGTCATCCGCGTCACCCTGCCCGCGCTGACCGAGGAGCGCCGCAAGGACTACGTCAAGCTCGCGCGCTCCCGCGCCGAGGAGGCCCGCGTGCAGGTCCGCGGCGTGCGCGGCAAGGCCAAGAAGGAGCTCGAGGCCATCAAGCGCGACGGCGAGGCCGGCGAGGACGACGTCAAGCGCGCCGAGGGCGAGCTCGACCACCTCACCAAGCGCTTCGTCGACGCCATCGACAAGTCCCTGGCCTCCAAGGAGTCCGAGCTCCTCTCCGTCTGAGCCCGCGGCCCGCCCCGCCCGCGCGGGGAGGACGAGAACGGCGCGGCCCCGCCCCAACCCGAAGTACCCCTCGTGACCATTCTGAACGCCCTGCTGACACCGCCTCCGACGCGCAATCGCGCGCCCCTGCCCGCCACGGGCCGGGCCGGTCGCAACCTGCCGGCCGCGATCGGTGTCTCCGCCGTCCTCATCAGCGGCATCCTGGCCTCCCTGGTCTTCGAGAAGAAGTACTTCGTCGGCGTGGTCATCCTCGCCGTGTGCGGGGCGCTCTGGGAGCTCGCGGGCGCCTTCGCGCGCAAGGGCGTCGCCCTCCCGCTCCTTCCCCTGTGGGTGGGAACCGCGGGCATCGCCGTCACGGCCTGGAAGCTCGGCGCCGAGGGCGCCTTCGGCGCCTACCTCGCCACCGTCGGGGCCTGCGTCCTGTGGTCCTTCGTGGACCGCGCCGAGGCCGAGGACGGCACCGTCCTCGAGGACAGCCCCCACGACGTTCCGCGCACCGATGCCCATGACGAGGCCCGGCGCTCGCGCTCCGTGGACGCCACGGCCTCCGTCCTGGCCGCCACCTACCTCCCGTTCCTCGCGAGCTTCGCCGTGCTGCTCGTCGCCCAGGACCACGGCGTGGCCAAGGTGATCACCCTCTTCGCCCTGCCGATCGCCAATGACACCGGCGGCTGGCTCGCCGGCATCACTTTTGGCCGCCGCCCCATGGCGCCCTCGGTCTCCCCGAAGAAGTCGTGGGAGGGCTTCGCCGGATCGCTGATCGCCGCCGTCGGGGCGGGGGCGGCCTGCCTGTTCTTCCTCGACGGGCCGCTGTGGGCGGGCGCGGCGCTCGGCGCCTGCTGCACGTTCGTGGCCACGCTCGGCGACCTGGGGGAGTCCCTCCTCAAGCGCGATCTCGGCCTGAAGGACATGGGCACCCTCCTGCCAGGGCACGGCGGGCTCATGGATCGGCTCGACTCCATCCTGGTCACCGCGCCTATCGTGTACCTGTTCACCCTCATTCCCTGGTGAGAGCCGCCCGGGACGAGACCTGAGACGCCACTGAGAGAAAGGACCCTGAGCCTCGTGAGCCCCACCGCCGGCCGCGCCCGCACGAGGCGCCCCGAGCCCGTCGCCCTGAAGCGCCGGGCCGGTGGGCCCGCGCCCGGCGAGGTCCAGGTGATGCCCACGGACCAGCCGCCCGAGGGCGCCACCACCCCCGACGCGCGCCCCCGCCTGTCCTTCGCCGTCCCGCCCGCCCGGGGCAAGGCCCCCCGCCACCTGGCCGACCTCGACCTCGCGGGCAGGAAGGAGGCACTGGCCGAGGCCGGCCTGCCCGCCTTCCGCGCCGACCAGCTCTCCCGCCACTACTTCACCCGCTTCACCCGCGAGGCCGCCGAGATGACGGACCTGCCCGCCGCCGTGCGCGAGCAGCTGGCCGCCGAGCTCCTGCCCGAGCTCATCACCGAGGCGAGGGTCATGCGCGCCGACGGCGGCCGGACCCTCAAGCACCTTTGGGAGCTCCACGACGGGGTGCGCGTGGAGTCCGTGCTCATGCGGTACAAGGACCGCACCACCCTGTGCGTCTCCTCCCAGGCGGGCTGCGGCATGGCCTGCCCCTTCTGCGC
>ERZ772948.2049-NODE-2049-length-10638-cov-9.954739_pt1 | contig 10638 bp, 8 predicted proteins | sample MGYA00511945_ERZ772948 | MGnify/ENA primary metagenome ERZ772948 (study PRJEB29015, sample SAMEA2737927) | human oral metagenome | biome: human oral; feature: human-associated habitat; material: dental | place: China | collected 2141 ... | reverse complement strand
ATGCGGGCCCGAGCGCCACCTGACGACGTTGGTCCGCCCGAGGCTGGGCGGTTTCCTGCCCCAGTGCTCCCCCTCTTCATCGAGTCCCTGGCTGATGCGTTGTTCAAGGGCACCATAACTCTCAAGGACACCGGCAACGGAGCGCGCCGCGCCCGGCGACGCGCCAGAAGCCGGACGCACGCAGACCCCGAGGGCATTAAGAACCCGCCGCGCCGGGCGACGCGCCAGAAGCCGGACGCACGCAGACCCGGAGGGCACTAAGAAACCCGCCGGCTCAGTGCGGACCGATAGCCAGGTGCACGGGGCCACACGACGGCCATGGCCGTGCTCCAGGGCACCAATATGGGGCGCGCCGGGGACAAGCGTGCGCCCCGCCGCCCCGTGCACGCGCAACAGCGCCGGGCGCGCGGGCCGGACCCAGGTCCAGCCCGCGCGCCCAGTCGCGCATCAGGCGCCCGCTGCCCATTCTTGGCGGCCGCCCTTCTCAGCCGCTACTCCTTCTTGGCGGCCTCGCGGTTGCCCAGGCGGACCTTCTCAACGGTCCTGCCCTGGCCGAAGTCGTCCTCTTTGAACCCGAAGAAGTAGGTGCACACGAAGGCGACGGCGAGCGCCACGAAGGACGCGATCCAGAAGTTGACGGCGGAGGAGGTGTCCTTGCCGGTGGGGTCCACGAAGGACGCGAACCCGGTGAACGCCCCGGCGAAGCCGTACATGTTGATGTTGAGCAGGCCGGTGACCAGGCCGCCGGCGGCCCCGCCGACCGACGCGGTGAGGAAGGCGCGCCCGTACTTGAGGTTGAGGCCGTACATGGCGGGCTCGGTGACCCCGCAGAACGCGGAGATCGTGGCGGGACCGGCCAGGGAACGGATCTTCGCGCTGCGGGCCTTGATCCAGAAGGCCAGGGCGCCGCCGCCCTGCGCGATCATCGTGGCGGACACGATGGCGTTGATCGTGGAGGACTGCCCGTGGACAGCGAGCTGCTGGGCGATCACGGGGATCACGGCCCAGTGCAGGCCGAAGATCACGAGGCACTGGTAGAAGGCGCCGATGACGAGGCCCGCGAAGGCGTAGTTGATGGCCAGCACCCAGTTCAGCCCGGCCGCGACGCCGCCGGAGACGAACATGATGATGGGTCCGAAGACGGTGAACAGCAGGGTGGAGATCACGAAGATCTCGATGAGCGGGGCGAAGATGGAGTGGACCACGGCGGGGATCCACTTCTTGAGCAGGGGCTCGATCTTGGACGCCAGCCACGCCCCCACGATGATCGGGAAGATCGAGTAGGCGTAGGCGTTGTCCAGCGGCAGGGAGATGGGGATCCCGAAGAGCTCCGCGTTGAAGTTCACGCCCAGCAGCGTGTGCAGCACGTGGTACCCGGGAGCATCGTGCTTGGCCAGCTGGACGATCGACGGGTAGGCCAGGACGCCGCCGATGATCGCGACGATGATCGGGTCGGCGCCCAGGCGCTTGGCGGCCGTGAAACCGATGATGATGGGCAGGAAGAAGAACATCGAGTCCGCCATCGCGTTGAGGATGATGTTCGTGTCGGAGTCCTTCACCAGCCAGCCGACCTGGACCAGCAGGCCCAGCAGGCCCTTGAGGATGCCCGATCCGGCCAGGACGCCGACGACGGGGATCATCGACCCGGTGATGACGCCGATCAGAGAGCTGAACCCGTACTTCACCCAGCCCAGGGGGGTGGTGGGCTTCTCGACGGGGTCGGCCGCCGCCTCCTCGTCCCCGGCGGTGCCCTGCGGGAGCCGCTTGACGATCTCCTGGTAGACGTCGCCGACGGTGGCGCCGATGACGACCTGGTACTGCCCGCCGGCCTTGGCGACGTCGATGACGCCGTCGATGTCGGCGACTGCCGCGTCATCGGCCTTGGCGTCGTCCTTGAGGTAGAAGCGCACGCGGGTGATGCAGTGGATGACGGAGGCGACGTTGTCCGCGCCGCCGATGCCGTCGATGATGCGGGCGGCCTGCAGGGCGAACCCGGTCAGGCCCTCGTAGCCGTCGTCCGCCTCGACGGCGGCGCCCGCCGTTTCCGGTGCGGTTCCCGACGGAGCGGCGCTGGTGCCGGACGAGGCGGGGGCCGCCTCCGCCTGGGCGGGCGCGGCAGGAGCGGCGGCTTTGAGGAGGGCGTCGGCGACGGCGTCGCCGGCCTGGGCACGGCCGGTCCGCACGTCGAGGGACTCCACGCGCTTCTTGGAGTTGGTGATGACGGTGATGGCGACCGTGGACTTCCCGGCGGCCTCGACGGCGGCCAGGTCCATCGTCCCGACCGGGCCGCCCGCCTGCACGGTGTCGCCCTTGGCGACGACGAGGCGGAAGGGCGCGCCCTTGAGCTCGACGGTGTCGACGCCCAGGTGGAGCAGCACCTGCAGCCCGTCGGCGGTTTCGAAGCCGACGGCGTGGCCGGTGTCGGCCACCATCGTGATCCGCCCTGAGACGGGGGCCACGACCGTGTTCTCCTCGGGGACCACACCGAAGCCGACGCCCATGGCGCCCCCGGCGAATGCGGGGTCGGGGATGTCGGCCTGGGCGATGACGTCGCCCGGCATCGGGGCGAGCAGTGACGCCCTCTGCTGTGGTGATTCGGACATGGTTGTTCCTTTCGTGCCGTGTTCGGGCACCGTGTCAGGCACCTGTGATGATGGACAGGCTCTCGTAGGGGCGCAGCGTGATGCGCGAGCGCACGACCGCGTCGTCGTAGTTCCCGATGAGGACGCGCCCCTGGGCGAAGCCCCCCAGGACGTCGACGCCGACGTCATGGGCGCGGAAGTTGTTGAGCACCAGCAGGCGCTGGCCGTCGTGCTCGCGCACGTAGGCGAAGACCTCGTCGGGCGCGTTGTAGGGGATGTAGGAGCCCTCGGCGATGACCGGGTGGGTGTGCCGCGCCTCGATGAGGCGCCGGTAGTAGGGCAGGATGCGGCCCCGCTCGGCGGACTCGACGTTGACCTCGGCGTGGTTGACGGGCCGCAGCCAGGGGGTGCCCCGCGTGAACCCGGCGTTGTCGGAGGCGTCCCACTGCATGGGGGTGCGGGCGTTGTCGCGGGCCTTGGAGTGGACGACGGCGAACGCCCGCGCGGGGTCGGCGCCCCCTTCGACGAGGGCGCGGTAGGCGTTGCGCGCCTCGACGTCCACGTAGTCGTCGATGCTCGTGTAGGCGGGGTCGCTCATGCCGATCTCCTCGCCCATGTACACGAAGGGCGTTCCGCGCAGCAGGTGGATGGCGGAGGCGAGCATCGTCGCGGACTCGTAGCGGTACTCGTCCGCGTTCCCGAAGCGGTCGAGGGCTCGGGGCTGGTCGTGGTTGTTCCAGAACAGGGCGTTCCAGCCCCCGCCCTCCTGCATGCCGAGCGCCCACTCCCCCAGCAGGCGCTTGAGCGCCGCCAGGTCGAAGTCCTTGAGCGTCCACTTCTGGCCGTCCTCGTAGTCGACTTTGAGGTGGTGGAAGTTGAACACCATCGACAGCTCGTGGTTGGCGGGGTTGGAGTAGCCGATGCACGCCTGGATGGAGGTCGAGGACATCTCGCCGACGGTGATGGAGTCGGCGTCCTGCCCGAAGGACTGCTCGGAGAGCCACTGCAGGTAGGTGTGGACATCGGGGCCGTCGGTGTACATCGCGCGGTCGTCGGTGCCCTCGGGGGCGTCGAGCAGCGCCTCCGGCTTTCCGATGAGGTTGATGACGTCGAAACGGAAGCCCCGCACTCCCTTGGAGCGCCAGAAGTTGACGACTTTGGCGGCCTCCTCGCGGACATCGGGGTTGTGCCAGTCGAGGTCCGCCTGCGTCCGGTCGAAGAGGTGCAGGTAGTGCTTGCCGGTGTCCCCGAAGGGCTCCCAGGCAGGGCCCCCGAACTTGGACACCCAGTTGGTGGGCAGTGAGCCGTCGGGCTTGGGGTCGCGCAAGTAGTAGTAGCGCTGGTAGCGCTCGTCGCCGGCCAGCGCCTTGCGGAACCACTCGTGCTCGGTGGAGGTGTGGTTGAGGACCATGTCGAGCATGACGCCGATCCCGTGGGCACCCAGGGCCTCGACGAGCTCCTCGAAGTCCTCCATCGTGCCCATGGCGGGGTCGATGGCGCAGTAGTCGGAGATGTCGTAGCCGTTGTCCCGCCCCGGAGAGGGGAAGAACGGGTTGAACCAGACGTGGTCCACGCCCAGCGAGGCGATGTAGGGGATCTTCTCGATGACTCCCCTCAGGTCCCCGACGCCGTCGCCGTTCGAGTCGTAGAACGACTTGGGGTAGATCTGGTAGACGACTGAACTACGGAACCCCGCCATCGTGCCCTCCAATGCTCTCGCATTCGCCAACGTTGTTTCGTATGCGAAAGTTTACACTTTGGAAGACAAGCCAACGAGTGGTCTTTCACATATTCACACCACCGTTGTGGACGGCTACAATGCTCCCCTCAGAAGCCGAGGCGCCCCAGCATCTTCGGGTCGGACTGCCAGTCCTTGGCGGTGCGCACGTGCAGGTCCAGGTACACCCGCTTGCCCAGCAGCTCCTCGATGTGGCGCCGCGCCTCGGTGCCGATCTCCTTCAGGCGGGCCCCGCGCCGCCCGATGATGATCGCCTTCTGGGAGTCGCGCTCCACGTAGACGTTGACGTGGACGTCCACCAGGGGCGGACGGGTGTCGCCCTCCCTGTGCTCCCTCTGGATGATCTCCTCGACCTGCACGGCCAGGGAGTGGGGCAGCTCGTCGCGCACCCCCTCCAGCGCTGCCTCGCGGATGAACTCGGCGATCAGGGTGTCGCGGGACTCGTCGGTCACGTCGCCTTCGGGGTACAGGGGCGGCGAGGCGGGGACCGTTTGGGCGAGCACGTCGCGCAGGTGGTCGATGCCCTTGCCCTCCACGGAGGACACGGGCACGATGGCGCTCCACTCGCCCAGCCGCTCGATGGCGAGCAGGTGCTTCATGACGCGCTCGCGGCCCACCGCGTCGCACTTGGTGGCCACGGCGATGACCGGGCGCTTCACGCCCCGCAGCTCGCGGGCGATGAACTGGTCGCCCGGGCCTATCCTCTGGTCGGCGGGCAGGCAGAAGAGCACGGCGTCCACCTCGGCCAGCGCCTCGCGCACCATGTCGTTGAGCCGCTTGCCCAGCAGCGTGCGGGGACGGTGGTAGCCGGGGGTGTCCACGAGGACCAGCTGGTAGCCGTCTCCGTGGACGATGCCGCGGATGTTGTGGCGGGTCGTCTCGGGGCGCCCCGACGTGATCGCCACCTTCTGGCCGACCAGGGCGTTGGTGAGGGTGGACTTGCCGACGTTGGGGCGCCCCACGATGGAGACGAAGCCCGCGCGGAAGTCCTCGGGGTAGTCGGGGGCCTCGATCGCGGCGGCCGCGTCCTGGCGCAGCGAGGCCACCGAGGCCAGCGCCTCGAAGGCGCCCAGGTCCGCGTCCGCCTCGTCCTCCAGGTCCGACAGGTCCTCGGCGCCGTCAGCGGCCGTATCCTCGGTGTCCCCGAAGCCAGCATCGTCGCCGGGCCCCTCAGCGTCCGGGTCGCCGGAGTCGGCGGAAGGCCTGTCGGCGTGCGGGTCCTCGGCGCCGGGCGGCACCTCGATGCGCGCGTCCCCGAGGGCGTTGGGGCCTGCCATGAGCTCGTCGTCACTGGGGAAGCGCATCAGTCCTCTTTCCATGTTCCTGCCTGGGGCGGGGCGCCGGGCGCCCCGCTGCCCCCAACTGTAGAGCACACGATGGTGCCCACCTGGCGCCGGCGCCCCCGCGCCTCCTCGGCGCGCATGCGCACCCCCGCCAGTTCGCCGCGCGCCCCGGGCAGCGGGACCCTGCCGATGGCCTTGGCCAGCAGGCCGCCCACCGAGTCCACGTCCTCGTCCTCGACCTCGACGCCCAGCAGGTCGCCGAGCTCGGAGATCGGGTAGCGCGCGGGCACGCGCCACTGCCCCCCTCCCAGGGCCTCGGGCTCGATGACGTGCCGGTCGTGCTCGTCGGTGACCTCGCCGACGACCTCCTCGATGATGTCCTCCAGGGTGACCAGGCCCGCCACTCCCCCGTACTCGTCGATGACGATCGCCATGTGGGAGTGCTCGGCCTGCATCTGGCGCAGCAGGTCGTCGGCGGGCTTCATCTCGACGGTGAACTCGGCGGGCCGCATCATCTGCTCGGCGGTGAGGTCCAAGTCGGGCCCGTGGGCCTCCAGGCGGGCCACCACGTCCTTGAAGTAGAGGACGCCGCGCACGTCGTCGACGTCGTCGCCCACCACGGGCAGGCGCGAGAACCCGGAGCGCACGAAGAGGCGCAGGGCCTTGCGGGCGCCCAGGTCCGCGTCGGCGGTCACCATGTCCGTGCGCGGGACCATGACCTCGCGCACCAGGGTCTGGCCCAGGTCCAGGACGGAGCGCACCATCTCGCGGTCCTCCTCCTCGATGGACTCGGGCTCCCCCACCTCGTCGACGATCTCGCGCAGGTCGGAGACCAGTTCGGCGCGGGCCTGCGCCTCGGTGGGCTCGGGCGCGGGGCGGGAGGCGCGCACGCGCCCCAGCAGCGGATCTACAAGGCGGCTGAGCCGCACGAGGCGGGCGGCGGTGGGAGCCCCCGCCAGGGCGATCCCCTCGGGGCGGCGCGCCGCCCACTGGCTGGGGACCAGGGACACGAAGAGGAACTGCAGGGCGGAGACGGAGGCGACGGCGATGAGGGCCACGGCCCACCACGCGATGCCCTTGTCGACCAGGATGAGCGTGACGGACACGGCGAAGACCACCTGCCACAGGGTGCGCGCCGAGCGCAGGACCAGCAGAGTGCGCCTGCGGTGGGCGACCAGGCCCGCCAGCACCCCGGCGCGGGCCCTGCCCTGCTCGGCCAGGTCCTCCACGGCGGCGGCGCTCAGGCGCGAGACGCCCTGTTCGACGCTCTGCGCCAGGCACGCCACCACCAGGGCGAAGGCGGCCAGCACTGCGAGCGGCAGGTCGGGGACGGCCCCGATCGACGAGGCGCCCGCCGCCTGGGCGGGCAGCGGCGGGGTCATCGGGACGCCAGGAAGGTGAGGAGCAGTTTGCGCTGCAGGGCGAACATCTCCGCCCTCTCGGCGTCCTCGGCGTGGTCGTAGCCCAGCAGGTGGAGGATGCCGTGGGTGGCCAGCAGCAGCATCTCCTCGGCGGCGGTGTGCCCGGAGTCGGCGGCCTGGCGGGTGGCCACCTCGGGGCAGATGCAGATGTCGCCGAGCATCCCCGGCGGCGTGGGGTTGTCGGCGGTGCCGGGTTTGAGCTCGTCCATGGGGAAGCTCATGACGTCGGTGGGGCCGGGCAGGTCCAGCCATTTGACGTGCAGCTCCTCCATGGGGCCTGCCCCGATGAACAGGATGTTGAGCTCGGCGTCGGAGGCGACGTGCATCTGCGTGAGCACGTAGTCGGCCAGGGCCGCGAACTCGGCGCAGTCGATGTCGTAGTCGGTCTCGTTCAGAACCTCGGTCATGAGCGGTCCTCTCGGGGGTGTCTGGCGCGGGAGCGGGCGGAGCGCCGGCGCGCGGCGCCGTCCTCCCACCGCTGGTACGCGTCGATGATATGGCCGACCAGTTCGTGGCGGACCACGTCCGCGCTGGTGAGGTGGCAGAACTCGATGCCGTCCACGCCCTCCAGGATGGTCTGGATGACGGCGAGGCCGCTGGACTGGCCGCCGGGCAGGTCGACCTGGGAGGCGTCGCCGGTGACGACCACTTTGGAGCCGAAGCCCAGGCGGGTGAGGAACATCTTCATCTGGCCCAGAGTGGTGTTCTGCGCCTCGTCGAGGATGATGAAGGAGTCGTTGAGGGTGCGCCCGCGCATGTACGCCAGGGGCGCCACCTCGATGGTCCCGGCGGCCATGAGCTTGGGCAGGGCCTCGGGGTCCAGCATGTCCCCCAGGGCGTCGTAGAGGGGCCGCAGGTAGGGGTCGATCTTGTCGGTGAGGGACCCGGGCAGGAACCCCAGGTTCTCGCCCGCCTCGACGGCCGGACGGGTGAGGACGATGCGGCGGGCCTCGCCGGACAGGAGGCGGCGCACGGCCTGCGCCATGGCCAGGTAGGTCTTGCCCGTGCCCGCGGGGCCGATGCCGAAGACGACGGTGGAGCGGTCGATGGCGTCCGTGTACGCCTTCTGCCCGGGCGTCTTGGGGCGGATGGAGCGGCCGCGGGCGGAGAGGATCTCCTCGGAGGGCGCTTCGCCGCGCGTGACGCGCCCCAGCAGTGAGATGGCCTGTTCGACGGCGTCGGCGTCGAGCGCCTGGCCGCGCCCGGCCAGGCCGATGAGCTCCTCGACCAGGTTCGCGGCCAAGTCGATGTCGGCTTGGACGCCGGCCATGGAGATCTCTCGCCCGGTGACCAGGAAGCGCACGTGGGGGAAGCCGCGCTCCAGCGCGCGCAGCACCTGGTCGGCGACCCCCAGGACCATGATGGGCTCCAGGCGCGCGGGGATCATGGCACGCCTGGTCTGCACGAGGGTGCTTTCAACGGTGGGGTCGCTCATGCGGTGGAGGTCCACGCTCCTTCGGATCCGCTTGTGGTGCAGCCCCGATTCTACCGGCGCCGCCGGGGCGGGGGCCACTCGGCGGGCCGGGGGCCGGGCTCAGCCGCCCCTACCCTGCACCCGGGGGCAGTGGGCCCGTCATGTAGCGCTGGAGCACCGGCGCGTAGTGGGCGACGACCTGCTCGTCGTCCAAGTCCGCCAAGGGCTGGAGCCGCAGCACGTAGCGGGCGACGATGAGCCCGATGACCTGCGAGGCGGCCAGGTCCGTCCGCAGCGCCCCCGTGCCCGGGGGGTCGTCCAGCAGCCAGGCCGCCAGGGAGTAGACCTCCTCGGTGAGGAAGCCCGCCACGGACTCGACCGGGCCGCCGGGGGCCATGCGGGCGCGCATGACCGCCACGTAGTCGCGCCCGTGGGGCGAGGCGAAGACCGCGAGGATCCCGCGCACAACGGCCTCCCCCAGGTCCTCCAGGGTCCCATCGGAGAGCTTATCCAGGGCGCCGCCCATGTGCTCCATGGGGTCGAAGGGCACGTCCATGGCGGCCAGGAACAGGTCCTTCTTGGTGCCGAAGTAGTGGTGGACCAGGGATTGGTCGACGCCCGCCTCGGACGCTATCGACCTCACCGAGACCGCGGCGTAGCCGCCGTTCGCGAACGCCTGCCGGGCGGCGGCCAGGATGCGCTCGCGGGTTGCCCTCCCCTTGCCGCCCTTGGCGCCGTCCGCGCTGCTGGCCCGCCCCTTGCCCTGGGCGGCGGCGTCCGCACCGCGGCCCCGTTCCTCGCTCTGGGCGGCGGTGCCGGCACGAGCCGCCTTCCCCTTGCCGTCCGCGGCTGCGGCGGCGTTGCCCACCGTGCTCCTGGCGCCCGCGGGGGCGCCGGCCCTGGCCCTCTGGCGGGGCCTTCCTTTCCGTTCTCCGTCGTCTCCGCGCGGAGCGGGGGTCCGCCTTGTCACCTCGTGCGCCTCGGCATGGTGAGCGAGGCGACGACCAGCGCCCCGATCCCCCACGCGAGCATGACCGCGAGCGCCTTCCAGTACCCCTGGCCCGGCGCGGATTGGAGGCGCACCTCCTCCAGGGCGGCCACGGTGTGGGTCATGGGGAGCACCGCGGCGATCCGCTCCAGGGGGCCGGGCAGGTACGCGGTGGGCACGAAGAACCCGCACAGGAACAGCTGGGGGATGATGAAGACGGGCATGAACTGGACGGCCTGGAACTCACTGCGCGCGAAGGCGCTGGCCACCAGGCCCAGTGCGATGCCGACGAAGGCCCCTGCGCCCGTCACGTCCACCACCCAGGGCGCGCCGGCCTCGGTACTCACGCCCAGGAAGAAGGCGCCCACGGACCACATGACCAGGGATTGGAGGACGCCGATCACGGTGAAGGCGGCGGCGTAGCCGAAGAGCAGGTCGGCGCGGTGCAGGCGGGTGGTCCACAGGCGCTCCAGCGCGCCGGTCACGCGCTCGCGCTGCATGGTGATCGAGGTGACCAGGAACATCGCGACCATGGGGAAGATCCCGTACATGTTGACCGCCAGCACCGGGAAGGCGGGTTCCGCTCCGGGGGCGACCGGGACGTCGAGGAACACGAAGTGGAGCAGGACCAGCAGCGCCGTGGGGACGACGAGGACGATGCCGATGGTGCGGCGATCGGCGACCAGTTGGCGCAGGACGCGGGTGGTGGTGGCCCACCAGGTTGCCGGGTTCATCGGACGCTCCCTTCTGCGCCGTCGTCGGCGTCCTCCCTCACCAGGGCGAGGAAGGCGCGGTCCGGGGTGTCCTGCCCCGTGGCCTCCAGGAGCTCCGCGGGCGTCATGACCCCCAGGACGCGGCCCCTCCTCATGAGGATGAGGCGATCGCAGCGCATCGCCTCGTCCATGACGTGGCTGGAGACCAGCAGGGTGCGGCCCTGCCGGGCCAGTTCGCGGAACACGTCCCACAGGGACTCGCGGGTCAGGGGGTCCAGGCCGACTGTCGGCTCGTCCAGGACCATGACCTCGGGGTCGCCGACCAGGGCGCAGGCGATGGAGGCCCGCGAGGCCTGCCCTCCCGACAGTGTGGACACGACCTGCCCGGCCCGGTCGGCCAGGCCGACGGCGCGGATGGCGGCGTCGGCGGCGCCGCGCCCGGCCCCGGCGAGGGCCGCGAAGTAGAGGGCGTTGCGCCGCACAGTGAGGTCGGGGTAGG
>ERZ772948.2048-NODE-2048-length-10645-cov-4.054202_pt1 | contig 10645 bp, 21 predicted proteins | sample MGYA00511945_ERZ772948 | MGnify/ENA primary metagenome ERZ772948 (study PRJEB29015, sample SAMEA2737927) | human oral metagenome | biome: human oral; feature: human-associated habitat; material: dental | place: China | collected 2141 ... | reverse complement strand
AAGAATAGGAAAAATAAAATTTTTAAATGAAACAACTCCTCTAAGGTGTATTTTTTATCTACTTCCATACCTTTGTACATTGTTCCTTTTTCAAATAATGGAAGTGCTGCTGTGCTAAGATCGTGCATTTTAATTAACAAGTATTCTTTTGCTTTTATTACAAAATCCATTTTCTTGATATATTTAACATCTTTTCTAAACGGCTTAATTACAGCGGATAAATAAGCCTTTTCTTTATCGGTTAGAATATCCGGAACATATTCTTCTTCTAACCATTCGCCTATCGCATTCATGGCTTGTGTAGCAGTTGTTTCATTTAAAAATTTTATTTTTCCTATTCTTTTGACATCGTAATAAATGTCTATGGACTTAACTATTCCATTTTGATATTGACTAACGTTAAATGTCAGGTATCTAATATCGTATTTTTCTTTGTTTTTCATATTTTTTACCACTTCTCAACTTTCTGGTGTAACGTTTCCATACCATCGTAATCATCAATTTCGTATTCCATATCATCTGGAATATTCACAACCTTAAGTTCAGCAAAAGGGCCGCTTGCACTCTTACCAAGTTCTTCAACAACTTCTATTAGTATTGGATCTTTTCTATGACTTTTGTCTAAATACAAGTAATATTTTTCGAAATTATCATCAGACATTTCAACATAATCTCCAAAATCCTTTGTAAAAATAGTATTGAATATTGAAATGCCTGTATTGGTTTTTCTGTATTTTGGTTTGTCGTTTTCACATTCAAACTTATAAAAGAATATTTCTATTCCTTTTTTCTTTGCATACAATTCGTACGCTTCTTGTGATACACCAAATCCGCCATAACATTTGTTTAATATAACTTTCATAGTCCTAACTCCTTTAAAGCAACAATACTTTCAATTTCTTCTTCGACAAAGTTGTCGCTATACTCTGAAAAAAATTGTCCATTTCCCCAATATGCAATAACATACTGTCCATTTTTTAGTTTTAGTAAGTATTCTTCATTCTCAATAAATGGAAATGGTTGTAATTTTGGTTTTTGCTCTTGTGCTAATACTTTTTCGTTCTTCATCTTACTTATCCACCTTTATATCCAACAATCCGCTTTCCAGTACTTCTGGTAAGAAATGAATTTCGTATGCTGAACGTGATACATCAGCACCGCCAACATCTTCCATAACGTATGTTGTGTCATCGTTTAGATAGATTAAATGCTTGTAGTATGTTTCGCCATCTTTTACTAAAACATTCAACTCTTTTGTACCTGAGTCTGTTTTGATACTCATTACACCTGTCATCTGCATTAAGACTTTGTCAGTGCGTGTGTTGAAAACGGTGATACGTCTTGTTACGTTGAAACTGTCTGCGTTCTCTGTGATGTTGTGTCTGACAGTATCCGCTTGTGTGCATCCTGTTAGTGTTAAAACTGTAGTAAATAATATTGCTTTAATGATTTTCTTCATAAGTTTTCCTTATCCTTTCTCCTATTTCTTTTGCAATCGGTACGGACAATCCGTCACCGGCTGCTTTGTATATTTGACTGTCTGATATACCAGCTTGTATGAGTCTATCTGTATATTCATCAGGTACACCTTGTAATCTCATGCACTCTTTTGGCGTGAGTTTCCTTATGACATATTCTTCGCCGTCTTGGATAAATACACCATGTATATCTTGCTTTGTCAGAGTAAACATCGGCTCGCCATCTTCTTTGAAACGTCTGCCATTTTGTCTTTTCTCTACTCTATCTGGTGTAATGCATGCTTTGATGACTAAATTGTTTTCGTGGTATGCACTCTTTGTTAATGTAGGGGCAATATCATACGTATTCCCTTTATTAAAACCATGTTTTCTCTGGATGATGTGCGGTTCTCTTCCACCACCTTGCGCAGTATTCAAGCACGGCGATATGCCGTCTTTATCATAAACTCTGTGAGTACTTGGATTCTCCGGATTGTCAGATTTTAATTTAGAAATTTGCCTTATTTCATGCGGTTTATTTTCATGACTCGCAACGATGTATGTGCCGACTGTTGTAGCTTCTCCATATCGTGCTGTGATAGTGTTTGAAACAATTTGCTTTCGTAGCTGATCAGCCTGTCTATCGCCTTTTGTGATAGGTAGTATTTGCTTGCTACCTCTTTCTCTAAGATGTCCGATAGTGTACACTCTTTCCCTATTCTGAGGCAGTCCGAAATTTTTTGTGTTGAGAGTCTGCCATTCAACGTCATACCCCAATCCATCCATTGCAAGAAGTATGGATAAGAAGTCGTATCCGTAGTTGCTTGATAACATTCCCTTAACGTTTTCATAGACCAACCATGTGGGTTTATCTTCTGCTTTTTCTTCGATGAGCCTGAATACTTCACCGATAAGGCTTGACCTATCTCCGTCAAGTCCTTTTCTAAGTCCTGCGATTGAGAAGTCTTGGCATGGTGCGCCAAAGAACCAAACATCTGCTCTTGGAATGTCAGCTGCTCGTACATCTCGGATGTCGCAACCCTCCGGCTCGTTTCCGTGTATGATTTCATATTCTTTCCTCTTGTGTTTATCAAATTCACATGTATATACACATTCAAAGCCGGCTTGTTCCATTCCCATGCGTGCCATTCCAACGCCGGCAAATAAATCAACAAATGTTAGTTTCATGTGCTTTGTTCCACACTTTTTCTATTTCTTCTTCTGTTAGTGGCGTGTTATCTGCGCATTCATTCCACCATTCCACTAATTCTTCTTTTGTATCAACCTCATGTGTAGCGATAATTACAGCACAATCTAGCAATATTTCTCTTCTTGTTCTTTGCTTTCCGGCTATTGCTAGTGGTTGCTTTTCTTCTAGCATCTGCCCCCACATGTACCCAGGCATTGCTTTTGCCTTTGTTCTTAATTGGGCGGCCGTTGGTGGATAGCCCGTTCTATCGTTGCTTAGATAGTCTTTTAATGCACCCACCACGGCTAATTGTTCAACATCGCTTAGTGCCAAAACAAAAGAGTTGTAAATATCTATGATTTCTTCTTTTTCTTTTCGTGCGTAATATTCAGGAAATCGACTTCTTAAAGTTTTTAGCAAGTCTTTAATCTGTAACTCTTCCATTAGAACGGTAACTCATACAAGCTCATGTCCACTTCATCATTCCAACGTTCGCCGTTTAGCCATGTTGTTGGCATAGGAATATACTTAGTGTCTTTCTTAGCCCAAACAGGAAGTATGTTTCTGAGTCCGTCCATGATTGCTTTGTATTCCTTTTCGTTAGTGCATGCTTTTAAGAATTTCTGTTTTGCCTTTTTCTTGTCTTGATGCTTAGGGTAAATTTCCCAGAAACTCTCAAACCACATTTCTTTTTGATCTAAAACTTCAATTTCTGAATTTTTGTTGCACAATATAGTATTTATATCCTTACCTATACTATCCTTACCTAACCTAACCTGTGGCAACCGTTCGGCAACCAACCGGCAACCATTTGGCAACCGTTCGGCAACCATATCATTGTTATCAGGTAATTTATACGCACCATTCTCGCCAACTTTCAGCATTGCCATTTCATTTTTGAATGCTGTAGGCGTGTATCTGTCTTTTCTTAATGCATTAGCCATGCGCCAATGTTTAATCACGATAACGCCACTATCAAATTGATAAATGTATCTATTCTTCAGTAAGGCTTCAAGGTCTGTAACGCTTGCATGCGCCTTGAACATTGAAGCCGTGATTTGATTGCAAAAGCCGTCATCATCTGCATTCATGGATAAATGCAAATACAGTGCTTGAGCTGGTGAAGATAGATTTAAGAAATGGTCATCATCTGTGATTTTCTTGGTAAACATTCTTCTTTCTGCCATTTTAGAACCTCTTAGAATGGCAACTCGTCAGAATTTATATCACTGTATCCGTTAAGATAATCTTCCATTGGATCATTTGCTTGTGTAGCGGCTGCGTTCTGTGTTTGTTGCTGTGGCTGAGTTTGTGCCTGTGCTTGTCTTGGCTGTGTGCTATGCAAGATTGATACAGAATTAGCAACAATTTCAGTAACATAAACCCTTTGTCCGTCACGATCATAGCTGCGTGTCTGTATTCTTCCCTCAATGCCAACTGTGTCGCCCTTGTGGGAATATTGCCCTAGAAAGTCAGCACTTCCACGCCATGCAACGCAACTGATGAAGTCCGCTGATTGCTCGTTATTGTTTCTTTGTTCCTGTGATAAACGTCTATCACACGCAACCGTGAATGATGCAACGGATAGCCCGCTTTGTGTTTTCTTAACTTCAACATCTTTTGTTAGTCTTCCAACTAGAACCACATTATTTATCATGTCTAAATTTCCTCTTTTCTTTGATTACATTTGCTTCGGTGTAATCGTCCATTTTGTAATTCATTTTCCGCTGTAAATTTTCGCTAGTGTGTACTGTGCCGAAATAAGCACGTTCTAACGCTGTAACGGCTTCACCCAGCTTAACTGGTTGCATGTTCATCAATTCTTTTTCCAAAAGTTGTAGCGTTGCTAAATGTGTATGTGAACACTTTTTCATTGTGTCTTGGATAATCTTCAGGACTTCAAATTTCTTAACGTATTCAGTCATTTTTCGTCCACTCTCTGCTCGCTTGCGCATCTAGCACTCGCATTTGTAACTTGATTGAATTGATTTTGTTTTCCAGCATCTTATACCGGCTTTCGCATATATCGCGTTTTTGGCGCAATTCAGCAACTTCAGAATGTCCCTTGATAAAAGTACTTATCATAGTTACAGGCACGCCCTGTGCGCGTTCTATGAGTGCCTGAGAACGTAATTTGATTTGATAGTTGGCTTCACTATTTGCTAACTCAATTCCAGCTTTATAAAAATCCTCGATTGTAGCGTTTAATGTGTTGGCTAGTTTCTCTATTTCTAACCACATATCATAGTCTTTGTTCATAGGTAGTTTTTATGAAATACCTCCATAAATTTTTCGTGTCCATACAACTTTTCAAATGCTTCTTGCGCTTCTCTCTGTAATGCATAGCGCAATGATGGCTTTGTGGTATGTAATGCATTGTGTACATCGGGATTGAGCCATACCCAAAGTCCCCACTCATCACACTTCTTGCGATTTGCTGTGCCGCATATACAGTGATGCAAGCACACATTATATGATCCAGTGATAAAGCATTTTTTCTCTTTCTGAAGAATGCTATCAGTACGTTGTTTCACTATCAGTCACCACCTTTAAGAGTTCCTGTTCATCTAGCAATTCAACCTCGTATAGTTGCCCTAAGTCTTTCTTAGGAAGCCACACGCAATAGGCTTTTTCTATCTTTTCACCTGTCATTTGTTCATACGCCATTTTGTAAAGTGTCAGCTGGTAACTTAGATATAACGGGTGATACTGATATGTTGTCTTGATGTCAATGATTGCATGTTTGCCGTCCACCGTCCCGATCATGTCATAAGTGCCACAATACAAAGGGTTTCCCTCGTGGTAATAAACCATAGGCTGTTCGCATGCGTGTATGTTGATACTGTTTTCTTCCTGAAGCGTTTTAAAGCGTTTTAAGGCTATGCTTTCGTAAGAATGAGTATTGTATCGTCCGTCCACGTTTTCCCCCAAGGAATAGCGTTCTATGAGTTCGTGAACCGTGTTTCCATAATCTGCTTTAGCGTTGAGGATATATTGAGGGATATTTGAGTACATATCCCCCATAAGTCCTCTAATTATCTGTGTAGCGGACGGTGTAATAACGCCGTCCACTAAGTACACATGATAGTCAGGTATAAACTCAATCATTTATAGGTGAGTCGGACACTCGCCTTTACTTCGCTTGTCTTTGTGTAAAGGTCATAGATGCCCTCTTCTTTCATCTTCGCTGTATCAACGGAAACACGCTGTGTAGGCGCGACATAAGAGATTTTGACATCTTCATTTTCAAATGACTTGATGCCGTGTTCTTCCATTGCCTTTTGAATTGCTTGCTTGATTTCCTTTTCTTGATTGTCCATTTCTTGCTTAGTGATTTGGAATTCTTTCAACTTCTGCAATGCAAATCTTACGGCTTCAGGTAGTTCGATTTGGTTTTCAACGATTTTGATTTCATTATTCATTAGGTGTTTCCTCTGCTTTCTTTTCTTTACTGAATGCTTTAACTGCTTCACTTGCCTGTTGCATTGTTAGTTCTTTGATTTCTTTAACGCCGTAATAATCAAGCATCTTCTTTATGCGTTCAGGGTCTTGTGCTGATAGAATTTTCACTTGCCCTAATGATGCTAATGCCAACTGTTTTTGTGTTGCTGGCTTTTCATCTTTAGATTTATCTTGTGCATCTTGTGCATCGTTTTCGGCGATTTCCATTGCTTCTAGCCACAAGTAGCGGCGCATGTATGTATGTTTTGCACCTAGCATCTGAATAGGTGTAGCGCCTTTTACATTTGCTTCGGCTGTGCTTGCTTCAAATTCGATTGTTTCAGCTGGATTGTCAGCATTCAAAATGTTCATATATGCTATTTCAATTCCTAATTCATTGGTTTTAATCTTAAAAATTGAAACAAGGTTCAAATCCTTAAAAATCTTGGTGATTTCCGAAATGAAGTCGCTTAGTTCAAAGTAAGGAAATCCCGAAAACTTATTGAAGCCTGATTTCTTCAAAGGACGATTGCCTAATTCTGCACGTGCAATCGCTAACTTTTGATAAATGTTCATTTTACTAACGTCTTTCTTTTCTGCTTTTACTTCTTTCTTTGGTTCTGCTTTTGTTGTAGGCTTGCTTTCTGATTGCAAGAAAATTGTATCTTCCATGTTTTCCTCCTAAAGTCGTTTAAGAACATCACGGATAATTGCTTTCCATGAGTCCATTGCAACGTTTATTTTGATTTCATAATCACCGATGAATGTAACTTTTACCGTTTTTGCGGCTTCTCTAAATTCCGTATCTCTTTCGTCCCACTTGATTTTTACTCTTTTGATTTTGCTATCTGCCGCCTTTAGCACTGTTTCAAGTGCAAATTCAAATTCTCGTCTTTGATTATCTGTTTTCATTTTTCCCCTCGCTTACTGGTAAGCGTTTGACTTGGTCTAACTTGTCATAGGTCAGCAACTTATGGCTTAGTTCGATGTTTACTTCAAACGCCTTTTGATTAAGTTCTGCCAACTTACTGATTTTGCTTTGTAACTCTTCAATCTGCTTTTCATATCGCTTTGCTTCTTCAATCAGCATGCGGTTTTGTTCTTTCAGCCTGTTATATCTTTGCTGTAAATCCATTTCTTTTACCCTCCCAATCCACTTTTCTTATGTGTTTTGGTTTCTTTTGTGGTTTTTCGTATTTGTTGTTAAATTCAGGATTTCCAAGTTTAACTATTTCAATCTTCTTCATGATCTATTTCCTCGACTTCTTCGACATCTTCACTATCGCAATATGGACATGTTCTATACTTTCTGTATGAGTAGTCCATATAGCCATAGTGATGCTTCATGTCATCGTCATTGAATATTCTTTGACAATGATTGCAAATCATCTTCATTGCCTTACTCTGCCATTTCTTCAGCCGTCAAAGGACGTTGGGAATAAGAGTATTGAAGTACGGCGTTGCCTAGCATGTATGCGATGAATGCAAGCCCTAGAACAACGGCTAATGCTGTTTTAATTGTGTTTTTGATTGTCTTCATGGTTTAGTTCATCTTCTTTCCCAACAAATCTTTGATTTTATCTTCTGTCGTTGTTTCTTTATGTTCTGCTTCGCAAATACATTCTTCTTCAATGCTTGACACCATTTCGATTAGAGTCGCCAGTTGTTCCACTTCGGGATTCTTTTTGATAAATTGTTTGATTGCTATTACTTCCTGTGCCAAATCAAGAATTGTTCCACTGGACTCGCATGTTACATTTCCACCGTTGTTTTGTACTTTAATCATTTTCTTTTATCCTCTTTTCTGTGTTAGAATTTGAGTGATAGTTTTGGTCTATCACTTGGCGCTGTCCTTTGTTGTGGGTGCGCCATTTTTTGTTTTCCACTCTTCATATCTTGCTTTGAATTCAGGATCATGCTGTTTTTCGTTGAGCGCCTGTAATGCAAGATAGTTGAGTGAATTTAAATCAGTTTTTTTGATTGCCATACTCTTGTAAAACCTTATTGATGAAGTACACTTGTCCTTTGCCAGTAACCCTAGTTGTGCGGGTTACTTTTGGATCATGTCCACTTCTCTGTACGGTTCTTTCAATAACTTCAAATAACTTCATTTCCATACTCTTCTGTGTAGGCTCGCATGAGTGTTTGAAGATATAGCTGTTATCTCTTAGCCATGTCCATAGACGATTTCCACCAATCTTTACGCCGTTTTGGCAAATCAACTTCGCAAGGTCATATACAAGAATGCTAGTATCCGATTGTGCCACGGCATCAGCGAATAAGGCTTTAGGCTTCATTTCCTTATTTTCGATTTCCAGTGTAACGATTGTCTTGTTAGCAATAGTTAAGGCTCTAGCCATGACTTTTTCAGGGCTATTCCATTCTTTTTCGACTTGGATAAAATACTTTCTTACTTCCTTGCCCTTTTCTGTACGCTGTAACATTGCGATTTCTTTCGCCATATCAACCGTTATTTGTGCATCTTGTGACGGTCTTCCGCCAGTACTTTCGGACAAAAATGTCGTAAAGTCTTTTTGTGCTTCAAAACCGTATTCACACATTCGTGTAAACCAGTGATTGAAGTCTGTATTTACTTCTAATGCTTTGTGTAATTCTCTTGCTGATACTGTTATGCGTTCTGCATTTGAAGTATCAATCTTTAATAATTCGTTCATGTTTCCTCCTTTCTAAAATGTCTTTTTAGGACACTACGCTTCCAAAAAAAATATGGTCTATATCTTCACCCGATAGACTATACTTCTCTTTAATGCGCATGATTTCAGGTTGAGTGAATCCGGCTGTGCTTTTTTCGTTGATTTTCTTTGAAAAGGCGCTTTGTGAAATTCCTAGATAGTTTGCTAATGTTTCGGACGTGTCACCAAATAGAACCATAACGCTTCTTAATCTATTCTTATCCATGTTTCCTCCTTTCGTGTCTTTTTTAGACACTCTCAATATATACCCAATCCGACACTTTTACAATAAGAAAAATGAATTTTAAGAAACATTTTTATTTTAATTGCATATTTGTATCTTTAGAGTACAATTTAGTTATGAAAAATACAGGCGAAATGATTAAGTATTACAGAAAAAAATTAGGTTTAACCCAAGAAGAATTAGGCAATTATGTTGGCGTTCAAAAATCAGCAATCGCTAAGTATGAGAATGGGAGGATTGAAAACTTAAAGCGATCTACTATCGAAAAACTATCTGAATTATTTGGAATTCTACCGTCTGAATTACTTGGTATAAGCGCTACAAGTAATGTTATGACTAACACAACAAACGTCATAGGCGTTGTTCCTGCCGGTGTGCCATTAGAAGCGATAGAAGATATTATCGGTGAAATAGAATATCCGTCACGCTTTGAAGATAAGGAAGTATTTGCGTTGCAAATAAAGGGTGACAGCATGAATAAGGTATTGCCTGATGGCAGCATAGGCTTATTTGAAAAGACCGATGTATTAGAAAACGGTCAAATAGGTGCTATATTGGTAAATGGATATGACGCTACGGTAAAGAAGTTCTATCGTTTGACAGATAGTTATGTGCTTGAGCCGTTGTCTTTTAATCCTGATTATCAGCCGATTGTTATTAAAGACGGAACAGATCCTGTTTCGATTGTTGGAAAATTATTGTGGTATTGCTCAAAGGAAAGCCTAATGTAGAGGTGTACGTATGTGTGTTGCTGCTTATTTTCAGGATGGTAAATTATATCGTGTTAGTCCCGAACAATCATCTGCTTATGATGCGACCGTATTTTTAGATAGAGGTGTCAAATATAATCTATTATCAAAAGAAGATGTATTGACTTTACCTATACCAAATTTCAAACAAACTGGTACGTTTCCTGATGTGACGAATAATGAAGATTATATATTGCGCATGTGTGCTGGAAACATATACAAATCTGATGCTGAACAGGGAATATTGGTAATGAAAAAAGCATGTGATATGATGCTTAAATCAAATATACAATGGCAGCATGAAGATTATTTGCATTTAGTAAAAATGTTATATAAGGTTGGTAGAATCGAAGAAGCGGAAAAAACAGAAAATATAATTGATGAACGTATCATATTTGGGCACACTATTAAATCACATAAGAAATCAGTTGATTATATGTTGCACATTGCATTAGAAAATTGTGCAAAATTAAATACTAACTTAATGCAAATCATGGGTGGTAACTCATGCAGTGCATATGATGCTATGATTTGTGACCGTATATTTTGTATTGATGGAAAAGATAAGCGTTTCATGGAATTGCCTACATTGGAAGATACTTATTGCCATTTCTCACCTTTTATATACGGCTTAAGCACAATGCATGACCGACATATGCGGAAAATAAACGATATAATAGCATACAGCAACCGTCCGCTTATAGATGACAGAACAGACGAAGAAAAGAAGCAATATAATAAGTGGCTGGAAAAGATAAAACAGCCACGTACGTTTTGGATAGAAGAAAAACAATTCTATTATTTAAAATATAAGCATCCTGATATTTGCCCACGTTCCAAACATGCTTTTGATAAATTAAAACGCGAAAACC
>ERZ772948.2046-NODE-2046-length-10648-cov-4.947985_pt1 | contig 10648 bp, 8 predicted proteins | sample MGYA00511945_ERZ772948 | MGnify/ENA primary metagenome ERZ772948 (study PRJEB29015, sample SAMEA2737927) | human oral metagenome | biome: human oral; feature: human-associated habitat; material: dental | place: China | collected 2141 ... | reverse complement strand
CCCTGCGGATTTGCAAGCATGGATTTCCCTCTTTTGCGTTCATGACATACTTTCGTCGTTTATGACCAACTTTGTTGATATTTTTCTCAGATGTGAGAAAATAATAGAGAAAAGGTCTTTGGTCTTAACGAAGAATACTATATGGGACAAGGGAGCGTCGCACCTCTCTTGATCTCTGTCTGTGCCGCCGGCGACGGCGGCAAAAAACGCACCTTCCGAGGTGTGCGAAGCCGATGAGTATAGAAGCAAAAATCCGTAAACACCTTGTGCAAATCGAAACATTGTTAAACGCAAGAAAGATTTCCCGACAGAAAGGATGAGTTAAATGAAACATCATCATGCAAAGCAGTTTTATCGCGCCATCGCCTGTGCCATCTTCGCGGGCGCACTCGCCGCCCCCTTTGCCGCGCCGCACGCATATGCGCTGCCCATCGAGGGCGCGAACGCCGCGACGAATGCGGGGGAGGCGAATATCTCCACGAGCGGCACAGTCATGGACATCGTCGGCAAGACCGAGCACAACGTACTCCGCTGGGAGGACTTCTCCATCGAGCAGAACGAGAAGGTGCGCTTCGACGGCGGAGCGCAGACACGCGACTATCTGAACCTCGTCACGGGCGAGGGCGCGTCGAACATCTACGGCACGATCGAGGGCGGCAAGAACGTCTACCTCGTCAACCCGCACGGCATCCTCTTCGCTGAGGGATCGCAGGTCAATACGGGTGCGCTCTACCTCTCGACGGCGAATGTCGACGCTGTTGCAAGCGCGGCGGGTACATCATGGGGGGGGTAATAGTCCACTCTCAGCGAGCACACAGTACGGCAATGTGCTGAATCTCGGCACGGTGCAGACAGCGAAACTCTACATCGAGGGGAATAATGTCACCGTCCTCAATACAGATGATGTGAAGAACGCGGCGGGCAATGCGCCGCTCACAGGGGCGAACGTCACCATCCGCAGCGCACAGACGCCGCATATCGGCTACGATGTTGCCAATCGAGCGACGGCGAACTTCGACGAGAGCGGCGGCTCTGTGTCGCATAGCTTCTATGACTATGCGAATCCGAACACCGCAAAATCTGCAAGTGGGCGCGGATGGGATGTAGCGAACCTTGGCGGTGCGGCGCATACGGACTATGACTATATGCGCGTGCACGACATCTACGACCTGCAGAATATCAATGCGAAACGGGACGGCAGATACATCCTCGCGAAGGGCATCGACGCGACGGCGACACAGGATTGGAACAGCGGCGAGGGCTTTGCGCCGCTTGGAGATGGGGCCAACGAATTTACGGGACGATTGGACGGCGCGGGACACACGCTGCGGGGGCTGTATATCAATCAGAATAACCTCAAGGTCGGGCTGTTTGGCAGTGTCAAGGGGGCGACCATCGAAAATCTTTTCCTCCGGGACGGCAATGTGAAGGGGGGGATGTTTTTCACCGGCGGTATTGTAGGACTTGCAGACGACACTGTGATTCGGAACGTCTCGTATTCCGGGGCGGTCGCCGGAGTGAATATCATCGGAGGCATTGTGGGAAGTATGTTGGGCGGCAGCATTCAGAACGCATGGAATGCGGGCACGGTCAGAGGGGATAGCCCCGTCGGCGGCATTGCGGGAGTGGCGGACGAAGGCAGTACTTTTCAGAATGTCTGCAACACAGGCGCTATCAGAGGGACTATGGCTCAAATCGGCGGCATTGCGGGATATATAGAGAACAGCAGGCTTCAGAATGCATGGAATACGGGGACGGTCGCAGGAGGGGGGCAGAAGGTCGGCGGCGTTGTGGGAGAGGCGGTCGGCGGTACTGTTCGCCATGCCGTATGGCAGTCGGGTACTGTAAGGGAGTATCACTCGGGGTCTTTTATCGCTCGCGCGGTCGGTGAATCGAACAATGCGACAGCACTGGAGGACATCGCAGAGCGCAGCGAGGCGGATATGAAGCTGGCAGCGACATACAGCACTTGGAAGGACGAGCACGGCAATGCCCTCGTTGCGACCGAGGGCGGCAAGGGAACGCCGTGGCGCATCTACGAGGGACATACGATGCCCTTGCTCACGAGTCTGATGAAGGGGACGAAGCGCCTTGCGAAAGTCTATGACGGCAATGTCTTTGCGACAACGGACCCGCACATCACCCTCGTCCATACGGGGAAGGATGTCGGCACATACGATGCCTACAGTGACCAGTTCGGCTATGACCTTATCGGCGGTGCGACCATTACGCAGCGCGTGCTGACCCTGAGCGGCGTCGCGGCGCAGAGCAAGAACTACGACGGCACAACCGCCGCAGACGCAGCGCAGTTCCACGCAACGCTGAATAACGTCGTCGCGGGCGAGGAGAGTCTTGTCTCGGCGACCGCCACAGGTGCGGCATACAACAGCAAGGATGTCGCGTCGGCAAATGCGGTGAACTATACGGGCGTTGCGCTCGGAGGTACGGGCGCGGGGAACTACACGCTCGCGGCGAGTACCGCGCAGGGGGTGGGCAGTATCACGGCGAAGCAGCTGAATCTCGCACTCGCGGGCGGCGCACGATTTGATAAGACGTACGACGGCACGGCGAACGTCACGCAGACGCTCACGAAGGACGGGAACTATACGCTCACGAATTTCGTCAACGGCGAGGGTGCAGACATCGCACTCGCACCCGTGACAGGTACATACACGGACAAGAACGCGGGCACGGGCAAAACCGTGACCTTTGGCGGGCTGACGCTCACGGGCACGGGCGCGGGGAACTATTCCCTCTCTGCGACCACCCTCACGACAACGGGCGACATCGCGAAGAGGGCGCTGACGCTCGAAGGGACGGCGGGCACACAGTTCACCAAGACCTATGACGGCACGGCGACCGTGACGCAGAACCTCGTGCGCGGTACGAACTATCGGCTTGCGGGCGTGGTCGAGGGCGAGGGCACGAACGTTGTCGCGCTGAACGAATCCGCCGCACAGGGCGCATACACGACCGCGAACGCACAGGCGGCGGGCGCGCAGCAGAACGTCACCTTTACGAACCTCGCGCTCACGGGTTCGGGCACGGGCAACTATACGCTTGCGACGAGCAAGACCTTTGAGAACGCGGGCAGGATTACGCCGAAGGAGCTGAATCTCGCGCTTGCGAATGGCACGCGCTTTGATAAGACCTACGACGGCAATGCGAACGTCGCGCAGACGCTCGCAAAGGGGACGAACTATAGTCTCACGGGCTTTGTGACGGGCGAGGGCGCGGACATCGAACTCAATGCCGTCACAGGAAAATACGCCGACAAGAACGCCGCCGCAGACAAAGCCGTCACGTTCGACGGACTGACGCTCACAGGCACGGGCGCAGGCAACTACACGCTGAACAAGACCGCGCTCACGGGCACAGGCACGATCACGAAGCGTGCGCTGACGCTCGGCGCAGTCGCGGCGCAGACGAAAACCTACGACGGAAATACATTGGCAGACGCATCGAAGTTCGGCGCGGCACTGAACAATGCCGTTGCGGGTGACAGCGTGACAGCAACTGCTACGGGTGCGGCATACAACGACAAGAACGTCACTGCGGCGAATCGCATTGACTACACAGGTGTCGCGCTCTCAGGTGCGGACGCGGGGAACTACAGCCTTGCCGCGACCGCCGCGCAGGGGGCGGGCACAATCACGCCGCGCGATCTCACGCTGACCGCCGACGCGCGGAGCATTGTGCAGGGCGAGGCTCTGCCCTCCTTTACGGGACGTGCGGAAGGCTTCGCCGACGGTGAGGACGAGCGCGTATTCGGTGCAGACGGCATTTCCTTTGATTCTGCGGTGACGAATACCGATACGCCCGGCAGCTATGGCGTTACGGGACGCGTTGGCGGCGTCACAGACGGTGTCCTCGGCAACTACCGCATCCGACAGGCGGCAGACAACGCGACTGCCTTCACCATCTACGCCGCAGCACTGCCGGGCGGACTTCTCGCCTCGCTCGTGCAGGACGCCGCGCCGCGCTTCGACTTCGGCTTCGGCGACGCCGTCTACCTCTATGGCACTGCGCGTCCCATCCGCGCCGCAACGCTCGGACTCTATCGCTTCGATGCGGAGCGTGCCTTCGAAATTCAGGGCTTGCGTCTTTGATGGCGCATACCCGTGCTTCCTTGAATCTTTGTGAAAAGGAGTCTTTCCGTTGAAGATGAAAGCAAAACACTCGCACCTCAAACTTGCGCTGCCCCTTGCGGCGGTGCTTCTCCTGCCGGGCACAGCCTTCGCCGCGACGAACCTGCCGCCATCCGATGCGCACCTGCCCGAAAAGGCGCAGGAAAACGCGCTCGAAAGCCGTCTGCCGAACCATGCAGGCGGCAGCAAGGCGATGCTCGCCTTTCGCCTCTCGCGCATCGACGTCGAGCAGGACGGCACGCAGCTCTTGGAAAAAGCCATCGAAGAACGGACGGCGGCGTATCTTCGCCGCAACATCTCCGAACTCGATGTCAACGACCTGCTCGCCGAACTCACGCAATATGCACGCAGCCACGGCTACCCTGCGGCATCCGCCTACCTGCCGGCGCAGTCGAATGCGGACGGCACGCTCACCATCCGCATCCTCGCCGGACGCTACGGCAAGATCAAGATCGAAAACAGCGCTGCCATCAGCGACGCGAAAATCGAGCGGCTTGCCCGTGCCCTCAAAGAAGGCGCACCCATCGAAGGCAAGCCCTTGGAAACCGCCCTATACAACATCGCCGCCCTCGGCGGCATCGAAGCGGCAGGGCTTCTCTCGCCGGGCACAACCTTCGGCACGGGCGACCTCACGATCCGCGTCAAGGACGGCAAGCGGCAAAGTTACGTCCTATACAGCGAGAACTACGGCAGCGAACCTTCGGGCCGCTACCGCTTCGGTCTGCAGGGGAGCTTTGAAAACCTCACGAAGAGCGGTGACCGTCTGAACCTAGGGCTGACCCTCTCCAACAAAGACCTGCACAACTACGGTATCAGCTACAGCCACCCCGTCGGCGCTGACGGTACCGTGCTCGGCATTGGCGTCAGCCGCATGGACTACGAGCTGTCGGGAGCTTTCCGCACGCTCGGTGCAGAAGGCACGGCGGACACCTTGAGCCTCTTCGGCACGACGCCGCTCTGGCGCACGGCACAAAGCTCGCTCGCCGTCACCTACGGATGGGACTGGCGCAGGCTCAAGGACGAGTACAAGAAGATCGGCATGGAGCTTGAAAAGCACAGCAGCACCTTCCATCTCGGCATCAAAGGGGCAGAGCGTCAATATCGCACCTCATGGAGCTACGACCTCACGGGCTACTGCGGGCATCTCGGCGCGGACTCTGACTGGGCGCGTCGGCAGATGAAGCGTGCGGGTACGGAAGGCAGCTTCACGAAAGCCGTGCTGAACCTCAACCTGCGCCACGAGATCAGCGACCGCTGGAACATCAGCCTCAAGGCGCAGGCGCAGAAAGCCGGAACGAACCTCGACAGCTCGGAAGAAATCTACCTCGGCGGAGCGAACGGCGTACGCGCCTACCCGCAGGGCGAAGCCTCGGGTGACAACGGCTATTTGGGCAGCATTGAGCTTTCGTACCGTACGGACGTGCCGAACCTCGTCCTCAGCACCTACTTCGACATGGGTCGCGTGCAGTACGCCAACGACGGAAAAGACGGCAGCGAAACCCTCAAAGGCTGGGGCATCGGCGTCACCTACAGCCGCCCCGGCGACTACTTCCTGCGCCTCGACTGGGCGCGGCGCATCGGCCTCTCCCGGGACGCGAGCGACGACGCCAAGGCAAAGAACCGCCTGTGGTTCATGCTCGGGAAGGTTTGGTAAGAGAAAAGAGGGGCTGTTGCATAAGTCGAATTTGACTCATGCAACAGCCCCTTTTCAGTCTTGACAATATTCACTGCAATGCATACTATGATAGTAGAAGCGTATGGGGAGGGGAGCGAACCTGTGAGAATAATCAAGAAAGATATTCCTGCAGAATATTGTGCATTGATACAGAAATTCCGCTTGATCGATGATGCGTTTTTCAACGTATGTTTTGACAACTATATCGAAGGAATGCAGCTCTTATTGCATATCTTTTTCGGTCGGGATGATCTCATCGTCAAGCATGTTGTCACGCAGCAGAGTGCGGACAATCTCTATGGTCGCGGCGTGCGCTTTGATGTGTTGGCAGAAGACAGTGAGGGGAAACTCTACGACTGTGAAATTCAGCGTGCCAATGAAGGTGCGATTCCGCGCAGGGCACGCTACAACAGCAGCATGATGGATTCGCGGGAACTGGCAAAAGGAGAGGATTTCTCGTCACTTCCGGAAACATGGGTGATCTTCATCACGGAGAACGACATCTATGGAGCAGGTTTCCCGCTGTATCATGTGGAGCGGATCATAGAGGAGCTTCAGCGCCCGTTTGATGATGGGGCGCATATCCTCTACGTCAACGGCGCAAACCGTGACGACACGCCGCTTGGGAAGCTCATGCAGGATTTCTTTTGTGAGAATCCGAAGAAGATGAATTACAAAGAACTTGCTGAACGTGTCGATTATTTTAAGGCAGAAGCAGAAGGAGTGAATACTATGTGTGAACTGATGGAAAAATTTGGTGAGAGGAAACTGGAAGAGGGACGTATGGAAGGACGCCTTGAGGGACGTGCTGAGGGACGTGCTGAGGGACAGCGCAGGATGCTTGATATGGTGCGTTCTTTGTTCGCGCTGAATGTTCCCCTTGAGGTGATCGAGAAGGCGAGCGGCTTGACGCGTGCGGAGATTCTGGCGCTGCAAGATGCGCCTGCCGAATAGTATGGCTGTGCGAAGAGAGTCTTCTTCGCGATAAGATTTTTTGACACTAAGACCGCCGCATCGTTCGATATGCGGCGGTCTTATTTTATCAGCGTTTCCTTTATCACTTTTCAGCAAGTATCGGTCACTTTCTGCAATTTGCTTGCTTATCATGCAGCGACGTATTAAAAGGACGGCAAGCGCCAGAGCTTCGCCCTCTACAGCGAGAACTACGGCAGCGAAACCCTCAAAGGCTGGGGCATCGGCGTCACCTACAGCCGCCCCGGCGACTACTTCCTGCGCCTCGACTGGGCGCGCCGCATCGGCCTTGCCAATAACGCGAGCGACGACGCCAAGGCAAAGAACCGCCTGTGGTTCATGCTCGGCAAGGTTTGGTAAGAGAAAAGCAAAAGAGCGTGATACACAAAAAGCAGCTGAGAGCACGCAATTCGGCTGCAAAAACAAGCGAAATAGCAGCCGACAGACAGCAGCCCCCTTCTTGTTGCAAGAGAAGGGAGCTGCTTGTTTGCACTTGTCAACAAAAACTGGACATAAAAATTCCAAAAATAGTCATAAAAAAGCTAAATGCTAGACAAACCCTATCGAAGAGTTAGACAACCGTTGAAAACGGAGCGTTTCTTCCCAATCTTTTCTCTGGCGGCAGGTTTTTCGCCATGAAAGTCGAATAATGGCGATAAGGATGAAGGATTACAGCGATTTTTGAAGGGAGGTGGAAAAGATGGCAGACTGCATTTTTTGCCGCATTGCGGCGAAGGAGATTCCCGCGACAGCGGTTTATGAAGATGATTCCGTCATCGCCTTCAAGGATCTTGAGCCGCAGGCGCCCGTGCATGTACTCATCATTCCGAAGAAGCATATCAAGAGTCTGCTCGGCTTGACGCAGGAAGACAGGGCACTCGTCGCGCACATCCATGTCGATGTCGTGCCGCAGCTCGCAAAGGAGCTGGGCCTTGCGGAAAAAGGCTTCCGCGTCGTCGTCAATACGGGCGAGGAGGGTGGACAGACCGTCGGGCATCTGCACTTTCATCTCTTGGGCGGACGTTCCATGCAATGGCCGCCTGGTTGATGGTTGACATCAAAAAGGGAAATCATGTATAATGTTAGCGTGCACGATGCAGTGTTGGCAATTTTCATGCCTGCCTTCCCGTGCGCCCCAAATCTAGTGGAGGGGGGGAAGAACAATGGCAAATGAGGTCAAAGTAGGAAAGAACGAAACGATCGACAGTGCTCTCCGCAGATTCAAGCGTACCTGCCAGAAGGCTGGTACTTTGGCAGAAGTTAGGAAACGTGAACATTACGAGAAACCGAGCGTCAAGCGCAAGAAGAAGTCCGAGGCGGCGCGCAAGCGCAAGTTCCGCGCCTAAGCGTTCGTGAGGTGGAGGCCATAGACATGTCGCTGAAAGAACGACTGACGGAAGACATGAAGTCGGCGATGAAGGCGAAGGAGGACGGCAAGCTGCGCTTGTCCGTCATTCGCATGGTTCGCTCGGCAGTCCGCCAAGCTGAGATTGACGGCAAGACGGAGCTCGACGACGAGGGCGTCGCCGCCATCATCGGCAAGGAGCTCAAGTCCCGCCGCGATTCCCTGGAGGAATTCAAGAAGGGCGGACGCGACGACCTCGTGCAGGAGACGGAAGAAGAGATTGCCGTGCTCCTGCCGTACCTGCCCGAGCAGCTTTCCGAAGCGGAGATTCGCTCTCTCGTGGAAGAAGCTGTCAAGGCGACGGGCGCAGCCTCGCCGAAGGACATGGGCAAGGTCATGGGCGCCTTGATGCCCAAGGTCAAAGGCCGCGCCGACGGCAAACTCGTCAATGAAATCGTGAAGGAGAAACTGAACTCCTAAAAGCAAAGAATCCGCAAAGCTATGCTTTGCGGATTCTTTGCTTACTCTGCTTGCGTTGCAGTTCGGCGAGAGCAGAAAATTTTCGCAGTTGCTCAGGGGAAAGTGCAGGGCAATCCTCGTCAAAAGTGAGGGGACGCTTGGCTGCGGCATTGATTTCAGCGATTTGCTCCTGTGTGGGACGCTGTCCTTCATAGATAATCTTTTGTACGATCGCCATAGTAAATGCTCCTTTCTTCCAATGTTGCCGTTCTCGCCGATATAATGCGGATATATTCATACCGTTCGGTATAGACGACAAAAAGAACCTTATGCACTAATCCGAGCGTGATGTATCGATCTTCGTCATTGCTGTGAGCAGCATCGTAAAATTCCAGTCGATGAGGATCGTTAAATACTAAGGCGGCTGTATCGAAGCTCAAGCCGTGTTTTTCTTTATTGCGTTGTGCTTTGTGATCATCCCATTCGACAAGATGATTGTGAATGTTCTTCTTCATGCTTCCAGCATAGCATTTTGACATACAAAATGCAAATAAAATACGCAGCAAGCCCCTCTTCCCAAATTCACGATAATCTGCTATAATAGGCGCAGGACAATTCAATAAGTGAAATTTAGGCGGAGTCTGTTCAATCAAGGGCTCCGTCTATTTTTCGGTCGGCTGTCCGTCGTTCTTCTGCCTCTCCAGCTTGACGGGGGAGGGCGGACAGAAAGGTGCAGGAGACTGTCTGGCAGGCAGTCAAATTCAAGGAGGTTTTTATGGAACAGGAAACAATAGCTGGTATCATCTTCGTTGCGATGTATGCGGTGATCGTCTCTGAGAAGATCCATCGCACGATCATTGCAATGATCGGCGCAATCCTCATGATCGTCATGGGCATCATGACGCAGGAGACCGCCGTCCACCACATCGACTTCAACACGCTCGGGCTTCTGATCGGCATGATGATCATCGTTGCTATCACGAGCAAGACGGGACTCTTCAACTTTATTGCCGTCTGGGCGGCAAAGAAGGCGAAGGCCGATCCCGTGAATCTCTTGGTCTACCTGTCGCTGATCACGGCCGTTTGCTCGGCGTTTCTCGACAACGTGACGACGGTTCTCTTGATGGTGCCGGTCACGTTCAGCATCACGACGAAGCTCCATGTCGATGTCATGCCGTATCTTTTGGCGCAGGTCATCGCGTCGAACATCGGCGGCACGGCGACGCTCATCGGCGATCCGCCGAACATCATGATCGGCAGCGCCGTCAAGGAGCTGACGTTCGCGGCGTTCATTGAGAACCTCGCGATCATCTCGATCATCAACCTCATCCTCATCACGGCGATCTTCGTCCTGCTCTATCGCAAGCATTTGACGACGAAGCCGGAGCTCAAGGCTCTCGTGATGCAGGAGAACGAATGGGACGAGCTCAAAGACATCCCTCTTCTCAGGAAGTGTCTGTTCGTTCTCGGACTGGTTATCTTGATGTTCTTCCTCCATTCCCTCACGGGTCTTGAGTCCTCGCTCATCGCGATTGCGGGCGCGTTCCTCCTGCTCCTCTTGGTCGGCAAGGAAGAGTTCGTCGAGCACGCGATGCACGGCGTCGAGTGGCCGACGATCTTCTTCTTCATCGGTCTCTTCATCGCCGTCGGCGGCCTCGTGGAGACGGGCGTCATCCGCGATCTTGCGGTGCATGGCGTCAATCTCACGGGCGGTGACGTGACGAAGACGTCGATGCTCGTCCTGTGGATGAGTGCGATCGTTTCGGCGTTCCTCGACAACATTCCGTTCGTTGCGACGATGATTCCGCTGATTCAGGACATGGGGTCGATGGGCGTCTCGAATCTTGAGCCGGTCTGGTGGAGCCTCGCGCTCGGCGCCTGCCTCGGCGGCAACGGCACGATCATCGGTGCGTCCGCGAACGTCATCGTCGCGGGCATGGCGGCGGAGAGGGGCGTCCCCATGACGTTCGTCCGCTTCATGATGGTCGGCTTCCCGCTGATGATCTTGACGATCCTCACGTGGACGATCTACGTCTACCTGCGCTATCT
>ERZ772948.2041-NODE-2041-length-10655-cov-10.127264_pt1 | contig 10655 bp, 8 predicted proteins | sample MGYA00511945_ERZ772948 | MGnify/ENA primary metagenome ERZ772948 (study PRJEB29015, sample SAMEA2737927) | human oral metagenome | biome: human oral; feature: human-associated habitat; material: dental | place: China | collected 2141 ... | reverse complement strand
AATACCAATGGACCCCACATTACGAAAGGAACTTCCTGTGGACGACGACGATTCTCTGGGTCCTGCTCGTAATAAGACTCACCCCAGAAGATTACGTAGTAGAGACGGAACATATAGAATGCTGTCATACCAGCTACAAGTGTCATAATCCACTTTAAAGCCTGTCCTTCTACACCAGGAAGTGCATTACATGCTGAGATAATCTCATCCTTAGAGAAGAAACCTGCAAATGGAGGAATACCAGCAATTGCCAAGCAACCAATCAAGAAACAGATATTCGTAATTGGCATGTATTTGTGTAATCCACCCATATACTCCTTGAAGTTGCTACCAATGATAACAATAATAGCACCAGAGCAAAGGAAGAGCAGAGCCTTGAACATTGCATGAGTGAAGAGGTGGAACATTGCTGCCATATAGCCGAGACCACCATGGTGGAGATATTCTGCACTATAGAATGAACCGTGCTCCTTCTCATAGAAGCAAACACCAAGCGCAACAAGCATATAAGCAATCTGTGAGATAGTAGAGAATGCCAAACCACGCTTAATATCACGCTGAGCACAAGCAACTGCTGCTGCATAGAAGGCTGTAAATGCTGCAATCCAAGCAATCCAATGGAGTTGCTCCTGTGCACCAAACTGTACATAGATTGGTAACAATGATGCAACCTGGAAAACACCAGCAACAACCATCGTAGCTGCGTGAATCAAAGCAGATACTGGCGTTGGACCCTCCATAGCATCTGGCAACCAAATATGCAATGGAAACATTGCTGACTTACCAGCACCACCAATGAACATCAAGAAGAGAGCTGTTGGGAGTACCCAAGTCAAATGTGGGTTCTTAGCCAAGCCATTCAGTGTCTCAGCAAGACCTGGATTTACACTAAGATCATAGTTGAATGTGCCAACATAGAAGCTGAAGAACAAGATACCAATCAAGAAGAACAAGTCAGCAAAACGTGTGACAATAAATGCTTTCTTGCTGGCATGAACTGCAGTGTGCTTTGGATAATAAAATCCTATCAACAGGTATGAACATACACCTACCAACTCCCAGAAGAGATACATCTGAAAGATATTAGTTGCTACTACAAGGCCAAGCATTGACATCGTAAAGAGTGACAGGTAGGCATAGAAACGTTGGAAGCCATGCTCATACTCCTCAAACTTATAGTTCTCATCACGTTCAGCCATATAACCGAATGAATAGATGTGAACCATCAAGCTAACAGTAGTAATGACGATTAACATCATCACACTGATTGGAGAAAGACGGAAACCAATGTTGAATGTCAGAAGTTCTGTAAACTTCAACCATGTAAAGTTGAAGACTGTAACAGTTGGGTATGTACCATTTGCCAAACGACCATCAGTTACGTTGAAGGTCTCGCCCATAGCTGTATACTCACCAGTATAGAAGAAATAATGGTAAGCAGTGTAGAGGCTAAGCACAAATAATGTACCCAACATACAGGTGCCGATAATACCAGCGACCTTGCGAGGCATCTTCATACCGAACAAGCCAAGCACAACAGCACTTAGGAACGGAAGAAGAAGTATCAAAAATGCGTAATCGAACATATTTGTTTCTCTTTATAATTTCATATTTTCAATACTGTTCACCTGATCGCTGTGGAAATGACGGTAAACATTGATGATAATAGCGAGTGCAACAGCTGATTCAGCAGCGCTTACTCCGATAGAGAAGAGCGTAAAGAACATACCCTCATATCCATCAGGGAAAAGCAGACGATTGAATGCAGCGAAGTTGATATCAACACTATTGAGAACTAACTCTACGGAGATAAGCATTGCAACAAGGTTGCGACGGGTTACGAAACCAAATACTCCGATAAAGAATAATAGTCCACTAAGGACAAAGAAATATCCTACTGGTATCATTTGCTTTCCTCCTTCTTTTTGTTATTCAGAATTACCAAGCCACCGATAATACAAGCCAAAAGGAATACAGAGATGAACTCGAATGGGAGTACATAACCATACTTCGCTCCTGTCATCAGATTATTACCAATGGTTTCCATTGTAACTTCGTTTGATAAAGAATCTCCGCTCACAACAGTTTGACGCAGAACTTCATTCTTCAACAAAACGAGAACTACTGTTCCAAAACCAACTAAAGCAATGAAGGCTGCAAGGAAAGTACGCTTTCCCAACCAACGCTCAGAGAGTCCCTGCAATGTACGCTTACTTACTAACTGAATAGCGAAAATGTACATCATTGTGATACCACCAGCATAAATACTGATTTGGGCAGCACCAAGGAATGTATAATCGAGCAGGAAATAGAGACCTGCAACGCCAAAGAGCACAAACAGCAATGCTGTCGCAGCTCGCATGATACGCTTCGTCGACACGCAGAATACGGCTGAAGCCAGTATAATAACGGCGAGAACCGCAAACATAATTAATCTTGCCATATCTCTAAACCTTTATTTCTTTTTAGTATTGAATGTTCCTACCTTCCAGTCAGCACCACCATCAATAAGACCAGGCAGTGAACCGCCTTCATAAACTTCCTTATCAAGGTGAAGAATTAACTTAGAACGGTCGAAGACAGAATTCTCGAAGTCATTCGTAAACTCAATTGCATCGAAGTTGCAGGCATTAACACACAACTCACAGAACATGCAATCGCCTAAGTCATACTCATAATCAACAAGCTGTTTCTTCTTCTTACCTGTCTCTTCATTGGTAACCATCTCAGAAAGAATCTTGATAGTACCATTAGGACAAGCCTTCTCACACATTGTACAAGCAGTACACTTGTGATTCTTTTCTTCGTCACGCTTGAAGACCAAACGGCCACGGTGACGCTTGGCTACGTGAAGGGTTGTCTTGCGATTCTCAGGATACTGCTCGGTAGACTTTGGTGTGAAGTATTCCTTCATGGTCACCTTCATACCCGTAGCAAGTGTCTTGAGCGCACTCCCGACCTCACCAAAATATGATTGTTTTTTATCTTCCATTCTCTTTAACCATTAATAGTGAATGGTCCAACCAAATGCTACACACACAGTCATCAACACAAGGATAACCAATGATAGTGGCATAAGATACTTCCACTCTAATTTCAGAATCTGATCGATACGGAGACGTGGGAATGTCCACTTAATCCACATCAGCAAAAATACTACTGCGAATGTCTTACCAAGGAACCAAACAAGACCTGGAATATAATTCATCACGGCATCAAAGCCATCTAATCCAATGTTCAAAGGAGCCCAACCACCTAAGAATACGGTAGTTGCGATACCTGCTACAACAAATAGATTAAGGTACTCTGCCAAATAGTAGAAACCGAATCCCATACCACTATACTCTGTATGGTAACCTGCAGTCAACTCACTCTCAGCTTCTGCCAAGTCGAACGGACCTCGGTTAGCCTCTGCATTACCAGCAACACAGAATACGAGGAAAGCCAAAGTAGCAGGAACATGTCCCTGTACGATCAACCACCGCAAAGGACCAGTCTGAGCTTCAACTATACCTGAAATTTGCATTGTACCTGTCAGAATAACTGCTGAAATCAAACAAATACCTAAAGACAACTCATATGAAATCATCTGTACGGCTCCACGCATAGCAGAAAGGACTGAGTACTTGTTGTTACTACCCCATCCCGCAATAAACACACCAATAACACCTATAGAGCTAATGGCAGTTACAAGGAAAATACCCACATTGAAATCAAGGATATGAGCTCCCTTATTCCAAGGAAGGAAAGAGAATGTACCGACAGATGCTATGATTACCAGGAAAGGAGCTAAGTAATAAAGCAGCTTATCTGCCTTATCAACAGCAAAAATTTCCTTAATCAACATCTTCAACACGTCGGCAAAGACCTGCAAGGTACCCCACCATCCTACTCTGACAGGACCGATACGGCACTGGAAGTAGGCGCAGACCTTACGCTCCATAAAGATAAGCACAATTGCAAGCAAAGCATAAGCAAGAAGTATTGCCAGTCCCACCGCAACGCACTCAATCAGAACGGTCCAGAAGTTACTCAAGCCACAAGTGACGCGAAGCAATTCATCGAACCATGTTGTTACTATTCTAAAATCGAACATAGTATGATTTTAATTCTTAATTGATTACTTTAATGATAACCTTGTTAGCGGTCAATATCTGGAATAACGAAGTCAAGTGCGGCACCAGTAGTCACCAAGTCGGCAATCTTCTGACCACGAAGCATCTTATCCATAGCACCAACAAGTGTCAGACCCATAGGGCGGAACTTCAAACGATATGCAGTCTTGTCACCACGTGAATCCAGATAAGCACCAAACTCACCACTTGCACCCTCAACAGAGAAGTACCACTGTCCCTCTGGAACCTTGATGATTGGCTTCTGCTTAATATAGAACTCACCCTCAGGAATGTTGTCAATCAACTGCTCAATAATATTGAGACTCTGATAAATCTCCTGAATATGACAATAGTAACGATCCATAGAATCGCCATGAGTCAAAGTAATCTGCTTAAAGTTAACCTTATCATACATAGCATATGGATGGTTCTTACGAACATCATTCTTCCAACCACTTGCTCTACCAGCAGGACCAGTCACACCATAGCTGATACAATCCTGCTCATCCATAACGCCAACATTACGGAAACGCTCATGGGTAATAACATTATCACCAAAGACATCCAAATACTCCTGAACCATTGGACGCAGGTACTTGCAGAGTTCTTTGACATTTGAAACGAAGTTTGGATCAATATCTGCCTGCAAACCACCTATTCTATAATAGTTCTGAATCAGACGACCACCCGTTGTCTCCTCCATCACGTTCAAGACATGCTCACGATCACGCATACCATAAAGGAAGGCTGTGAGTGCACCTAAGTCCTGAGCACAACAAGATGTATAAAGGAGGTGATTATCAATACGCTGCAACTCATCCATGATTGTACGGATGTAGAGAATACGCTCTGACAATTCAATACCCATACCCTCCTCGATAACACCAACAAGTGCATGACGATGCATCATCGCTGACAGGTAGTTCATACGGTCAGTCAATGCCAAGGTCTGAGGATATGTGAACTGTTCACAAAGTTTCTCGATACCGCGATGAATATAACCCAAGTGTGGATAAATCTTGGTTACAGTCTCACCATCCAACACCGTCTGCAGACGAAGCACACCGTGTGTAGAAGGGTGCTGAGGACCAATATTCACAACGAAGTTATCATCAGTAAACAGCGGACGCTGTGTACCAACGAGTTCACCATTCTTATTAAGATTCCACTCTGTAGTTGTATCAAGTTCTACATCATCCTCCGTAGTATACATGTTCTTAGCAGGATCCATGTCATAATCCTTACGGAGTGGATAACCCTTAAAGTCGTTTCTCAAGTAGAGGCGACGCATATCAGGGTGACCAAGGAACTTAACACCGTAGAAGTCATAGACCTCGCGCTCTAACAAGTCAGCATCAGCCCAAATATTGTAGACAGAAGGAATAACATGCTCCTCTCCTACCTTCTTTGCAAGCTGCTTTACAGAACAACGCTCGTGTGTATTTGTATTCTCAAGAATATAGATACATCCAAGACCTTCCTCTGCACCAAAGTCTTCGCCGACAACAGTTACAAGGTAATCGAAATGCTTCTCATTCTTCAGCTTTTCCATTTCTGAAGCAAAGCTATCAAAACCGAATTCTTTATTTTCTAATTTCATTCTCGCGTACCTTATATATTAATTGTTAGTAGCTGTCTTATCTGCAGCCTTGCTTGCTGCATCAATCTGATCGATTTCCTTGCCCAACTTCTCAACATCTTCTTGTGTCACTGGCTGGTTAACGACAATCGTATCTTTCTTTGGAGCAACTGGCTCAGAAGAAGTAGTAGCAGCAGCTTCTGCAGGTTTAGCAGGAGCATCAGCAGGCTTTACAGCTGCTGCAGCTGCAGGCTTCACAACAGGACGTGCAGGCTTTGGAGCAGGATTTTTAGCATCATTCCAAGCTGCTTCACGCTTCTCCTTAATCTCTTCAGGGGTGATACCCAACTTCTCACTAAAGATAAGCTCGGCATTACTCTTGCCCAACTCACGTTCCTCAGCAGTCTGCTTGTGGTTAACGCCACCAAAGAATTTCTCAACCTTCACCTTACGTTGAAGCTGCATCATACCATAGATAATAGCTTCTGGACGTGGAGGACAACCTGGGATATAAACATCCACAGGGATAATCTCATCGATACCACGCATCACATGATAACTATCCTTGAATGGACCACCAGAGATAGCACAACCACCAACAGCAATTACATACTTAGGCTCAGCCATCTGGTCATACAAACGCTTTAAAGCTGGAGCCATCTTGTTTGTGATAGTACCAGCACACATTATCAAGTCAGCCTGACGTGGAGAGTTACGTGTTACCTCAAAACCGAAACGTGAGAAATCATAACGCGCACATCCAACAGACATAAACTCAATACCACAACATGATGTTGCAAAGGTAAGTGACCAGAGAGAGTTACTACGCCCCCAGTTGATAAGTTGATCCAAGTTACCGAGAACGAGGTTTGTTCCACCATCGTTCAATTCGCTTGCCATTTTGCTAAGCGTGTCATTGTCTTTCCATTCATCGTATGGAAGAGACTTGATTTTTGGCTTTCTTATTTCCATTCAAGTGCTCCTTTCCGCCAAGCATACGCAAGACCAAATACTAATACCAACATAAAGAAACCAATCGTAGCAAGTGCGAGAGTTCCAAATGTTTTTACAACAACAGCCCAAGGATAAAGGAATACGGTTTCCACGTCAAACATCAAGAAAAGAATGGCAAAGAGGTAGTAACCGATATGCACTGGCAACCAAGAGGTTCCGTAAGTCGGGATACCACACTCATAAGGCTCACCCTTCGCCGGATTATATGAACGCGGACCAATCCATTTAGCAATAGCATAAGCTGCTACTACCAAGAATGCGGCCGTTATCAAAACGGTAACAAAAAGTGTGAAATACATAAACTTTATATAGCTATAATTTAATTGTTCAATCTTGCTCTAAGAAAACATGTTTCAAAACGTGTGCAAAGATACAAAAATATTTGAGAACGTGTGCAAATTAAGCAGAAAAACATACCACTTTTTGCAAACTCCACTTTACAAACGATGTATTGGCAGATTTACAAGACGATAATACGAAGTCTATCAAATACGACATGTTTACTTCCTACGACCATTAGGTTACTAATGAAGTTGTCCATAAAAATATCTTATCGACAGCTTACATGAAAGAAAACAAATTAAGAATAGTATTCTATCAATCCATCTATTGGTGAAGCTATCACTTTACCAACTTTAAAATTAAAAGTACTGGCACTCGTTCTTAACTGTTCTTCAAAAGCAGCCGCAATACCGCCAACAGCAGAAATTGTACGAACTGAGGTTGTTGTATACTTCAAGATATTTTTCTTAAAGAAATTATCGAAGTTAAATTTTACTAAAGATTCTAATTCAGCATATTGTAAGTTCTCTTTAATAAACTTAGAAATACCTCCTAAGTAGCGATTTGCAAGCGGTTGACGATAAACTTTATCTATGATTTCTGGATAGGTTAAACCACTCCACTCTAAATATAAATCGCGTATCTCTGTAGATAAATCACCCTTAAAAATACCATTGAGTAGCAACTTGCCAAGTACTGCTCCACTACCTTCATCTCCTAAAATATAACCTAAAGGCGGAACATTTGCCACAATATTCTCGCCATCATACTGACAGCTATTGGCACCAGTACCTAAAATACAAGCAATACCCGCCTCATATCCACAGACAGCATGTGCAGCCCCTAACAAGTCACTCTCCACCTTTATCGAAGCTGAAGGGAATGAAACCGTAAGTGCTTCACTCACAACTGAAGAAAGATTCTTCGTACAGCCTGCTCCATAAAAAGCTATCTGTAAAACACATTCTGTTATATCTTTCTTTAGTAAAAAGCTATCATTTTGCTCTGTAGCCTTGCATAGCGCAGGCTTTAGCTCCTGCTCTAACACCTTCAAAATAACATCCTTCGACTGATGAAAAGGATTTATCCCTTGTGTACGAACTTTCAGAACATACTTACTTGTATCTGTAGGCAAACTAATCAATGCCCAGTCTGTCTTTGAACCTCCACTATCAGCAATTAATATCATAGTATATTTTTTCGTGCAAACTTACTATTTTTTATCCATTTATATGAATTATAACCCAAGAAATGCACATACAAAGACATCTTTAGTATCATTTTACATTCCGATATAAGTCTAAATGACAAACTTTGCGTACCTTTGTAAACATTAAAACAATCATAAAAACTATTCTTTACAACAAATAGATATGCGCAAAAAGCTATTCTTTATCACCATATTGCTGTTCATCCTGACCCTTCCAGCAAATGCTGTACTACAGGAGGACTCACTGAAAAACTCACTCCAAGTACTACGCCATGAATTGATTGCACAGCATCTTGAACAAACAAAACAGCTTAATAATTCAAGATTCATAACTGAACAAGTGACAAATCAGTTAAAAGAAATTGGTGATAAGTCAGCTCAAGTATCATTGATGCTTTATTCACAGAAGACTGACAACATCTTTGACCTTACCTATGCTTGCCAACAAGCAACTGAATTATGGAAAGACTTCCAAACAAAAACACGTCCGTTTCATGACCTTATCACGGAAAGTAACGAAGAAATAGCACGCTACGACTCCCTTGTCAATGTGCTTAGCACGATGTACACTTTCGGTCTTACTCAAAAAATGAAGACTGATCGAAACGTATGTCTTACTCTTGCTATAAGTATTCGAAGAATGCTAAAGGAGCGCAATGATTCTTATCAAGAATATATACAATACTACAATTACAGCCAGCATCAGTTGCAGGCACTTGATGCCTATGCCCAAAAACGCTATGCCGAGATTCAGTCAGGCATCTTTACAAACACAGGAGATAGCTACTTCAAGGTTCTTAAGTCGGTTCGTTTTCGTCTTAGTCAGATGAACACGACACTCTCTGAGAAATATACACCAAACACTGTTGTTGTATCACAATGGGATGTAAAATGGATTATTACACTCTTCAGCATGATTTTGATTTATGGTTTGATAGCCATTATCATTAATTATCTGAGTATTCGATTCCTTGTGACGCGAGTCATGAAGACAAATCGTTTCGAGCAGAAGAGCCAAAGTTTCCTTGCCAAGCGTACTTGTATTATTATGCTTGCTTCTGTCATTACATTCAGTATTGTACTTATCATTATCCGATTGTTCTCGCCTTCTAACTTCGTACACATGGCTTGCAGCCTACTTTTGGAGTACACATGGATGCTATCAGTCATTTTTGCATCATTGCTTCTGCGTGTAGAAGGTTCACAGACACATAATGCTTACCGTATTTACTATCCCCTGATTATGATTGGCTTCTTTGTCATTGCGTTTCGTATCGTGATGCTACCAAGCTCAGTCGTAACTCTTCTCTTCACTCCTTTATTGTTTATAGATACATTGTGGCAGGCAAGAATGATTCACAAATATCATAAACTTGTACCACGTTACGACTTAAACTTTGCATATATCTCTCAATTTGTATTCATCTTCTCACTTATAAGTGCATCGATTGGATATACAATGTTTGCCGTTCAGGTAATCATATGGTGGTCAATGCAGTTGGCTTGTATTCTTACAATTGCTTTCTTCAAAGACTACCTCAACCAGTACAGGGAGAAACATCCAATAAAGAAACTATCACCAGCAAAGGTATGGCTTCTTCGTTTTGTTGACATTGTTCTCATTCCAACAGCTTTGGTAATATCATTTATCCTTGCTATTTATTGGGCAACTGACGTTTTCAATCTTAGTGGATTGACATGGAACTTATTCCGCGCCAACTTTATTGACTCTGATAAGATACAGATTAGTGTTTACTCAATAGCTGTCGTAATTATCCTATGGTTCATCTTTAACTATCTGAATCTAACGATTCGAGATGCTATCAAGTTATATCTCCAACGCAATGACCCATCTACAGCCGAAGCACGTGCTACAATGTATATCAACGTATTACAAGTAATCGTGTGGGGTTCTTGGTTATTAATTACACTTGGCTTCTTCAAAGTCAGCAGCACATGGTTAGTTGTCGTGACAGGTGGTCTGTCAACAGGTATCGGTTTCGCCATGAAGGATATTCTTGAAAACATCTATTATGGTATTTCTTTGATGGCTGGACGTATTAAGATTGGCGATTATATCATCTGTGATGGTATACGTGGTAAGGTAAGTTCCATAAACTATACCTCGACAGTGATTGACGCACTTGATGGTTCTACGATTGCTTTCCAGAACTCACAACTCTTCACTAAGAACTATAAAAACATGACCAAGAATGATGGTTATGAGGTGGGAGCTATTCAAGTTGGTGTTGCATACGGTACGAATGTAAAAGAAGTAAGAGAACTTCTTATAGATGCCATTGCTAAACTTGGCATTACTAATGAGAAAAAGGATATTATTGTTAGACTTCAAAGTTTCGATGATAGCTGCATCACATTGAAGATCCTTGTTTGGCTAAATGTGTTAACACAGGGAAATGATATATCAGTTGTTATGGAATGTATCTATGATACG
>ERZ772948.2039-NODE-2039-length-10664-cov-223.140447_pt1 | contig 10664 bp, 8 predicted proteins | sample MGYA00511945_ERZ772948 | MGnify/ENA primary metagenome ERZ772948 (study PRJEB29015, sample SAMEA2737927) | human oral metagenome | biome: human oral; feature: human-associated habitat; material: dental | place: China | collected 2141 ... | reverse complement strand
GCCCCCCGGCTCCGGGCGCCGCGCGGCGCGGTCACCGCCGCCGACGGCCTGCTCCTGGTCGACAAGCCCGCTGGCCCCACCAGCCACGACGTCGTCGCCGCCGTCCGGCGCCTGGCCGCCACCCGCAGGGTCGGCCACGCCGGCACCCTCGACCCCATGGCCACCGGTCTGCTGGTTCTGGGCGTCGGGCGGGCCACCCGGCTGCTGACCCACCTGGTGGGGGCCGACAAGACCTACGAGGCCACGGTGCGCCTGGGCCAGGAGACCCTCACCGAGGACGCCCAGGGCGAGGTCACGGCGTCGGCCAGCTGTCCCGCCCCCGACTCGTGGCCCGGGGGAGGGGCGGGCCTCGCCCGGCGCCTGGACGACGCGCTGCGCGCCCTGACCGGCGAGATCATGCAGGTGCCCAGCGCCGTGTCCGCGATCAAGGTCGACGGCGTGCGCTCCTACGCGCGGGTGCGCGGCGGGCAGGGGGTGGAGCTGCCCGCGCGGGCGGTGAGCATCCACGCCCTGGCGCGGCGGGGCGATCCGCGCCCCGCCCGGGCCGGGGACGGCACGCACGTCGTCGACCTGGATCTGCACGTGGACTGCTCCTCGGGGACCTACGTGCGCGCCATCGCCAGGGACCTGGGCGCCGCCCTGGGCTGCGGGGCCCACCTGACGGCGCTGCGGCGCACCCGGGTCGGCCCCTTCGACGTCGGTGAGGCCGCCGGTCTCGACGCGCTCTGCGCTCAGGTGGAGGCCGACGCCGCCACCGCCCGGCCGCAGGGGCTGAGCGTACTGCCCATGGCAGCGGCGGCGCGCCGCTGCTTCGCGTCGGTGGAGCTCACCGCGGACGAGGCCCGCGCCCTCGGCCACGGCCGGATGCTGCCGGCGGATCTCCTGGACCGGGCCCGGGCCCCCGAGCGCTCGGTCGCCTCCAAGGCCGCCGGGCGGGTGGTGGCGGGGCTGGCCCCGGACGGGGCCGTCGTGGCCCTGCTGGTCCGTCAGGGCTCCCGCGCCCGCCCCGTCACGGTCCTCGCCCCGGCGTGAGCGGGCGCCGTCGGCCGTCCGGAGCTGCTGCCGGGCGTCGTCACCGCTACACGCGGGTGCTGAAAGGTTATTCGGGGGTGGTTTTGAAGACGTGGGGCGTGAAGGTCGTGGTGACGGTCCGGCCGTCGGGACGGTTCCCCGCCCAACCCCGCTCCGCCCCTGCTGGTCGTCTTGCATGGTGGGACGGCGTCTCGCATGTCGTGACGCGGCCGGCCCGCGAGCACGTCACCCAACCCTCGAGCACGTCACTTGACCCGCGAGATCGTCACTTAACCCGCGAGCACGTCACTCTGGCAGACGTGCTCGCGGGTTATGTGACGTGCTCGGCGGTTACCCGACGATCTCGCGGGCCGCGGCGCCCGACGCCGCTGCGCCCCGGGCGTCGAGATGCGCACTTCGCCCTCGAGAACAACGGCTGGACGGCGGTCCAACCGCACATAAGTGATCCAAGGAGAATGCCGCCATGAGCACGCTGAATAACCTTCCTGGCCGACATCAACGTGGCGGCCAGGGCGATGAGGCCGGCCAAGGCGATGGCCACGATGGCGCCGCGGGCCAGATCGGCTCGGAGGAGCCGTTTTAGCACGGGGTGGGCCCCCGCGGGCCCGGCCCCGCCCCTATGACGCCCCCTCCGGGGACGCCCCCGCCGCAATGGGGGCCAGGGCGCCGGGCTCGCAGCCCAGCAGCGTCTCCGCGGCGCGCGCGATCCCGGCGGCGCGGCGCGGGATCTCCGCCTCCTCGCCGGTGAAGATCCCCGCGTCCAGGAGCATTCCGGCGCTGGTCAGGAGGATCTCGATCGTCTCGCGGGGGTGCTCGGTGGAGAAGACCCCCTCGGCGACGCCCTGCTCGACGACACCGGTGAGGATCGGGGTGAGGCGGCGGACCGTCTCGACGATGGTCAGGACGTGGAATTCGGCATTGCCCGGGGCGTGGAGCTCCTCGGCGAGCTCGAGCTCGGGCTCGTCCACGCGGGCGGCGGCCGTAATGGCCAGCAGTTTGGGCACCGCGGGCTGCCGGCCCTCGGCGATGGCCCGGGCCCGGTCGGCGATGCCGTCGGCGGTGCGCGCGATGAGGGCCCGCAGGATCTCCTCCTTGGAGGAGAAGTGGTAGTAGAGGGTGCCCTTGGCGATGCCGACCTCAGTGAGAATGTCCTCCACGGAGGTGGACTGGAAGCCCCGGGTGGTGAACAGGCGCCGGGCGGTGTCGAGGATCTCGGCGCGGCGCTGCGGAGCGGGTTTGGATATGCGCGGCATGTGTGCCTCGTGGTTCTCGTGCGGGTGGGCCGGGCGGACCGGCCCCGGTCCGTCGGCGCCGGACGGATAACTGACAGACCGTCGGTCGGTAATGAGGATAGCCCCGTGGTGAGCGGCGGTCAAGCGCTGCGGCCTCCGGCGCGGACGCCGTCGGGGGCGCAACGACGGCGGTGGCGGCCTCTGCGGAGGGCGGGCTGCGGCGGTGCGGGCCGCCGGGCGGGTCCGGGGCGCCCGGTTCGCGCGGGGCCGGGGCGGGTCCAGGTTATTCGGTTCGCGCACCGCCGGGCGGACGTGGCAGTGTTTGACCCGCAGGATCGGCGGGCCGTGGCGCCCGCCGGGTGGATCGAGAACAGGATTGTCCGCGGTGGAGGTCTGGTACGGCGCCGAGCAGGTGCCCGCGACATTGAGTGCGCCCGGAGGGCCGGGCAGCGTGGTGGCCATCGGCGTCTTCGACGGCGTGCACCGCGGGCACCAGGCGATTCTGGGCCGCGTCGTGGAGCGCGCCCGCGAGCTCGCCGCCGGCGGGAGGCGCCCCCTGGCGGTGGCGGTCACCTTCGACCCGCATCCGCGCCGCGTCCACCGGCCCGAGGAGGACCTGCCCCTCATCGCCTCCCTGACCGACCGCCTGTCCTCCCTGGAGGGGGTCGGCCTGGACGCCGTGCTCGTCATCGCCTACGACCTGGACTTCGCCGCCCAGGGCCCCCGGGAGTTCGTGCGCACCTGGCTCGAGGGGCTGCTCGGCGTGCGCGCCCTCGTCGTCGGCGGCGACGTGCGCTTCGGACGCTCCAACTCCGGGGACGCCGCCACCCTGGAGGAGATCGGCGCCGCCGACGGCTTCGAGGTGGAGATCCTCGACGAGATCCGCTCGGACGGGGGCCGCCGCTGGTCGTCGACCTGGGTGCGCCAGTGCCTGGGGGACGGGCGGGTGCGCGAGGCCGCCGACGTCCTGGGCCGCCCCCACCGCCTGCGCGGCACCGTGGTCCACGGGCGCCGCCGCGGGCGCGAGCTGGGCTTCCCCACCGCCAACCTGGAGGCCGCCACCGCTGGCGTCGTGCCCCCCGACGGCGTCTACGCCGGGTGGCTGGTGCGCCACCGCCGGGCCGGGGGGGAGGCGGGGGAGGAGCACCTGCCCGCCGCGATCTCCATCGGCACCAACCCCACCTTCGACGACGTGCCCCGGCGCACCGTGGAGGCCCACGTGCTGGGCCGGGCCGACCTCGACCTGTACGGCGAGGAGATCGGCGTCGAGCTCGTCGAGCGCCTGCGCCCCATGCTCGCCTTCGACGGGCTGGAGCCGCTGCTGGCGCAGATGCGCGACGACGTCGCCCGGACCGCCCGGATCCTGAACGTGCCGGTGCCCGGCCCCATCCGCCCCGAGGACGTCACCGCCTGAGGGGCGCGGATCCCCCTCGCCCCGTCCGCGCGGGCTGTGCCGGTTCCCACAGGCTCCGACGGGAGGGGCCGGGCGCCGCGCTGGTAATGTGGGCCCGCCGTCGATCGGCCGCGGATGTGTCATGCCCGGGAGAACCAGCCCCGGCGCTCCGCGCAACGAGGAAAGAGGAGCGACCGTGTCGGTTACCCCCGAGCGCAAGCAGCAGATCATCGCCGAGTACGCCACTCACGAGGGCGATACGGGCTCTCCCGAGGTCCAGATCGCCGTCCTGTCCGAGCGCATCGCCAATCTCACCGAGCACTTCAAGACCCACGCGCACGACCACCACTCGCGCCGCGGCCTCTACCTGCTCATCGGCAAGCGCCGTCGTCTGCTCGACTACCTTATGAAGGAGGACATCGAGCGCTACCGCTCGATCATCTCCCGCCTGGGCATCCGCCGCTGAGCGCCCTGAGCGCGACGATCCCGGCCCCGCCACCGCCCCGGTGGCGGGGCCGGAGTCATTCCGGGGCGGACGTCGTCGGAAGTGCTGAATCTCGGGGAGTACACACCGGCACGGTGCCTTGCGTCCGCGCACGCGAGCGACGACGATGAACCGGACCGGCTCGGCACGCGCTGGCACCCCGACGAGGAGGAGCAAGACCATGGGCATTCTCGATTGGTTCCGCACACTCCGGCGGCCCGCCGGTGCGAACCGGCCCGCCGAGCAGATCCCCGCCGGAGCGTTCGGCCCGACCGCCCTCGAGATCACGCCCACGGCGCCGCGCCGCTCGTTCGTCGACGCCGGGATCCAATTCGACCGCAGTCTGTTCGGGGACGTCTTCTCCGCCTGCCTGGCGCCGTCGACGGTGATCCAGGACGCGTGCGCCGGGTTCGTCCTCGACGCCCCCCAGTGGTCAGTCGACTTCGAGACCGGCACCCTGTCCTTCGGGGAGAACTCCTACCCGGTGCAGTTCCTGGGCAGCGAGTCCACGCTCGATGACACGTGGACGTGGGGCTGGAACAACGACTTCCCCCCGCCGGTTCTGGCAATGGCCGAGTGCATGCGGGACATCGGCCGGCAGTGGGGCCTGGAGGAGCTGAGCACCGCCACCTTCCCGCTGGCCCAGGGGCGCAGCGGCCGCGAGCTCGCCATGGTCTCCACCGTGCTGGCCCCCGGAGCCTCCTGCTACTACCGGGTGCCGCAGGAGGCCGGGGCCATGCTCCTGGCCTTCTCCGGCCTGCCCGAGAGCGTCTTCGCACCCGTCAACGTGGTCCGCTTCGCCCGCATCCTGTCCGACTGCCTCCAGATCCCCTGCGACCACCGGATCCTCGCCGAGAGCTTCCTGGCGTGGAACGGCACCGCCTACGAGTGGGAGGAGCGGCGGATCGTCGCCCACTTCCCCGCCCGGCTGATCATGGAGTTCGACGAGATCATGCGCCTGACGAAGATCATGAGCGCCTGAGGGAGGGCCGCCGTCGACTCCCCGCCCGGCGCTGCCGGCCGTGCCGACGGCGGACCGGGGGAGCGCCGCCTCACACGGAGCGGCGCTGCAGGGCCTCGGAGACGGCGGACAGGCGCTGTGCGGCCCGGGCCTCCTCGTACTCGCCCAGCGCCAGGTCCTCCGCGATGGAGCCGTCGACGAGCACCAGCACCCGGTCCGCCCGGGCCGCCACCCGGGCGTCGTGGGTGACCATGACGAGGGTCGTCCCCGAGGCGTGCACCTGGCCGAGCAGATCGAGGATCTGCAGGGCGGCGGCCGAGTTGAGGGCCCCGGTGGGCTCGTCGGCGAAGACGATCCCGGGGTCGTTGATGAGCGCCCGGCAGATGCCGGCGCGCTGCAGCTGGCCGCCGGAGACCTCGGTGACGCCGCTGGCGGCCTGCTCGGAGATCCCCATGCGCTCCATGAGCCTCCGGCCCCGCGCCGTGATCTCCGGGCGCGGGCGCAGCCCGGCCAGGTAGCCCGGCAGGACGATGTTGTCCAGCAGGCACAGGGTGGGCATCAGGTGGGCCTGCTGGAAGACGAATCCGAAGCGCGTCAGCCGCAGCGCCGCCAGCTCCTTCTCGCTCAAGGAGGTGATCTCGGTGTCGCCCAGGAGCACCGAGCCGCCGCTGGGCCGGTCCATGCCGCTCAGGCAGTGCAGGAGGGTGGACTTCCCGGATCCGGAGGGCCCCATGATCGCGACGAACTGGCCCTGCTCGATGTCCAGGTCGAGGTTGTCCAGGACGGGGGAGCGGTAGCTCTTCGACAGGCCTCTGGCGCGCAGCGCCGGAGGAGCGGATCCGCTCCTCGTCATGGTGCTCGACGGGGTCGAGGTGCGCATGTGATCCTTCCTCATTCGCTGGTCGGGGTCGTGGACAGGGGCATGGCGCGCAGGCGTCTGAGGGCCAGGGCGACGGCGCCGGTGACGGCGGCCAGCAGTGCTCCCGGCAGGATCAGCCCCGCCAGCCACGGGTCGGGGAGGAGCTGGATGTCGGGCGCCCCCCGGGTGGCCATGATCGCCCCGATCGCGGACTGCCCCGCCGTGAAGGCCACCAGGAGCCCCAGAGCGACTCCCGTCAGGGCGAGCACGCCGAAACGGACGAGGTACTGGCCCGCGATGGCGCGTCCGGTGCAGCCCAGGGCCCGCAGCACCCCCACCTGGAGCTGCTCCCGGGACAGGATCAGGACGGTGAACAGGACCGTGATGAGGAAGGACAGCCCCAGCGCGATGGCGCAGGCCATCATGGTGATGAGACGGACCTGGGAGCCGGTGGCCCCGAAGAACTGGGAGGCGTACTCGTCCATGCCGATCGCCTGGACTCCCGTGAACTCCCGGCTCAGGTCGTGGGCGACGGCGCCGGCCTGGTCCTCGTTGTGCACATCGGCGTAGATGATCTGCCACAGCGCCGGGGCGCCGTCGTCGAAAGCGGCCTTGGCGGTCAGCCCGTTGTTGGTGATGTCCTGGTAGACGCCCGTGACCGCGAGGTCCTTGTTCCCCTGCGCCGTCTGCACGGTGACGGTGGAGCCCTCCTCGGCGCCGGCGGCCCGGGCCTGGCTGTAGGACAGGGAGATCTCGCCGTCGGAGGCGGGGCCGCGGCCGGAGATGTACCTCACGGGGAAGGCCTCGTGGTCGCCGATGTCGATGAGCACCGTCTCCCACGTGCCGCTGCTCGTGGCCATCTTGTAGTTGCGGCGCAGCACGGTGGCGTGCCGGCTGACACGGGGGTCGGAGTCGACCGCCCTCTCCACGGCGGCCAGGTCCTGGACCCCGGTGCGCACGTCGATGCGCAGATCCGCCCGGCCGACGCCCAGGTAGGTGGCGATCTGCGGGTTGCTCAGGGTGGTGGAGACGTTGGCCGGCAGCACCATGGTGACGGTGCACAGCGCCAGGACGCCCAGCAGCAGCGCGTTGGAGGGGCGCAGGGCCTCGCGCGCCCCGAGCCACGCCTGGACCGGGAGCCGGCGCACACCGGTCAGCCTCCACCGCCGGCGGCGCGGGCGCAGAGTCCCGCTGGTCCCGCTGCGCAGGGCCTCGATCGCCGAGATGCGCCCGATGCGCCGCAGGGAGGCCCACGTGGAGGCGATGACGGCCGCGGCCAGCACCAGGACTGCGAGGACGGGCAGTCCCAGGCTCCAGACGGTGGTGGGCGGCGAGCCCAGGTAGAGCGTCGTCGGGGCCTCCAGCGCCGCCGCCAGCGGCTGTCCCGCCGCGTAGCCCACGACGGCGCCCGCCGCTGACAGCGCCAGGTACTTGAGCACGTAGAGGCGGCGTATCCGGCTCTGCGGGGCGCCGATGGCCTTGAGCACCGCGATCTGGGCCAGGTCCGTCTCGATGGCCGCCAGCACCGTGTAGCGCAGGGCGAGCATGGCGACGACCGCGAGGACGACGGCGACGATGAGGGCGACGGTCACGATGAGCATGGCGTTCAGGGAATTCATGAACCGGATCATCGAGGCGCTGACGTTGATGCCGTTGCCGGGCAGGCCCGCCTCCTTGTAGTCGTCGATGACGACGCCGGGACGGGCGGAGTCGGCCAGGGCGAATTCGATGAGGTACTCGGGCTCGGTGATCCGCTGCTCCAGGGCGGAGAAGTCCTCGGGGCTGACCACCAGGCGCTTGGAGGGGATGATGGCGGCGTTCATCTGCGCGTCCCGCATGAAGCCCGCCACCGTCAGCTCGGTCCTCGTCCCCCCGGCGCTCACGGTGACCGCGTCCCCGACGTCCGCCGCTCCGATGGCCCGGTAGTGGATCGGCAGGAACACCTCGCCCGGGCCCGGGCGGACCGGGTCGCCGTTGTCGTCCAGCAGCAGGTCGAGGCGCTCGGGGGAGGTGACGAAGGCGGGCTCGCTGTAGGAGTCGGACTGGGCGACTCCGTTGATCGAGAGCTCCTGGCGCGGCACCGGCAGGGTCTTGATGACCTCGTGGTCGGTGATGTCGTCGCGCGCGGCGGCCCACCGGTCGATGGCCCCGCGATCGGCCTGCCCGGCGTGCATCTGGACCAGGTCCGGCAGCTTGGCCCGCGCGGAGAGCCGGCTGCTCGCCGACAGGCTGTCCACGATGAGGGAGGTGCCCGCCGACATCAGGGTGGCGGCCAGCGCGATGAGGGCGGTCAGGGTGGCGGCGACGACGGCGCCGCGCGCCAGGTCGGCCCTGAGCAGTCGTCTCAGCACGGTGCGGCCTCTGCGCTCGTCCGCGTCGCGCGCTCCGTCCGCTCCGTTCGCTCCGCCTGCGCCGCTGTCCGGGGATCGGCCGTCCAGGTCCGGGCCTCCGTCTGCGGGAGCTCCTGTTCATCGGCGGGGGAGGGCGGGGTCAGGGACCGGCGCCGCGAGTGGATGAGGGCCGCCAGGCCGATGGTGACCAGGCCCGCCAGGGCCACCAGCAGAGCCGCGCCGCGCCCCGTTCCGGTGCCCATGACCGCCCCCAGGCTGTGGGCCAGTGCGCCGTCGGGCGTCAGGAGCGGCTGGAGGACGCGGTCGGCCAGGGGGCCGGCGCTCACGTAGGCCGCGACGTACCCCATCTGGGAGACGAGGCTGATCGTCCCCCAGGCCCGGGCCTGATGGTCCTTGTCCACGCTCATGCGCACCAGCGTCTCGGCTCCGGCGTTGCACAGGACCAAGCTGGTGAAGAGGGCGAACCCCGTGGCCGCCGCCCACCAGGGCCATGCGCGCAGGGACAGGAGCACCATGGCCGCGCCCGCGCCCGCCGTTCCCAGGGTCAGCAGGATGGTGGGGCGCAGGCGGGCCAGGGCGGTCACCAGGCCGGCGCCGGCGAGGATGCCGGTGGCCGCCACGGTCTCCAGCTGGCCCATGGTGGTCGCGCCCACGTGGGGGAGCAGGATGGGCTTGAGCAGCACCTGCAGCGTGCCGATGGTCAGGGTCACGAAGGTCATGAGGGCCACGAGGCCGCTCACGCCGGGCCGTGCCGTGATGGCGCGCCAGCCGCCCAGGAGGTGGTCGGCCGGGGAGGCGTCGTCCCGCTCGCCGGTGCTTCGACGCCCGACGGCGCGCATGACGATGACCGAGCAGGTCACGGTCACCAGGCAGGTGGAGGCGTCCATGGCCAGGAGGCCCCGCAGCCCCACCAGGGGCAGCAGGAGGCCGGCCAGCAGCGGGGACAGCAGGTAGCGGGCGGAGGAGGCGGCCTGCAGCATGCCGGCGCTGCGCAGGTAGTCCTTCTCGTCGACCAGGTCGGTGACGGAGGCGCGCAGCGCGGGCTCGGTCAGGGCCGCCAGGCAGGAGGAGGCCGTCATGCCCGCCAGGATGTGACCGAGTCGGGGCGAGGGCGCGCTCAGCGCCAGGATGACGGCGACCAGCCCGAGCACGGAGCCGCCGTCGCCGATGATCATCATGAGCCTGCGGTCGAAGTGGTCCGCCAGGGCCCCGGCCACCGGGGCCAGGAGGATGATCGGGGCGAAGGAGCACAGCTGGACCAGGGCCACGGACGAGGCCGTCCCGTAGGCGGAGTAGGCGAAGACGGCCAGGCCGAAGGCGCTCAGTCCGCTGCCCACGGAGTTGACGAGCGTGCCGATCAGCAGCAGGCGGAGGCGCTTCATCGCTCACCGCCCCGGGTCGACGCCGCGGAGCCGGGTGCGGATCCCGAGGGGATCCGGCCGATGCGCGCGACGACGGCGATGCGGCGCGCCCGGTCCGCCCCGTCGGCGACGGCGGCCGTGCGGAGGCGATCCGGCGGGCCGCCGGGGACTGATGTGCGTGCGTTGAGGACCATGGCTTCTCGCGGTGTGTCGAACGGGCCCGTGCCGGGCTCCGGGGCGGATGGGCTGATGAGCGCCGATCGGCGGGCGGGGCGCGCTGGAACACGTTCCGACCGACCGTCGGTCTAGAATGAGGGTAGCGGGTCCCCCGGGGCCGGTCAACCCGGGCGGGCCGGGAGCGGCGCCGGTCGCGCGCAGCGTCGGTCCGGCGTCGGCCCGGCCCGGCGCGTCCCATCTCACGTCGTCGTGACCACGGGTTCACATCCCCCCACCCGCCCCCACGGTAGGATCGACGAGCCCGCGTGCGCGCAGGTCCGTGACCACCGGTCCGAACGCGCACGGGCGCTGGCGAGGTGCCGGCGCCCCGGCACGCGGGAGCGCGCACGAGGCAGGGCCCCGTGCGCCCAGGCGGCGACCGTCGGTTTTCGGTGGTGGCCTCCGGAGCGCCGCGCCCGCGCGTAGCGGGGGCGAGCCGGTTCCGTGGGCCTCGATCGAAGGCCACGGGAGGCGCCCCCAGATCGACTAGAGAGAGACACATCGCAGATGTTCGTTGATGACCCCGAGGTCACCGCTGCGGAGGCCGTGATCGACAACGGCCCATTCGGCAAGCGCGTCGTCCGCTTCGAGACCGGGCGCCTGGCCAAGCAGGCCGCCGGGAGCGCCATGGCCTACCTCGACGGCGAGACCGCCGTCCTGTCGGCGACCACCGTGGGCAAGCACCCCAAGGACCAGTTCGACTTCTTCCCGCTGACCGTCGACGTCGAGGAGCGCCAGTACGCGGCCGGCCGCATCCCCGGCTCCTTCTTCCGCC
>ERZ772948.2035-NODE-2035-length-10678-cov-8.365245_pt1 | contig 10678 bp, 5 predicted proteins | sample MGYA00511945_ERZ772948 | MGnify/ENA primary metagenome ERZ772948 (study PRJEB29015, sample SAMEA2737927) | human oral metagenome | biome: human oral; feature: human-associated habitat; material: dental | place: China | collected 2141 ... | reverse complement strand
CAGGGGGATCGCCTCGCCCAGGCGCCCCGCCGACTCGTAGGCGCCCGCGAGGTTGCCCCGGGAGGTGAGTGTGTCGGGGTGGTCCTCTCCCAGGACCCGCCTCCTGTCGGCGAGCACCCCCTCGAACAAGGTGATCGCCTCGCCCAGGCGCCCCGCCGCCCAGTAGACGCCCGCGAGGCCATGACGGGAGGCGAGCGCGCCTGGATGGTCGGCGCCCAGGACCTCCTCGACGACACTCACAGCACCCTGGAGTGTCAACGCCTCGTTGGGAAGGCCCAAATCCGCTGCATGGAAGAGAACATGGGGAAGATCAGCCACGACCCGTTCGCGCTCGAACAAGGGACGGGAATAGCCCTGGGCGGCGATGGCGCGGAGCTGCTCGATGAGATCACGGGCCTCCCGCCGACGCCTCTGCGTGTCGCTGCGCGGTAGGCTGTCGATGTTGACCCGGTCGAGCAGGTTCGCCGCCGCGTCGAACGCCTCAGGACAATTCTCCGAAATCCAGTTCTCACGCAGCACTTGCCCCTGGAGACGGTGCAGCATGGTCACGCCCCCGTCGGTGGACTGCTGGACTACCGACGCATTGAGCAACGCTGTCAACGCACGATGCGCGTCCTCAGCGGCCGCATCACGGGCATCTGCGTCTTCACCCGCAACACCCGCATTCGCACGTGTGTCCTGGTTCGCCCGAAGGCCGATCCACCGAGTGGGCACGCCCGACTCGGCGAGCACGGCGAGCGCCCCGACCTGGAGGCGGGCCACCCCACGCAATCCATCCTCGATGCGATCGAGGGCGGAGTCCACGGCCAAGGGCAGCGCCCAGGACACGTCATGAGTGTAGGAGTCCCCCGGAACAGGGCGGATCACCTGCTCACTGGAATACTTCTCCAAGCGCTCCAGGTACCGCTTCAGCTCCCACCCCTCATTGGACGCAGTCGCCGCCGCCTGCGCAAGCGCCAACGGAAGATCCCCCAGACGCGCCGCCACGGCATCGGCGGCCTCTACGTCCTGAGAACCCACAACCTCCAAAAGGTATGCGATGGACTCCTCACGGGGGAACACGCCCACATCCACGCTCTCCCACCCCTGCTCCTTCCACCCGTGCCGACTCCTGCTCGTGGCTACCACCCGCAACCCAACGCCACGCGGAACCAAATCCGTCAAAACCTCAGAGCTTTCGACGTTGTCGAAAACAATGAGTCGGTCACTGGGATCAGAGGACTCCAAGTAGTCGAAGCCTCGTCGAATCAGCTGATCCTCGGAAGGATTGTCTCTCGTATCTACACCCAATCGGTTGGCTAGTTCGCTCAAATCGCCCTTCGTCGACGCTGGCGAAGAAGCATTGATCCATGCTACAAGGTTCCATCCATGGTCTTCACACCACTGCGTCAGTTTAGAAGCAAGTTGGGACTTCCCGCACCCTCGCATCCCCATCAAAACCGTTCTTACACACTTCCGGTTGATCACGAACTCAAAGAGCCTAGCTTGCTCCCAACGCTCAACAGAACCCGCAGTCACATCAGGGCGCCCGCCGAAGATTATCCTCCTCGCGCGCAAGTCGTCGAATGCGTACATACACGATCTCTCCAACAGCATGTCCAAGTTGCCGCGCACGCTGCGCAGACTATCGTGAATCGCATCCAAGTGTTCCTTAACAGGGTCAGGTGCTTCATCGCTTACACTTTGAAGAAAAACTGTAGACCCTGTTTCGTTATTACTCGAAGTCGATTCACGGTCGCTCCCAGTAACGTCCGGGGCACTCTGGCAGACGGACATTAGGTTGTGAAGCGCCCTGACTGTCTGAGGAGCGTTAGGTCCCAGAATACGCTCGTAGGCAATGAAATTTTCCCGAAGCAATGGGATGGCCTTATCGTACCGTTGTGCACGTTGGTATGTGAGAGCCAGGTCATTGCGCGCGGCAAGTGTATCGAGGCTGTCTGAGCCGACTGTGCTTAGACGGAAAGACAAAAGTGAGTCCAGTAGAGAAATTGCTTCGGTGATGTTACCCGCCTCACGGTAGGCAACCGCGAGACTGCTTTGTGCGCTGAGCGTACGGGGGTCGTGTGGGCCGACTGTGTCTAGGTAGTTGTCGAAGTTGAGCTTGAGCAGCGGAACGGCCTCCTCGAAGCGATCAAGGTCAATGTACGTGCGGGCAAGGTTGCCGCGGGCGACGATAGTGTCGTGGGAGCTGGGGCCCTCTTCCTCCAAGCGCTGATTATAGTTTTCGTAAAAAAGCGCGGCCGCCTCGTCAAGGGAGCCGGCTGACCTGAGCGCAATGGCGAGACTGTTCTTTGCATTGAGCGTGATAGTGTGGGTCGGTCCAAACCGGCGCACACACTCTTTGTAGTTCTTTTTGAATAGGTCTATGGCGCGTTCGAAGTAGCCTTTTTCCCAAAGTCTATTCGCACGCGCGTCTCTTCTTTCAATGGAAAATCGAGATCTAAACTTCCGAAACGTCATGGCGTGTTCTCCTCGTGCTTGCTCAGTTGCGTAAGGAAAGCGGAGTCCGTATTCAAGGTGTGCTCGTGGAATCGCTCTCTGTTACTAACCAGTATGAAGTATGCCTCAAACTGTCCGCTCCTTTCGCCAAGATCCGACACCGCTTTATCGTGTTGCCATACAGTGCAGTGTTCAAAGGCGTTGAACGTTGTTTCGACCTCGAGTGTTTTCCAAGATTCCCTTAGGATTCGAGCCTGAAGGGCATGCATTCTTGTCAATTCGGTGGTCTCGTCATATAGGCAAACATGCCTGTTGATCAGCGTAGCCCACGTGTGCCGTGCGGATACTGAGTCGGCTCCGATGTGGCCGATCAGCCAGCGAGTGGCAACTCCTGCTTCGGCGACTGGTGCCATTATCTTAAGCTGCATCAGTGCTGACCGAGCATTGTTGTTTAGTGATTGTAAGACGTTGTTCACCGGGGCGAGCAGTGCTTCGGACACCGGCACCTCGTAGTAGCTACCCGGTTCTGGACGTGTCAACTCAGTGATCTTATGGTCAACGAGAAGTGCGCGGTACTCTTCAAGGGTGTAGTTTCCGTATTCAATGTACGCTGCTGCTTGTGCGATGGCTAGCGGGAGGTCGCACAAGATGCTTGCAATGTCGTTTGCAGCAGTGGTATCATCTTTTCCGGTTTTAGCTTGCAGTAGGTCTATGGACTGTTCTCGAGATAGTGTTCCAATGTCTATGCACGTCCAACCCTGCATGTTCCATCCCTCTCGGTTCCAGGAGGTGGCAAGTATTCTTAGGTTTTTTCCGTGGGGAATGTATCCGGTGAGGTCGTTAATGCTATTGACGTTGTCAAAGATAATTAGACGATTAGTCGGAGCTGCGGACGCGATGTGGTCCATACAGCGGTGTGCAAGAATTCTATTTCTGTCAGACAGTGTTTTGTCCGGGGCGGTTGTGGTAGTTGCTTCGACAGTGTCGTTATCGTTGATGCCGAATCGTTTTGCGAGTTCGATAAGCCCGTGGATTGTAGACTCGTGGGAGCTGGCGTCAATCCATGCTATGAGTGTCCACCTTTTGTCCTGACACCAGTCGGCTAGTTCACATGCAATTATGGACTTGCCGGAGCCAGGTGTGCCCAGTAGGGCGACGCGCGCGCTACCATTGTTGATGATGCACTCGTGAACTTGTTCCTGCTGAATGCGGCTAATGTAAATTTTGGGAGGTGTAATGCGGTGGTCTATGACAATATTTGACACTGTGGGCGCAGTTGTTAGTTTTAGATCAAGTTGAATGCCTTGTATAGCGGTATTCGGAATGAGGTCTATGACTGCGTCTGGATCGTTGCCTGTCTCTAAGTTCTTATCAGGACGAGCCCCGAACACCACCCGACCGGCACCAGCTCCATCAGCTGCCACCAGAGCGGGCCTGGCCAACAGCTCGTCCAACTTGCGCCCATTGTCCGTTGTAACGTCGTGAATGGCTTCGAGTTTGTCGAGTATCGCATCCAACGCGCGTACCTGGAACGTTGGCGACCACGGCGCCAGTATCGTGTACTCGCGCGCCACCGCGCCCACCAGCTCGTCGAACCACTGCCTATCCGCCTCCCTGATTCCCCGGCCCCATTTCCTCGGGAGTCTGCGGAGGACCTGCTCGATCGCCTCGGGAGTGCGGGCCTCGGCCAAGGCCGCGTAGTCCTCGGGCTTGGCGCGCTTGATGATGTGCGTGATCTGGCGCTTCGCCCGCCTCAACGCGCGCCGATCCACCCGAATGCCCTCAAAATCCGAAAACGCCTTCCCCGCGATCTCAAGCAGCTCCTTCTCGATCCCGTTGCAGAACCTGCTCTTCTCATCGCCCGCAAGGCCCTTCAACCGCCGAAGCGCACGACCTCCATCAGGGAGCGCTTCCGCAGCACGGGCGAACACCCCGCGCGCCGCCCCCACGACAAGCGCATCGCCCAGAGCACTAGCGCAAAAGGCGAAAAGCGCGACAACATGAGGGTCCATACCCGCATCCTACACGTGACCCACCACACACGGAAGCGCAAAGTGCGGAAACGAAAACCAGCGGCGGCGGAAGCCCCAACAGCAGGTTGGAACCGGTCGAACAGTGGATCGGAACCCGCCTTGGCGCTTCGCTTCGAATGCGACGGCGCGCGCTCGGACCTGCCGGCGTACCCCGGCCCCCGCCTCGTGAACCACTCAAGAACCGGTGACCGGGCGGGAACCTGTTCCCGCTGCGAACGGGCTCATCGCCGTCCCGCCGCGCGGCAACCCGGGCTACTCCTGTGATCCTCCGCCCAGCCACACCCCCGCCCGCGCTGCGGTAGTCGAGGGGGTGCTGCAAACGCGCTGCCCTCCGTGCAGCAGCCCGGCAACCCCGGCTACTCCTGCGCCTCGATGATCTCCTCGACCACGTCCTCGCCCGCGACCAGCTTGCCGGAGGCGCCCACGCCCAACTGGCCCATGGCCAGGCGGCCCACCATCTGCTGGTTCGTGGTGGTGCGCTGGGAGCGCGCGCCGGACACGAAGCTGAAGAACCAGTGGACCAGGGTGCCCACCTGCGATTTGAAGCCGACGATGTACAGCAGGTGCAGGAAGCACCACGCCGCCCACGCCGTGAAGCCCGTGAGGTGCAGCCGCCCCATCTTCACGACGGCCTTGAAGCGGGCGATGGTCGCCATGGAGCCCTTGTCGAAGTAGCTGAACTCCGTACGCTTGGGGGCGCGGCCGCGCAGGCGGGCCTTCACGGTGTCGGCGGCGAAGCGCGCCGACTGGATGGCGCCCTGGGCGACGCCGGGCACACCCGGCACGCTCATCATGTCGCCGAGCACGAAGATCTCCGGGTGGCCGGGCAGCGTGAGGTCCTTGCCGACGACGACCCGCCCGGAGCGGTCCACCTCGGCGCCCGTGGCGTCTGCCAGCAGCTTCCCGAGCTCGCTGGCCTGCACGCCTGCCGCCCACACCTTGCACTGGGAGGCGATGGTCTCGGCCGTGCCGTCCTTTTGCTTGAGGGTGACGCCGTCGGCGTCGACGCCGGTGACGAAGGCGTTCATGCGCAGCTCGACGCCCAGTTTCTCCAGGGACTTGCGGGCCTTGGCGCCCAGTTTCTCGCCGAAGGGCGGCAGCGGCGCCGACGCCCCGTCCACCAGGACGACCCGCGCTTTGGTCGGGTCGATATTGCGGAACTCGCCTTTGAGGGTCTTGGAGGCGAGCTCGCGGATCTGCCCGGCCATCTCCACGCCCGTGGGGCCCGCCCCCACGACCACGAAGGTGAGGAGGCGCTCGACGACGGCGGGGTCGGTGGCCTGCTCGGCCTGCTCGAAGGCCCCGAAGATGCGGGCCCTCAGCTCCAGGGCGTCGTCGATGGTCTTCATGCCGGGCGCGAACACCGCGAAGTGGTCGTTGCCGAAGTAGGACTGCCCGGCGCCCGCGGCCACGATCAGCGTGTCGTAGGGCGTCTCGAAGCGGTCGTTGTGGTTGCGCCACTTGACGACGCGCGCCTCGACGTCGATGCCGTCGACCAGGGCCTGCATGACGGTCGCGTTCTTCTGGCGCTTGAGGATCTCCCGGGTCGTCGGCGCGATGTCCCCCTCGGAGAGGATGCCCGTGGCCACCTGGTACAGCAGCGGCTGGAACAAGTGGTGGGAGGTCCGCGCCAGGATCGTGATGTCGGCGTCGGCCCGCTTCAGGCGGCGCGCGGCGGTGAGTCCTGCGAAACCCGACCCGATGATGACGATCCTGTGGCGGGACATAGCTCATTCTCCTTTGTTAGGCCATCCTAAATTCTACTGAAACCATGCGTCCCTGAATTGTGAGCTCCCCCTCAGTGCGGGCCGGGGGGGGCTCCAGTGCCCCCGATGTATCGCAGCGCCTGCCGCCCCAGGTGGTCAGAACCCCCACGGAGACAGGGCTCCGCGATTCCCGGTGTTCCAAAATGCGTCTGAGTCTCGCGCCGATCCGGAGGCGCGGCGGGTGGGTGTTCCAAAATGCGTCTGAGTCTGGCCGGAATCCGCGAAATCTGCCCAAAACCGTCGAACTGAGACGCATTTTGGAACACTCCGCTCCGGTGCCACCAGAACGCGGCGAAGCCCAGACGGATTTTGGACCAGTTCGCCGTGCTGACGCGCGCCCCCGACCCGAACTGCGGCATCCGAGGCGGAACGCGCGGCGGCGCAGCCCCTCCGGCCCCGCCTCAATCCCCGGACAGCAGGAGCTCCCGCGCCGCGGCGGGGCTCGGCTTGCCCGTTGCCGTCAACGGCAGGGCGTCCACGAGGCGCACGCGGCGCACCCGCTCCCACGGCGCCAGCGCGCCCCCGAGCGCGGCGGCCAACGAGGCGGGGGACAGGGAGGCGGCGTCCGCGCCGGGGGAGGGGACCAGGACGGCCCCCACGACCTCGCCCCACGTCTCGTCGGGCACGCCCACCACCAGGGCCTCGCGCACCTCCTCCAACTCCATGAGGGCGGCCTCCACGCGCGGGGGAGCCACCAGTTCGCCGCCCGTGTTGATCATGCGGTGCGCCCGCCCCACCAAGTGGACCCAGCCGTCGGCGTCCACGAAACCGAGATCCCCGGTGTTGAGCCACTCCTGGCCCGTCACCACGCCCGGGCCCCGCACTTCGATCGTGCCCAGCGCCCCCGGCCCCGCCGCCGCGCCGTCCGCGCCCACGATCCGCAGGTCCACGTAGGGGAAGGGCCTCCCGATGGATCCGGCGGGCGCGTGGGAGTCCGGGGCCGCCATCGCGCCCGCGCCCCCGGTCTCCGTCATCCCCCACACGTGGATGGGGGCGAGTCCGGCCCGGCGCATCCTCTCGGCCAGCGCGGGCGTCAGCGCGTCCCCGCCCACTAGCGGCCGCACCCAACTGGACAGGTCGGCGCCCACGGACTCGTTGGCCTCCAGGAGCGCCCGCGCCATCGTGGGCACCACGAACATCATGGCGATCCGGTGGCGCTGCACGCACTCCAGGGTGCGGACCGGGTCGAAGGACGGGCCGACGACCACCAGGGTCCCCCCGTGGCTGAAGGTGTCCAACGTGGTCCCGTTGAAGCCGCCGATGTGGCTCAGCGGCGCGCACACGCCCACCACGTGCGAGCCCGGCGAGTACTCGAAGCCGTCGCGGAAGCAGGCCGACGCCCACCACAGCGCCGCGTGCGACAAGCGCACAGGGCGGGGCAGACCGGTCGAACCGGAGGTGAAGACCACCGCCGCCTCCTCCTGCGCGCACGGCAGCGGTGGGCCAGCGGGCGCCGGGGCGAGGCGCGACCACTCCTCGATGTCGGACACCGCCACCACGGGTGCTCCGGCGCCGTCCGCAAGGGCCGCGGCCCCCGCCTCGTCGACGACCACCAGGTCCGCTGCCGCTGCCTCCAGCATCTCCCGCAGGCGCGGGGCGGGGGCGCGCGGCGACATGGGCACCGTGGCCGCGTGGATCCACGAGGCGGCCACGTGGATGAGGAAGTGCCACGGACTGTTCTGGGCGACCACCGCGATGCGCGAGGAGGCGCCCAGGCCGCGGACGCGCAGGGCGCCCGCCAGGCGGGCGACGGCGTCGGCGGACTCGGCCACGCTCCACACCCGGTCGGTGGCGCCGTCGACCAACGAGGCGCGGGACGGGTGCTGTTCGGCGGCGCGCAGCAGCGCGCGTGCGGGGGAGTAGTCGGGCGCCACGGCGGCCGGAAAGGGCTCTGCCCCGGGGAGGTCCGGCGCACGGTCCGGCCCAGTCGCCGCAGCCGTCAGAAGAACACGGTCGGGCACCCCGCCCGGTTCCGGGGGAGCCACTTCCCCGAACGCACGGTCCAACGCGCTGGCCGCAGACGGCACCGCCCCCGCCGCCCTCATGCCGGGGCTGTGGTCCGGGCGCGCCGCGCGGTGCGCTCGCGCAGGCGGGCCAGCACGGTTCCGGCCTCCTGCAGCGTCGAACCCGAGTCCGCGATGTGCGCCAGGTTCTGGGGGATCGCGAAGCCCCGCGCCCGCATGCCCTTGGCCCACAGCAGGCCCGCGCGGTACGACGAGCGCACCAGCGGGCCCGCCATGACGCCCGCGAAGCCGATCTGCTCGGCCTCGGCCGCCATCTCGAGGAACTCCTCGGGGTGCACCCACCGGTCGATGGGGTGGTGGAGCGGCGAGGGGCGCAGGTACTGCGTGAGGGTCAGCAGGTCGCAGCCCGCCTCGTGGAGGTCGCGCATCGCGGCGCTGATCTCCTCGCGCGTCTCGCCCATCCCCAGGATCAGGTTCGACTTCGTCACCATGCCGCCGTCGTGGGCGCGGCCGATCATCTCCAGCGAGCGGTCGTAGTCGAAGGCGGGGCGGATCTTCTTGAAGATGCGCGGAACGGTCTCCAGGTTGTGCGCGAACACCTGTGGGGCGGCGTCGATGACCATGTCGATGGCCTCCTGCCGGCCACGGAAGTCGTCGACCAGCAGCTCCACCCCCGTGCCCGGGCACTTCGCGTGGATGAGGCGGCACGTCTGCGCGTACAGCCACGCGGCGCCGTCGGGCAGGTCGTCGCGGGCGACCCCCGTGATCGTCACGTAGCGCAGCTCCAATTCGGCGACGGACTCGGCGATGCGGCGCGGCTCGTCGCGGTCGTACTCGCCGGGGCGGCCAGTCGCGATGTCGCAGAAGTCGCATCGGCGCGTGCACAGCGCCCCGCCGAGCAGGAAGGTGGCCTCCCTGTCCTGCCAGCACTCGTAGATGTTGGGGCAGCCCGCCTCGGCGCACACCGTGTGCAGGCCCTTGGCGTGGGACAGGGAGCGCATGTCCTGGTAGTTCTCCCCGGCGCGGGCGGTGGTGCGGATCCACTCGGGTTTCGCCTCGATGGGGGACTGGGAGTTGCGCACTTCGACGCGCAGCAGTTTGCGGCCCTCGGGATCGGGCAGGGTGCTCATTGAAGGGTCCTCGGATCGGTGGTGGTGGATACGTCTGAGACTGGGCGCGCCAGCTGCGGGGCGATGGCGTCGATCAGCGCGGGCACCAGGGCCGCGCAGGCGGCCTCGACGGTGGTGTGCACGCCCTCCCACGACAGCGAGGCCACGTCCGCGTCGACCAGGCCGCACGGGATGATCCCCGTGAAAGCCCTCTGCGGGTCGATGGCCACGTTGAGCGCCAGGCCGTGCAGCGTCGCCCCGCGCGCCACTTTGAGGCCGATGGCGCACAGTTTGCGGTCCCGGCGGCCCTCCTCGGTGATCCACACTCCCGCCCTGCCCTCGACGCGGCGCGCGGGCAGGTGCCACTGGGTGCGCACGGTGTCGATGACGCCGCGCTCCACCGAGCGGATCCACGCCACCAGGTCCACGGGCTCGCGCAGGCGCACCACCGGGTAGACGACCAGCTGGCCCGGGCCGTGCCACGTCGCCGAGCCCGCGCGGTCCACCCGGATCACGGGCACGTCGGAGTCGGGGATGTCCTGGGGCTTCGTGTGGCGCCCCGCCGTCCACGTGGGCGTGAACTGGGAGACGACGACGGCGTCCTCGCCCCCCTGGAGCACACGGGCGTGCAGGGAGCGCTGGAGGGCGTCGACCTCGCGGTAGTCGACCAGCCCCCTGCCGAGAAGATTGACGATTCGCACGGCTGTGATGATAGTCGCACCGCCCCTGGTGCGCTGAGCGCGGCGCCGGTATCCTGTGCGGATGGACGCTGCGAACACCGCCAGCCTCACGGTCGGCGACATCATGGGACTCATGGAGGCCTGGTACCCCGCCTCCACTGCCGAGCCGTGGGACAAAGTCGGCCTCATCTGCGGGGATCCGGGCCACAGGGCCTCCTCCGTGCTGCTGGCGCTGGACCCCGTCGACGCCGTCGCCCAGCAGGCGCGCGAGGGCGGTTTCGACATGGTCATCACCCACCACCCGCTGCTGCTGCGCGGGGCGTCCTTCCTGCCCGTCACGGACCCGAAGGGGAGCGTGATTTCGCACCTCATCCGTTCCGATATTGCCCTGTTCAACGCGCACACCAACGCCGACGTCGCGCACTTGGGCGTCGCCGAGGCCCTGGCCGCCCTGGTCGGGATGAGCCACTGGGAGCCCCTGGAGCCCACGGGCACCGACTCCCAGGGCCGCCCCATCGGACTGGGGCGCGTCGGGGATGTCGAGCCCCAGAGCCTCGGCGAGTTCGCTGACCGCGTCGCCGCAGCCCTGCCCGCCAGCCCCGCCGGGCTCCTCGTCGGCGGCGACGAGGCGCGCCCCGTGCGGCGGGCCGCCGTCCTGGGCGGGTCGGGGGACTCCCTGCTCCAAAG
>ERZ772948.2032-NODE-2032-length-10691-cov-2.160963_pt1 | contig 10691 bp, 7 predicted proteins | sample MGYA00511945_ERZ772948 | MGnify/ENA primary metagenome ERZ772948 (study PRJEB29015, sample SAMEA2737927) | human oral metagenome | biome: human oral; feature: human-associated habitat; material: dental | place: China | collected 2141 ... | reverse complement strand
GAGGCGCGCGGCCAGCGAGCGCGAGGGGGCGGCCACGATGCGGCCGGCCTGCGGCTCCTCGAGGCCCGCAAGGATCAGGAAAAGGGCGCGGGCGCGGCGGCCCGTCGGGTCCAGGATCGCGTTCAGCGAGCGGGCGCGGAAGCCCAGGTCGATGTTGGCGAGGAGGACCGCGCCGGTCACGTGGTCCGTGTAGGTGATGCCCAGGCCGGAGACCTGTATGCGGCCGCCGCGGCCCTTCGCACAGAAGGAGCGGCGCGAGCGGTACCAGGGGCGTGGCTTGGCCGGGGGCAGGTGCACGGGGGCGGCGACGGCGTTGTTGGCGTTCGTTGCTGCACTGTTGTCTGTGGTGGCGCTGTTGGTCGGCGTGAGCTCCTGGGCGGCCTGCTGGGGCGTGCTCTGCTGGGGTGCGTTGGTGGTGAACGAGGAGGGGGTCGCCTCGGCCGTGCCGGTCGGGAGGATGGGGGCGTCGGACGCGAGGGTTTCCTGCGGGTCCAGTGTGCCGTCCTCGGCGAGCGTGGCCGCTGCTTCCTGCTCGGAGGGTGCGCCGACCTCGTTGAGGGCGCCAAGCGTCTCCTCGAACGACGGGGTGGCCAGCTCGGACAGCGCGTCCGCCATCGACTGGGCGGGCGTCTGCGAGGCTTGCTCAGCGCCAGCTTGCTGGGCGGTTTGCTCGACAGCTTGCTGGGCGGCGGCCGTCATATCGGCCAGCTCCTGGCCTTCCGAACCGTGCAGGTTTTCACGCGGGTCATTCGACATGCCCCCATTGTTTCAGGATCGCGCCCCTCGTGTCGCAATGGCGCGCGGGAGTGGGTGGGGTGATACGTTTGTGAGGTCCTGCGAGCGCTCGACGCGACCACGGTCGCGGTGTTCCCCAGCAGGGGATGATCCCGTGTAGTGCATCAGGAGGACGTATTCCCCGCGAAAGCGGGGATTCTTCTCTCTGAGGGCGGGTGAATGAAGTCTATTCTGCAATATTGGGAACGTGTATTGCATAAGCGAAATTCTTCTGTTATGGTTACTGCATCACCTCTGAGGGGGTGATGACAGCGCCGCTGGTGCTGTCGGGCTCAACATTTTCAGAGTAACCGCATGAGCTTATGCTAGCGCGCATGCCGTGCTCAGAGGATGATTTCGACTCAAGGAAGAGGAAATGGCCCGAAAAGACAAGCAGAGAGTTTCGTTATCGACGCCAGCAACTGCGGAACCCCCAGTTTTCCCTGCCGCCCAGCCCGGCCTCAGCGCTGCTGATCTCTCCGCATTGGCCAGGAGCTTCTGGGCGAAGAGTGGAGACTCTGGCAGCTGGCTGTCCGTCGTCCAGCACCTGATGGATGCCGCTGACGTTGCGGGGCTCCTCTTCGACGTCTACCTGAGCGAGCATCATCGCAGGCTGATGGCCTCAGTATGGGGAGGAGATCGCGCCAAGGCTCGGGCCTCGTTTGTGTTCCTCGCAGGGGGGCACGATGCGGGCAAAGTGAGTCCCCAGTTCGCATGCCAGCGCCAAGATCTGGCTCAGCTGATCCGCAGCACGGGGCTGGTCGTCATGCGCAAAGCCGATTACGCTGAACGTTCCTTCCTTCCCCATGGCCTCGTCAGTCAGTTTGCGCTTCAGGAGGAAATAGCTGCGGGTGGCGGTGATGGATCCCGGGCTCTCCAATGGGCGATCCTCGTTGGGGTGCACCACGGTCGATACCCGGACGCAGGTGCCGTGTATGTCGCACGACAGCAGTACAAGACGCAAGAAGGTTCGCGCGAGGATGATCCCCGTTGGGGTCAGGTTCGCTCGGAGATTCTTCGATGGATGGCTGCGCGTAGCGGTTTCCCGCTCGTTGCACCCGGAACTGCCCTGCCGGAGCTGCCCATCGCAGTGGCATCCGCCTACGCCTCGGCCCTCGTGATTGCAGACTGGCTTGCATCCAACGAGGATTACTTCCCGCTTCGGCCTCGACCGGTCGATGAGGCTGGAAAGCTGTCGATCGATGGGCACCCCGAGCTCACCGCGGATCAGCAGCGCGATCGTGTCCGGCGCGCATGGAAGCGAGCGGCCTTTCCGTCCCCTCTGCGTATTCCTGCAACTCACACCGGTGAGGCCGCAGACTTCTACCGTCACCGTTTTGGGTGGCCGGCCTCGTACCGTCCGACCGAGGCTCAGCGCGCCGCCGTCGAGATTGCGACGCGCGAGGATCCGGACCTCATGATTGTCGAGGCGCCGCCGGGGTCTGGGAAGACCGAGCTGGCCTTCGCGGCCGCTGAGGTTCTAATGCGCGCTCGGGGGCTACAGGGAGTGTTTGTCGCGCTACCCACTCAGGCCACAACGAACGCGATGTTCGAGCGCGTCACCGCCTGGCTGACAAGTATTCTGGGCGATGAGCCACAGAAGCTCGGCATCCAGCTCGCGCACGGGAAAAATAGCCTCAACGAGTCCTTCGCGAAGCTCCTCGAGCGCGGCAAAAGTCCCCTCGAAGTGCATGACGACGAGGAGGACCTCGGCCTTCACGCGAGCCGGTGGATGGGCCAGCGCTGGCGCTCGACGCTGTCGCCCGTCGTGGTCGGTACAATCGACCAGGTGCTGCTCGCAGCCCTGAAGTCGCGCCACGTGCTGGTGCGTCACCTCGGGCTCATGGGTAAGGTCGTCGTCATTGACGAGGTGCACGCCGCCGACGAATATATGGAGACGTACCTGGAAGCCGCCCTCACATGGCTCGGTATGTATGGGATCCCAGTTGTGCTGCTGTCGGCGACCCTGCCGCCCGCGCGACGTCTCGCTCTCCTGAATGCCTATCGTCGAGGTCGTGGTTCGTCAGGCATCGGCGCTGAGTCGGTCGAGGGCATGATCGGCTATCCGGCAATTTCGACGGTATCCGCCACAGGCGTGCGCGTTCATGAAATTGCCGGCGAGACGGAGGTCCCCAAGCGGATCATCCCGACATCGCTCGGCTCCCCGCAGGAAATCGCGGAGCTCCTGGACCGCGAGCTCGCCGACGGTGGGTGCGCCGTCGTCATCCGCAATACGGTTCGCGAGGCCCAGGAAACATACGAGGCCGTGAGGTCCGTGTTTGGTCGTGAGCAGTCGACCCTGTTGCACTCGCGTTTCCTGGCCGCCGAACGTGCCGCCCGCGATCGCCGGATGCTCGAACTTTTCGGGAAAGATAGTCAGCAGCGCCCCTTCAGGCACGTCGTCGTGGCAACGCAGGTGATCGAGCAAAGCCTCGACGTCGACTTCGACCTCATGCTCACAGACCCCGCGCCCATGGACCTCGTGCTGCAGCGTATCGGGCGGCTCCATCGGCACGAGAGAGACGGGCGGCCGAGCGGTCTTCATGACGCAAGGTGCCTTGTGATCATCGATGATACGACTTCCTCTCCCTGGACATACTCTCGCGGCACCGACTACGTGTACGCGCGCTACTCCGTCCTGCGGACCCTGGGGATTGTCGCTGATCGCGGCGAAATACTCGTCCGTGAACCGCTGGACTACGCGGAATTGACGACTCTGGCGTATGCCGATGATGTGCCGATCGGTCCCGCGCAGTGGCACGAAGCCCTCGATGCCGCGTTGGAAGAGCGCAACAAAGCACGCGCCCAAGCACAAGCGAAGGCGACCACCTGGTGTCTCGGCGAAGAGAACACACCCTCCTGGCAGTCCCTCGAACTTGAAGAAAAATTCCTCGGCAATGCCGCGACCGGTGACGAATCAAAGGGACCGGGAGTCGCAGTTGCTCGCGCCGCTGTGCGCGACGGGGAAGACCAGATCCCCGTCCTCGTTGTTGCCCTCGACCCCGAGCTGGGCAACGTACCAATGGCTCCTCCCATCAGCGGGGCGCCAGAAGGCGACACGCCTCTCGCAGTCGGTGAATACAACGCACGAGGGCGTATCGCCGACATCTGCTCGTGGAGCGTCTCCCTGCCACCGTGGGCGTTGCGCGCTCGCGGGCAGAGCATCGACGAGGCGGTGGACGCAGTTGCAGGTGCCATCTGGGATGATCCCATCACAACGGAATGGACGTGTCGTGAGCACCCGTTCCTGGCTGGGGAACTGATCCTCGCGATGTACAAAACTCCCGACGGGGAGTGCCTCACGCGCGACCTGTGCGGACACACATTCACATACTCCACAGAAAGAGGAATGGAGGTGCAGGGTCAATGAAGAACCCTGAGTACAACCTACTCGATGAGCCGTGGATACCCGTGCGGCTCGTCGATGGGACCATCACCGATGTCGGCCTGCTGGAGCTACTCCGGCGCACGACCGACATCGCGGACCTAGCGTGCGAGCTACCCACGCAGAGCATCGCGATTCAGCGACTGATCCTGGCAATCATGTATCGCGTGGCCACTCCGCGCGATACGCGTGACTGGGTCAGGCAGTGGGACGAGGGTGCGCCCACGGAGCAGATGATCGAGTACCTCGAACGATGGAGGGATCGTTTCTACCTCTTCGGCGGCCGCTTCCCGTTCATGCAGGTGGCTGATCTGCGCACAGCGAAGGATGCTGTGTCTGGACTGGAGAAGCTGATCGCCGATGTTCCTAACGGTGAGCAGTTTTTCACGACCCGTCACGGTCGCGCGCTGGCGTGCATACCAGCCTCCGAAGCTGCGCGCTGGTTAGTTCACGCGCAGGCGTATGACCCCTCGGGCATCCGTTCGGGAGCAGTCGGTGATTCCCAGGTTAAGGGAGGGAAAGGCTATCCCATTGGCCCAGCGTGGTGCGGACACCTCGGACTCGTGTGGCTCAAAGGAAAGGACCTCGACGAGACGCTCGTCCTCAACCTGATCCCTGCGACCACCGCGGAGTTGCGTGGCGTCGACAGCTCGACCGAGTGGGGAGCATGCAGCTGGGAGGATCCCGAACCGGAAACCTCCGTTCGCGGTGACTACTCCCTCCTCGACCCCGCGGGTACACCGAAGGAGCTGAGCATCCCTCGACTTCTCACCTGGCACTCTCGCCGCATCAGGTTGGTTGGCGACTCGTCCGGCGTGACGGGCGTTGTTTTGGCACAGGGTGATAAACTCGCCCCCCAGGAGATGCGACTCTATGAGCCTCAGAGCCTGTGGAGGTACTCAACCCCGCAATCGAAGAAGTTTAAGACCGACGTCTACATGCCTCGTAAATTCGAGGCGGGCCGCGCTCTCTGGCGTAACCTTCCCGGAACCCTTCCCACCGTGACAACTGTGCAGGGTGTGGACAAGCAGCCCAAGCGGGAGTTCCTCCCCTCCGCGACGCTGTCCTTTCACTACCAGCTTGACAATGCCTCGATCCAGACCAGCTATCCCAAGGTGATGAGGATTCAGGCTGTTGGCGTTACGTACGGTCCGCAGGAAGCGACGTTCGAGGATATCTACTCGGACGAGCTGACGTTGTCGGTTGCCGTCATGCGAGTCGAACGCGAGGATCTGTCCGCCGAGATCGACCGGCAGGTTCGCCTGACAGAAGATGTCGCCAGGGACGTGGGAACTCTTGCGGCGAACCTCGCGCGTGCCGCAGGCGAGAGCGGTGACGGTGCCGGTGATGGGGCTCGAGACCGCGCTAAGGAACTCTTCTTCTCCGCTGTCGACAACGATTTTAGGGCATGGCTGACCCAGGTCGATGGGCGCGAAGGCGCACGGGATGTCGGGCGGCGGTGGGAGCGTACGTTGCGTCAGCACGCTACGGATATCCAGACCGAACTCGTCAGGGGCGCCTCGTCGTCGGCAATCATCGGTCGGGATACCGGCAGGGGATACATGAACGTCGGTATTGCCGAGAACTACTTCCGGTCGGCGCTCAACAAGCGTCTCCCGGTGCACAACACCAATCAGGAAGGAACGAAATGACCAGCAATGATGCTGCTCCGGAGACCCCTCCGGATGGCGGTGCGAAAGGTTTGTCAACACGGCGTGCAGTGTACGGACGTGTCGGTGGGCTGATTGTGACTCGGCTCTGGAACAAGACTCCTTCGGCCCGTGCCCTTCGCGCGCAGCTGAGGGGAGCGCTTTCACAGGAAGCGGGATCAGTGCCCGAGCTGTGGGACCTGACGCTCGATGACCGCCCTGGTTATCTGGGCGATGAGCCGACCAGAGGCGAGAAGGCCGTTCACGGAGCTCTCACTCTCTGGGCCCTCCATCAGGGCTCAAATTCGAGACCCATGCACGACACGTCGGACCGTCCGCGCAGCTTCGCGTCCGCAGTCCGAGTTGTGGCCGAGGGACAGAGCGGCGACAAGCGGGCTGAAGAGACTCCGATTTATCGGCGTTTTTCAGCGGCCGTTCAAGCGCCGACGTTCGAGGGACTTCTTGTGCATCTGCGTTCGCTCATCTCTCAGCTCGAAGCCGCCGAAATTCCCTGTGATTACGCGCAGCTGGCAGCCGACCTCTTCACGTGGCAGGATCCGCGTGACCGCACGTCCGTCATGCGCAACTGGGGGCGTCAGTTCGCTCGCCGCGCTGAAACCATCCACACCGAAACCGATTCCGACGACTGATGTCGGACACCACAATCAATCGTTTCATTTGTGAAAGGAAAGACAATGTCCGTCTTCGTTGATATCCACGTCCTGCAGACCCTCCCTCCCTCGAACCCGAATAGGGATGACACCGGCGCGCCCAAGAGTGCGACCTTCGGTGGAGTCCAGCGTATGCGCATTTCGTCGCAGGCCATCAAGCGTGCGACGCGTCAGGACTTCGAGGGAAAGATCGCCGACGGAAACTATGGTGTACGCACGAAGAAGATCGTCGAGCTGGTCGCACGAACGATCACCGAGAAGCGTCCCGACCTGGAGGCCGCATCGATTGAGCTCGCTGAGATGGGGCTAAAAGCCATCGGATTCAAACTTGCTGAGCCGCGTGGAAATAAGAGCGACAAGGAGTTGAAGGAATCTGGATTCCTCGTCTTCCTGTCGGCCAAGCAGATCGAGCATGTTTCGGACGCGTTGATTTCGGTCGCTCATGAGGACGATCCCGCGGCAGCATTCAAGGAATTGAAGCCGCGCAGCCTCGTGGATACGGATCACTCGATCGATATCGCTCTGTTCGGGCGTATGGTCGCCGAACCGAATGCTTTGAACGTCGATGCCGCATGCCAGGTTGCGCACGCGATTGGTGTCGGCGCTGTTGAGCGCGAGTACGACTACTACACGGCCGTCGACGACGCGAAGAAGCGTAACGACGAGGCCGACGAGGGTGCGGGAATGATCGGCACGATCGAGTTCGCGTCCGCGACGGTGTACCGCTACGCGACGATTAACGTCGGCCTGCTACGCGAAAACCTGGGCGACGATGCGGTTGCGGATCGAGCCGTCGAACTCTTCGTGGATAGCTTCGTCCGCTCGATGCCGACCGGAAAGGTCACGACTTTCGCGAATCGCACGCTGCCGGAGGCTGTTCTGGTTCAGGTTCGTGATGACCAGCCGATCAACATGAGTGGCGCTTTTGAGGAACCGATTATCGCCGGTCAGCACGGCTTCGCCGAGCCTGCCATTGCGCGATTCGTTGAGTTTGAGTCGCAGCTGCGTGAGCTCACGGGTCTGGAGGCTGTCGAGTCTCTCGTGTCGTGGACGACGCCTCGTGGCGAGAGCTTCTCGGAGCTTGGCAAGCAGGTGCGCCTGGCGTCTCTCGGTGAAACCGCAGCGGAAGCGGTGCGAGGCACGCGATGAGTGCGGTGCTCGTCTTGAGGCTGGCGGGTCCCATGCAATCGTGGGGCGTGGACAGCCGATTCACGCGCAGGTCGACGGAGGCTTTTCCCACGAAAAGTGCGCTGGTCGGTCTGCTCGGTGCGGCACAGGGGCGCAGGCGCAGTGATCCGATCGAGGACCTCGCTGAGCTGAGCGTTGCCGTCCGAGTTGATCAACCGGGGCAGTTGCTCCACGACTTCCATACGGCGCACAGGGGCGATACGTCGATGCCTCTCTCTCACCGTTTCTACCGGGCGGATGCTGCGTTCGGAGCCTTCATCGAGGGGCCCGACGACATGATTGATGCGCTTGCGCAGGCAATTGTTCGCCCAGTGTTCCCGCTGTACCTCGGCAGACGTTCGTGCCCTCCGACCTTGCCGCTACGTCTCGCTGTCCGGGAGGGCAGCGCCTGGGACGCTGTGCGCGAAACTCCGTGGATGGCCTCGGCGTACTGCCAGAAGAAGCAGCGTCACGATCATTTCGTTCGGACGCGAGTCGTTGCGGATCTGGGGATTATTCCGCCTCAGGTGGAGAAAGTCGCCCAGCAGACGCTTCAGGATATGCCGATCAGTTTCGACTCGGAGAATCGCAAATACACCCTGCGTACCGTCGAGGAGACCTATATCGACCTGGAGAATCCGCAGTACGTGGAGACGAAGCCGCAGGCCCACCCCGGCCTCGTGCATGATCCGATGGAGGTGCTCTGATGTATCTGACACGCATCTACCTCAACCCGCACCGTCGTGGGGCGAAGCAGCTCATGCGCAGCCGGCAGATGCTGCACGCGGCTGTACTGAATTGCTTCCCTCCGGGCGTGCTGGATGTTTCCGGCGCTCCCCGGGTTCTCTGGCGGCTGGACCGTCCGGCGGCCGTTCGAGGAGCTGGCCCTCGTCAGGGGAGCCCTTCGTGCGCGCTCTACATTTCGAGCCCGGTTGCTCCGGATCCCTCGCATATCGTCGAGGAGGCCGGCTACGCGACCGAGGGTGGGGTCGTCATCCGCGACATGAGTGACTTCCTTGAGGGGCTGTCGGCTGGACAGAGGTGGGGTTTCCGCCTGTGCGTCAATCCGACGTTCCGGGAGGGCAGCCAGGTCAATGCACGGGGACGCAAGAAGGTTCTCGCACACGTCACGCAGGATCAGCAGACGCAGTGGGTCCTTGAACGCGCTGAGAAGTGCGGATTCAGGGTGCTCACCTCCGCTGAGCGTGGTGGTGACCTGCCGGTTCTCGAGGACAGCGACGGGCAACGCGTCGACGGGGCGAATCTGCTGATTAACGGCGTTGAACGCAGTATCGCTGAGTTTAAGCGCGGGGAGCGTCGCGTGACCCTTGGGGTCGCCACCTTCGAGGGTGTCCTTGAGGTGACGGACCCCGAGGCCCTACGTCGAGTCCTCACCCACGGAATCGGCCGAGGCAAAGCCTACGGCTGCGGCTTGATGACTTTGGCTCGGCCATGAGACCGATCCCCGGGGCGAAGCCGCCAGAGCCGAAGGATCTGGTCCGTGTTCGAGACCGGTTGACGTTCCTCTACGTCGAGCGGTGCACGATCAATCGCGACTCGAACGCGATCACTGTGGCTGACGGTCACGGAATCGCCCACGTCCCAGCGGCGGCGCTGTCGGTGCTGCTGCTGGGACCCGGGGTTCGGATCACTCACTCGGCGGTGTCTGTCCTCTCGGAGAGCGGGTCGACCATCGTGTGGGTTGGTGAGAATGGGGTGAGGTACTACGCTCACGGCTCGCCGCCCTCGCGTTCCTCGAGGCTGCTGGAGGCGCAGGCTCGCGCGGTGAGTGATCCATCGATGCGGTTGACTGTCGCGCGCAACATGTACTTGATGCGCTTCGCCGGCGAGGACGTGTCGAAGTTGAGTCTTCAGCAGTTGAGGGGGCGCGAGGGTGCTCGGGTCCGTCGCTTGTATCGTGAGCACTCGCAGCGCACGGGGGTGCCCTGGGACCGACGCGAGTACGATCCCGAGAACTATGAGGATGGTACGGTTGTGAACCAGGCTCTCTCGGCTGCGAATTCGGCGATCTACGGGATCGTCCACGCGGTCATCGTCGCGCTGGGATGCAGCCCCGGGCTGGGGTTTGTGCACAACGGGAACTATCGGTCATTTGTGTACGACATTGCGGACCTGTACAAGGCCGACCTCACGATTCCGATCGCTTTTGATGTCGCGGCTTCTCCGACTGACGAGGCCGTGGGCAGTGCCGCTCGCAAGGCCGTCCGCGATGCGGTACGGGAATTTCATTTGCTCGAGCGGTGTGTTGCGGACATCAAGGGGCTGCTGTTGGTGTCGGGTGCCTTGAGTGTTGAGGATGATGACGATCTGATTGTCGCTGATCTGCGGTTGTGGGATGACCGCGAGGGCGCGGTTGCTGCTGGCGTGTCGTATGAGGAGAGTGGATCCTGGTGATCGTCCTCGTGCTGTCTGCCGTCCCTGAGGGTTTGCGAGGGCACGTGACTCGGTGGTTGATGGAAATCTCCCCGGGAGTATTCGTAGGGACACTGTCCGCACGGGTTCGTGAACGCTTGTGGGTTATTGTCACCGAGAACATGAAGACTGGGCGTGCCGTCATGGTCTATCGGGCGCGCAACGAACAGGGCCTGGAGTTCTTGACGTGGGGAGACCCCTGGAAGCCCGTCGACTTCGATGGGCTGACGCTCATGATGCGTCCCTACTACTCCGAGGGACGAGGCCAATACTCCGAACCTGATCCTGCGGCGCGCCAGTTGCGTAAGCGTCCTGCGATGAGTAACTTTCAGAAGAGGCGCAAAGCTCAAGGCTTTCCAAGATCTGACCGATCTGCGCGATAAAAACGCAGGTCAGAAAGTGTTTTCCCCGCGTGAGCGGGGATGAGCCGCGGCGGGCCGGGGGGCACTCGGTGAGTCTCGCGTTTTCCCCGCGTGAGCGGGGATGAGCCCGGCGGCTCAGACGGGGCAGCGGGCTCACCCCAGTTTTCCCCGCGTGAGCGGGGATGAGCCCATGGACTCCCACAGGCCCGACCTCGTCCCCGAGTTTTCCCCGCGTGAGCGGGGATGAGCC